>Ga0075370_10000302_pt1 | contig 17747 bp, 12 predicted proteins | sample EndMethybrTD3035_FD_71398 | JGI IMG/M metagenome (GOLD analysis project Ga0075370, IMG submission 71398) | Populus endosphere microbial communities from Tennessee, USA - Endosphere MetaG P. TD hybrid TD303-5 | ecosystem: Host-associated > Plants > Roots > Endosphere | place: USA: Tennessee... | reverse complement strand
ACCTGGGTGGGCAGCGGCGTGCCGCGCTTCTACCTGCCGCTCGACCAGATCTTCCCGCAGACCAACGTGAGCCAGGTGATCCTGATCCCGAAGGACCTGCCGACGCGCGAGTCGCTGCGCCTGAAGCTGCCGAAGATGCTGGCCGAGGAGTTCCCCGATGCACGCGGCCGCGTCAAGCTGCTGCCGAACGGGCCGCCGGTGCCGTACCCGGTGCAGTTCCGCGTGATGGGGCCGGATGCGGCGCAGGCCCGTGCCTGGGCCGACAAGGCCAAGGACATCCTGCGCGCCAACCCGAACATGCGCGGCGTGAACGACAACTGGAACGAATCGGTCAAGGTGCTGCGCCTGGAGGTCGACCAGGACAAGGCGCGCGCACTGGGCGTCACCAGCCAGGCCATCGCCACCGCGTCGCGCACCATCCTGTCGGGCAACACCGTCGGGCAGTACCGCGAAGCCGACCGGCTGGTCGACATCGTCGTGCGCCAGCCGCTGGACGAGCGCAACGCCATCACCGACATCGGCAACGCCTACCTGCCGACGGCCAGCGGCCGCTCGATCCCGCTGACGCAGATCGCCAAGGTCGGTTTCACCTGGGAGCCGGGCGTGCTGTGGCGCGAGGGCCGCGACTATGCGGTGACGGTGCAGGGCGACGTGGTCGAGGGCCTGCAGGGCCCGACGGTCACGACGCAGGTGTGGCCGGATCTCGACAAGCTGCAGAAGACCATGCCGGACGGCTACCGCATCGAGATCGCCGGCGCGGTGGAGGAGAGCAGCAAGGGGCAGGGCTCGATCGCCGCGGGCCTGCCGCTCGCGCTGTTCATCATGTTCACGCTGCTGATGCTGCAGCTGCACAGCTTCTCGCGTTCGATCCTGGTGTTCCTCACCGGGCCGCTCGGCATCGCCGGCGTGGCGGGCGCGCTGCTGCTGCTGAACCGGCCGTTCGGCTTCGTCGCGCTGCTCGGCGTGATCGCGCTGATGGGCATGATCATGCGCAACTCGGTGATCCTGATCGACCAGATCGAGCAGGACCGTGCGCGCGGCGTGCCGGCCTGGGAGGCGATCGTCGAATCGGCGGTGCGGCGCTTCCGGCCGATCGTGCTGACCGCGGCGGCGGCGGTGCTCGCGATGATCCCGCTGTCGCGCAGCGTGTTCTGGGGCCCGATGGCGGTCGCGATCATGGGCGGGCTGATCGTCGCGACGGGGCTGACGCTGCTGGCGTTGCCGGCGATGTATGCCGCCTGGTTCCGCGTCAAACCGGCCGAAGAGGAAAGAGCCGCCGCGAGCAGCTAAACTACGCGGTTTACCGAATCGCCTGAAAAGGGAAGCTTCGGCTTCCCTTTGCTTTTTGCATGTGCCCAGAATGTGCGCGGGTGGCGAAATTGGTAGACGCACCAGGTTTAGGTCCTGACGCCAGCGATGGTGTGGGGGTTCGAGTCCCCCCCCGCGCACCAGCTAACGAAACCAGAGAGTCCAGACAATCATGGCTGTCACTGTAGAAACCCTCGAGAAGCTCGAACGCCGCATCACGCTCACGCTGGCGGCCGACACGATCAACAACGAGGTCGAAACGCGCCTGAAGCGCTTGTCCCGCACGGTCAAGGCCGACGGGTTCCGCCCGGGCAAGGTGCCGATGAGCGTGGTGTCCCAGCGCTACGGCTACTCGGTGCAGTACGAAGTCATGAACGACAAGGTCGGACAGGCCTTCGCCCAGGCCACCGCCGAGGCCAAGCTGCGCGTCGCCGGTGCCCCGCGCATCAGCGAGAAGGAAACCGCGCCCGAAGGCCAGATGGCCTTCGACGCCGTCTTCGAGGTGTACCCCGAAGTCAAGCTGGGCGACCTGTCGGCCGCCGAGGTCGAGCGCGTCAGCACCGAGGTGACCGAAGCCGCGATCGACAAGACGCTGGACATCCTGCGCAAGCAGCGCCGCACCTTCGCGCAGCGCGCGCAGGGCGAGGCTGCTGCCGAAGGCGACCGCGTGACGATCGACTTCGAAGGCAAGATCGACGGCGTGCCGTTCGACGGCGGCAAGGCCGAGGGCTTCCAGTTCCTGATCGGTGAAGGCCAGATGCTCGAGGCCTTCGAGAAGGCCGTGCGCGGCATGAAGACCGGCGAGTCGAAGACCTTCCCGCTGCAGTTCCCCGAGGACTACCAGGGCAAGGACGTCGCCGGCAAGGAAGCCGACTTCCTGGTCACGCTGAACAAGGTCGAGGCGCAGAACCTGCCCGAGGTCAACGATGCGCTGGCCAAGTCGCTGGGCATCAAGGAAGGCACGGTCGACGCACTGCGCGCCGACATCAAGCGCAACCTCGAGCGCGAGGTCAAGTTCCGCGTGCTGGCCCGCAACAAGTCGTCGGTGATGGACGCGCTGGTCAAGAGCGCCGAGCTCGATCTGCCGACCTCGCTGGTCAACGGCGAAGTCGAGCGCATGACCGAAGGCGCCCGCGCCGACCTGAAGAAGCGCGGCATCAAGGACGCCGACACCGCACCGATCCCCGCCGAGATCTTCCAGCCGCAGGCCGAGCGCCGTGTGCGCCTGGGCCTGGTCGTCGCCGAGCTGGTCCGCGCGAACAACCTGCAGGCCAAGCCCGAGCAGCTGCAGGCGCACATCGAAGAGATGGCGCAGAGCTACGAGAAGCCGGCCGAAGTGGTGCGCTGGTACCTGGGCAGCCGCGAGCGCATGGCCGAGGTCGAAGGCGTCGTCATCGAGAACAACGTGACCGACTTCGTGCTGGGCAAGGCCAAGGTCACCGACAAGGTGCTGCCGTTCGACGAACTGATGGCCGGCTGATTTCGTCAGCCGTCATGCGAAGGGCGCCGGGCTGAAAGGCCTGGGCGCCCTTTGTTTTTGAACGCGGCCTTGTCGCGACATAATCAAACCCAATCTCCGTGGGACTATCACGAACCTCCTCAAGGACGCAAGGACGATCATGAGCGCGCTGGAAACACAAAGTCTGGGCATGGTGCCCATCGTCATCGAGCAGTCGGGCCGCGGGGAACGGGCCTACGACATCTACAGCCGCCTGCTGCGCGAGCGGGTCATCTTCCTGGTCGGGCCGGTCAACGACCAGTCGGCCAACCTGGTGGTGGCGCAGTTGCTGTTCCTCGAAAGCGAAAACCCCGACAAGGACATCTCGCTGTACATCAACTCGCCGGGTGGTTCGGTGAGTGCGGGCATGTCGATCTTCGACACGATGCAGTTCATCAAGCCCGACGTGTCGACGCTGTGCATGGGCATCGCTGCCAGCATGGGCTCGTTCCTGCTGATGGCCGGCGCCAAGGGCAAGCGTTTCGCGCTGCCGAATTCGCGCGTGATGATCCACCAGCCGTCGGGCGGCGCGCAGGGCCAGGCCACCGACATCGAGATCCATGCCCGCGAGATCCTCAAGACCCGCGAGCAGCTGAACCGCATCTACGCGGAACGCACCGGCCAGTCGATCGAGAAGATCCGTGCCGACATGGAGCGTGATTTCTTCCTGGATCCGATCGAGGCCAAGGAATATGGCCTGATCGACCAGGTGCTGACGCAGCGCACCCCGCCCGCAGCGACCTGAGCTGACAGATCCGGCACCGGGCCTCGGGTAAAACCGGGGTGAAACCGCGGAAAGCCACAGAACGGGGCCCATTTGGGCCCCTTTTCCACAGCCTGGGCCGGAATTCTTTTGCTCTATCATTGACTCAGCCTTCCTAACGCACAGCGCACCCATCCATGGCCGACAAAAAAGGCTCCTCCAGCGAGAAAGTCCTGTACTGCTCCTTCTGCGGCAAGAGCCAGCACGAGGTGAAGAAACTGATCGCCGGCCCGTCGGTCTTCATCTGCGACGAGTGCATCGAGCTTTGCAACGACATCATTCGCGATGAAGTGCCGGCCGACACCGCCGAGGCCCGCGCCACCAAGTCAGACCTGCCGGTGCCCAGCGAGATCAAGGCCAGCCTCGACCAGTACGTGATCGGGCAGGACACCGCGAAGCGCACGCTGTCGGTGGCCGTGTACAACCACTACAAGCGCCTGAAGCACATGGCGTCGTCCAAGGACGACGTCGAGCTGAGCAAGAGCAACATCCTGCTGATCGGCCCCACCGGCTCGGGCAAGACGCTGCTGGCCCAGACCCTCGCCCGCCTGCTCAACGTCCCGTTCGTGATCGCCGATGCGACCACGCTGACCGAAGCCGGCTACGTCGGCGAAGACGTCGAGAACATCATCCAGAAGCTGCTGCAGAACTGCAACTACGACGTCGAGAAGGCGCAGCGCGGCATCGTCTACATCGACGAGATCGACAAGATCTCGCGCAAGGCCGACAACCCCTCGATCACGCGCGACGTGTCGGGCGAGGGCGTGCAGCAGGCGCTGCTGAAGCTCGTCGAAGGCACGATGGCCTCGGTGCCGCCGCAGGGCGGCCGCAAGCATCCGAACCAGGACTTCCTGCAGATCGACACGACCAACATCCTGTTCATCTGCGGCGGCGCATTCGACGGCCTCGAGAAGGTCATCCAGAACCGGTCCGAGAAATCCGGCATCGGTTTCGCGGCGACGGTGCACACCAAGTCGGAGCGCCGCGTGTCCGAGGTGTTCCGCGAGGTCGAGCCCGAAGACCTGATCAAGTTCGGCCTGATCCCCGAGCTGGTCGGCCGCCTGCCGGTGGTCGCCACGCTGGGCGAGCTGACCGATGACGCGCTGGTGCAGATCCTGACCGAGCCGAAGAACGCACTGCTCAAGCAGTACCAGAAGCTGTTCGCGATGGACGGCGTCGAGCTCGAGGTGCGGCCTTCGGCGCTCGCTGCCATCGCCCGCAAGGCCCTGGCGCGTCGCACCGGCGCACGCGGGCTGCGCTCGATCATGGAGCAATCGCTGATCGACACGATGTTCGAATTGCCGACGCTCGACGGCGTCGCGAAGGTTGTGCTCGACGAGCACACGATCGAGGAAGACGCGAAGCCCTTGCTGGTTTACCGAGAGCAGAAGGCCAGCGCCTGAACAGGGCCATCGCCACGACAACGGATCCTGATGATTGCCGGTGCGTCACACTGCGCCGGCTCCTTGCAAACGAATGCTTGAGCCCTAGATGGGCTTGAGAAAGAGAGGTTCCAATGTCCGGACATCCCGTCTTGCCCGCTGAGCCCATCACGATGCCGCTGCTGCCGCTGCGGGATGTGGTGGTGTTCCCCCACATGGTGATTCCGCTGTTCGTCGGCCGCCCGAAATCGATCAAGGCGCTCGAGGCCGCGATGGAAGCCGGCCGTCAGATCATGCTCGTCGCGCAGCGCGCGGCCGGCAAGGACGAGCCCAAGCCCGACGACATGTTCGAGGTCGGTTGCGTCTCGAGCATCCTGCAGATGCTGAAGCTGCCCGATGGCACGGTGAAGGTGCTGGTCGAAGGCATCCAGCGCGCCAACACGCATTCGATCAGCGACAACGGCGAGCACTTCATGGCCGAAGTCACGCCGGTGCCGCCCGAGACCGAGGCCAAGCCCGAGGTCGAGGCCCTGCGCCGCGCGGTGACGCAGCAGTTCGACCAGTACGTCAAGCTCAACAAGAAGATCCCGCCGGAGATCCTGACCTCCATCGCGGGCATCGACGATGCCGGTCGCCTGGCCGACACGATCGCGGCGCACCTGCCGCTGAAGCTCGAGAACAAGCAGTCGGTGCTCGACCTGTTCGCGGTCGACAAGCGGCTCGAGAAGCTGCTCGAGCAGCTGGAACATGAAGTCGACATCCTGCAGGTCGAGAAGCGCATCCGTGGGCGCGTGAAGCGCCAGATGGAGAAGAGCCAGCGCGAGTACTACCTGAACGAGCAGGTCAAGGCGATCCAGAAGGAACTCGGTGACGGCGAAGAAGGCGCCGACATGGAGGAACTGGAAAAGAAGATCACCGCGGCGAAGATGCCCAAGGAGGCCCGCAAGAAGGTCGATGGCGAGCTGAAGAAGTTGAAGCTGATGTCGCCGATGTCCGCTGAAGCGACCGTCGTGCGCAACTACATCGACACGCTGATCGGCTTGCCGTGGACCAAGAAGACCAAGATCAAGCACGACCTGCCGAATGCAGAGGCCGTGCTGAACGAGGACCACTACGGGCTCGAGAAGGTCAAGGACCGCATCCTGGAATATCTCGCGGTGCAGCAGCGCGTCGACAAGGTGAAGGCGCCGATCCTGTGCCTGGTCGGGCCCCCGGGCGTCGGCAAGACCTCGCTCGGCCAGAGCGTGGCGCGCGCCACCGGGCGCAAGTTCGTCCGCATGGCGCTGGGCGGCATGCGTGACGAGGCCGAGATCCGCGGGCACCGCCGCACCTACATCGGCTCGATGCCGGGCAAGGTGCTGCAGAGCCTGTCGAAGGTCGGCACGCGCAACCCGCTGTTCCTGCTCGACGAGATCGACAAGCTGGGCATGGACTTCCGCGGCGATCCTTCGAGCGCGCTGCTCGAGGTGCTGGACCCGGAACAGAACCACACCTTCAGCGACCACTACGTCGAGGTCGATTTCGACCTGAGCGACGTGATGTTCATCGCGACCTCGAACTCGATGAACATTCCGCCGGCGCTGCTGGACCGGATGGAAGTGATCCGCCTGGCGGGTTACACCGAGGACGAGAAGGTCAACATCGCCCAACGCTACCTGCTGCCGAAGCAACGCAAGAACAACGGCGTGCAGGACGAGGAGATGGACGTCACCGAATCGGCGATCCGCGGGATCATCCGCTACTACACGCGTGAAGCCGGCGTGCGTTCGCTCGAGCGCGAGGTGTCCAAGATCTGCCGCAAGGTGGTGAAGAGCATCCAGCTGAAGAAGCAAGTCGGCAAGATGGTGGTCAGCGAAGAGAACCTGAACGACTTCCTGGGCGTGCGCCGCTTCAACTACGGCCAGGCCGAGAAGCGCAACCAGGTGGGGCAGGTGGTGGGCCTCGCGTGGACGGAAGTCGGCGGCGACCTGCTGACGATCGAGTCGGCCGTGATGCCGGGCAAGGGCAACATCATCCGCACCGGCTCGCTGGGCGACGTGATGAAGGAGTCGGTCGAGGCTGCACGTTCGGTGGTGCGCAGCCGCGCTCGCCGGCTGGGCATCAAGGACGAGATGTTCGAGAAGCGCGACATCCACATCCACGTGCCCGATGGCGCGACGCCCAAGGACGGCCCGAGCGCGGGTGCTGCGATGACGACGGCTTTCGTGTCGGCGTTGACCAACATCCCGGTGCGTGCCGATGTGGCGATGACGGGCGAGATCACGCTGCGTGGCGAGGTCACGGCGATCGGCGGCCTGAAGGAGAAGCTGCTCGCGGCCCACCGCGGTGGCATCAAGACGGTGCTGATCCCGGAAGAGAATGCGAAGGACCTGCAGGACATTCCGGAGAACGTGAAGAACCACCTCGAGATCGTGCCGGTGAAGTGGATCGACCAGGTGCTGGAGATCGCACTCGAGTCGGTGCCGCAACCGCTGGCCGATGAAGAGGTACCGAAGGTCGACGGCAAGACCGAGGCTGGCGCTGCGGCGACGGCACCGGCCACTGCGCCTGCGACCGACGCGCTGAAGCACTGAAGAAAGTTGGAAAAAAATCGGTCGCTCTTGCGAAGCGGCCGATTTTGAACATATACTGTGAGTCTTGATTGATACAGCGAAGCAAGCGCAGCAATGCGGTGCGAAGCAGGTCGATCAAGGGGTCGAAAGATCCGGCAAAGCGGGAGTAGCTCAGTTGGTAGAGCGCAACCTTGCCAAGGTTGAGGTCGCGAGTTCGAGCCTCGTCTCCCGCTCCAAATTCAAAGGGAAGCTTTCGGGCTTCCCTTTTTGCCTAGATGACGCAAGAGCGTGACACAAGAGCGTCAGGGCAAGACAAGTTAAGCGGGGCGCGGTAGCAAAGCGGTTATGCACCGGATTGCAAATCCGTGTAGGTCGGTTCGACTCCGGCCCGCGCCTCCAAAGAACACAGTGAAATCAAGTAGTTAGAACGCCTCGCACTGCGAGGCGTTTTGCTTTGTGGCTGCTCAACGGCCCAAACTCGGCTCAGACCGCGCAAAAATCAGCTGCCAACCACACCTACACGGCAGAAAACTTTGTGTAGGCGAGTTCGTTACTGCAGCCTGAGCGCGCGGGGCCTAGCTTCCGATGTACAGCCGTGCCGCCAAGTCTTCAGCGCGGAACGAGGCATACCGTGCTGCCATGACCGAGCCCGGCGCCCAGCCCATGATGGCGTTGATCTCCTCCGCACGGAACATCCACTCGCCCGCAGGCACGCGCAGCTCGAACCATTGGCATGTCGCCTCGTGGCGCAGGTCGTGCTCCGTGAGACCTGTGCATCCTGCATATGCAAACAGGCCTCGAAACCGCTGCGACAGTCGATTGCTCGTTGCAACGAGGTTCTCTGGAGTTCCATTCCAAAAGGGGAACAGGAGCGCGCCAGCTTCATCTGCTGCTGACCCAGCGATGTAGTTGCTCAACTCCGGCAGCAGCTCCGGCCGGATGGGCACGCGGCGCCATTTCTCGCGTCCGTACCATTGCTTCGAGCTGCGCACAAGAATCACGCGCGAGCGCATGTCGACCTGGTCGATGGTGAGCGTGTAGGCCTCGCGGAGACGCAGGCCGCTCCACAGAATGAGCTGGAACAACATGCGCATGGCGGGCCCATCCTTGAGCGCCAGTGGCCTCTCGCGGTCCGCACGCTTGTGCCCATCGAGGGCATTCAGGATCAGCGCTTCTTCACCCAGCTCGGTCCCTTTGGCGGGCAGCAAGCGGCGGTCGCGTTGTACATCGATCCTCGCCGCCTTGCCGAGCGCTTCGACTTCTCGCGCGTCCTTCGCGTTGTAGCTGGAGTACCCGCGAGGCAACAGGCGCAGTGGATTGCCGACCATTGCTTCGGGCGACTTGCGGAGGTGCCAGTCGATCGCGCGAGCAACAGCTTGCACGCGCTTTCGTATGCTGCCCGGCGACAGGTTGCTCTCCAACTTCATGTGGCGCACCCATCGCTCGGCCCACTGATAGTTGAGATCGATCAACTTGAGTGGCGCCAGACCATTGAACATAGGACCGAGAGTGTCCTGGTCGCCACATCGACCGACCTTCGAGCGTAGAGCGCTGGTCGAACGTGCCGTGACAGAAGCCACACGCAGGTTGCCGCTGCCTTGCAGGTTTGGGGACGGATTCCCCTGTTTCTCGACCGGCAGGGGTGCTCCCGTTGCTAGACTCAGGAAAAAGTAGCTCAATAGGCCTACCATGACTCAAGCTATCACCCTGAAGAGAGGCGGTTCCGAGTTTTCGACTGAAGCGGATTTCGTTGGCCGCTTCGTTGGAAAGTTGTCAAAGGGTCGGACGTCTTTCGGCAAGGTGCAGATCACTACCGAATGGGACCACCGAGCGGGTTTCGTTGACGTACTCGCGCGACACCGCCGCAAGACGTTGGTGGCCTTCGAGGCAAAGCTCGATAACTGGAAGCGAGCGTTCTATCAGGCGTATCGCAGTACTGCATACGCCAACAAGTCGTATGTCATCGTCCCCGCAAATGTGGCGAGTAGAGCCCTAAGGGACCGCGACGAATTCGAGTTGAGGGGGGTGGGCCTATGTTCGTTCGATGGCAAGGTTGTGCAGGTGCTTATCGAGGCATCAGAGCAGGACGCGCTACTGACTTGGCTCCGCGCACAAGCCCACGAGCACTTCGACGCGCTCGCAGATGAGTGCGCAGCTGGACATGGACGCAGTCGCCGCGGAACTGTGCAAGCAATGCGGGTTTGAGTTCCGAGGGCCCCTTGGTAAGGGGGCTTTCAAGAGCGCCTACCTCGCTGTCAGTGGCTCGTACCCCTTCGCCCTAAAGATCGCGCCAATATCGAGTGGCGCTGAACGCCTGATACGTGAGGCGAAGGCGCTGCAGGAATGCTCACATCCATCAATTGCGAAGCTGCTGCAGGCGTTCGCATTCACGTTCGGTGGACTTCAATTCTGGGTTGTCTACGAGGAATACCTCGCGGGAGGCACGCTCGAGGCAGGTCTGAAGCAGTGGTCAATCTCTTCGGAAGCGGTTCGTAACATTGGGGTTCGACTCGCTGAAGTTCTCGAACATCTCCACGAGAAGAAGTTAGTTCACCGGGACATCAAGCCGGCGAACATCATGTTCCGAGGTGATGCGGACGGACACCCGGTACTGACTGATTTTGGTATCGTGCGAATGCTGGATCAGCCGACCCTGACGCAGGCGTTTGCACAGATGGGACCGGGTACACCGGCCTACGCTGCACCAGAGCAGCTAGCAAACGAAAAGGCACTGATCGACTGGAGGACCGACCAATTCGGCCTCGGCATCGTGCTTGCGGAATGCCTGCTAGGGCGCCACCCATTTGCGCTCCCGGGAAACACCATTCATGACGCCATCGTCGCTGTTGCCGCCCGGCAAGAGCTCCCGGCAGCGAATGCGCAACGACTTCGCGAGCTTGGCTTCAACAGCTTGACGAAAGCCCTTCGGGTCTGGCCAATCGCACGTTTCCGTAGGCCCGCTGAGTTTATCGCCGCCCTACGATTCACTTGAGAGAGCGAGCAGCACAATGGCTTCCTACCTTCAATTGGGGCACGCCTCGTGGAACCTCCTCCAGGACAGCGACATCGGTACGTACAGGGGCATGGTGCTGAGCCCAGTGAATGATGGTCCGGCGGACGTTATTGCGGAACTCAACAAGCTCGGTGTGATGCGCAGCGGGTTCGAGGTGATCCTCGACCCGCAGATGTATAACCCAGCCGTCGACAAAGGCCTGATGGACCAGTGGGCATACTTCCCTGCGGACTTCGCCACCGCGAATCACAGCGACTCTGCTTGGTGGATTCAACGAGGCCTGGAGGTGGTGGACCAGGGTGCAGCGCTCGGCGTGGACGCGGTATGCTCACCCGCAATGTTTCCGAAGGTCTTTTCGGATGACTATTACAGCCTCGTGGTGGACATCGGGGATGCGACCCATCGTCACGCATCCGGGAAAAAGTTGGAGACGCTCCTCACGGTGGTCGTCAGCCTTCGCGACCTGACGAATCCGGAGAGGGCATACTCCATTGCTTCGATTGTGTCGCGAAGCCTGTGCGATCGTGTGTATTTGACCTTTCTTAACGAGGACGTACTGCAACAGAAGGAGCCATTGAAGGAACCCTCCGGGCTGCCGACTGCCGTTCACCTTGTGAAACTCCTGTCCAGCGAGATGCGGGTCCATGTTGCTTTCGCTGCCCACGACATTGTTCTCTGGAAGTTTGCAGGAGCCACCGATATCTCCAGCGGGAAGTATATGAATCTGCGGCGCTTCTCTCCTGGCAGGTGGGAAGAGGAGAAGAAGAAGGGCCAACCCGTTGCCTATTGGAACGAAGGCAGTCTGCTCGCGCTTCTTCGGAACGCTGACGTAGCGCTGCTACTGCGTAGCGGCTGGTTTAATGGCCGCGATCATTCTGACAATCCAGCGACGGACCGCATCATGGAACTGATTCAAAGCGGTTCAGAGAAAGCTTGGATCAAGCAATCTTGGTTGCAGTATCTACGGTGGATAAGCAATGCAGAAGCAGCATGGCACGGGAACGCAGCTAGAGCTGAAGAATTCCTGGAGGAATCAGATCGGATTTGGGCGGACATTGTGGACGTGCGTCGTATTCTCTTCCAAGATAGATACAACAACGGCACGCATGTGCGCAACTGGCTAAACGCTGTTCGAGAAGGCGGCAAGCGGTAGGATCAGCGCTTGGCGGCGAGTTTGCGCAGGGTGCTACTCCTGACGAGGCGCCTCCTGCAACCCGCAATACTGAGCGCACGGAGTTGCATGCATCGCCAAACGATGGATTCGATCGCATTGACCAAAAGAGGCCGATTACGGCGGGATGTAATATGACAACAGACGAAGTAAAAGAACTGCTCGAGGAAATTGGGGCCCGACTCGAGGCGGCGAAAATTGAGTACAGAGATGAGTCTGAGATCGACGAAGAGGTCAACATACAGCTCACTATCTCATTCCCTTGCGGCCGTCAATCGCGATCTCTCTACCTCTGGGACGAAGATGATCTGCAGACTTTCTCTGACATTGACTTCGAGAACTATGTATTGCTTGGAAATTTGGCGGCGGTGGTACATCGAAAGAGTGGAAAAATCGAAGCCATTCTGACTGCGCCCAACGAGCCGCGCTCGCATTTGCGTCGCCAAGGGATACTTAAGAGGCTTGGAATTGTCGAGGAAGGAAAAAGTCTGTCGACGATTAAGCTTCAATCCAACGGGTCAAATTATCCGACTGTTGAAATCGGACCTCCATCAAAGTCGACAAAAGTACTTACGCAGATGGCAGATCAGCTCGGGATCTGTTTGAAGATAAATACTCACGCATCGACAAACCAAGATGATGCGCTGAACCTTTTGGAGCGAATCTCGAACTCAATCTTGTTCAGCATCGATCTCGAACGGGGCACCCACATTGCCCTCTCTCGGCGTTTATCTTCTCGACGCCTCCTGCGACCCCAAATTAACAAGGATGATCTGGAGTACCCAAAGAACGACTACGACAAATCGCCTATGGCACTTTACTGGTACGCAAGAAGTGCAGAGGGTATGCCGTTACTGCAGTATTTGGCGTACTATCAGGTGATCGAGTATTATTATCCCGCTTACTTCAACGCGGAGCTCGGCAGGAGAATTCGGTCCATCATTAAGCAGCCCTCGTTCCGGGTTGAAAGAGACCTGGATGTTGCCAAAATTGTTGCAACGATGAAAAGCAAAGGTCAAACCACCGCCGGAGAACGAGATCAGTTGAAGGCAACCCTGAAGGAGTGCTTGACACCTGGGGAAATTGAAGAATTTATCTCTTCTGACACGGATCGCGCCCCATTCTTCGGTTCTAAGGCAAAAGGGATTGCATCGTCACTGCTGAATGCGCAGAATCGCCAGATTGATCTAGCAATGCAGGTTGCCGACCGCATCTATGAAATACGCTGCAAGATCGTTCATACCAAAGCAGATCACGAAGATGGTGAGTTTGAGTTACTTCTTCCGTATTCACCAGAGGCCGAGCGACTCGGTCACGATATTGACTTGGTTCGGTTCGTGGCACAAAAAGTATTAATCAGCTCCAGCAGACGTCTAGAAATTTCGACGTAGGCCTAAGACTCAATGGGAGAGCGGGCGAAGAACTTGCTAAACCAAGCAAAGCAAGGCGCTGCGACCGCCCTCCTGCAGCAATTCCTGTCGGTGCGCGTGAAGCGCCGACCCGGGTTCGTGTCCCATCGTCTAGACGTGCAGATCGTTCGTGTGGCGAGCAACAGACCATGCCGTCTGGGACGCCGAGTTGTGGCAACGTTACGCCAACGCGGCTACGCGGGCGGCTGAGTTGAAGTGGTTTTGGTAGCGATGCCGCAAGTGGTTGATTTATATGGGAGGCGCGCGATTGCAAATCCGTTGAGGGCAGAGCGTTACGTATGGTGAGCCAGCGCACGAAGGTGCTAGGTCGAGCGCCCGGTTTAGGCTCGGTGCTGACCCTCAGGCTGATGCGGCGACCGGCAGACATCGACCCAAAGCGGAAAGTGGCAAAGGCCGATCAAGCCTCCGGAAAGCGTCCGTTCAACGTTTGACGTGAGAGGCCCGACCCGGCTTGCCGCGGCTGGTCTTCCCCATGGAAAGGTCAGGCATCGTTGGACGATGATGGCCGCTTGGTAGAGCTTGGGGCTACGGAAGATTCGCGCAGAAAGTTGGCTCTGATCTCGTCCAGCTCTTTGCGGCTTTCTGCGAAGTCGTCGAAGGAGTACGGCTGCTCAGCTCCGTTTTTCGCTTTACACAGCCTGGCTTCCAGACCTGTTGCCTCGTAGTGGCCCAGCCAGCACTCGCGGGCAGTCGCCATCACCGCAAGCTTGATGCCCTCTTCGGTCTGCTTCCTGCGCGGCGTCTCCAACTCGCCCACTATCAGCGCGCACGACCGCAGCCGCATCGCGCAGTCTTCGATGATTAAAAGTAGGCCCCCGTCTGGAACAAGTAGGGGGTCAATCGCTAGCAGTCGTGAGCGCGCCTCGCGCAACTCTTCAGCCCGAAACTTCCATGTTTGGTGAGGCGATCCGACCGCGCGCGCTGCATCCTCACAGACTCTTGCAGCAGAAAGAAAGATGACGCGTAGAGTTCGCGCGCGCCTCAGTTGCGTGGTGTGGTCATCTGCTTCGCGACGCTCGAGTTCAAGTGAATGCTGCCGCTGAACTACAGCGAGAGCTGCGACTATCGCGGCGACGGAGCCGACGGCCTGAATCCATGCCGGTGCGCTTGAAGTGAGAAAGCTTTCGACCCATGGCCACCCGGCCAGCGCGGTGGCGAGAATCAGTAGCAGGATTGATCCTACAACGACGCTGCCAAAGACAGGCGCCCAAGCTTCTCCAGCAGACTGTTGATTTGATGGAGTTTTCATCTGCGACGCCTAACGTTTGACATGAACTGTGTCACCCGCTTGCTCGGGTACTTCAGCTCGATAGAAGGGTTAGCCGACTACCGCAAAGCCGTCCCCCGCCAAGGACTGCAACGGCCGGCTGGAGCCATTCGACCATGCGGTGCGGGTGACCGCAACCGTCGAAAGCTGTCATCGGCAGGACCGAGTGGCAATCCCGCCGGAACGGCGGATCCCTTCAGACGCCGTGACCCGCGGGAGGAGGGGGCGGCTCGGGGAGGAATCGAGGGAAGAATCTGCACAATCGAGCCAAGTACAGCTCGGCGCCGCCTAGGGAAGAGGGTGCTTCGGAATGCTCGGCACATCCCCGACACGGGTTCGAGTCCCATCAACCACCGCGGCGGTGATCCTGGCGGCGGATGCTCAGATGCCGCTCCCGACTGACTTAGATTGACCCGAAGCAGAACTAGCCCCATCGACTCTCGCTCCGGAGAAGCAGCCCCCCGAACGGGTGGGTGCGAAAGGGATCGCTGAGTCCTATTCTGGCGGGAGAAACCGAGGCCTTCTTGCGCGTGCACAGTGGGGCATCGTCGCCGAGCGCGGTCAAGCAGGTTGTCTTCAGCGCTGCGCCGAGGGACAGCACGTAAACCGACGGAGAGATCCATGAGTCGATTCAGCGCCGCACAGCTTCAACAAGCCTATTCCATTCCTTACATCTTGCCGCGCCGGGTCACCATGGTGACTGATTTCAAGAACGACAAGTCCATTGATCTGCTGCCAACCTATGAAGTCCGCGTCGCCCCGAACCTGGACATATTCATATTCAACTACGTCAAATGGCTACGCGTGGCGGCATTTAACAACAGTCAATTCGTTGGCGAAGGTTGGATCCCAAAATCCGTCCTTCACGATATGGCGTACGCCGCGCTCGTTAAAAAGGACGTGACAGGCGTTTCCTTCGGCGGCGACAAGGTCGACTACGACAGCGCGAAAAGCACTACCCGCACGCAGTTTGCACCACGCCAGTCCGACGTCAAGTCGCGTTGCTATGACTGCGGCGGAAAATTGAACGCGCACAAGATCTACGAGGACAACGACGTCGCCGAGAAAATGAGCATCTTGATCGGCATGATTAGCAACTTCGAAGGCTCGATGAAGAAAAAGCATGGTGCCGCCAGCAATGCTTGGCAGCCAAAAAACGGCGGCGGCCGAACGATGCTGGGCATCGCCCGGACCAGCGACCGCAAGTACATCCTCGCCTACAGTGGCGTGGACGACGGGCGCGCCGTCCTAGAAGACATCATGGACAACTGGTTCGCTTCCAAGGTCAATTCCAAGGGGAAATGGACGCTCGCCCCCGCCATCCCGGCCAACACCACACAGATGCAGCGGCGCAACAGGAGAACGCTGGATATTCGCGGAGTCAACGCCGTCTTCGCCGCCACCGGTGTGACGCAGATTCAATCGCTGGAAAGGCTGCAATGCGCCGCGCCGAAACTCGTCTACCACGCGTTCAACGTCATGGGCGCGGACGAAATCACAGGCCTCACTGAAGCTTGGTACGAACCTGGAAATGCGCGGTCATTCCAAAACAGCTTAGGCGGACCCGAGCGAGTCCTCCGCCGCCATGGGCAAACCGTTCCGTCCTGCACGCGGTGTTCCACGGTTGTGCGCCTGATGCTCTGCCCGTGAGGTTCGCCGTAGCGCTGCCGCGCGAATGGCGCGGTTTATCCCTATCGCATTGAAATGAAAGAGCGGCCGAGGATTGCAAATCCGTGTAGGTCGGTTCGACTCCGGCCCGCGCCTCCAGGGTGAAAAACGGCTCCTTCGGGAGCCGTTTGCGTTTTGAGGCCGTGGGGACTTCCTTGCCGTGTCGATCAGGGCGGTCTGCGAGACGCCCAGCTCACGATCTCGTCATGGATGCCCCAAAGTCCATCAGCGCCTCCACAAAAGCCCGCGGCGTCTCGAGCGGCGCGAATTCGCCGCTGCTCGCCAGCACCGCGCTCGTGAGATGGCGTACACCGGCTTTGCGCAACCCGGGCAGGTAGTCATCCGGCGAACGGCCATCGGCGTCCCCACGCAGGTACAAGAGCGGCGTTTCAATGGCTTTCGGATATGCGTTGTGCTCGGCGTCGGCGGCGAGCGCACGGTACCAATCGAAGCCAGCCTTCAAGGCCTCGGGCCGCACATAGGCTTCGGCAAAGCGCGCTCGATACGCCTCGGTCAACGCCTTGGCGTCACCAGCCAGAGCGTTGGTGAAGTAGTCGAAGTACGGCCGCTGCCGGCCCTGCACCATCGTCTCGGGCAAGTCGGGGATCGCGTGAAAGGCGAAATGCCAGATGCGTGGATCGGCAAGCAGCTTCCCCCAGGGATCGAGGCCGGGCACGACGGTGTTGGTGACGACCGCGCCACGGATGCGCAGGCCGTGGTCGCGGGCGGCGGCGAAAGCGATCATGCCGCCCACGTCGATGCCTGCGACGATGATGTCGCTGCCACCCGCCTGCTCGGCCGCAGCGATCAGCACGTCGGCGAGCGCCGTCTTCTCGGCTGATCGTGGCGCGCCACGAGACTCGCCGATCTCCGGCAGATCGGGCGCGAGGACGAAAAAGCGCTCGGACAAGTCGTGAAGCACCGGCTCGTAGAGCGCATGTGAATGGGGCCATCCGTGCAGCAACAACAGCGCTGGACGGCTCGCGACACCGGCCATTCGCAACGCGATCTCGACGCCATGGCCCGCGACCTTGATCTTGTCCATCGATTTCCCTTGTCGTCTGGTCAAAGACGTGGGCAATCCGTGTTCCCGTCCAGCGATATCAGCCCCACGCCCTCGCAATTTCAGCAATCCGCCGATGGCCGCCACCACGCGTCCGGCGGCAGCGTGCCGGTGTCATCACGAGCCCGACACCCATGTCCGAAGAAGATGTCTTCCGGCCGTCGGAGTACACCGCGGCCCTGCTGCGGCAGTTTTGTCGATGATGCGCAGGCTGTCGTCCTGGTTGCGCACCTGCGCGTGCAGGCCTTGCGCGGCCAGGTGTTCGGCGTAGCGCCGCGCATCCGGGCTGATAGGGGTACTGAAGATTCGTCCATATCGAGGCTACACTTCGTCTCCATATAGACGGAGATTGCAGTGATCGAATCGAAGAGCACGAGGCAGCAGATGCCTGGACGCAAGGCCACGTCAAAGGCGGTGTCGATCACGAACGTCTCCTACAGCCCGAGCAAGGGGATCGACGACTTCGTGATGAACGTCCATGCCGCGGACCCGATGCGCCTGATCGAGACTGAGCGCAAAGGGGTTGCCGGCATCTTCGTGAAGGACCTGTCCAGGCGCATGGAGATCCCGGCGCAGCGCATGTTCGACATCCTCGGCGTGCCGAAGGCCACGGCCGAGAAGAAGGTCGCTGC
>Ga0075370_10000300_pt1 | contig 17791 bp, 13 predicted proteins | sample EndMethybrTD3035_FD_71398 | JGI IMG/M metagenome (GOLD analysis project Ga0075370, IMG submission 71398) | Populus endosphere microbial communities from Tennessee, USA - Endosphere MetaG P. TD hybrid TD303-5 | ecosystem: Host-associated > Plants > Roots > Endosphere | place: USA: Tennessee... | reverse complement strand
TATTCTAGTTTTTAGAGGTAGATGTGGCCTTTCATTCCTTAGCTTAGGGAGTGAGAGGGCTAAGGGGAATGGGTGGGTGGCCCCTTACGCGCTTTTTTAGGAGGAGTTCAGTGTAGTCGACGGAAGCTCATATAGGAAACGAAACTAAGACCTATGGTGCCATATAAGATAAGCATTTCCAGATCGGGTAAAGATTTCGAGATTAGAATTGAGTGAGGGCAGCGGTTCAGCTTTAGGTCTCGGTTCAGGTGCTGGCTCAAGTACTGGTGAAAGTACCTGAAGGTGACATCGGCAGGAGAGGCTCCAGCACTGGTTTGTAAGGGTGAAGTCATCATAAGTGGTTGACTGGGCCTAGGAACGACCGTCGGGGCCCGCGAGCTTTTAAGGCAAATTCATCGTTTTTCGCTCGTGTTTCATGCGTGCCTGTATGAATTGCATAAGTCATTGTGTTTTGGCGGTGGAGAAGTACAGAAGTGAACAGTGTGTTAGTATTTAGTTGTGCGAAGCATTGTTGACAAGACTTACTCAACTCACTGCTTTCACCTGCTTCCGGTGACAACTACCACTCTCTTATGAATGGGAGAGTAGAGTACCAAGACATAGGGGTTGGCCAGCGAAGGCGGTTTCTTTAGTACCAGATATACGTATTTCGAATTCTTTTCATGGCAGTTCGCACGAAAGATAAGGAAAACTGAAAAGCTTCTCAAACCAGAGTAGGAATTCGATCAATTGCTATCAATGCCAGGAGGCAGATCAAGATTCATGGGAACGATAACCTTTTCCGAAAAGAGTAAAGCGAGAGATAGGATAGATGAATAGGTTTAAGCCTTTATCCGCTTGGAGGGATGAATTTCAAATTTTTAAGGCTTCGTTTTTCTCCGGCAAGCAGCTAGGGAAGCATTTATTCCCAAGCGATAGGGCTTGGAATTCATATTGATGCCTTAGTCCACTCCGAGATAGAAAGATACCAATAATGGAAAAAGATATGCTCTCCAACAGTAGGTTGATCAGTTACTTTCGGTAGGGACGGGAGACTGCCACTGATGGGAAGGCGATAAGAAGCCTGAAAGCGATTCTGACACAAGATACGATGACAGGAAGGGAGTTCGATCAGAAATAGACAGAAAAAAAGGCTGCTAGGCTCCTTTCTTTCTCATAGGAGGGGTTCGCATCCAACCCTTATCGATACCCCTCGCTAGGACATTTAAGTGAGTCGGGTTTCGATCCGGCTCCGAAATGAGGCGGTGTTACCAATGACTCGATACTCCGCTGCTACCGAATGAAGTTCGTCCTTCCCCCCTTTCCCTATAATAAAGTGCAGGCCCCCGTAGATAGATGTCCCATATAGCCCCTCCTCTCCGGGGTTGGGTCGAAAAAGAATCGAATTGGGTTGAGAGGAGTTTCTGAACCGGGGAGGATGGATGAATTAAGATAGTGAAGATGGTATAGTTGGAACTGAACCCAACTAATGCGAGGACCGGAGAATTAGATGGTCTTCCTGAACAGGCTTTTGATCTAATGAAGAATGACTGGAAATGGATTCCCGGGGGGGTTAGGATCACGAGATTTGAGGGAAAATGAAGAGGAATAAAGAACCTTATTAGGCTTACAGCAGGAACTCGAATAAGACCGGACTCTCTCGACGAAAAGGCCTGACAAGGGAAGGAGGTGAATACTCGAAAGCCAAAGATCTCTTTCGTCTCGTCCCGTCAGTAAACATTACTTTCTTCTGGCCCGAAGTCCCTTAGTTGAGTGCCGCTTTGAATCTGAAGGAAGGCAGTGGGAGATACTTCCTGAACCGAGTGAGGTATAGACAGATTAGATTATACCACTGTGTTGTGGCGAGACCGAGACTAGAGGTTCTAACTCGAAACCCTAAGAGAAGAGCCCCCACTATACTAGTTTCCCCCCGAGTCAAATCTATAAGACTTTCATATCATCTAATAGACTATACTAGCTACGTTCATCTACTCCACTCGCTGCCGGAGGACAGACAGATTATACTCTAGCTGGAACGAAGGTACGAGCTCTGCCCCCGAACAAGACAAAATGAAGAAGAGGCCGAACAAGCAAAAAAGGAAAGAGGGAAGGAAAATCCCACTCAACCTTCTTCAACATTCGTTCGGATACTCCTTATGACTATGATTGCCCCCCAAAGAAAGGCGTTCATACCAAGCCAATACACCTACCCATCTATCTATTGCGACTACTCCCCTATTATGGGGTACTCGAAGACCGTTCAACACACGAACTAATAGAAAGGGAGAAAGCTCAATCGAATGGACAACCTTAGCCCCAGCGCGAAAGACAGGATTCGAAGCCGCGGTACAGATAATCAAACTTTCTGGGAGATCCCAGACTTGCAATCAATCCCGATGATTATTATGCGGAAACCAGCTAAATCAGATCCTTCGGTCCGGGTCTCCTTCTAAGAAAGCAACCAACTCTGTTAGCAGTTAGCTTTTCGATGAAAGAATCTTTTATTGACTAGGATAGGTGGCTCGGAATTCTCTTTCCCGTTCCAAGAAAGCACGACTCTCGACTTAGGTCTGGCCTCAGGTTGGAGACAGGTGGAATGATGAAGCAGACGACTTTTTAACCTCTGACACCGGAATGTGACCTTCCTTCGTTCGACGCCGACTCCCGATTCAAGGCGACGAGTCTTTCAACTTTGACAACGGGGGGGGCTACCTTTGGACTCAACTCTTAGTGGAATTTGCCTCATAACCTGACTTGATTGATTCACCTTGGTTATGTAACCACTAAAAGAGGTGGTCGAGGCCTGACTTATTCTGTTCAGGCTTGTGAGAGTTCAATCACGCTACAATCAGACGATTTGATGCCGGTGCAGATGAATTTTCTTTATTATAGTCTGATCCGCTAAAATAGTCTTAATTCACCGGATATGAGAAAGAAATGAATGAAAGAAGAGGGGTTTACGAAGTCCTTCAAGTTGATTGAAGGTCTGGGCCAAGCAAAGGCAAAAAGGAAGGCTTCTTCCCTCTCCTGTCTGGGAGTAAGATAAACCTTGCCTTCCCTGGATACTGGTCCCAAGGTAGGAGTAGCGGCTTAGTTAGTGCACGAAATAAATGTGACTTTTGGCACATAAAGGTCCGTATTCGGTCCGTCAATGGCTCTTTCTCCGAGGCCAGAGGTAAATATTAAATATAAAGGGTAACGGCCGAAAAAGATAAATATCAATATTGTATTCGAATAGCCTGCTTCCCCCCATTACTCAAGGGGGAAAAGCTTAGCCTCCCATTCTTTCATTCTTTCAACAATAGAGGACTAAAACCTGCTGCCTATTTCCTCTGAGCTCCTTAGCTTGTAGTTATCATTACTCTCCTAGCTGCGAGTAGGAAGCTATCGGAGTAGCTTCCCATCTTTCGACCAAGATTCGCAGTTCTTTCTTATTGTAAAAGGGTCCGCTATCCTATTTCATATCTAATATAGGAAGTCAGTGGTGGCATCTCCTGCTTATGCCTGCCCTTTTCCTCTTCCTTCGCTTCGCGTCTGCCTATCTATTATGAAGTAGGGAAATCAAAACCTGGGTACCACCCGCCAGTTGCTAGTAGGACAGCTCTTAGAGGAGCGGCCATTTTGCAAAAAAGGTAGGTTGCTGACTTGAGGACTCTAATAAGCTGTAAGACGGCGGGAATATGCAAAGAAAGGTTTAAGAATTCCACAGTCTTGAGGCTATCCTATTACGAAATTTCGTAAGTAGTATTCGAAATCGCTTCGTCAGATATTCGGGAACCTATGGTCGCTTAACGATTCGGTTAGCCGCCTAGTATGGTAGTTGTCCTGAGGTTTGGTTAGCCCAGGCGGATGCAGTTATGTTCCTAAAGGCCGCGGGCTGATAAGAAGAGCGAGGGGAGGGTTTTTTGCTAAAACCCCTGGATTTTCTAGCTTAAAGCTTTACGAAATCACAAGAACAAAGAATAACATGATTCAGAGAGATAACCTGGTCTTTAGACACTCGCCCTACTTCTAAGGATAGATAGAAAAGGTTGGGGAGTGCCAGATGCGGAAGCAGTTCCAGTCCCAGCTGCTGAGGTGGCGTAGTGACAGGCGAGAGCAATAACAACAGAAGCAGCGAAAGATCCTGCAGTAGTATATTAGGTTGTTTGCGGTGGAATAGATTCAAGCGTCCGGGCCAGTAGATCCAGAGCAAATAGGCGTTGACTTAGTTGCTTTTTTTTGCAGTGGATTCTAATCCCGATGTTGATCCGACGCAACTTACCGGTGATAGTCGCAGCACCTGGAGCTTTCAAGGGAGGAGTTTCAAATTTCAAGCAATAAGAAAATAGGCCTTTGCCGCTTCGGGACTGCTTACTTACAACATTTCGAACACTATCAGGCGATGATGCGGGTGAGGAGTTAGAAAAAGTCAACAAGGAAAGAGCCGAATCGAAGACTTTGAATGTTTACGGAAGGATTTCCGTTCCGATCCTCAAAGAAAGGTCAGTCACTTCACTAAGAAAGGAAGGAACAAAATGACTTGTTGCTGGGTCAGCTCTTACAATTACAAGAAGTCAAGCAAAAGCCAATGGCGCTAGGCCGGCAAGAAGATAAACTCGATCCGATGCCCTTACCTGACTCTGATTCGAACACAAAACTCATTCCTTGCTCCGTGGGCAGGAGCGAACCGGGGAACTCTAACAAAGAACGTGAGGAAAGGCACTGCCGCTGACTAAGATGATAGGCGCATGGGGACAGACCTTATACTCGTACTCCCAACCGTCAGACCAATCAACCATAAGACACTAGGCGATGGTCCCACACAGGTAAAGCAGCTACAAGAACTAAAAGAATAAGAAAAGGGTTTTACAGCGCCCCTGACACATCAATTTGAATCCAAAATCGAAAAGAAAGACGTTCCTCACCCTCAAGACAAAGAAAGCTGTACGTACGATACGATTAGGATCAGAGAAAGAACTGCTATGAACTCAGGCACCCATAGAAGGTTTTCCTGAACACGGGATCTAAGCCTAAGCTCGTTGGACTTGCTAAGGGAACCTCTTTCGAGATGCGAAGAATAGCCCTAGTCTGATAGCGGAGTTAAGTGGAGGAGAAGAAAGACAAGCAATACAGAAAGGAAGAGCTCCAGGGTTTGTTTAACGAAGATAATGGCTCACCATCACAGGGAATCTCAAAGCCCTGACGTTCGGACGTTAAGTTGCAAAATCTCGCTGATGTAAGGATCAATGATGGACACAGCGAAATTAGGATAAGCAACAAAAGAGACGGCTCCGTTTGCCAGAGATGGCTGTACTCTTGCGAGCATCGTCGAAGGTATTCCACCGACGATCTAGGACACAAAGAATGCTGCCAGTATTTACGCCGACCCTAGTAAATGGGACTGTATTGCTTTCATTGCGCCGATGGAATAAGAATTCAATGGAGGACTTCCTGGTGCGTGCCAATCATTCAAGTGGTGATCTGGCATCGTGAGCAGAAGTCGATAGAGGAACGAGGCAGCCGAGACCGACTCACCGCCACATACTATCCCAAAAGCTTTTATCTAAAAAACCTGCAGTTCCTCATGCACCTTCGCCTAGAGTCCATCAAAGGCCAGCTCCCGCACAAATCTCCTCTGCCCACTCTAGATGTTGCACTTTCAGAGCTTATAGCTTAAGAGATTCGTCTGCGAGTCCTGGCTACCTCCTGTTAGTGTAGCGGCATTCCCTTGCCGTCGTGTTTCTGGGTTTCGTGCCACATACATTGTCGTTTCTGACGGGCGTAGAAGGACCTTCCTTCCAACCAAGAAGGCTCTATAAGGGGAATCAAAACAGAATAAATATAGATATGTTATAGTATAAGTTTCCTTATCAAACCAGTAGCTTCAATTTCTAGAACAGCAAGGTAAGAAAGGGATAAGATTTCAGTGCCAGTGAGTAAGGAAGCGGGTGAGCTCTCAGGTCTGGGAGTTAAGGGCTAGCAGTACTACCTGTAAAAGGTAAGGGCCTACTAAGCTAGTTCAACAAGAAAAAGTAAACTAGATAAGTCAAGCCAAGGGAAGTTCTCTGCCAGCCAGGTTAACCTCTAGCCATCGAGCTTAACTTTTCGAAGTAGGAGTAATATCATACCTTCCGTAGTCTACTGTTCAAAAATCGTGAGTTCCCAATACAGGAAGTGCTATTTCTTGCTTAATTTCTTTAAAGTCAGCCAAAAAGCGAGCAGGGTAAAAGAGATTCGGATAGGAGCGATTAGTAGAAGGCGAATGAATAAGGTCCCTTCGATTGAAGTCATATCCAGTTGAAATCATAGGGTAAGCCTCGTAAGCCATTGTAGAAGGAGTTTCAAGTAATCCAGTTGGCGCGAAAGTTGCAGTTGTTGTCTTGGATAGCCAGTTCTAGGACAAGCCAATAAGCTCTTAAGCTCGGAGATTTGTCAAGTTCGTTTATCTCCAGCCAGCCCAGAGAGACTCTCTTGCCATTCAATTCTCGTTCTTTCATCCCTGCTCGCTATTGAAAGCCCTTCCAATAACACCATCAGGTTACAGTTATTTCCTTCCTCGAAAGAGTTCGAGTTTGATCTAGTATGAGATCTAATTACAGCTGCTAGTTTCGCCTCAAAAAAGTCTTACTTAATCCCCCTTCTTCTAGCCATCCAGTTGCAGTGAGAATTGCCAGCCATATAGTTTTAGAAAAAAGGTAATCTCCTCTAGTGTAAGTGCCAGTTTCCAGCCTTCTTCAGCCATGGATAATGGCAAAAACTGGACAGTATTCGAAGGAGATGAAGAAGATTCTGCCACTCTGCCAGAAATTGGTTTGGATGACTTACAGCCAACTATTTCTTGCATCAAACAGGGGAGAGGTCGGCCATGATCTAGCCCTTCGACGGATAGTTCGTCATCCGAAAATGTGATGATTTTTGGCGCCAGGTATCATTTGACTCATTGTTTCGGGGGAAGTTTGTTCAGGCACATGCGCGTTTCGAAGCACTCAACTAAACGATTCCCGATGTGCTTCCAATGTAGAAAGTCGCTCGGGGTTCACTCAAAGTGCGCTACATTCCTACTGAGCACCAGGTAGCAGATGTCTTCACCAAATCTCTGTCAACATCTCGCTTTGCCTTTTTGTTTTGCGTGGCAAGCTTCACATTGGAACCCCACGTTCAGCTTGAGGGGGCATGTTAGACATGTTTCTGTTGGAATTGATGGAGCGCTTTCTGGCTCAGCTGCAGCCTCATTAGAAGAAGGTTCGTAATCGACTACCTCTTCTTCTAATTGCTGGCTTCTCGTTCCTTCAAATTCTGCGTCAGTTGTTTTAGGGGTTCGCAAACTTGGCAAACTACTTCTTCTGCCAAGCCATCCACCAAGTCCTGTGCAGTTTTTTTGAGGCTGCCTATGAAAAAAAGGGGGAGTTCTTTGAACAGTTCTTAGCGGATAACTTAGATGGCTATATCATTGAAAAGCTCATCGACAGCATAGTCTACCCTATACTCGAGGTCGGCATCAAAAAAAGGAATTTTTCCCGCTCGGATTTCGATTTCCGCAACTTGGACAATTATGTGGCTATCCAACGGCACGCCTATATCTTTGATCCATGTAGCTTGAGCTCAAAACATCGATCGTTTTCCCGGCTCTTAACCGACTTAAAGAAGGAGGAGAGCTCCGTAAACTCTCAAGTAAAGCGCGATATTCAACGCAATCTTCTCGATTTCATTTTACAAGAATGAAGACTTTGTTCCTTCAAACAAGTAAGATCACTATTGGAATTGAGTGTATAAGGACCTTTCCATTTTCTTTTTTCGGTATGCTGCTCCGCGAGCAAGGAGTGCCGCGCACGAGCGGAGCGAAAACAAAGCAGTGGGAATTCTTCGTTGGGGGAAAATCCTTTGATTGCGTATTGAATATAGATCAATGTCTTTCTTGTTCCACTAGCTAGGACCAAATTCTCACATGTCCATTTCGTTATTACAACCTTCTTTTTTGATGTCAAAGACCAGAAGCTATTCGCAAATTCTTATTGGATCTCGGTTGTTCTTAACAGCGATGGCTATTCATTTAAGTCTTCGGGTAGCACCACTAGATCTTCAACAAGGTGGAAATTCTCGTATTCCGTATGTACATGTTCCTGCGGCTCGGATGAGTATTCTTGTTTATATCGCTACGGCTATAAACACTTTCTTGTTCCTATTAACAAAACACCCCCTTTTTCTTCGCTCTTCCGGAACCGGTACAGAAATGGGTGCTTTTTTTACGTTGTTTACCTTAGTTACTGGAGGGTTTCGGGGAAGACCTATGTGGGGCACCTTTTGGGTGTGGGATGCTCGTTTAACCTCTGTATTCATCTCGTTCTTTATTTACCTGGGTGCACTGCGTTTTCAAAAGCTTCCTGTCGAACCGGCTTCTATTTCAATCTGTGCTGGACCGATCGATATACCAATAATAAAGTCTTCAGTCAACTGGTGGAATACATCGCATCAACCTGGGAGCATTAGCCGATCTGGTACATCAATACATGTTCCTATGCCCATTCCAATCTTGTCTAACTTTGCTAACTCCCCCCTCTCAACCCGTATCTTCTTTGTTCTGGAAACACGTCTTCCTATTCCATCTTTTCTCGAATCTCCTTTAACGGAAGAAATAGAAGCTCGAGAATCCATACCAAAACCTAGTTCACTCGCTGACTCTCTTTGCATCCATGGCTGAATGGTTAAAGCGATGGATAATAGAGTGGGTTCGATTCCTGCTGGATGCACTTTGAACGTTCAGTTCAATCGCTGCTCACTTATACATATAGCTCGCCCTTATTGGGGCACTTCACTCGCTCAACACTCGTTCAAAACATCCACTCCTTCTTCACGGAAAGAAAAGGGACTTAAAATCCCGCTTAGAGATCGAAACTATAGTCAGAGTAGGCCATCCATCATCTCCGTCGAGGCCTCGTTTTACCTTCCAATTACGATCCGTCGGATTGAAACCTCCATTAGATTCGGAAACTAAGGACGAGATTACCATCGCATCGGCTTGGATGTCCCGAATGTTCTCGGGTCGCCTCATATTTTCCTTAATCTAATTAATCAGCACCGGGTGGTGATGGAGATTTATTGCGGCCTTCTCCTGTTCATCAACTCGAACCTCATTCTTCTGCAGTTGATGTTACGATCAGCCGTGCTCTTCAGGCCATCTGCCGATTGTCAGCCTGTTCAGCTGACCTAAGAGGATTCCAATCACCCGGCGCAGCATGTTTATTCTCGGCGGCGATTACAGTCTCTTTCCCCAGGTAAGACTACTCCAGAAGATCAGCAGCCCAGTTGCTTCCCTTCCAGTCGCTTCCTCAGATTCAGGATCCCTCTCTCAGGTTCGTCGATCCTCGTGAGTTTCTTATCTTGTTTAAGTCTTTTTGTCTTATCTTATGTCCCCAAAACATCGAGCTTACCTCATGTCAGTTCAATCTTCTCATGAACCTGAATCATTTGCTGAAGCCTTCAATCATTCTTGCTGGAGAAATGCTATGCAGGAAGATGCCCAGGAAAAAAAGAATAAGACGTCAGTCTCATTGCCTGCAGGGAAACAAGCCATTGGCTGCAAGTGGATTTACCAAGATCAAGCATAAAGCAGATGGCTCGATAGAGAGATACAAAGCTAGATTATTAGAACAAGGATTCCTTCAAGAATATCACGTCGAACCCCTTTAAAGATAGGGAAAACATTTTCCCCAGGTTGAAAAAATTACCACCATTCGTGGCATTCTTTCTTTGGCTGCAATCAAGAAGTGGCCCTTATTTCAACTTGACGTGAAGAATGCCTTTCAACAACATAAGGAGGGGGGATTCGCAAGAATAAGTTTCTATTCAGCCTCCTCCAACTACAGGCTTCTCTTCTCTGGTATGCAAGCTCAAGAAAGCGATTTACGTTACGGCCTCCGACAACTAAAGCAGGCACCAAGAGCTGACGAAGGGTGCCTTCTTTCAGAAATTTAGCTCGTTTTGCTTTATTTTTGATAAAGGGTTCCACTGTAGCCGTGCGGATTCTTCCATGTTTGTTCGTCGACGTCATGGTCGTTGCCTCATTCTTCTTTTATATGTTGACGACAACATTCTCACCGGAAATGACTCGCTTTTTTTTATCCATATGGATGAAGAGCTATTTGTGCATCTTACATCTGCATACCCAAAAGGGGGCGCTCTATGGTATTCAAGGGTTTTTTATGCCTTTGAGTCATCAGAAGAGCGTACTGGTTCCGCCTTACTCAATAGGGGCTTGGTAAAAAAGGTATATTGTACCCTACCTTTACCTTACCAAAGATTGAAAAAGGAAGCGCAGAAAAGACCTCCGGGTTATCAGACTTCCCGAATGGTCTTCGGGTTAGATAGTATGTAGAGATAGAAACCGGAATGGACGATAGGGGAGCTATTTGGCTGAAAACTAAAAGGGTAAATTAGTCTCTCATATAAGCCATTACTGAGTTAATTCGGGGGGGAAAGGGGTTAGTAAGCTTCTCGACCCCGGTAAGAGTTGAGTTCGTTGATCCCAGGCCAGGTCGTTGCACGGTAGGCGGCTTGGAGTAAAGGCAGTCAGGGTTGACGTCGTCGTTAAGGCTCAGAGTTGGAGTGATCTCCGGGTCAATGAAAGAGGTGAGACCGAATTGGAAAGGTTTGAAGAGCTAAGCTTTCATACTTGACCTTCCCCACGTTATGTATTCTATGATTCGAATCTCTCAATTACAAGATGAGGAAACAAAAGCTGAAATCAGAGGCTTATTTTCCGAACAAAGAAACATTATTCTATAACTGGGCCTGGGCATGCTTTCGCGATTGCTTTGTTTGGTTCTTAAATGGTGGGTCGATCAGTCTACTCGCCCCTTCGACCGGACCGAGAAAGGGCGTACAAGACTTTATTCAAGGAGATCGGGAAAGATCAATGCGAGAGCTAAAATCCATTGGTACAACATAAGAGATCCCTCCTTTGTTTGTGGGGGGGCCTGGATATTCGGAAACCCGTCTCATGCAATGCAATAAGGCGGTAATCCTGAATAACTTGCGGCGTTCGACTGATATCGACGTTCGGTTTACCTGTGCCTGCGTGGGGGAACGGCCCGGGTGCTCTTTGCCTTTATTCGAACCCGGCCGTCCGTGATGGGGCTTTTATTCTTATTTACGATGCCATCGGCGCTTTTCCCTCTGCTTTCCGTTTGGTCAACTCACGTACTAACTCGATCATAACATAAGAAATAGGCCCCACATATTTTTGATGATATGCCACAGGAATCTCCCAAAATAATAGATAAGGCCTAGGACCAATGGCACCAGCAGATAGCAAGACCTCGCCACTTCATCATTGCATATGGTCAGCCTAGCTGAAATGGGAATCAGTCTTTCTTGTTTTGTTGTTATAATAAGAATAGAATGAATTGGTGGATAGCTTTCTATCGGTTCCAAGTCCAAGTAAAGTTGGTTTGACCATGCCCATGGCTGGATATAGCAAGTGTACAGCGCGCTCCCAACCTCTTCATAGGCCAAGTTGCAAAGTCCACAAGCAGTGGATTGAAGGACCCACTTAAGTCTATGGAAAGGTTCTCAACTTAGGACAGATTCGTCTTATAAGATTGTGAAGTTCCCAGGCCCAGTTTTGGGATTGATTTCCACCCTCACCCTGGTCAGTAAGATTAATATAGTAAGAAGGGAATTCTCTCTTGAAGGAAAAGTAACCCGAGAAAGGAGAATCCAAACCTTAGAAAGGGAAAGGGCCTATGACCAATCCACCCATAGAGAGAGGCTTTCGTCCGCTTTTGATTTAGCCATCGATAGATATTAGGAAATTGCTGGAACGTCAACCCCTCTGTCTTTCCTATGTCTTTCGTGAGAAGAAGGCTCATCAAGATGTCGTCGGATCACATTACTTTGCCTCCTTTTCTGCGGTGCTTATCTTGGCAGGGTTGGAATGGCCTTTAAAGCTAGCGATTTCGGGTGCTAGGTCCGCCGCGTCTGTGATGCGCTGACCAGACTGTGCTAGAGAAAAAAAAACCCTTCCCCCCCAAGGTCATTTGATTGAGGGGTACCCTGCGCTTGGACAAAATATGCCATACCATATAGAGCAAACTTCCCCCTGGTTATGAGTGAAATTCACTTTTTTACACCTATGTGAAACGGGATTTTTCTCATAGCAATCTTGGTTTAGGCAGGAAAAGAAAGTTCGAACGATTTCTCCCAAAGGTTACCTTCTCACTTTCCAATGAATGGCATTCCGAGGTAATTTCATTTGATTAAAGGGGCCAAGAAAAAAAAAGAGAACTAGATACCTTTCTACGATTGAGGCCCCTCCTCATTCCTATTTTCATTCGAATCCTCCTCGTAATCGGAGGATTGGTGCTTCTTTTTTTTGGGAGCCTGGTCTTTAACCTGGAGATAGAAGCCTTCCTTGAAAGGCTGAAAGCCCTTCTTCTCTCCAGCGGGGCCCGCTCTCTCCTTTCAAAACTAGGCCTCTCGGGGGGTCTAGCTGGATTGGCGCTAAGGGCCCTCATTACCATTTCCGGGGTAGCATCCGATATAGTGGGTCCTCATGATGCCCTCTGGGTCGGATTCGGGCACAAGGCTTCCCCTGCCGGAAACGGACTCTTCCCCTCTGTCCTCCCTAGGGAGCTTCAGTTCCGTAGGCTGGGCGGACTCGTCCTTCGGGGAAGTCTCTTCCGCAGGGGAAAGACATGGAGTCGCAAATACGCCGGGGCAGCAACCGGCTGCGACTCTACCCGTAGGGCAACCGGCTGCCCATCCCGTCGCGGAACAACCCGTTCCAGCGCAAGAACCCGAACCCGCCAACACGAGCCTCGGCGCACAGGAAGCTCGTCCTGCTGGCGAGGATGGGGGTTCAGCAAACGCTGCCCCACCAACATCAGACCAAGTGAAAGAATCATTGAGAGCCTTCCTGAATCAGTTTAGGAAGAGAAAAGTCAATGATTCTTTCTTGAACAATGCCGCGCGGGACCTCGACCTGGAACGGGCCACGCCCGAGAAGCTTCAAAAACTGCTGTCGATTATGGAAGAATTGTCCAATGACAGCAGAAGAAGACCAAATTCCGGTCAAAATGCGGCCGCCCAATTATATATGGATATAATAGATTGGGAAAAACAGGCTGCGTCGGGGAGTAATCACTCGTGATAGGGCATAAGGGGAGAGGACAAGGTCAAGAGGAAAAAAGAAATAAAAAAGAAAATCAAATGAATCCCCCGGTCGATAAAAGAAATACAAAAAATGTTTATTCTTGAGATGAACATCGCACTAAATAGTGCAACGCCTTTTTGTTCTTTGGCGAGAAATAAGAGCAGACATTTTTATGCGGTTACCTATAGAGTTTGGAATTAAAACTTCCGACTTTTAGTGAGTCTGAAATGGAAAGGAAAAAAAGCTGGATACGACCCTTTATTATGATAACCTTGAGTCATGCCGAAAAAAGGGCATTAACTCCTCAAAACGTTATATCTCGGATAACAGGTCTTTTCAGTTGTAGTTCCATTGTCGTGGCTACCGAAAAACACCAAGTTGGTGGGTTTCATTTCCACGCCACTGATGCTGGAGTTGTCGAAGCCTGGGCTGTCTACTATGGAATGAAGCTAGCATTGGAAGCTTTCTTTTACCGAATAGATGTGGAGACAGACAGTGTGGGAGCCGTGCTCCAACAAGACCCGAGCCTAGCATTGGACACATTGTGGATGATATTAAAGCTCTAATTTCTTCTTTTGATTTTGAAGTTTCTAATTGAATGCGGATACTCATAAGAATGGTAAGAGGGTGGCACATCAATTAGCTAAACTATCCATTTCATCATCAGGGATGGGGAAAATATGGTTATAGGAGGTTCCTGAATCCAATTCCTCTAATAAACTAAGGAGTCCTTCTGTGTAAAGTTAGCTAGTGTGGATTCGCGTAAAGCTGTCAAACAACTTACATTCGCGGAAACTATTAATATTCTCGGACACAACAACCAGAAGCCATATCTTTCGTCGCTTGCTGCCAAACAACCTATTGCTATTGACAAGAGCCGGTCAATGCCATTCAATGTCCAGCCAATAACCAATCACGGAAGCAAGCCGAATCCTTAGACTTAGAGAAGGCTGGAAGAAAGGGATCATAGCGGTGAAGGAGGACGACCGGAAGCATGTCTTTACTGGGAAAGCTGCCAAATCATTCATATTCTCGGAAGCTCTTGTCAAAGGATTTCATTCCTGCAAGGTGGGCATCGAAATCCGACATAGCCATAGACCGAGCAGTGGTTTTCGCATCCTAGTGAGCAGACTCTCTTTGAAGCTCATTGAGAACAGCCTCAGACTTTCCATTCTCTTTCTTTATATTTATATAAATTCCCTCCCCTCGCCCTCATCAGAAGAGAGCTATGCCAAAACCAAAGGTGCCTACCGCTAGTGCAACTCTTTCTATGAATAGAAATCTTCCTCTACGGCGGAAGGTGAACGTCAGGGATGACTCAGCTGGCTTTAACTATCTTGTGGGAATATGTTAGGAAGGAAGAAAATCTCTCCTCGAAGAGTTTGGGCACTGCCCCACGATTTCTTTGCCGTATCCCCGTCATCTTCGCTCACATTGATAAGAGCATTATCTAACGTAAGGAGATCTGTATTCACAGGTTCAGATTGCTGAGATCGTGAGCCAGTCAGCGTCTTGCTGCTTTCTCTCGAGAGCGTTATTTGCTTTACTTTAGAGAAAGAGTTGTTTCTTTCTCGCAAGCTCAGTGACCGGCAGACAGCATGGAATGAAAGAGCTTACTTACCGAAGTTTTCTAGATGAATCATTCCCGAGGTTCTTCTTTCTTCACTAGGAAAGATCTATATCTTGCTTGAATAGAAGATATAAGTGACCCACACTTGGGCGACTAGGGAATAAGAATCTCTTTTTCCAACAAACCCGTGCTGTGAGGAAAGCCGCTTGAAAGCAGATTGCTACTGAATTTACTGACTTGCTTGCATGGGTCAGACTTCAGGGAAGAATCTTCTGAAGCGCCAAAAAGCCGTGGCACCCTTCTACAAGACGTCGAATCAGGAGATTCTTTGCAAGCCTTTTCCCCTATAGAAGATCTCCCTTTTCGAAATGCTGAAAGTTCACTTCACCCAACTCTATACCGAGCTCTTTCTTCCCTGTTTCAGGATCGCTCAGAACAACTGGCTTCTTCACTCGTTGATTCCCAGATCTAAAATGCAAACCGGCTGCTTCGCGCATCTATTCTCTCCTGGCCGGTTTGGAGACTTGAAACCTTCACTTCAGCGGTTGTGTGCCCGAAGGTGCCTTTCTTTCCTTCTTGCCCGAGTTAAGCTCACTCACGCAGTTTCGCGTTTCCTGGTTCGCTTTCTACCTTTGTTTTCGTATTAGAATCTCCTATTTCAACCGTAGTTCATGCCAAGCAAGCTTCATGCTGAAACTATCTTCCGAAGAATGTCCTGCTTCTTCCCCTCTACTGTGCGGGTGCTAAGACTAGTTTTTTCATTTTGAGCGTGGTCATAGGTTTCCAGTTTTCGGAGCTCACTTTGCAGGTCAGAACTATCAGAAGACGAAAGAGAACTTATTCAGACGAATAGTGTGCCGGTGCCCCCAAAAACCCTACATTAGCAGTTCGGGTGAAATCAGACTAAACCAAGGTCGGAGAGGCCTTAGGTAGTAATTGAGATGCCTTCAATTCAGACAAGAGATGACGCACGCTTCACAAGGAGGTGACGGTGAGGAGTAAGTTAGCCTGGATTCTTGATCTATACTCAGGTTCACTTCTACTAGTTCATCGACAGTGGCTTGCCCTCTATTTTCAGCTCTTCGGGGAGCTTCTTTCACTTGGTCTTTCCCTATTTAAGACATAAAGACCGGCTTTGGTATCGACTTAAATTAAACTTAGGCACCTTCTTTAGCTTGAACTTCGACTTAGGTTTCGACTTCAGCCTCGGCATCGTTCTCTCTTTCTTATTCTTCATCCGAATCCTATTTCTTTTCTTCCTCCTTGGAGCTCCCGAACCGGATGGTTTAGTTGTTCGTGGGGTTTGCCTATATGCATGTATTTTCTTTCTTCTCTAACGGTGAAAATAGAGCCGTTTAAGCCACGAAGTGCCCTCTCTTAAAAACTTTGCCTATCGGGCTAGATAAACTTACCTTTCTCTGCCCTAGGCATGTTCCATTAAAGTAGGTTTAGGGAGGGTAAGCCATGTCAGGACGAGACATCACCATTCCTGGATCAGGCCTATCTTTGCCGCTGTCCAATCCCATGTCTACTTCATCCAATTCCCTGTCTACTGAAAGCAGGAACCATCTAATTGCAATTCCAGAGGCATATCCTTAGGAACTGATTGACCAAGGTCTTACCCTTAGCCTTAAAGAGAGAAGCCCGGTAAAGCCCTATCACGCTCATCTCTTCCTTTCATTTAAACAGGCAATTGCCCACCTTCAAGCTAAAAGTCTAGTCGTATTTATTACTTATTCTTCTTCCGCCATACCCATGAGTCATTCACTCCCTAAAGAGATTGGAGAATAGTAACTAAGATAAGAGTTCTGTTTTACTATATGATTTAACGAAAAGAGGTTTATAGTAAGTGTTAGCTAATTGGCATATCTCTTTGTTGTCGATTAGAGACCTTCCTTGCCCTGCTTAGGATAAGGTTCGTCTTTCGAATGGTGTGGTGTAACCATAATGTGATGATTATTGATTTACATACAGTTAGGATAAAGAGAATAGGATAAGCCAGATTCTTCATTGTGATGAAAGCCGATATGGAACCAGTGATAAATGGTGTCCGTAGTAGTCCTAAGGGGCCCTTTCCATATGCTTCTTTTTCGTTATAGGTCATAGAAAGTAGTCAGGTAATAAAAGATGGCACTCACACTAAATGCTTGGAAGCGAGCATCCTGGAAAGGTTTGATTCAAATCACACGAAGCGAGAAAATTTGCAACCCACTACAGTTCACTCCAAAAAGGCTTAGTAAGGAGTAGCACACTCTCCTATGAAGGATTTCCCCGTCAACCGTGATGAATGAGTTAAACAGGCCCGTTAGTGACACCGTTCTGGATAAAGAGATGTGGGCTAGGATCTTTCCTTCTTTCAGGCAGCGTAGATGCTCATGGTGCGGCATACTTTTTAAAAATGGTAAAAGAAAGGAAGTTGACTGATGCTACTCCGTCTTCAGCCTAGCCCACAACCCAAGGTCTAGTCCCCGGAGTGGTTTGGCAGGAAGAAAGAGCAGCTTAGGTCAATTATTCGGAGTAGATTAGTTCGTGGCATGATCAGAGCATAAGATCCATGCATTGGTCCGGTCAGTCAGAATAGGGCTTTTCCCACCTATGCGCGAAACTGACATCATTGAGAAAATCTCTGGCCTAAACTCGATTTCCCTTAACTTAAGGAACGACCCCTGAAAGATGCCCAACCCAAAAGTAGTGGGCCATGGCGAGATCAAAGATTTCCATTTTTGACATGTCGCTATAAGGGAAATTCATGTTGACTGGCGCTATATGATATACAAACATTTTTCTAAATTGGATGCCTCTCTTTAGGGGAAATAGGAAATTCGAGACAGGTATGAAAAATCGTATGAGTAAGGAAAAGAAAAAGGATTTTCTCTCTATTCTTCGGGCGGAAGACACCAGCTTTTCTGACTTTCCCACTCTCTCTAAAACAGGAATTTCATTAAACAAGAGAGAATAGGTAAAATTCAATTCCTAGGGTAAGGAAGCTGGAACAGAAGCACCCGAAGCATACGAATCCGCTTAATCAACTGTTTTAGAATAATCTGCTGAAGCAGCTCTTTAAAAAGCATCCGAATCGGAAGCTGTTCTTTCAACATCCGCCTCAGATA
>Ga0075370_10000297_pt1 | contig 17823 bp, 16 predicted proteins | sample EndMethybrTD3035_FD_71398 | JGI IMG/M metagenome (GOLD analysis project Ga0075370, IMG submission 71398) | Populus endosphere microbial communities from Tennessee, USA - Endosphere MetaG P. TD hybrid TD303-5 | ecosystem: Host-associated > Plants > Roots > Endosphere | place: USA: Tennessee... | reverse complement strand
CCTTAAGGATGTACTCCAGATGCCGGAAGTTTGCAGCGATCTTTGTGACGGTAGCCTCATTAGCTGCCGGATGTTAAACAACCCCAAAAATAATAATGTTGTGATGCCGTCTCAAAATCCAACAAAAACCTACCATCGCCATCTTGTCGATATTTGTTGCCAATTATTTATGGGGCCAGTGGCTTGCCGAGTTGTAGAAATTCTACGCCGTGATTTTTTCCAAGTCGTGTCCAATCTCCAGGACTTTCAATGGCGCGTCGGTGGATATCCTGGTAACCGAGCCGGTTTCGTTCGTGAGACCAGTATTAGATTGATCAGCATTGACTTTGCAACTGGTTGAATGCGTAAATCTATGAATTAAGAACGGAGCTTTCGGCAAGAATTGGAAAAAATTAGCTCCTTTGACCGGCAAATTCTTAAACTTTAGACCGGTCTATCACTTCATGGTTGACGGTCATTCCGGGACCGCCATATATGTTGCAGCGTTTTCGGCGCCCGACCTCTGTCGGAGGCAAACAGATGAATATTCACGAGTATCAAGCCAAACAGCTTTTCGAACGTTTCGACATTGCGACTCCAAAAGGGGCACCGGCAGAGACATCTCAAGAAGCTGAAAAGGTTGCGGCTAGCCTGGGTAGCTTAGACCTAGTCGTCAAAGCCCAGATCCATGCGGGCGGTCGTGGAAAGGGGGGCTTCACCAACGGATTTAAAGGAGGTGTTCAACTCGTCGCCACCGCAGCTGAAGCGGGCGAGGTGGCCGGCAAGATGCTTGGTCAGAGGCTTGTCACCCATCAAACTGGGCCTGCTGGGAAGGTCGTTCGAAAGGTTCTCATTGCCGAGTCTGTTAATATCGCTCGGGAAGTCTATTTTGCGATCCTGATGGATCGTACCACTGGAACGCCGGTCGTCGTTGCCAGTACTGAAGGCGGCGTCGAAATCGAGAAAGTTGCCGAGGAACATCCGGAAAAAATCATCCGTGAACCTGTTCATCCTCTCCTCGGGTTGCAGCCTTACCAGGCGCTCAAGCTCGCAAGACGCCTCGAATTCCGAGACCAACTAAGGGCAGCGTCGAAACTTTTTATTAATCTGTATAAACTGTTCATCTCCCTTGATTGTTTGATGGTCGAGATCAACCCACTGGTTGTGACGAAAAAGGGAGAAGTCTTTGCGCTCGATGCCAAGTTCAATTTCGATGATAACGCCCTCTACCGGCACAAAGAGATCGTTGAGTTTCGGGATATCCATGAGGAAGACCCGCGTGAAGTTGAGGCCTCCAAGTTCAACCTGAATTACATCGGATTGGATGGAAATATCGCCTGTCTCGTGAATGGTGCAGGCCTCGCCATGGCGACAATGGATATCATCAAATATGCTGGTGGCGAGCCCGCGAATTTCTTGGATGTTGGGGGGGGAGCCACCGAGCAGCAGGTGACCGAAGCATTCAAGATCCTGATTTCGGACCCGAATGTAAAAGCGATTCTGGTGAATATTTTCGGCGGCATTATGCGTTGCGATGTGATTGCGCAAGGAATCATCGATGCGGTCAAAACCGTTAGTCTCCCAGTGCCGTTGGTGGTGCGTCTTGAGGGTACCAATGTCGAGTTAGGCAAGAAGCTCCTGCAAGATTCTAAACTACTGATTCAGGCTGCGCCGAACTTGTCGGAGGCCGCGAAGATGGTTGTCGCTGCAACCATCTGATTCTTACGTAAAGAATATGAAGATCACAGGAACCGCCTTTCCAGATTATCTGATCACGGATATTGCGCATGCTCGTGCCTTTTACAAAGGTGCCGTGAAGTTGCGGCCTAGCAACATGTTCGGAAAAGGCGACATTTCTGGATCGAACCATCTATTGTTGCCGTTTCGAGTCTGTCGACGGACAAATGGCGATCTTCAAATGACGGTGTGGCAATCGCTTTTGAAGGTGGTGATTTTGAAGCCGCGATTAACCGTTTAAAAAAGCACAATGTGAACTTCGTTTTGGAACCATTTGAACCCATCTGCTGGTCGGCGATCATCCTTAACCTAGATAGTAACTTACTTGCGATCCATAAGCATCGTGCCCGCTTAATTCTAAGATTTTTTTAGGTCTACCATGTCTATAATGGTCAACAATAACACGAGGCTTTTAGTTCAAGGTATCACTGGCAGCTCCGGCGCGTTTCACGCGAAGAGTTGTTTGGAATATGGCACAAACGTTGTTGCCGGTGTCACGCCGGGTAAAGGTGGCCAACTGTTCGAAGGCAAGGTGCCGGTATTCGATACTGTGTACGAAGCGCGTGAACAGACCTGTTGCAACGCAACAATGATTTTCGTTCCGGCGCCGTTTGCGGCGGACGCGATCCTAGAAGCAGCAGACGTTGGAGTCGAACTGATCGTTTGTATCACAGAAGGAATTCCGGTGATGGACATGATGCGGGTCAAAGAAGCTCTGAAGGGGAAACCAACCCGGTTAATTGGGCCGAACTGCCCCGGAATCATTACTCCTGGCCAATGTAAGATTGGGATCATGCCCGGCTATATTCACAAACCGGGCAACATCGGCGTGATCTCACGTTCTGGTACATTGACCTACGAAGCAGTCTGGCAATTGACCCAGCGCGGGTATGGTCAATCGACCTGTATCGGGATCGGCGGCGACCCGATCAACGGGACGTCGCATCTGGATGCGGTGAAACTTTTCAGCGAAGATCCTAATACCGAAGCGCTGATTTTGATTGGCGAGATCGGAGGAATCGCAGAGGAAGAGGCCGCAGCATGGATCAAGGATAACTTCCGAAAACCGGTTGCGGCTTTTATTGCGGGTGTGACGGCGCCTCCGGGACGGAGAATGGGGCACGCTGGAGCAATCGTTTCAGGAGGGAAGGGAACGGCTGCCGACAAGATCGCGGTGTTAAGGGAAGCGGGCATCGCGGTAGCGGAAACGCCTGCGATGATTGGTGAAACACTCATTCAAAATCTGAAACGTTAATTCACACCATGGCTGAAGTATCAAAAGGGCTTGAAGGAGTTGTGGCGAACGAGACGCGTCTCGGAGATGTCCGCGGCCAAGAAGGCCAGCTTATCTATTGTGGGTACCATATCAATGAACTCGCTGGAAAAGCTTCGTTCGAAGAAGTGATCTATTTGTTATGGCACCGTAGGTTACCCAATCGAGCAGAACTGAATGAATTAAAAGAGCAGTTGGTTATAGAACGTCAATTGCCAGACCAGATCATCGAGTTTATCAAGAGCTCGCCGAAGACTGCCTTGCCGATAGACGTTCTCCGCACAGCTGTTTCAATGTTGGGGTTGCATGATCCATCCATCGCCCTCGATTCGAGCCTTGACGCGAACCGACGCCGGGCAGTGAGCATCACGGCGAAGGTTGGGGTCATTATCGCTTACTTCCACCGTGCACGTCTCAGCTTGGATCTTCCTCCGGTTCGGGAAGATCTCGGAGAAGCTGCGCATTTTCTTTACCTATTGGATGGGAAAGAACCGACGCCGAGGAAAGTACAGTCGATCGATGTGGCCTATGTGCTCCACGCAGAGCATGGGATGAACGCTTCAACCTTTAGCGCTCGGGTAACCATCTCGACGTTGACCGATATCTATTCCGCGCTGACGGCGGCAATCGCCACGTTGAAAGGTCCATTGCATGGAGGCGCAAACGAAGCTGTCATCCACATGCTCCAGGAAATCGGATCCCCAGACAAAGTCGACGCCTACATTGAAAAGGCGCTCTCGGAGAAGAAAAAGATCATGGGGATCGGACACCGTGTTTACAAAGTGCTCGATCCACGGGCACCGCATCTGCGACAAATGGCGATCCAGCTTGGTTCCGAGATTGGTGAACCGAAATGGATTGAAATGTCGGAACGGATCGCCGAGCTCATGAAGGAGAAAAGGGATCTCTACGCAAACGTTGATTTTTACTCTGCGACCGTCTACTATTCACTCGGAATTCCAACCGATCTTTTCACACCGATTTTTGCGATTTCCCGCACCGCAGGATGGGCTGCGCATGTGTTAGAACAACTTGCAGATAATCGTCTCTATCGACCATTAAGTCAGTACATAGGAGATCCGGTCGGCAAGAAGTTTGTCCCGATCGACGCGCGCTAGCGCTGCACGCGCTTCGGGCTGAATGATCGCGATAGCCAATAGCTACTAGCGAAGGATTTCGAAACCTGTGCATGGGCGCTGGTTATTGAGAAGCCGGGCAAGATAATCGAAACCGCTGCGGCCTTAAATTCAGTTGAAAATCCTCCTGATTCTGCCAGCTTAGGCGCAGTGTTAGTTCATCTCACAGCTCGACTTACGGTTCCCTACAGGCACCTTGCCGCGAGAGGGGCTCTCCTTGCGTAACTGTCAGCTGTGCTGCTTTTGGTGGAAGCGGCACCCAGTCCGACGCCGGTGAATCTTGATCTACCTGGCAAATCAAGCGTTTCAAAAAAGCCCCGGCTGTCCAAATTGAGAAAATCATAAAAGAGAGTCGTATGTTCCCTAATCCAAGTCAGAAGTATCGTCCGTTTCCCCCGATTAATCTGATTCAACGGCAGTGGCCCAACCGGGTCATCACCCAGGCGCCGATCTGGTGTAGTGTTGATTTACGCGATGGGAACCAGGCGCTGGCGGTGCCGATGAATGTTTCGCAAAAGCTCGAGATGTTCGATGTGCTGGTAAAGTGCGGCTTCAAAGAGATCGAGATCGGTTTTCCATCGGCGTCGAATACCGAGTTCGAATTCAGCCGACGTCTAATCGAAGAGAAGTTAATTCCGGATGATGTTACCGTTCAGGTACTCGTTCAAGCGCGCGAAGATCTGATTGAACGTACGTGCGAGTCGCTCGTCGGCGCGAAAAAGGTAATTATCCACCTCTACAATTCCACTTCACTGGCACAACGCCGGGTGGTTTTCGGTTTGGATAAGCCTCAAATCATCGAGATTGCAGTCCGTGGAGCGAAATGGATCCAGGACCGTTTGCCACGGTTAAGCAGTTCCGACGTGATGCTCCAATATTCGCCGGAAAGTTTCTCGGCAACCGAAGTCGAATTTGCCAAAGAAATTTCTGAGGCTGTGATCGAAGTCTGGCAGCCAACCTCGGAACGGAAGATGATTTTGAATCTGCCCGACACAGTTGAAGTGGCCATGCCGAATGTCTACGCGGACCAGATCGAGTGGATCAGCCAGAATATCAAGAAGCGTGATTCAATCATTCTGAGTATCCACACCCATAACGATCGTGGAACCGGGGTGGCTGCGACCGAACTCGCGGTGTTGGCCGGTGCGGAGCGGGTTGAAGGAACACTCTTTGGCAATGGCGAGCGTACTGGGAACCTGGACATCGTAACCGTTGCCATGAATCTTTACATGCATGGCATCGAGCTGAAACTTGATTTTTCCGATATGAACGGAATACGCAAAATCTACGAGCGTTGCACCGGGATGACCGTTTCCGTTCGTCAGCCTTACGCGGGTGAACTAGTGTTTACCGCATTCAGCGGCTCACATCAGGATGCGATCAAGAAAGGGCTCGCTGAGTGGAGATCGAACGCCGGGGCTAAGTATTGGGATGTGCCTTATCTAACGATCGATCCAGAAGATATTGGACGTAAGTACAGGGAGGTCATCCGAGTGAATAGCCAGAGCGGCAAGAGTGGTGTTGCCTATTTGCTGGAGAGCGAGTTCGGAATTGAGTTGCCAAAAGAGCTGCAACGCGAGTTTGGCCTGCTGGCGAACGATGAAGTGGACCGGCTAGGCTGGGAGGTCAATGCAGCAGAGTTAAAAGAGATGTTCTGGCGTGAATACGTAGAGCGGAATGAACCTTTGCAGTTTGATCATTTCCATGCTGATGGGTCCTCCGGACAGTTTCGATGTCGTGCCAACCTGCTGGTACAGGAGGAGCAGCGGATAGATCTGGTTGGGGAAGGAAACGGGCCAATAGCTGCGTTTGTTTATGGATTGGTGGCTGCAGGCGTACCGAGATTTGAGGTTGTCCAATACCGCGAACATGGACTCAGTGAGGGAGCCGAGGCCAGCGCGATCGCCTATATCCAGATCAAGGGGGCGGACGAAAAGACCAAATGGGGTGTTGGTGTCGATACAAATATCGAGCTGGCCTCGATCAGAGCCGTCCAAAGTGCTGTGAACCGGGCTTATTCAGATACGCTGGTCAACACGCTCCGTGCTACGCGCGAATTGGCAATAGTCAACAGCCAATAGCCAAGGTTTAGGTAGGGCTATACCTGGTCGCGAATCCTTTGGAGCGCCATCCTCCAGTCTCCAAGTTTGGCCGCTGGATCTACCCCATTTTTCAAAAGCCTTCACCGATCTGAACGGGTGGAAGTAGGAGTGGATTTCTGGTCTAGTTCTTAGCGCAACATTAACAACCACAAATGCTTGTGAATTAGAAACCTCTAATATTATAGACGTTTTTTAAAGATCAAGTCGCACTAAATTTTGGATGCGGTTAGAGACACATGCAATGCTGAAGAAGGCGACTGCGGTCTGGAGAGCCGATAACAATATTCCGACGCGCCTGATGACGCCAGACGAACAGAGGGCGACAGTGCTTCCTTGAAACAGGTTGAAAATCAATGAAGAAGCCACTATTGATTTCATTCATGGCTCTCGTTGCCCATTGTATGGCCGGCGAAACGCTTCCTCCCATCCACAGTCCTACACTGGATGAAGCGATACAGAACAAAATCCTGCTCATCAGTGAAGGAGGTGAACCTCGTTCTCTAGATCCGCAAGTGGGACAAGGTGTCCCTGAGCATTATATTATCATGGGGCTAATTGAGGGTCTGGTCGCCTGTCACCCGACCGATCAATCTAAAGAGGTCCCTGGGATGGCTGATCACTGGGAACACAACGATGATTATTCAGTCTGGACCTTTCATATCGGTGAAGACCGAAAATGGTCCAATGGTGATCCAGTCACTGCACAGGACTTCGTCTTTTCTTACAAACGGATATTGACCCCTGCATTCGGATCTCAACTTGTCGACAGTCTCTTCGTGATGAAAGGGGCCGAGGATTATTTCAAGGAAAAGATCAAGAATTTCGATCAGGTGGGCGTCAAGGCTCTCGATGATCATACACTCCGGATCGAGCTGGTCGGCCCCACCCCCTACTTCTTGTCCTTGCTTCAGTTTAATGCTTGGTTCCCAGTAAACCCGAAAACGATCCTGAAATTTGGGAGGATTTCAGATCGGGACACGAAATGGACATTGCCGGAAAATTATGTTGGTAACGGACCGTTTAAGCTGAAGAATTGGAGACCACATGATGTGATTGAGGTGGTACGCAATCCGCTCTATTGGGATGCGGCGACCGTGAAGCTAAACGGGATCAACTTCTACTTGATCGAGAACCAGAGTACCGAGGATCGAGCGTTTCAAGCCGGACAGCTCCATAAGACCTATGGACTCCAGCTCGACAAGGTTCCCTATTACCGTCTGAAACGCCCTGAATATCTTCGGATCGACCCCGGACAAGGGGTCTATTTTTATCGTCTCAATGTTGAACGCAAGCCGCTTGATAATCCAAAAGTGCGGATGGCACTGAATCTAGCGGTTGACCGGGAGGCGATCGTGAAAAATATCACACGTCAAAGCGAGCAACCTGCGACCGGACTCACGCCACCCGGAATGGGAAACTATCAAGCTCTCAAAATGATGACTTACAATCCCAACAAGGCGCGCCAATTATTGGCTGAAGCTGGCTATCTGGACGGCAAGGGATTTCCGAAGTTCAACATTTTGATCAACACCAGCGAAACCCATCGGATGATTGCAGAAGCAATTCAACAGATGTGGAAGGAAGAATTGCATATCAACGCCGAGATCAAGAACCAGGAATGGAAAGTTTTCCTCGATACGCAGAACAACATGAACTATGAAATCGCTCGTTTTGGCCAAATCGGCGACTTTATGGATCCGGTGACGTTTTTGGACATATGGACAACCGGTAACGGGAACAACAAAACGCATTGGGGCGATCCGAAGTATGACGAACTGATCCACCAGGCGGCCCGGACCGGAGAGGCGAAAGCGCGTCTCGATCTCTTGCATCAGGCCGAAGAGCTATTCCTAAGTAAGCCGCCTGTGGTGTTGATCTATTGGTATACGCGAGGCTATCTCATGCAACCTTCGATCAAGAACTGGAACTCGCTTGCACTTGACAAGCACAATTACAAATTCATCGATCTGGAACCGACGAAAACGGCTCCTAAGAAATAAACTGAATTCAGCGACAATATCTCGATATTAAACCTTTCAAAACCGTGCAATGATTTTTGGCACGCAGTTTTCCACGTGCGGAGGCTAGCATTGGATTTTTGTGGGCCTTACCCAACCGTTCCGAAATGTCGGGATTTGTTGCGAAACCCCAACCAAATGTTGCGCGATTTCTTTTGACAGCTTCCAAAATCACTTGTTTTTGCGCTCAAACACCGGATTAGCGCGGAGCTATTCTAGAACCCACTCTGGTCTCGAAACACTGCCTGGAAATGGGGATCCAGCATCGTATAGTTCAGCGATGAAATAGCGGCTAACGCCGAGGATCTGCGCGAGTTCATTCAGATTGAACAACCGAAATGGGTTCTCGATCGAGGCACGTAAAAGGTCATGCGCAGTTTTCTCTAGGGGCATACTACACCCCCTCGCGCGGAAAAACCGCCATGAATGGAGGTCGAAGGGATACAAAGTCCGACTGGACTCTGAGCAGAATTTAGTATGGCTGGACTCCTATATCGCATTGTTTCTCCACCTCCCCGCGACTAAACGAGGTGGTGGACCGGACAGGGTTAGTCGACCGGGACATAGGAACCGGCGCACCCGGAGGTGCCCCTGCCCGGACACCATTCGGAGCCAGGCTACGCGCACAAAAAAAGCCGCCAAAATATGATTCAGGCGACCGCGCGCCTATGCAAACCGGGCGACTAAACCCGACCGCTGATTCTTGCAGCGGCATTGCTATACTAGCACTCTGAGCAGAGGAGCAACTGTTACAAAATCGCGACATCTTAACAGATTCTCCCAAGCTTCTCGACCACAACGATCTGTATCCCAAGATCCTGGAATATTTTTATTTGCACTTTGGGGAAAAATGCACGATTTTACAGTATTGGTTGAGGTGTCTAAACGCCCGAAGTCATCCATCGTAACAGGTGGTGCGCCCGGTGTTAGTTTAGCGACAATACACCGGGCGCTTTTTATTTTAAGAACGCTTTATAAAGTCATATCTGACGTGAAAAGCCGACCAGGAAGGCGGCCCAACTGGCTCCTGAAGCCCATCTACCGCTCAACGCTGTTGAATGCAGATGGGCTAAATCTTTTTCATAGCTTTAACAAAACCCATAAGTTATAAGAAATATAAAATACAGGATTGAGAATGGGGGCAACTCTTTTCTCGCAAAACATGCAATTTTTTTACAAGAAACAACAAGTCATGGGGGAACCATTCTTTTACAACGAAGGCTGAACGCTGTATAAGAGATTGAAATAGAAGGACTCTACCACATGGCAACCGTCACATTTGATACTCTCAAGTTTGTTAAGACACTTAAAGAAGCTGGCGTACCGGAGCCGCAAGCCGAAGCTTTTTCTACAGCTGTACAGGAATCGCATGAGGCTGCGGACCTCGCGACGAAGACCGACTTGAGAGAATACGAGTCCTCTATAAGGGGCGATCTGGAAAAGCTCGATATTGGCCTGCGCCATGAAATGAAGGAACTAGAGTCACGCATAGATACACGCTTCGAGAAGATGCATTCTGATATGTCCGATCTAAAATTTGAACTCCTCAAGTGGATTATCGGTATCGCGATCGCACAAGCCGGCCTTCTAATTGGTCTACTGAAATTTCTGCCGTGAGAACTTGCGTTCTCTGAAGATGGTGTAAATTCTTTGCAGGGAATTCATATAGTACGAGAGGCTCTAGAGGTATCTTTGGTGATATAATGCTAGGGCCTTTGTTTTTAGATATTGTCACAAAATTTATTGCAGAATTTGTGCTATATAGTCTAATATGATAGGAGGAGGTGCTGGCTAATCCCGCTCGCTTTAGCAATCACAGCCTCCGTGTTTCTATTCACAATTGTGGCTGGGAGCGGGTTCTGGTTCCAACGCGACAGGGCAACAGAAATCACTTTCACTGACTTTCAAAAATACATCGCTGAAAATCAGATCAGCAAAGACGAACCATTACAGCTGATCGCCCCTGAAGGGCACACCACGCAAGCATTGCGGGGTACCTACGAGAGAGGGAGGAAACCATAGACGCTCGCAAACGCCCCAGATCATTTCAAGACTACGATCTTCATCGAATACAATCGTGATCTTAAGAATGAGCTGGAAAGCAAAGGCTATAAGGTCGATATCAAGGCGGATTCCGATGACGTGCCAATGCGCAGTGCTCCAACGTGGCTGCTTATTTCAATAATCCCGGTACCTGTGGTTTTTTTAATCGCACTCTACTTGCTGCCTTGAATAATCTCTGTGATCAACCACCATCCTGCAAAGGTCGGGATTTTTATTCTGAACTTGCTCTTGGGGTAGACCGTTATTGGATGGATTATCGCCCTGATCTGGGCGGCCACAAGGCCGTAACTGCCATAGCAGGTTTGTGTTTCAGAACGTGCCTGTTTTCCTCCGCCGATTTGAGCCCAGACCACTAATCCCACCCAATCCCGGACTGAAAATGCTCAACGCTTGCGGAACTCCCGCAAGGCTTGAACAAAAAAGGAGCAACCAGGGAACTAAGTTCACGGGAACGGAAAAGGCCCGAACCACACTGGTCGCTGAGTTGCTTTATCTCTGATCTCCCGACCTAGTTTCTGCTCGAATCTAGCAGATCAGCGCATGCCTTGGCGCTCTCTAGGTCATCAAAATTCCCCATGTATTTCATCTCACCGTCACCGTGGCGAGAAAAGAGCCTGTATCTTCCTTCCTTTTGATCAATAAGTTGGAGAAAAAGTGTGCCTTCAGGCAAAGATTTATCGTGTTCAATTTCTGAGGGTTTTTCGCTCATTTCGTATATCAAGGGGGTGCGTATTCTGTCCTAGCATTTCACTATATGCTCCAAAAATTGCAACACATTTTGTGCAAAATTTTACCCACTAAAAAAGCGAGCGTAAAATATCATCCTCTGTAGCACCCCTATGCCGAGCGGTTGCGCGGAAAACGCTTTTGAATGTTATCGGGTTCAAGTCCTAGATCGGGCTTGTGTAAACTGTGGATAGAAGACTTCTGGCCCCCTTGTTATTGAGGTATAGCCCAAAGGCTTTCGCGCTCTAATCTGACCTCGATAACCCGAGGATTGACTCCATAGATATTATTGATATTTAAAGCGAATCTGCGTAAAGAATCTATGGATGTTTGCCAATCGGGTGTTACTGAATCAATTTTTTCAACCGTTTGAGAAAAATGGTTTTTTAGTCGTCCACGCGGAACAAGGAGTCTGCCTGCGAACTCATTTGCAGCCTGTTCCAGCGGGTATTTTTCACCTCCATTAGTTCGCGTCCATCGAAAAAACTCTTCGAATGACTGGAATTTCTGTTGCTCAGCCTTTTTGCGGTGCAGAACGTAATGACCCAGCTCATGAGCTACTGAGAATCTCAGACGGTATTGTTGCCAAATAGTTCCCTTCTCCAAAAGGACATAAGCTTCTCGTCGCTCATATCGCTGTCTCGTAGGGAGCGGAAGAATGCAGGCAATGCCCCCATAATCCTTTCATCAGTGACAATATCGTTTGGAATTTCTCTACGAGAAAGAGCGGCTAAAGAGAAGAAATCCACTTCTTCTTTGCCTTCTAGCCGGAAGTAGTTGGCCCAAGTTTTCAAGACTGTAGGGTCCTTCGGTGCGGGATTCACCCCACGCTCAAGTTTGCTCCAGTTGCTTGCGTCTACACCGAGATCAGCTGCACACTGACGCAATGTGGTCCCGAGGCTAATGCGAAGCGATTTCAGCAATTCATTAAATTTCATTACCGCTTGCTCCTTTTTTGGTTTTTTCACAGATTATTCACAATGTTTTCACATTGTTCTGTGGTAGCACATTTACCACATAGCTGCTTGTCTAGTGGTATTCTGCTGCGGACGTCGAGAACTTCATCAGGGGTGCGGACCAATCCACCCCTTAGAACAGAATAATGAACAGGACGCAAGTGGAAAGAAAAGGTCACCGCGTAGTGGGAGCTGGTTTATTTGTTTAAAAAAGAAGGGAGCCAGAAGAACTGGCTCCCCTTACATTTGATACCTCTCTGCTATTAGAAAATATCGGCACTCAGAAGTCAAACTGCTTTTTCAATCTCTCTACATTGCTAAGTTGAAATTTTTACGCGACTTTAGTGCGACTCGACTCTGAAAAACGCTTACAACGTCAAGAATATTAAATTCATAACCCATTGTTGCTGTTCATGTTGTATCAGACATCGAACCAGAAATCTGCTCCTTATCACACCCGAGATCGACAGGCTCCACGGCGTCGCCTAAAAGATGATCCCGAACATCAGCAACCGCATTACTGTCGGAATCAGAACTGGAAGAAATTCAAGGATCCGTTGGGAATTGACCCTCGTCTTCTGCGAAATCTTTCCAATCAAACCGTCAAATCAACTTGGGCGAAGAGTTTTTGGCTCTAGTCTACGCACACGTTCAACTGCTGGGCGCTGCTTGCAGGCGAGGAATTTGCTATCAATAAAGAATAGCCTAGAAGAGGTTCATAGCTACGACCCAATCTTAAACAAACGCTCGATCCGTCACAAGGCTGAAAGAATGCAATCCTGTTAATCGTTCCAGAAGCACCCCATCATGTTGCTTCCGAAAAATTTGTCTGGCATCATGGTGGGTTGACTCCTATCTTCCCTGCCCTGTTGTTATGTCCTGGAAACGCGCACAAATGCATGCCAAATCAATGTTGGAAAGCATCGGTCTTGGCGAAAAATCGAAAGGGAGGAAAGACCTTCGAGGAAAGAAAGTGATCTTCTTCGATGATAGCTCCAATCTTTATCGGACGATGTGCTTCACCGTAGCGGCTAAACTAGTGAAAAAGCGCGGCGGCGAAGTGGAAAACGAAAAGCCGGGCCCTGGAGAAGCGCCCCATGCAAAAATGATGGAAATCCCGCATCCATCTAGAAGCCGCCCGCGCCCAGTCAATTAACGAGCGTACCAAGCGTTCCTGTTCGAACCTACGCTGTGCATCATCTTGCAAGCAAAAGGTATACCGTTTGGCTTGAAAATGGTAGGTCTACTCCGTTGTTCATTTGTCACACATTACATCCAGCTCATTTTGAAGCCAACTCTCCGACGGTCATATCCGGTACTCCTTCATTTTTCGTTTAACTGAAGGAAGTCTGCGATTAGTTTTCTACGAAACTACGTGTAATCCCTATCTATGATAATCGATCTCTCCGAACACGCTAAATTTCGAATCACTGGCACCGATCGTCTCCACTATCTCAACGGTCAGTTAACGAACGACCTCCGCAGACTTGCACCGGGTCACACTATCTACACTTGTGCCCTGACTCTAAAAGGGAAATTGGCTGCAGACCTTCACATCGCAGCAGATGCAAACCTGTTCTGGATTGATGCCGCCGCATCTGTTCGTGAATCCCTCGCGATCAGACTTAAACATTATGTTATCGCCGACGACGTAGTCATCGAAGATGTCACGGAGGATTATAGCCTCCTCCATTTTCTTGATGAAGTACCGCCGCAAATTGACGGCGCCATTAAAACCGTAAATGATCGATTCCGTACTACAGGACTCGATCTCTGGTTCCCCCGGTCGGCCACCGAAGGACATCTTCCCGGCGTTAGCATTGCCAATTCAGAGGAAGTAGAACAACTTCGCATCGAACGCGGAATTCCAATTTGGGGAGCCGAATTATCAGAAAAAGTAATTCCTATGGAGGCTGGACTCGATGAGTCGGCGATTAGCTTTACGAAAGGTTGTTACCTCGGCCAGGAAGTGATCAGCCGCATCAAGAGTATTGGCCATGTCAACCGCTATCTACGAGGGCTAAAATTGATCAAAGGAATTTCACTCCGTGTTGGGGATCAACTTTTCTCCTCCAAGAACCCGGAGAAATCGCTTGGGCGGATTACGAGTGTCACCCAATGCAGCAAAGGCTCCCAGCTTGCTCTCGGATACGTCCAGCGGGGTGTTGATCAACCGGGAACCGTTCTCGAGGTACATCACGGCGACAGTTCCGACTCGGTCGGTTCAGTTGAAGTCAAGAGCCTTCCATTCACTTCTATATGAAAATAGCTTTATTTCTCATTATTTGCTTCGTTGCTTCAGTCGTCACAGTGCTTGCCGATCCTGTAGCAATCTTTGACGTCCGGTGGGGAAAAGGAAAGGCACGTCAATCACGCAGCTTCGCCATTGCCTGTTACGATGTAGAGGCGCCACAGACTTCCGCAAACTTTCGCAAACTAATCAAAGACGGCTTCTACAAAAAGACCAGCCTTCACCGAGTGTATCCTGATTATTTTGTACAAGGCGGAGACCCGCTAAGTAAGAAAAAGGATCGGACCGTGATCGGTACCGGAGGTCCAGGCTATACTGTACCCGCTGAAATCCGCCGGAAGCATGTTCGCGGCGCAGTCGCCATGGGCCGGCTTTTGGACAACCTCAATATAAACCGCCAATCAAATGGAAGCCAGTTTTACATCTGTCTACGTCCTACCCCCTCTGCGGACGGAAAGGACACGGTTTTTGGCGAGGTGGTCTCAGGGCTCGAAGCACTTGACGAGATCAGCCGACTCCCTTCGGACAGCAACGCCAATCCTCTCGAAAAGGTGGAGGTCCGGAGAACCTATCTCATTGACCGATCTCAACTGATCTCAACTCGGGCAGCCAGCAAAGTCTGGTAATGCTCGAAACAAATTTGCGCCACAAACAACACAGAGTGCAAAGTCCAAAACACAAAAGGTTGAACCGATTTTTGGTTGTACAAAAACTACTTGCACACCTAATTCCTAAGTCCTTATATACATTACTCGTGTTCAAAGAAGGCCTTTTTTCGAGTGAGCGATAGCGCTCCAACTCAAAGACCGGCGACATTCGGCGAGAGATAATAGTAAACGGGTAGGTACCGAAGCGGCCAAACGGGGCAGACTGTAAATCTGCTGGCTTACGCCTTCAGTGGTTCGAATCCACTCCTGCCCATTGTCTTCAGGATCAAGCACTTACGGGTGCTCTCAAATGCCTAGATGCAGTGCTCTTTCCTTTCGAGTTACAGAATAGTCGCATTAAAATTTCGGTTGAGGTCAATGCAAAGATCGTCGCTCGACGATGGTAAAAAACTTCCGACGCACAAAATATATTGCAAGATTTGTGGAACATACTTGAAGTATGCGGAATGCTTACCAATCCCCTCCTTAAACGGCCACTTAAGTTTTTATTCTAGGTTCCCTCCTCAGAATTTTTCCTTTCCTTCACATGATTTCTCTTGCCTCTAGATCACCGGATCATAACCTTTCTCCTATGGCAACTTCCGCCTCCGCTGCTTACGATTCCAAAGTCGAAGGGAATGTGATCATCTCTACAGTCGACGCCTGCATCAATTGGATGCGGAAGAACTCGCTCTGGCCGATGCCGATGGGCCTCGCTTGTTGCGCAATTGAATTGATGGCCACCGCCTCGTCGAGATTCGACATCTCCCGGTTTGGCGCCGAAGTCATGCGCTTTTCCCCACGACAATCCGATGTGATGATCGTCGCCGGCACAGTGACCTACAAGATGGCTCTTGCGGTCAAGCGGATCTATGAACAGATGCCGGAACCAAAATGGGTCATTGCGATGGGTGCGTGTGCTTCCTCCGGAGGCATGTACCGCAGCTACGCTGTTCTCCAGGGTATTGATCAATTGCTACCGGTGGATGTCTACGTCAGCGGCTGTCCTCCCCGACCGGAGGCACTGCTGGAAGGCTTAATGAAGCTCCAGCACAAGATCGAGTTGGAAAAAGCCAGCACCGATCAGAAGAAAGAGCTGCTGGAGGTTTTTTTATGACCCTAGAAGAAGTCGTTTCCCAGCTCGAATCTCAATTCCAAGTTCTCAAGAAGATCGAATTCCGAAGCGAAATTACGTTGGAGCTTTCTCTCGATAAGATCGTACCTGCGTGCTGTTTTAGTAAAGAGCAACTGAAGTTCAATTTTCTGTCCGATCTCTCCAGCGTCGACAACTTCGGCAAGGAACCTCGCTTTGAAGTTGTTTATGAGCTTTACTCTTTAGAGACCCATGTTCATCTCCGCCTCAAGACGCGGGTCTCAGAGGATCACCTTGAGGTTCCATCAGTCTCTCATCTCTGGCCCACAGCCAACTGGCATGAGCGCGAAATCTACGACATGATGGGTATCCGCTTTTCGAACCACCCGGACCTACGCCGAATCCTAATGTGGGAAGGGTACCCCTATTATCCGTTGCGAAAGGATTTTCCTCTCGAAGGGAAGCCAAGCGATTTACCTGAAGTCGCGTTCACTAAGACCGCTCCATTAGCCGGTGGCCCGTTTGTCGCCTCGCCATCCGACAGTGGTGCCAAAGACCGCGAACCCCGCGCCCGCTATCCCGAGGAGCTATAGTTTTTGTACGTAGCTCAATTGAAGGATTCTCCATCTCAATCGGCGCACCCACGTAGGACGTGTTCTCCGGAGTCTGGCATTGATATCAGACAAGCCTACGTTTGACCAACTGACCAATACAGTGATTTCTGTCGTTCGAGCAAGAAAATGGCCTTGGCTCGATTCACTGGATTAATCCTCAGTAACTTTCGCTAAGGAAAAACCGAGCACCGGCAAGTCCGCTTGGTAAACCGTCCGAAAGACCTCCCTCCGCTGGCACGAAGCTGATTTAATGCTAAGGCTCGACGTTTGGAACGCTATCAGCGATCCCAAGCACTTACATGAAGCAGTTGATTGCCATGCTGCCGGGCAGCTTCTATTTCCTGCACGCACAACCAGATTATCCCGTTTCTGAGCTGGTCGCGGACGCGCTCGGCAGCAAGATAGCCTGGGCGATAGCGGTGCTGTCACTTGCTTCTTTATGTGCTCTTGGTAAGGCGAGAGCGACTCGTCAAGCGGAGCATCGCGTGGATTGCTCGTGACAGCGGTGGCGTTCGTCTTGCTTCCGCCTGCTTTGATCGCCGTTTCAGCGAGGTATCAAACGGAATTAGTGTGGGACAATGCGCACCTCCCTGTCTATTACGAGTACTTCGGATTGGCCTTGCTCGGCGCGGTTGTATCGGCACGAATTTCTCGCGGACCACGTGCAGCGATTTTGACAATAGTAGCACCCATTTCTGCTGTCTATGTTGCGTCGAATTGGATCGTCAACATGCGACAGGTTGCGTCCCTGGACGCCACGTTCGCAGAACCAAGGAACTCTTTCGTTTCCGCATTGAAGGCGGGACTGTTGGACTCTGTTGAGGATGGGGACATTGCGGCAATTACCAATCAGCCGGTGTTTATTAATGGCAACCTCATCTATCAGACGATTGGTAAGAACCTGTCGATTCCCAACGAGGGCGCCATCAGCCATTGGTTCGAATCTAAACCGAGGCGATCGGCGAACCACTACAGACTGTACCGAGATCCTGCCACCGGAAATGCTTGGCGTTTAAGCATCGAAGGCTCAGCGCTCACACACTGATAAACACTGGCATTATTATCGCTTAAGCGGCCTGTACAGAATTCATCTTTTAGGCTTTTAGCCTAGAGCAAATTCCGTTTAGTTAACAATGATAACCCGCAGCGTTGAAGAAATGTTGACATTCGTCAGCAGTGAAGGCATAGAGACTACATCCAATAGTTTTCCATAAGGAGCGCACAGTG
>Ga0075370_10000295_pt1 | contig 17868 bp, 12 predicted proteins | sample EndMethybrTD3035_FD_71398 | JGI IMG/M metagenome (GOLD analysis project Ga0075370, IMG submission 71398) | Populus endosphere microbial communities from Tennessee, USA - Endosphere MetaG P. TD hybrid TD303-5 | ecosystem: Host-associated > Plants > Roots > Endosphere | place: USA: Tennessee... | reverse complement strand
CGAGTTCTTCGAGCCGTAGTGGTCGATCATGATCGAGTGATCGACGACCAGGTCGACCGGCACCAGCGGCTCGATCGTCTTCGGGTTCTTGCCCAGGCCCTTCGCGACCGAGCGCATCGCCGCCAGGTCGGCCAGCAGCGGCACGCCGGTGAAGTCTTGCAGCACGACGCGGGCCACGACGAACGGAATCTCGTCGCTGCGTTGCGCAGACGGCTTCCAGTTCGCGAGCTCGGCGACGTGCTCCTTGGTCACCTTCTTGCCGTCGCAGTTGCGCAGCACGCTTTCGAGCACGATGCGGATAGACACCGGCAGCCTGTTCACGTTCGGATACGTCTTGGCAAGCTCGGGCAACGAGAAGAACTGGCCCTCCTTGCCGGACGCGGTCTTGAACGTCTTGACGGTCTTGGCGAAGGCGTGGGCAACGGCAGGCGACTTGGAGCTCGGCATGGCGGAAACCTCTTCAAGAAGTGGCGTGTGGCGCAAGCTGGGCATTGTGTCAGCACGCGATGACAGCTGTGCACGCTCGGACACTCGTCGTCACGAAGCCGCCCTTCAACCGGGCGTCGCGAGGCGGTCGATCTCCACCAGCACGGCGTCGAGTTCGGTCCTTACGGCGCCGAGCGCGGCCAGCGCTGCCGGCTGGTCGCGCGCGATGATGGCCGACTGCAGCGTCTGCGCCGCCGCGCGCAGCCGATGCGCGCCTATCGTGCCGGAGAGGCCCTTCAGGTCGTGCGTGCGCCGTTGGGCGTCGGGCCAGCGCCCGGCATCCAGCGCGTCGGACACCTCGTCGGCCAAGCCCGCTTCCCGGCTGCGAAAGCCGTTCAGCAGCCGGCTGTAGAGCTCGTCGTTGCCCATGCAATAGGCCAGCCCGTCGGTCGTGTCGATGGCCGGTGCGAAGGGCAGCGGCGCGTGCTGTGCCGCGGGCGCCGCGTCGACGACGCTGGCGCGCGAGGTCGTCGAGCCGCCGCGGACCCAGTCGGCCATCGTCCGCAGCATCGATTCGACGTTGATCGGCTTGGTGATGTGCGCGTTCATGCCGCTCGCGAGCGCCCGGTCGCGGTCGTCGGCCAGCGCACTGGCCGTCATCGCGATCACGGGAAGCCGCTGCCACTGCGGCTCGCGGCGCAGTTCGCGGGTGGCTGTGTAGCCGTCCATCACGGGCATCTGGCAGTCCATCAACACGCCGTCGAACGGGCCGCTGTCGGCCAGCCGTTCGAGCGCCTGGCGGCCGTCGCCGGCAACGACGACGTCCATCCCCGCGCGGCGCAGCAGCTCGGTCGCGAGCTGCTGGTTCAGCGGGTGGTCCTCGACGAGCAGGATGCGCGCGCCGGCCAGCCGCTGCTGGACCGCTTCGGACAAGGCGGTCGACGCGATCGCGCGGCGCCCGACGACAGGGGCGGGCATGCCGGGCCGGCGCGCCTGGAGCAGGCAGTCGTGCAGGCTGGAGGGCGTGACCGGCTTGTGCAGCACGCCGGCGATCGGCAGCCGTCCGGCGGCGCGCAGCGCGTCGTCGCGTGCAAAGGCGGTGACCAGCAGGATGCACGGGTTCAGGCTCGGATGGCGCTCGATGATCTGCGTGGCGCAGGCCACGCCGTCCATGCCAGGCATCTTCCAGTCGAGCAGGAACCAGTCGTAGCGCGCCGGCGCGGCGTCGACGAGCGCGAGCGCTTCTTCGCCGCTGCGCGCCTTGTCGACCGTGATGCCGAGCGTCTCGAGCATTCGACCGAGCACGTCGAGCGCGGCATCGTTGTCGTCCACCAGCAGTGCATGGCGCCCGCGCAGCTCGTTGCCCATCCACGCACGCGCCGGGGCGCGCGGCGTACTGCGACCGAAACGCGCGGTGAAGTGGAACGACGACCCCTCGCCGGGCTTGCTCTCGACCCACAGCCGGCCGTCCATGCGCTCGACCAGTTGCTTGCTGATCACGAGGCCGAGGCCGGTGCCGCCGAAGCGGCGCGTCGTCGAGCTGTCGGCCTGGATGAAGGGCTGGAACAGGCGGGACAGCTCTTCGTCGCTCATGCCGACGCCGGTGTCCTTGACGCACACATGAAGCACGATCTCGGTGGCGTCCTGCCATTCGATGTCCATGCTGATCACGACCTCGCCTCGGTCGGTGAACTTGATCGCGTTGCCGCCCAGGTTGACGAGCACCTGGCGCAGGCGCGAAGGGTCGCCGACCAGCCGCAGCGGCAGGTCTCGCGCGGCGCTGAAGAGCAGCTCGAGTCCCTTCTCGTCGGCGCGCAGTCCGAGCACGTCGGCCATCTCGCCGACGACCGATTCGAGTTCGAAGTCGATGCGCTCGAGCGTCATCTGCCCGGCTTCGATCTTCGACACATCGAGGATGTCGTTGAGGATCTGCAGCAGGTTGCGCGCCGAGCCGTGCGCCTTCTCGACGTAGTCTCGCTGCTTGGGCGGCAGGCCGTCCTCGAGCGCGAGGTGGGTCATGCCGATGATGGCATTCATCGGCGTGCGCAGCTCGTGCGACATATTGGCGAGGAAGGTCGACTTGGTCTGGCTCGCCGCCTCGGCGGCTTCGCGCGCCTCGCGCATCGCGGTCTCGGCCTGCTTGCGGGCAGTGATGTCCTGGATCACCGCGCAGAACTGCGGCGTGCCCTCCCATTCGAGCGCGATCACGCTGACGTCGGCGTCGAAGGACGAACCGTCGAGGCGCTGGAAGCGCCAATCGAAGGTGTGCACGCGCTGGCCGCTGTGCGTGTGGCTGCGCAGGTCGGCGAGCGCGCGTTCGCGGCTGGGTCGTCCGTCGGCCTGCAGTTCGGGCGAGAGGCCGGGGAACCACAGGATGCGGCCTAGGAGCTGGTGCGGATCGTTGGTGCCGAGCATGCGCAGCCCCGCCGTGTTGACGTGGCTGATGCCGTGTGCGGCGTCGAAGAACACATAGCCCGCCGGCGCGTGCTCGAACACCGCCGCGAAGCGGGCTTCGGTCTCGCGGCGCAGCGAGATGTCGAGCCAGTAGCCGTTGTAGGTGGTGCTGCCGTCGGGTTCGAGCGTCGAGGTGCTGTCGGCCAGCAGCCAGGCGTTGTCGTCTCCGCGCCGCACGAAGAACTCCTGCGGGCGGGTAGGCGGGTGGTCGCCGGTGCCGGTCAGGCGCCACGGCAGTTGCGGGTCACGCCGGATCTGCTCGGCGTCGACGCCGAACAGTTCCTCCACGCCGCGACCGATGAAGCTGAACTGTGCCGGCCCCTTGATCGGCTGCTGATAGCGAAACACCGTGAGCGGCAGTGCCTGCGTCAGCTCGAAGGTCTCGCGGCGTGCCTGCAGTGCGTCGTCCAGCGACTGAAGGTGACGCCAGCTGAGCCAGATCAGCAGCACGCCGACGAGCCAGATCGCAAGTGCGCCGCCGACGACGCCGCGTGCAATCAGCGGCTCGTCGTCGAGCGGGTCGACGACCCAGGCGCGAAACGCGGTGTCGCCGAGCGGCGATGAGAGCGTCAGATGCTGCAGCCCGTCGATGGTGGTCAGCTGCAGGTTGCGACCGCCGCTGCTGGAGCGCGAACTTTGCCAGGTGAGCTGCGAAGGCACGCGCTGGTACACGGCTTCGTACACCGCATTCGCAAGCAGTGGCGCGTCGGGCAGCCGTTGCAGCAGCATGTCTGTGCGGTTGCCCAGCACGACGACGCCGTTCGCGTCGGTGACGAAGATTCGGCTGCCGTCGGCATCCTTGAGCAGGCGGTTCAGCGTCTCGGCGTCCTGCTTGACGACGGCGACGCCGACGACCGCACCATTGCTTTCGACCCGGTTGGCGAAGTACACCCCGGGCAGCCGAGTTGCACGACCGAGCAGAAACTGCATCGACATGCCCTTGGCCATCGCCTCGACGAAGTACTCGCGGTTGCCGAGATTGGTCTCGAGAGTCGACGGCTGATTGCGCCATGAGCCGGTGGTGCCGACCAGGTTGCCGTTGCGATCGATCAGGATGACCAGCGGCAGCGCGAAGTCGGCGCCGATGCGGTCCAGCGTCGCGTTGATCTCGGGGCGATCCGCATCGCGCGTGCGCGCGGCGACCGAGTTCTCGAGGAAGGTCATCACCGAGGTTCGGTGCGCAAGGCTCAGTGGTAGCGCAGCCAGCTGGCGAAACGTGATCGCGAGCGTGTCCTTGATGGCGTTCAGGCGCACCGTCGAGGTGGCGAGCGATTGCTCTCGATACTCGCGCAGCCGGCTCTCGAGCAGCCACCATGCCGTCAGCGCGACGACGAGCGTCCACACCCCGGCGGCCAGCCACAGCGTGCGCTGCCGCGCCCTGCGCTGGCGATGATGGGTCCCCACGTCGTTCAGCGTCACCCGACCCCTTCTTGCGGACGCCCGGCCCGGAAGAGACGCCCGGACAGGCTGCAGGAAACAATGGTTGACGTTTCTACCAGAATTCGCCGCCGCTCGGTGACGACGAACCGGTGCGTCGCGTGCCGGATCAGCCTTGTGCGAGCGGCAGGTAGCGCACCGACAACACGCCGTCGATCGCGCGGATCGCATCGAGTACGCTCGCCGCGACCGGGCTGTCTACATCGACGAGCGTGTAGGCCATGTCGCCGCGCGACTTGTTGACCATGTTGTGGATGTTCAGCCCCGCGTTCGCCATGGCGGTCGAGATCTGGCCGAGCATGTTCGGCACGTTGGCGTTGGCGATCGCCACACGGTAGGCCGACTCGCGCGCCATTGACACAGCGGGGAAGTTCACTGCGTTCGCGACGTTGCCGTGCTCGAGAAAATCTCGCAGCTGGTCGACCACCATCAACGCGCAGTTCTCCTCGGCCTCGCGCGTCGAGGCGCCCAGATGCGGCAGCGCGATCACGCGGGCGTGGCCGTGAGTGGCGGGGCTCGGGAAGTCGCACGCGTACCAGCCGAGCTTGCCGGCATCGAGTGCCGCGAGCACGGCAGCTTCGGCCACCACGCCCTCGCGAGAGAAGTTCAGGAGCACCGCACCGGGGCGCATCAGCTTCACGTTGTCGGCGTTGACCATGTCGCGCGTCGCGTCGATCAGCGGCACGTGCAGCGTGACGAAGTCGCAGCTCTTGAGTACCTCGTCGACGCTTGCCGCCTTGCGCACCTGCGAGGGCAGGCTCCAGGCCGCATCGACCGTGATGTGCGGGTCGAAGCCGAATACATCCATCCCGAGCTTGATCGCGGCGTCGGCCACCAGGCAGCCGACCTTGCCGAGGCCGATCACACCCAGGCTGTGCCCGGCGAGCTCGAAGCCGGCGAAGGCCTTCTTGCCGTCTTCGACGGCCTTGTCCATGCCGGGCGCCTTGGCATCGAGCGAGGAAACGAAGCGCAGCGCATCAGGCAGGTTGCGAGCCGCGAGCAGCATGCCTGCCAGCACCAGTTCCTTCACCGCGTTGGCGTTGGCGCCGGGCGCGTTGAACACCGGCGCGCCGCGGGCGTTCATCGTCGCGATCGGAATGTTGTTGGTGCCGGCGCCGGCGCGCGCGATGGCCTTGACGCTGGGCGGAATCTGCATCGAGTGCATGTCCGCCGAGCGCACGAGCACGGCATCGGGCTCGCGCAGTTCCTTCGATGCTTCGTAGCGTTGCGCCGGCAGGCGCTTCAGGCCGTTGGCCGAGATCTGGTTCAGCACCAGAACCTTGAAGCGCTCGGCGGCTTTTTCAGCCATGACGGGCCTCGAAGTCCTTCATGTAGGCGACCAGCGCGCGCACGCCTTCGGTCGGCATCGCGTTGTACATCGATGCGCGCATGCCGCCGACCGAGCGGTGGCCCTTCAGCTGCACCATGCCGCGTTCTTCGGCACCTTTCAGGAACTCCGCGTCGAGCGATTCGTCGCGCAGCTTGAAGGGCGCGTTCATCAGCGAGCGGTCTTCCGGAACGATGGGGCTCACGAAGAAATCGCTCTCGTCGAGGAAGTTGTAGAGCAGCGCGGCCTTCGCGCGGTTGTGCGCCGCCATCGCGCCGAGCCCGCCTTGCGCCTTGATCCAGTTGAACACCAGCCCGGCGATGTAGATCGCGTAGGTGGGCGGCGTGTTCAGCATCGAATCGTTCTCGGCCTGCTCCTTGTAGTTGAAGGCCGACGGAGTGATCGGCAGCGCGCCGCCGAGCAAATCGTCACGCACGATCACGATCGTCAGGCCGGCCGGGCCGATGTTCTTCTGCGCGCCGCCGTACAGCAGGCCGAACTTGGAGACGTCGAGCGGCTTGGACAGGATGTTGGACGACACGTCGGCGATGAGCGGCACGTTGCCGGTGTCGGGGATGTCGTGGTATTCGATGCCGCCGATCGTCTCGTTCGCGCAGATGTGAACGTACGCGGCGTTCGGGTCGAGCTGCCAGGTGTCGCGTTTCGGGATGCGGTCGAACTTCGTCTCCTCGGAGCTCGCGGCGACATTGACCTTGGCGTATTTCTTCGCTTCCTTGATCGACTTCTTCGACCACTCGCCGGTGTTGATGTAGTCGGCGCTCGCGTGGCCGCGCAGCATGTTCATCGGCACGATCGCGTTCTCGCCGATCGCGCCACCCTGCATGAAGAGAACCTTGTAGTTCTTCGGCACGGCGAGCAGCTCCCGCAGCAGCGACTCTGCCTCGGCGTGGATGGAGATGAATTCCTTGCCGCGATGGCTCATCTCCATCACCGACATGCCCGACCCGTGCCAGTCGAGCATTTCGTCTGCGGCCTGGCGCAGCACGGACTCGGGCAGGGCGGCGGGGCCGGCGCTGAAGTTGAAGACGCGGGTCATGGGAGTGGCTCTTTCGGCTGGGTAATGGGGAGCGCGCCAGCATAGCCGAAGGGCGAGGCCCGCGTTGCGCCTGTTAGATTCGAGCGATGGCCGACCTCAGCTTCTTCTGGCACGACTATGAAACCTTCGGCCGCGTGCCGCGCCGCGATCGGCCGGCCCAGTTCGCCGGCATCCGCACCGATGCCGACCTGAACGAGATCGACGCGCCGGTGATGCACTACTGCCAGCCGGCGCCCGACTTCCTGCCCGACCCCGAGTCGTGCCTGCTGACAGGCATCCTGCCGCAGACCTGCCTGGCGCAGGGGCTGCGCGAGCATGCGTTCGCCGACGCGATCGAACGCGAGCTCGCGCGGCCCGGAACGATCGGCGTCGGCTACAACTCGATCCGCTTCGACGACGAGGTGACGCGCCACTTGTTCTGGCGCTGCCTGATCGACCCATACGCTCGCGAATGGCAGAACGAGTGCGGACGCTGGGACCTGCTCGACGTGCTGCGCGCGACATGGTCGCTCCGCCCCGACGGCGTCCAGTGGCCGCTGCACCCCGATGGGCGCGCCTCGTTCAAGCTCGAGCATCTCACCCGCGCGAATGGCATCGCTCACGAAGGTGCGCACGACGCTCTCGCAGATGTGCGCGCGACCATCGCCGTGGCACGCCTGATCAAGACGCACCAGCCGCGCTTGTGGGACTTCTGCCTGCGACTGCGCCGCAAGGAGGCGGTGATCGAGGAGATGGCGATCGCGCAGAACCAGGGCTTGCCGTTCCTTCATGTCTCGGGCATGTACCCGGCCGAGCGCGGCTGCCTCGCGCTTGCATGGCCGCTCGCACCGCACCCGAGCAACAAGAACGAAGTGATCGTGTGGGACCTGGCGAATGATCCGAGCGAGTTGTTCGAGCTCGACGCCGAGGCGATCCGCACGCGCCTGTTCACCCGCGCAGAAGAATTGCCCGAGGGCGTGGCGCGCCTGCCGATCAAGACGATCCATCTGAACAAGTCGCCGATCGTCATCGCAAACCTGAAGACGCTGAGCGCGGCCGGCGCCGCGAAGTGGGGTATCGATGTCGACCAGGGTCTGCGGCATGCCGAACTCGTGGCGGCGAAGGCCCATCTGCTCGCGGGGCTGTGGCCCACGGTGTTCGAGCGGCCCGCGCGCGATGGCGGTGTCGACGTCGACGAGGACCTGTACGGAGGCTTCGTCGGCAACGACGATCGCCGCACGCTGCAACGCTTGCGCACGCTCTCGCCGGAGCAGCTCGCGAGCAAGCGGCCCGGCTTTGCCGACCCGCGCCTGGACGAGCTGCTCTTTCGCTACCGCGCGCGCAACTTCCCCGAGACGCTCGGCGATGCCGAACGTGCGCAGTGGCACGAGCATCGCGTGCATCGGCTGCACGACGGCGCCGGCGGCGCGCTGACGCTGCAGGCGTTCTTCGAGCGCATCGACGCACTCGAGGAAGCCATGCAGGATGCCGACGACGAACGTGCGCACGAGATCCTCGGTGCGCTCGTCGACTATGCGACCGAGATTGCGCCGGAGAACGACTGACACGTACAAGTCCTCACACCCGGGACATCGTTGCCCGTCGAGAATCCCCCGCGAGGGCGCGCGCGGCCGCGCTGACGGAGAACCCAATGAGTTGCATCGGGCGCACGGGCTTGCAGGCATTGACGGTGCTGAGCGCCATGGTTTTCCTGGCGAGCTGTGGAGGAGGCGACTCGGCCACCTCGGCGCCAGTTCCTGCGCCATCGCCGGGACCTTCGCCATCCCCCGGGCCATCGCCATCGCCGGGCCCATCGCCGTCGCCCGCCCCGAGCCCAGGGGCGCCGACCTCGACCCTCACCAGCCCTGCGAATCTCGCGACCGGACTCGTCGGCACGTTGAACCTGACGGCGAGCGCCACCGATGACGTGGGAGTCACGGGTGTCGAGTTTCAGATCGATGGACAGCAGATTGGCAGCACGCTGAGCGCACCACCTTATGCGGTCTCGCTCAACTCGAGCGACTATGCGTCGGGCCAGCATGTGCTGCGCGTGCGTGCAAGCGATGCCGACGGCCACGTGTCCGCATGGTCGAGCGCGACCGTGCAGTTCGGCGGCAGCCGCACGCAGCCGGCGGGCTTTACCCGCGCAACCTGGTTGACCGGCATCGCCAGCGCCACCGCCTTCGTGCAGGCGCCGGACGGGCGCATGTTCATCACGCAGCAGACCGGAGCGCTGCGGGTCGTGAATGCAGTCGGCACCTTGTTGACGACGCCGGCGATCCAGCTCAACGTCGATTCGACCGGCGAGCGCGGCCTGATCGGTGTCGCGCTCGATCCGAATTTCGCGAACAACGGCTACATCTACCTGCACTACACGACGCCGGTCGGTGGTTCGCACGGCCGGGTCAGCCGGTTCACGCTGATTCCACCGAGTTCGAACACGATCAGCGTCGGAAGCGAAATGGTCCTCACCGACCTGCCCACCTTGGCAGGCCCGGGCAACCACAACGGCGGTGCGCTTCACTTCGGCACCGATGGCAAGCTCTATATCGGCGTGGGCGACGACGCCACGCCGTCGAATTCGCAAAGCACGACCACCCGATTCGGGAAGATGCTGCGCATCAACGCCGACGGATCGATTCCCACGGACAACCCGTTCTACACGTCCCAGGCGGATCCCAACGGCTCGATCTGGGCCATTGGCTTGCGCAACCCGTTCACGTTCGCAGTGCAGCCGAGCACCGGCACGATGTACATCAACGACGTCGGCCAGAGCGACTGGGAAGAGATCAACCTTGGCGCCAGGAACGCGAACTACGGATGGCCGCAGACCGAAGGGCCGACGACCGCTGCCGGCGTGACCGCGCCGTTGTTCGCATACGGCCACGCTGCGACGAGCCCGGCAGGCTCCGGCGCGGGCGGCTTCTTCTTCGGCCAGGCCATCATCGGCGGCGCGTTCTATCCCGACAGCGGCCCGTTCCCGGCGATCTATCGCGGCAGCTACTTCTTCGCGGATCTCGGGACCGAATTCGTCGCGCGTTACGACCGTGCCAACAATGCCGCCTATTCGTTCGGCGTGGTCGGCGACTCGCCGGTCGGGATGCTCGTCGGCAACGACGGTGCCTTGTATGTGTTGACCAGCACGGCGATCGTGCGCTTCAGCTCACCGTAGCGCCCCGCTGGCCCGGCGCTGCTGTCGCCGGTCGGCGCAGCTTCAGGAACGGCCCTTCGAGCAAGCGGTACGAGAGCCAGCCGGCGCCGTACGAGACGACCGACACGACCGCCATGTAGGCGAGGGCCAGACCCACGCCCGGTGATGCCGTGCCGAACCAGCGCTGCATCAGCGGCAACCCGATCAGCACGTGCAGCGGTGCGTGCAGCACGTAGATCGCGTAGCTGTACTTCGCGATCGGCCTCAGTGCCGGAGCTGCGAGGGCCTGGTACCAGCGGCCCTGTGCATCGGGGACCGAGGCAGCGAGCACGCACGCGGCGAGCAGCGCCGCGCACATCGCCGCGACGAACGTGAAGCCGATGCTCTCTTCGGTGACGGTGAAGCGTGGGTACCCGCGCGTGACGATCCAGCCTGCTGCGGCAATCGCCGTGGCGGTCCACAGCAGCCTCGTCACGTTGGTCCGGTTCGGCTGCGGCCGCGAAGGGCTGAGCATCCAGGCCGCCACCATCGCACCGAGCGCCAGTGCGTCCATGCGGCTGAGCGTCGAGGTGTAGATCGCCGTCGGGTCGGTGCCCGACAGCAGGTAGGCACCCCGGCACAGCAGCGACGCGAGCACGACTCCGCCGCACACCTGCATCAACCGCTTAGGCGTGCAGAACAGAACGACGAGCGGCCACAGCAGATAGAACTGCTCCTCCACCGCCAGCGACCAGAAGTGGAACACCGGCGGGCTGCCGCCGCCGAGGCCGCGCGGGCCGGTCCAGTTGGAGAGGTATGCCCACAGCCACACCTGGCGCGAGAACGGCATGTCCTCGACCAGCACGCTCGGCGTCTGCCCGAGCGTGGGCAGCAGAAGGAACAGGAAGATCAGCGTCGCGTAGTAGAGCGGAAAGATGCGCAGCGCGCGGCGCGAGTAGAACGACCTGAAGTACTCGGGCGAGCGCCGCGTTTCGAGCAGGATGCGCGTGATCAGGAAGCCGCTGAGCACGAAGAACAGCTGCACGCCCATCCAGCCGCGATGCAGCATGCTCTCGAGCTGGTGAAGCAGCAGGCCCTCACCACCGCTCACCAGCGAGATGTTGTGCTCGACGACGACGAACACCGCGAGCGCCCGCAGCCCATCGAGAGCCGGAAGGTGGCCCGACGGACGCCAGTCGCTGGCAGCACTCATTCGCCGGCCTGCGGGTCTGCGGGGCCGCTTGTCAGGCAGTCACCGCCTTCGCCGCTTCGGCGTACTCCTCGATGCGGTCGAAGTTCATGTAGCGGTAGATCTTGTCCCCGTCCTTGTTGATCACGCCCATGTCGGCGTGGTACTCGGCGACGCTCGGGATATGCCCGAGCCTGGAGGCGATCGCCGCGAGCTCAGCCGATGCAAGGTAGACGTTGGAGTTCTTGCCGAGCCGGTTCGGGAAGTTGCGCGTGCTTGTCGAGACGACCGTCGCGCCTTCCTTCACCTGCGCCTGGTTGCCCATGCACAGGCTGCAGCCAGGCATCTCCATGCGCGCGCCGGCCGTGCCGAAAGTGCCGTAGTGGCCTTCCTTCGTCAGCTCGCTCGCGTCCATCTTGGTCGGCGGCGCGACCCACAGCTTGACCGGGATGTCGCGCTTGCCTTCGAGCAGTTTCGAGGCCGCACGGAAGTGGCCGATGTTGGTCATGCACGAACCGATGAAGACCTCGTCGATCTTCACGCCGGCCACTGCCGACAGCGGCTTCGCGTCGTCGGGGTCGTTCGGGCAGCACAGGATCGGCTCGGTGATGTCGGCCAGGTCGATCTCGATCACTTCGGCGTACTCGGCATCGGCGTCGGCGCGCAGCAGGGTCGGGTTGGCGAGCCACTCCTCCATCTTCGCGATGCGGCGCTCGAGGCTGCGCCTTTCCGCGTAGCCGTCGGCGATCATGTTCTTCAGCAGCACGATGTTGCTGGTGAGGTACTCGATGATCGGCTCCTTGTTGAGCATCACCGTGCAGCCCGCGGCGCTGCGCTCGGCGCTCGCGTCGCTCAGCTCGAAGGCTTGCTCGACCTTCAGGTCCGGCAGGCCTTCGATCTCGAGGATGCGGCCGGAGAACGCGTTCTTCTTGCCTTGCTTGGCGACGGTCAGCAGGCCTTGCTTGATGCCGTAGTAGGGAATCGCGTGCACGAGGTCGCGCAGCGTGATGCCGGGCTGCATCTTGCCCTTGAAGCGAACCAGCACCGACTCGGGCATGTCCAGCGGCATCACGCCAGTTGCAGCGCCGAACGCGACCAGGCCGGAGCCGGCCGGGAAGCTGATGCCGATCGGAAAGCGCGTGTGGCTGTCGCCGCCGGTGCCGACGGTGTCGGGCAGCAGCATGCGGTTCAGCCACGAGTGGATCACGCCGTCGCCAGGACGCAGCGAGATGCCGCCGCGGTTGCTGATGAAGGCGGGCAATTCGCGGTGCGTCTTCACGTCGACCGGCTTCGGGTATGCGGCCGTGTGGCAGAAGCTCTGCATCACGAGGTCGGCGGAGAAGCCCAGGCAGGCGAGGTCTTTCAGCTCGTCGCGGGTCATCGGGCCGGTGGTGTCCTGGCTGCCGACGCTCGTCATCTTCGGCTCGCAATACGTGCCGGGACGAACGCCTTGCCCTTCGGGCAGGCCGCAGGCGCGGCCGACCATCTTCTGCGCCAGCGTGAAGCCCTTCGTCGACGCGGCCGGTGCCTGCGGCAGGCGGAACACGGTCGATGCAGCGAGGCCGAGGAACTCGCGCGCCTTGGTCGTCAGCGAACGGCCGATGATCAGGTTGATGCGCCCGCCCGCGCGCACTTCATCGAACAGGACGTCGCTCTTGATCTTGAACTCGGCAACCGTGCTGCCGTTCTTCACGACCTTGCCGTCGTAGGGCAGGATGTCGACGACATCGCCCATCTCGAGCTTGGAGACATCGACTTCGATCGGCAGAGCGCCCGAGTCTTCCTGCGTGTTGAAGAAGATCGGAGCGATCTTGCCGCCGAGCGTGACGCCGCCGAAGCGCTTGTTCGGCACGAACGGAATGTCCTGGCCGGTGGCCCAGATCACGCTGTTGGTCGCGCTCTTGCGCGAGCTGCCGGTGCCCACGACATCGCCGACATACGCGACCAGGTGGCCCTTCTTCTTCAGGTCTTCGATGAACTGGATCGGGCCGCGCTTGCTCTCCTCCTCGGGCTTGAACGCCGCACCTTCGCGCGAGTTCTTCAGCATCGCGAGGTAATGCAGCGGGATGTCGGGGCGGCTCCAGGCGTCGGGGGCAGGGGAAAGGTCGTCGGTGTTGGTTTCGCCGGGCACCTTGAAGACCGTCACGGTGATCTTCTTGTCGACCTCGGGACGCGAGGTGAACCACTCGGCATCGGCCCAGCTCTGGATCACTGCCTTCGCATGCACGTTGCCGGCCTTCGCCTTCTCGGCCACGTCGTGGAAGAAGTCGAACATCAGGAGCGTCTTCTTCAGCGCGGCGGCGGCGACTGCCGCGACATCGGCGTCGTCGAGCAGATCGATCAGCGGCTTCACGTTGTAGCCGCCGACCATCGTGCCGAGCAGCTCGGTTGCCTTGGCCTTCGAGATCAGGGCGAGCTTGAGATCGCCGTGGGCGACCGCGGCGAGGAAGCTCGCCTTGACCTTCGCTGCGTCGTCGACGCCCGGCGGCACGCGATGGCTCAGCAGCTCGAGCAGAAAGGCGTCTTCACCGGCCGGCGGCGCCTTGATCAGTTCGATGAGCTCGGCCGTCTGTTGCGCCGACAGAGGCAGCGGCGGAATGCCGAGCGAGGCGCGTTCGGCGGCGTGTTGACGATAGGCTTGCAGCATGGGGAGAGCTCCGTGAGGGTGTGGCGAATCAGGCCGCAGGCACGATGACCTTGAGGCCCTTGAAATAGTCTCGGAAGAAGCCGGCGTCACGCGTGATGAGTGCGTTGCATTGAAGCAAGGCATGTGCCCCGACGATGAAGTCGGGCACAGCGCGCGTGCGCGTACCGCCGCGCGCGCGATAGCGGCGCTGCATCTCGCCGGCTCGGATGGCTGACTTGGCTTCGACGTGGCCGTAGGTGATGCCCATCTCCTCGAGCACGTCGAGTGCGCGGTCGCCGTCGCGCAGCGAGCTGCAGACCTCGGCAACGACCACGTCGCAGACGGTCACGGGCCCCTGCGCGAGCGCTTCGCGCAAGGCCGCTTCTGCCGCAGCGGCGCTGGGCGCGCCGACGAGGATCTCGACCAGGATCGATGAGTCGACAGCAATCATCGCTGCGGGTCAGGGATCGATCGGGTCGCCGGGAGCGCGACCGCGCACCGCGCGCATCGCGTCGTCGACGCTCTCGAAGCCGTCGAGCTTGAATTTGCCGCGCACCCGCGAGATCGCGTCGTTGACGTTCTTGCGCAGGATGATGCGCGAGCCGTCGAGTTCGACCTGAAGAGTGGTGCCCTTGGTCAGGCCCAGTGCGTCACGCACCGCCTTGGGCAAGGTGATCTGGCCGCGTTCGGCCACGGTGGCTTCCATGACACACTCCTCGGAACCGGTATGTATGAATTATACATACCGACCCGAGCATACTTCAAGCCACCTCGAGGCCGGCGAGCTTGCCGGCCCGTTCTTTCGCTTCGACTACTTGGCGGTCGGCGCCATCATGCTGCTGGTGGTGCCGCCGTTGGCGACCTTGGCCGCCTCGATCAGCTCACGCTGCTTCGGGCTGACGCAGGCGTCGACGATGCGCGTGCCGGTCTTCGTATTCAAAAGCATCGACTTGCTGGCGATCTGCACCATCAGGGCCTCGTCGCGGATGTCCTCGAGGCGCAGCGCGCCGGTCGACGACAGCACCGGCTTCATCAGGTACGTGTTCTTGCCGTGCTTGACGTCGACCCAGGCTGGGTACTTGGAGTTGATCGAGATGTCGACGGTCTGGTTCAACTCGCAGTCGTAGACGCCGTAGTACACGCGTTCAGCGGCCGTGATCTGCTCGGGCGATGCCGCTGCCGGCACCGGCTCGGCCTTGGCCGGCGCAGCAGCCTTCTTCGCAGGCGCCTTGGCCGCGTGTTTCGCGGCAGGCTTGGCCGCGGGCGCGGTGGTCTGCGCCATTGCGAGGGTGAACGATGCGCCGATGGCGATCGCGACGGAAGTTTGCAGTGCCCAACGAATGTTCATAGGTTTCCTCGCTACATAAGGTGGCCGGATTGTGGTGGAGCGCACGGTCGAATGCGTGTCAGAAAAGTCGCAACCGGTGGTGGGGTTTCGTATCGATACGTTTGTCGCGAGGGTGCCGAATTTTGTCGGCTTCAGGTCGCGAAGAAGCGTTCGCGGGCCACGGCGGGCAGCGGTTGCCCGGTGCGGTGGGCCCGCTCGAGCACGTGCCAGAAGTAGCGAAAGCTCGCTCGGTCGTGCAGGCTGTCACGGCCGGCGACGCGGTGGCGGATCGGCGCCCACTGCGCGTCCTGCGCGGCGATCAGGATCTCGATCGCATGCTCCACCTCCGCGGCGCTCGGGGCGAACGCATCGACGATCGGCTGGATCTGGTTCGGGTGGATGCTCCACATCCGCGTGTAGCCCAGGTCATGCGCCGCGCGGGTGGCGGCGTCAGCGACTGCGTCCAGGTCGTTGAACTCGGTGACCACGCAGTGCGAAGGGGTCTTCGCATGTCCGTGGCAGGCCGCGGCGATCGCGAGCTTCGCGCGCAGCACCAGCGGATGCTTGAACTGACCCTCCGCGCTCATGCCGACCGAGGGAATCGCACCGTGGTGCGCCGAGACGAAGTCCATCAACCCGAACGACAGCGACTCGATGCGCGGATGTGCCGCGATCGCTTCGACCTCGCGCAGCGCGCCGTGGGTTTCGATCAGCGCGTGCACGGGAATCGCACGCGCCAAGGCGTGGACGCGGGTTTCATGGTCGATTTGCGCGCAGGCGCGTTCGACATCGGCGAGGTCGCGCACCTTGGGCACCATCAGGTAGGCCAGACGCGTGCCGGCCTTGCCCACGAGCGTGGCGACATCGGCCTCGAACGCTGGGTGGTCGACCGGGTGCACGCGCGCGCCAACCCGGCCGTGCACGTTGGCCCGAGACATCGCGAGTTCGGCGGCCATCAGTGCGTGCTCGGCTTCGCCGCCGATCGGCGCGCCGTCTTCGCAATCGAGCGTCACGTCGAACACGGGGCCGAGCTCGGCCTGCAGCGCGAGGCTCTTGCGCATGCGCGCTTCGACGCCGCAGTAGTGATCGCAGACGGGGAGCGCATGAGGCAGGTCGCCGGCGCCGAACAGCGCGTCGCCGGGGTGGACGCGCGTCGTCGTGTTCATCGGGAAGCGACGATGAAGAGTCGCGGGAACGCGAGCAGTCGCTTGCCATCGGTGCGCGCCGGGTAGGCCTTTGCCACGCGCTCTTCGTACTCGGCGAGGAAGGAAGTGCGCAGTTGCGCCGGCAGCGGATCGATGAACGACTTCAGCCCGGTAGCCCGCAGCCACTCGACGATGCTTGCCGGCGAGTCCATCCGATGCTGGTACTCGGTGCGCCAGACGTCGACGTTGCTTGCCTTCGGTGCGAGCAGGTCGTAGTAGCCCGACGAGGCAAGAATGCGGCTGCGCACGGCCGACGCATCGCCGATGATCTCGGCGTACTGGCGCTGCGTGGCGACTTCACGCATCGACCGGTGGCTGGGCTCGTCGAGGTTGTCGGGCATTTGCACCGCCAGCACGCCGCCGGGTGCCAGGGCGTCGAAGAGGCGCGGGAACACGCTTGCGTGATCGAGCACCCATTGCAGCGAGGCGTTCGCGTAGATCAGGTCGGGTGCGCGCGTCGGCCGCCAGCTCGAGATGTCCGAGAACTCGAAGGCGACACCAGGGAGCCTCTTGCGAGCGCTCTCGAGCATCGCTTCGGAGTTGTCGGTGCCGATGACCTCTGCGCCCGGCCAGCGGCCCGTCAGCAGTTCGGTGGAATTGCCGGGGCCGCAGCCGAGGTCGTAGACCAGGCGTGGCGCGTCCAGCGCCACGCGGGCCAGCAGTTCGCGCGCCGGGCGCGTGCGCTCGTCTTCGAATCGGCTGTAGAGCGCTGGATTCCAGTCGGCCATCGTCCCCGCCCTCCGAGGATCAGAGCAGGTGCTTCACGCCTTCCTGCTCTTCAAGCAGTTCCTTCAGCGTGATGTCGATGCGCTCCTTGCTGAAGGCATCGATCTCGAGGCCCTCGACGAGCTTCCACTCGCCCTTGTCGGTGGTGACGGGGAAGCCGAACATCACGTCCTTCGGAATGCCGTACTGGCCGTCCGACGCGATGCCCATCGTGACCCACTTGCCCTGCGAGCCGAGGGCCCAGTCGCGCATGTGGTCGATCGCCGCGTTGGCCGCCGAGGCAGCCGACGACACGCCGCGCGCCGCGATGATCGCAGCGCCGCGCTTGCCGACGGTGGGCAGGAAGGTGTCCTTGTTCCAGATTTCGTCGTTGACCAGGGATTTCACGCTCTTGCCGTCGATCGTCGCAAAGCGGTAGTCGGCGTACATCGTTGGAGAGTGGTTGCCCCACACGGCGAGTTTCTCGATGGATGCCACCGGCTTGCCGGTCTTCGCGGCGATCTGGCTGGCGGCACGGTTGTGATCCAAACGCAGCATGGCGGTGAAGTTCTTGCGCGGCAGGTCGGGCGCGCTCTTCATTGCGATGTACGCGTTCGTGTTGGCGGGGTTGCCGACGACCAGCACCTTGACATTGCGGCTCGCGACTGCGTTCAGCGCCTTGCCCTGCGCGGTGAAGATCTGCGCGTTGGCCGAGAGCAGGTCCTTGCGCTCCATGCCCGGGCCGCGCGGACGGGCGCCGACCAGCAGCGCGTAGTCGGTGTTCTTGAAGGCCTGCAGCGGGTCGCTGTGCGCCTCGACTCCCGCGAGCAGCGGGAATGCGCAGTCGTCGAGCTCCATGATCACGCCCTTCAGCGCGTTCTGGGCTTTCTCGTCGGGAATCTCGAGCAGTTGCAGGATCACCGGCTGGTCCTTGCCGAGCATCTCGCCCGAGGCAATGCGAAACAGCAGCGCGTAACCAATCTGGCCGGCGGCGCCGGTGACGGCG
>Ga0075370_10000294_pt1 | contig 17894 bp, 15 predicted proteins | sample EndMethybrTD3035_FD_71398 | JGI IMG/M metagenome (GOLD analysis project Ga0075370, IMG submission 71398) | Populus endosphere microbial communities from Tennessee, USA - Endosphere MetaG P. TD hybrid TD303-5 | ecosystem: Host-associated > Plants > Roots > Endosphere | place: USA: Tennessee... | reverse complement strand
TGTCTGTAACTCACTATAGGCTCGGGAAACAAAGAGAAGATGTGTACGAACGAGATATCCTGCAACAAGAAGAAGGAAAAGGATTGAATAAAGGAACTCCCGAACATTTGGCGATCTCAGACGTGTCGATATCAATGGTGGTTCATTATTTCGATGATCTTCGGACAGAAGAAGATTATGTAAACACTTACTCGAAATCTCACTTATCAGATTCCATTGTGTCTTTCTTTACTTCTGGGTAAACCCAACCCGAATGGGAAGAAGAGGGAGGGAAACTGTTCGCAGAAGATCAAGCTACTCAAATCAGAACTGAAATCCTAGACGATAAAGGTAAAAAAGATATATAGGGTTAGGGAAAACCTTAGATTCAATCCAACTTATAATCCAAGAACCAAAAGAATATTCGAGGAGAAGGGTCCGAAGGAGAAGATCGAAAGAAGGAGAGAAGAGTCTTCAAGTAAAGACTCGAATGCTTTAGCAGAGACAAAAACAAAAATATCTCCAGGTTTCAAAATATTTGGTTCAAAAGGACCAGGATAAAATCAAGTATCGGAGAATCACAAAATACTGGATTACCTTCTTACTGTCTTTCCTTGATGACTCGGATCAATGAGACAAGGAGTTACTCAGAGCTGTAGTTAGGGCCGGGACCCCTTCTAAACGACCCAGTAGAGAGAGGAAGATTAGGGAATTTCTTTCCTTAGTAGTTAGCACTTTGCCTCTTTTACTCTGAGCAGAGAAGGAGCTGTGAGGAAGAAAAGGCCATTGACTACCTCAGACCTTGCCCGCATATCCACCTTCAGCATTTGGTACTGAGGAGAGCCAGCCATTAAGTTAAGCACACACCCAAGCTAACATGCTTATCGTTTCACTTGGAATAATTGTTTATAGGTAAGGTAACTATCGAAGTAATGGGCCGGTGGGGAAGGGGCTTAGAACCAGCTCTAGCAAGAGAGCGAAGGGAGGAGGTGGGTCACACAGTATAGATAGCTAGAGAAGCTAGCTTTGAAACATAGGGAAGGAATCTCAACTTACAAATGCTCTATTTGAAGGGTTCTCTATCAGAGCTTTTAACGCGCGTTGAGAAAGCAGTTCAGGTGTAACTTGACGAGCGTGTATAAGCCCATTCAAAGACATGCGGTGATGACAACATCGAAGGTTAAGCGAAGGTGCATGCGGAGTCCTCAGGTAAGGATTGAACCGAGTGATTGGGAAGGTTGTCATACCGTTGAAACAGGGCTAAACTTCAAAGTAAAGTCATACTCATTTTGATACTACAATAGGAGATGGTCCAGACTCATTCGCAATATAGGATGACCATGGAAGTCAAAAATTTTCTATTTAATTATGCGTAGGGTCAAAGGGAGGAGTGTTAACCTGCCCTTCGCCGCCTACAAAGAAAGGCCCATTGGTCGATTGGTTAAGTCTTCGTTCTTCTTTTTTCTAAAGTTCTTAAGACGGTTAGATTTTTTAGGTAATAATAACAGGGTATTTTGAATTGGAAAGGGCAGGTACTGTAATCTATTTTAGAACCCCGTGGGAAACCGACACAAGTAAACCAGCGGGAAAGGAAAAGCTATCAATCGCAATAGGCGCAGGAGATCAAGTCTTAAGTCTAGCATTACTTTAGTTCAAGAGTGAATAAGGAAGTGCAAGGCTAGCTGGCAGCTGTCTGATGAGTTCATCGCTCTCTATGGCCATTTGTCTTTAAGCTTTAGGCCAGTTAGAAAGGTTATGACATGTGGATCCGGACTCACAGGATTATGCCGCCTGGCCCCTACAACACAACTAAGGACGATAGTGGGTGCCCAAGAGGAGGCGAAGTCCTTTGAAAGCGAAAAGTCTTGTGTCCAGAGGTACGGCGAGGAGCAATCAACATCTTAAAGCAAGCAAGCTCCGGGCGAGGCAAGCAATCAAGGTTCCAATTACCTTCCGCGTTCACTTCAGATATTAAGGAAAAAGATGTGGGCCACTCAATAGCGTGCTCAATAAGCGGACCATCCAAGAACCAATGATCCAGCCAGAACGACGTGTTATGCCCATCTCCTATGAGGTATTTGCAATTCAGCATCAAAGAATATTAGAGCCGTTAGTAGCTCCCGGCTTCGAAAGAGCAAGGATGGCCGGAGATACTTTTGTCTAAATCATTTTTGAGTTCATACGCAGTCGAAACATCATAGAATTAGCTAATCCCAAGACCACCTTCATCTATGGGAAGGGTTATGTGATGCCAGGCAACCCAATGATGTTTATGATCCTTATCATGCTAGAATTCTGTTGATATCCTGAAGCACCCCTTTAGGGATTGGAGAACCTGCCAGAACATGGATAGTAATCTAAGATAAAAGATGCTTCACTAGCATTAGCTGGCCACCAGCAGAGAGAGCTTGCCATTCTTACGAATCTTGTTAACAAAAATAAGATCTTCTTCTTCATGAGCCATTCTCATGTGGTGCCATAGAGACGCCAAAAGGCTCTGCTGGTGTGCCCGAATTCGCGGTCTCCTCCTCTAACCAGCGCAGTTCCTCCCTGGCGACCCGGAGCTCCTCCGCGTTCATTCGGAGTTCTCGTTGTAAGCGTCCCTCAGAGAAAGAGAAATCGTTAGGTCCCCGCTCCTACTCCTGAGCTGGAGGGAAGTTTAGATCTTGAAGCGGGAGGGTATATGTTAATAGAACTCGACTAAGAAGTAAGAAGGAAAGGCTTGAAGCCGGAAAGAAAGGGCTTTCAGAGAGGGCTTTCTCGATTTCATGCTGGAAGTTTCTTTCTTTCTCGTTCCGCTCGCTCCTCTACAGGTGTTCGAGCTGCTTGACGCCCTTCTTCTCTAAGTTCCGTTCTTTCAACTCCTTTTGCTTCTGCTTCATCAAATCAAAGAAAAGTGTTCGGGGAAGAAGGTGAGAAATCAGACATGAATGCTGCTTCCAACCAATCTGAGACTCTCTAAGTCTCCTCGATGCGGTTCTTTTCCGGCTTGCTAGATGTCATCTCGGTTTCAGGGGCAGACTCTGATTCCTCTGGCCTTCACGCCATTGAATTGAACCTATTGGGACAGCGGGTTCATGAAATCAGTTTCATAGACAATTGACCCTACCTCTTGTGAAAATTCACTCTTTTATTTTATTTAGTAGAGTAGACGTGCGCAGAAGCAGCTACTATGCTTCTTCAAAAGGAAGCAGGAATAGAAGACCGTGAAAGCATTTGCTCGGTTCGGGTAAGCTTCTTTCCCCGATCGCTTCGATACGACAGCAAGGTAGGGTTCTTCGCTCGATATGATTCACCCGGTACCTGATATTGGTAGTAGCATCAGAGATCTTCCCTTCAGCCTCTCAACTCAGACCAAGGCAGGCAGGCTATAGACTGTGAGGTGGAGAAGTAAAGAAGTAAGTAGGCAGCGACCTTTGAATCCGATCAAGATCCCATCGTTTGTCGACAATAACATCACTAAGAAGAAAGCGCATAAACTCATTTCTTCGCAAATGGCACCATAGCCAACGCAACGCTCTATACTATATAAAAGAATTCTTTCTTTCTGGCCGGTAGGGGGCCTTCCGCATGAAAGCGAAAGGAAGCGACCGACCAAGAAATAAGAAATGCAAAAAGAGAAAGGGAATGGTTAGTGAATCCGAACATGAGTGGGATCGAGGAGGCGTCTGGCTTCGAGGTTATGCAGCTAGAATTGGCGTTGCTACAAACTTGACTGCTGAACTCTGGGCTTGGGCTGTCCGTACTGGTCTCCGGATTGCCTTGGCTCGAGGCTTCAAAAGATTTGGATTGAATCAGACTCTCAAGTCTTGGTTCACACTTTGTTGAATCCTTACATTTATCATCCTCGGGGAGCCCTGATCAAAGGGGATGAGCTAAAGGGTCTTGAACTGACCTCTTTGGCTGGGGCGGACCTGGAAAGTATGAAGGAGGTCTGAAAGAGAGAGGTGAACCGGGATCCGCTTCCACGACACCGTCAGAGGGTTCACCCATCAATCTCACACAGTCTTCGAAAGGATAAGTCGACCACTGCTCGCTAGACACTTATGAAGCCCTTGCTGAATGCAATCAACGAATAAGGGTTGACGAAGTGGGAATTCAAGGGAGAAACGATTGAAGAGAGATTGGGTTTTTGTTCATGAAATATGGACTCCCGTAAATTTGATATAAAAAGGCAGAAAAAGTGCTTCAAATGATTGCTTGGGAATTCCCAAGCATGGGTCTTTGCTCGATCCTGCAGTTTCAGCTTCGACACCAGCGGCTACTTAATTAAGCCTTTGCTCCTCCCCCTTTGGCTTTCGCTCCTGTTCAAGGGAAGGCTTTGATTCGGGACTCTAATGGCAGTTAGGTTAGTGGCTTCTCTCGTTTCAGCTGCTAATGCCCTATCTTTCTTCCCCAACGACCCCGGTTCACGTCTTTCAATGCCTTAAGTTCTTACCCGAGTGACTGAATTCCATAGTTAATTCCTAAACCGGAAAGATCGTCCCAAACTAAAAGAGAGTCTACCATCCCAGCCTTCCACCAAAGCCACAACACTTCCTGTATCACCATCTCCGCTCACAGAGGGATAAGCGGACTAGCCGGCTGAAAGGCAAAGAGAAGAACTGCCTACTCAATTACAACTAACTAACCACCTGAGCGAATTGCCGATCTCTTTCCCAAGGGATGATCTTCCTTTCATTCAGAAAAGCCTCCATCTTGCATTTTCATGCGCTCAATAGGAAATGGAATTGGGAACATTCAAATTCAAGGAGGTTGATCCACTCGTTCGCTTGAGGGGTTCAGTTGTTAGTGGACTAGCGCTTCTCCTTGTCCCCTTTCTGCATTCGCGCATGACCTAAACTTCTGGTATGCCTATCGCCCTGAAGGATAAAAACCTTACCTCGTGACTTCAGGCACTTTGCGTCATTCATCCGGTGCTAACGGGTGCGTCAACAGCCCCCTCTCCATGCTTTCCGCTTTCCCAGTCTTACTGAAACGAAAAAAGGTAGCCTCTTTTCTTTACTAAGCCCCTACATTCAAAACCCTCTTCTTGCCCGAATGTTTACCTGCTTATCCGCTTCACCTGCCTATGAGTCGCCGGCTTTCCTGTTCCCCTAAGATTAGCAGTTAAAACTGAATGGAGTATACCAAGAAATGAAGTAGAAAGAGAGAAGACCGCCGCTTTCCTTCACTGCTATACTTACCTAGCTCAGTACAATAAAAAAGAAAGGATTTCTCTTGGAGGCCTTACGAAGGCTACGCCCCTGACGACTGCAGTTACCTTTCAAAGAGCGTCTTCTTTCAAACCTAGCTAGGGGATTGGATTCAGCTCTATCAATTCCGATTGAAAAAAGAGATACAATCTATTCATCTGATTCACTGTCACAACCCAATAGCAGATCTGTGGGCATTGGGACTGCTTTGCTCCTTCTCTGTGCACATTCGATACATCCACCGTCACTTCTTCTTAGACCGTTCGTGCCCCATAGCCAATGGCTCACTTCCTTTAAGATGCCGATGGGAACGAAAGAAAGAGGGGCTAGAATGTCGAGGTGAGCCGGCAAGACCGGGGAAAGAACCTAATGAGACCCTGTATGAAGCTCGGGTGCTTCATGTAGAGAGAGACCGAAGCCAGTCTAGTTCACTTCATGATGCCAGGCAATGAATCAGTCAAGTAGCGGCTCCTGGCCGGTCTTTGGTTTGCAGACGTTTGGGAATAGACCGTCTTCTTGCTCTTTTCTAATATTCCAATATTCATCTAGCTTTTTATGCCTTTATAGGATAATTACGCTTTCACCTGGGTCAGGTGGTCAGTGAGTTGGTCTTCCCTATGAGTTAGGAGGAGCCGGGTTAGAAGAATTGTTAGGGAAGGTCCTTTTAGATGGTCAGAGTCTAGGGATAGACTCATTGACTAGTCAGACTGTCTGAGTACTCGTACCATTCATGGATTAGTTGACCAATCGAATCAATTGAAGGAATGCATCTGCACTCTCCTATAGCCTATAGGGAAGGGAGGGAGACTTCTTCCTTCCAGGTCAGAGAAAGAAGAGAGATTCTTGAAGACGTCGATTGGAAGAGTTTGAGTAGGATCGTCTTCCGGCGACTTGCAGGATCCATTTCCGCCTTCTTGTGCTCCTGTATTCTCATCCAATCGTTGAAGCCATTCTTATTTAGCCCGCAGCTGAAAGGAACGTCGATCAACCCGCCGAGAGAACCAATCTCTGGTAAGCAGTCACCAGCAAGGTCAGGCAACAGAGGTTCCCAAAGAGAGGCCGCCTGGGAGGTTTAGCTTAAAGAAGGAGAAAGATCTGAGTTAACCCAAAGGAGAGGGAGAGGTCAATTTAGTAGACCAACGGAAGAGGGGTCAGTCAAAGTGAAAGGTAAAGGTCAGGATCCGTTGTTCGACGATGCCTATATCCCCTATGATGATGGCTTGGCCAATTGACCCGTCGCCTTTGCTTGCCTTATTAAGGTGGAAGCAGCAGTGCGCGTAAGCGAATAAGTAAGAAAGTCACAAACAAAAGCAGGGATAGATCGCTCAAGGGACGAGATAGCCGACTCGCAAGCTCATACAGGAGCTTGCTCATAGTTAGATCGGCTAATAGCCCTTAGATCCTTTGGACAGCTCATAGACCATTGGGCACGCATTCTCCTAAGCTTCTGCTTAAGAGGCATCCGGGTGGAGAGGGATTCGGTGTTGCACAATCTCTGGATCAATTCCCGGCATGTCCTCATAAGACCAAGCAAAGGGATAATGAACCTGTCACGGAGTTCATTGCAAGGTGGCGAGCCCCTGTCCCCAGAAGTTTACTCAGCAAGAGCTCCTCAAGATGTGCATGAACAACTTCAGGCACGACTTGTCGTCGATACTCCTGCCCAAAACCTTTAAGGGATTCGACGACTTGTGCACTAAAGCTCACGATGTAGAAGCACATCTTAGCAAACGGCGGCGTCCTACGAAGTACTTGAAGTTCGTTCCGTTACCTTATTAAGATTAAGAAAGTAGACGAATCTCTCTCTTTCTCTATTAGAATCTAAAAGTAGACTTCTTTTTCACAGCCTATATGCGTATGCGGAAAACGAGAGTCCTTACTTTTCTTTCTCTTGCCGGGGCTATCGATTCCGTTCTCTTCTCTCTCTTTACCTCTTCTTTTTGACCTAACTTCCAAATCTTTTATGCTCGGCCATACCAACATGGGAAACCTAGCTTCCCTCCCTTTGAAGTGCATTTATCAGATCAGCTCCCCGAGTCAGACGAAAGAAAGAGGGTGAAAGGCCCACTACTTCTTCATTCATGGCCTATTTTTTTGATTGATCTCCTTCATTCGACCTGAGGCAAAAGAGAAGTCATACAAAGAAAGGTTCTTTCATGCAATGCATAACGGGCGGGCCTCCTATGGTATGGATTCCTCCAACTCAATGAATGAAGGGAGGAGTATGAGGAACGTAGTCTATATGAAGATTCAAACAAAAAGAAAAAGGGTCAAACCATATCTTACTGAAAAATCTGACTGAATGAGGAAAAGCTCTTTATGCGGTCTCACTTTACCACCATCTGAAATGCGCGAAACTTCGATTGGTGGAAGCCAGTCCATGAAGATTCTCCCTTTTCTTACGTGCAATTCCCCTCTTTCGGTAAGCATCTAGTATCTCAGCAAATGAACATTTCTCTAAGCTTATCCTGTAGCTTATACGTCGTTTGAAAGCTGCTTCAAGGATCCAACGAATAGCTAAGGTTTGTTGACGATCCCTGGCTACAATCCCAGGGACATCATAAATAGTACCTGCTACTCCTACTTTTTCTACTTCGCATATGGGCTTTATATTCTCTATAGCGTCAACCATAAGTTTTATTACATCGCGTTCAGTTCGAGCTGGGCGATGAAAAGTTTGATAAACAATAGCACGAACTCTCGTTCTTTTACCTTCTTTCATGCGAAAGTTGACCAACTTCTTGATCAATTGTTTTTGCTCACCATCCAAGCTCCCCATATAGCTGAGAATTTCCGAGCAATTGGAAGCCGCTTTCGATGACGAGGCCGAAAAATGGATATTACGCAATCGTTACTGCCCATCTTTATCAGCCAACTCCCCTGTTTCCATCTTTCCTTTCAGAGTTTACCACTCCTCATAGCTTCTTGAACTCAGGGGGAAGGGACCTTAACGACAACAAAAGAAGTGCGTGCATTTCCCGATCAAAGAAGCCCTTTTTCTCACCTTCATTCAACAAAGAAACTTCACGCATGAACTCTCCTCGGGATTGGACTCTTTCTGACAGCCCTTTTGCCAGCGTAGCGCATTGATTGGCACATTGAAGTGGGGAATGAAATAGGAAGTTTGAACAGCATCTTTGAAGCTACATCTCCTCATGTCTTCAACAGTCTCACGTTCGGGTTAATGGACGGGAAATGAAAGGAGTGTCCAGCCGCTCGACCATAGAGCACTATGAAAGCCTTGTTTCCAGCAAACCAAGAAGCAATCGACGATTCCACGCCAACATACAGGGCTCATAATGCCTATCCTTTGACGTCTGGTTTCAGGAAAAGCGCAAATGAGAGTGGAGTATACAGAACCTGGGAATCCATCTTCGTTGATGGCTCTACCAGAGCACGAAGAGGGACCATTCTTCATGGCCCGCGGTCTTAGCCTACGTGACTAAGGGGGATCGTGACCCTCGCGTTTCGGGAATCCAAAGATGAGATCCTCGAGTTGGCGGCTGCCTGCCGAAAGAAGAGGAGGTCGCCAGGGGAGGGTTTGAGGGTAGTCAGACTTCAAGAGCTGGGTCGTCACGGGCTTGGACTGATTTTGGGATACCATCATCTGAGTCCCTTCCACCCTGTGATTTGCCTTTACAGACTGAAGATTGCTTTGTCCATGATGGACTCACGCAGATGCTCCAGAAAGCCCCGCTTGTGCTGTCTCGTCAGTGGTTTAATCAGCAGGGCGTAGCGGTGGTGCAAACCGAGAGCCAGTCTTGACTGGTCTTGGGTCACTAGCAGTACCCTTTCCTTTGGCCTACTTGGGCTGTGGGGTTGGTTGGAGATTTATAAGCTGGCTGCTCATTTCTTCGGGTGTGCCTGTTAGGGTTGGGGACAAGGCAATGCCAATTGAACACGCCAGTTCAATAACAAGAGGAGCAGATCAATAGCCAAAGCGGACCAGAGATCATAGACCAGAGGAAAGAGGGTTTTCGGTAATCAGTGACGAATGCGGCGGTTCCTACTATATATTTTGGTTCCGGTTCAGGTTTCAGGTGCCCGTTGCTGGGCATCATACCTACTATACTAAGAAGCATAGACCAGTGACAAAAGACAACCATGAGAGGCCGGGACCAAAAAAGTGAGGTGACTAGGGAACATGTTTGGCTTTCATTTAAGAAGAAACCGATTACTCAACAGAGGAGTAGAAGAAGGTAGAGGTACAGCGGGCAGGCTTTCCGACTAATGATAAGAACGGATCAGAGACCAGTTTTAAGATACGAGGCTCTGGAAGAGGGAAGAGAACAACCAACCACCTTCCTCCGTAATTGTTGCAGGCACTGGGCTCCAATCCACGCCCTTTGGAAGATTGGATGTGTTTGGAGTGCCCTTCGCTTCTTTTCTTCTTTTGCCATGAGAAAAGCCGACCGGCTAGCCTATCGTTTATCAGGACCTTACGACGGACGAATCGTCGATTGGTTGGGGGGCGCTAATCCCACGCCACGGCGGCTAAGACCAAGTCCAAAATCGGGAGCGGGCAGAGATGCAAGGCCTTCGATGCAGAGATCGATCCCATACCTTTCTTTAAAGAACCCAGAGGCTGTGGTGTCTCCAACGGGGCAGGTCCCTTGCTTGGTGGCTCTGGATCAGGTAGGTGCGTGCTGGCGGCATGGTTGGGCAAAACAATGTGACGTTTTCCGTAGGACTCCCGCGAGAATGAAATGGAGTCCAAGGAATTCTTCGAAGTGCATGCAGTAGTGTCAAAACTAGCTAGTACTAGTAGTGCCGGCCGTTAAAAGAAAGAGAAAGAGGGTTCGCTCTTGGCCGTGAAGGAACTCTGATCCCGATGAGAGAATGTGAATCTATGCTGAGACAAATCCCTAATCCATTCAATTAGATGTCGGTGCTATCAGCGAAAGCCCAGTGCTTAATGAAGGGGGCTGTGATCCATCCCCATATCTGTCAATTTTGACCGTTCCCCCTTCTCTTTCCGCTTCTGAACCTCTTGGGAAAAGAAGCTTCACTCCGATCCTCTTTCTTTCACTGGGTTAAGCGGCCTCACTACTCAGCGAGGAGATTTAAGTTTCTGCTTCCTCTCCGCTTTGGGCTCAGTCACTAGCTTGCAGTAAAGGAAGAAGACCAGCATAGACCACTACACTCTAAATATCCTCTCTCGATACGCTCTTGCGCTTCGCAGCACTTTTCTCAGGCTACGAAACTACCGTCAGAGAGGTCTATTCCAGAACTTTCAAGAGTTCCACCCTCACGAAGTCAACCCTGGATGTCAGTAAAGGCCGTGATCCTAGGTCGTTAAGCTTTTCGCATTGATAGGCTTACGAGATCGCGACGGTCAAGGAGTTTATGTTGGACGGTCTGATGGTGTACCCATCAAAGGGAATAAAACAAGGATTTAGGGGCCCGTTTTTGAACTAGAAAGCATACCCCATTTGCCCACCAGCAGGGGCTCTTTTATCGCAAACCTCTATCAATTACATACAGGGGAAAGCACGCCATGGAAGCAGCCGCTTGCAGGCAGCTAGAGCGAGCAGGGAGCGGGCTGAAACTTACGATTCGACGACCAAGTCAGAGACTACTGGACGTCTCGCAGAACGACTCTCAACGAGGACGTCACGACTTTTCGAAAAAAAAAACATTTTTTTTTTTGGCTTAATCCGCCTTTACTAAAGATCAAGGAGCTTATTAGCCTCCGGCTAATAAGGGAAAGGTTTTTTTTTTCAAATCCAAGTTTGACTCTGATTAGATCCTTAGCGCAAGCGCTAAGTAAGCTAGCACCTTATGTAATTTAATGTAAAATAAAAAAAACCGAGGCGTCAAGTAGAAACGAACAAGGTCTTACGGCACGATCACTATTTCTTTTCTCTCTCCTCTATGGAAAGAGGGGACGATACGTGGTATACCTAATCGTTTGGTGTCAACTAGACGTACGTAAGTCGGCATAGCTCTATGTATATGTTCTTTGGAGCTAGAACCCATAAATAGAATGAAATGAAATAATGGTGAGCCAAGGGCGACGAACATAACATGGCTCAAGGGTGTCTATACAAAGCCCTTATCTTCTTAGGCAATGCACTCTTTGAATGGTACTTGATTCATAAAGAAAGAATCAATCTTTTGGTTAGATACGGACTTTATAAAAGGAAATGTCACGCTCGAGATATGGGGCGTTCTAATCGAAGTACCTCTCGGCCCTCTTACGGTAAAGCCAATGCACCAGCCAGCCAGTGTGGTGGCGAACACGCTGTGCTGTAAGCTAAGCTGTTCACCTTGTAGACAGAGGAGATATAGAAAGTGTGCCGCGCGCGATTCATAAGATTCTATAGTAGCACATTATTATATTTAACTTAGCCTGCTTCTCTCATCATTTGAACCAACCCGGATCTGCCCTCGCAAGTCTCTATGCATTTTGGGAGCAGAGCATGCAAAATCGAGCAATGGATCTTAGAAGAATTCAACTTTGAACACCTTCTATTTTTTCGCTGGCATTTGAGTTGTCTCCCCTCCTCTTTCAATCGACACACTCGACTAGATAGTTCCGGTGGCCCGGCTTCTGCCTCTATCAGGCTTCGCACCTCCCCTACCACGCTTTCCCAAGAACCCATTTTTCAGGATTCGGCAGGCCCGTCAAAAAATGGGGATACTTCCCCCAAAAACCAAGGGAGGCGGCAGCCCCCCACCTCCACAGCCACAGCATGGAGGAACTGCTCTCACACTACAACCAATCCAAATTTTTTCCAGATCGATATATGATGATGCTAAACCGAGACCAAGATAGAGAGAGAGGGCTGCCCCTTTGTTGGCTCTTCGAGACAAAAGCACTTATAGGAATGGTGCTAGTTCCCATGTTCCTTCTAGTCTCGTTTGGTTTCGAGAGCCTCCCCCTCCCCGTCCTTACTCGTCTTTTGAAAGCCGTCATCCTGGATTTTTTTCGTATGCCGCTTTCTACAAAAATTTATTTTTTCATTTCCCTCTCAGAATGAAAAGCCCGGGTGGAAGCACAAAGAGAGAGAGGAAAAGTAAAAAGGGGGGAATAAGTATAGTGCTAGTTCTTACTGAAACTTCTTTATCTAACTTTTCTTTTTGAGTGGTTTCTTTGTTCTCTTATTTGGATTGAAAGAAAGACAAAACTTCCTACCTTCGGTTCGGTCCCCTCTTCTTTCTTTTTTATTTCTTCGACGACGAATTTCGGTTATGACCAACGCCCCACTAGCTGAATAGGCGTAGCTACCTGAAAAAAGGCAAGGTCGACTAGTCGACGAATTGCCTTTTGCTAGAGAGATTTTTTATTAATAAAGAATTTAAAAATAGAAAGAATCTAAATAAAATAAAGGGCCGAAGGGAAGGGGGCCCACTACTTCTTCATTCAGGGGGGAGACTAGCCTCATTACTTCCCACTGGGCGAGAGGTGGACCTAAGCCACCTACCCACTCATCAATCACGGTCTTCAGCTGACTTGCACTGATAGACCCCTATTGTATTGGAATTAGGCGCCCATCTTTTTACTGTTGTCAACTAATCTCTTCAATCTTCGATTCTACTCTATGTTAGAACATTTCTGTGAATGCTATTCTGATCTAAGTGGTCCTATTCTTTGTCCCGTGCTAGGAAGCATTACTCCTCTTTTCATTCCAAATTCAAGAATACGACCGATACGATTGATTGGTCTGTGTGCCTCTCTTATTACTTTTTTGTATTCCCCTGCTCCTCGGATACAATTCGATCCTTCTACGGCCAAATCTCAATTTGTGGAAAGCCTTCGATGGCTTCCTTATGAGAACATCCATTTTGATTTGGGTATAGACGGTATCTCTTTATTCTTCGTGATATTGACCACATTTCTGATCCCTATTTGCATTTTAGTGGGTTGGTCTGGTATGAGAAGTTATGGGAAAGAGTATATTACAGCATCTCTAATTCGTGAATTTCTAATGATCGCCGTGTTCCGCATGCTGGATCTTCTACTATTCTATGTTCTTCCCGAAAGCGTACTAATCCCTATGTTGTGCGGAGCTGAGCATCTTCTATTCGCTGGGATAAAGCTTTTCCTCTGCAGGGGCCTTGTGCAGTAAACCCCCTACGGGCGGTCGTCCGTCGTCGTAAAGTAGTCGCCGCGAAGCTTTCGGTAAGAGGGGTAGTCTTGTGTGTAAGCATAGCATTTCTGGTCGAACTCGCCCAACCCAACAAAGAATAACCGAACCTGACAGACACATCTTTTTCCTTTTGGGAAGGTACTCCGAGTAGTGGGTACCTCGTAGGACCTCGACCTGCCTACTCGGGTCTTGTATGGATATGCAGGAAGGGGTGCTCCTAGGTGTGTGTAGGGGTTGTGTTTGTTCGCGAGAATGGATTCCTCGTCAAGTCAGTTTGGGGGGTGTGGACACACTTGCGCGAATTCGGGTAACGGCTACAAGGGAGAAATCGAAAGGAAACTGTACCCGACCAGGGATGGACGTAAACTCGTAAGCTACCGAGGGTAGGGATAATCGTCCAGGTCTTATTGTGAAACAAAAAAGCCGCCCCGCCACAGCAGGCGGGTTGGTTCCTCTGTCGTCGCCGGGGAGTTCTTGGCGAGGTCAGGATAAGTTGCTAAAACAAAGGAGAGGTGAGGATCGACCCGTTCAGTATAATTCCGAAGAAAGACTGTTGGCAACAGGTGGAGACCTTTCTTTGGCCCCCTTCAAAAGGGAATGCGGGGGCGGGGCTCGGCAGAGGGTTCGAGAATTAGGGTCCTGTCTTTAAGATTCAGATAAGAAAAGAGTTCCAAACCTTTATGCATGCACCTACGTATAAGTGCTGCGTACAAGTTCCGGCCAGGAAAATTGGGAAAGATCAAACTCATTTGAACCGCTCACAGTAGTAGTAGCGTAAAGGCCGTAAGTCGGGGGGCGACCAAAACAGAAGGCTATTACTTTCACATCTCCCTCTCTCTATCTATAGATAGAGAGAGATCCCCTGCGTGAACAACCCGACTGTGCGTTACATGTGCTCTACAGGCCGCACTCTATCTTTCTTCCCAACGAGCCCATTTCTCTTTTGATTTGGAAGACGGGCCTTGCGTTCGGTTCGAAAGGCATGGTTTTCAGTATGTCTCCAGATAGGGCCCCACTAGTTCGGCTAGCTAGTGAGCGGTTCTTTCGGGCGAGAAGCAGGCCGGGCCCTACGGGCAGGCATCTCCCGCAACGCAAGCTGCATTGTTCGCCACCACCCGAGAAGCAAAAGATTCGAGAGTTCCAGGCTGAAAATACATGCATAGATAGTGGTCTAATGACAAGGGCCGACGACGGAAGCTCGGGACAGAGCCGTATGATGCGGAAGTCTCACGTACGGTTCCCTGAGAAGGGAGTGGCTACCTACTGGAGCTTCGACCAACCACCACCGGTCAATTCCGCTTTGGGGCCACCCCTTACTCTACCATTATTATAGGGGTATGGGGTTCGAGACAAAGAAAGATCAAGGCAGCATATCAGTTTTTCCTTTATACTTTACTTGGATCTGTTTTTATGCTATTAGCTATTCTCTTGATTCTTCTCCAAACAGGAACCACCGATTTACAAATATCATTAACCACAGAATTTAGTGAGCGGCGCCAAATCTTTCTATGGATTGCTTCTTTCGCCTCTTTCGCCGTCAAAGTGCCTATGGTACCAGTTCATATTTGGTTACCCGAAGCTCATGTAGAGGCACCTACGGCAGGATCCGTCATCTTGGCAGGAATTCCTTTAAAATTGGGAACCTACGGCTTTTTAAGATTTTCAATACCCATGTTTCCCGAAGCGACACTTTTTTCCACTCCTTTCATTTATACTCCAAGCGCGATTGCTATAATATATACTTCCTTGACCACTTCAAGACAGATCGATCTTAAGAAGATCATTGCTTACTCCTCAGTAGCCCATATGAATCTGGTGACTATTGGTATGTTTAGTCGGGCGGCGGCCGTTAGGTCACCTATTTTGAGTTATGGACACACAAGGCCAAAACATGTGTGCCGGGCGTGCGACCCATCAACCTACTAGCAATAGGGGAGAAAACATAGCATGTCGCAATAAAAGCTTGATTCGAGGCGTCAGCAAAAGACTGCCGTCTGTTCCAAAAACAAAAGCCCCTCCGCGCCCCGGGACGGGAGTGGAAGACGGCCCTACGCGCAGGCAACAGCAGCACCGGCTCCACGAAGTCAGAATCGAATCTTTCTGTTGGCTTTCCCAATTCATTCGTGAATAAGAATAATGAAAGGGCTAGAAGCGTCAGCTTCTAGCTGCTTCGCCTGCTTCTTATTTGGATGGCTATGTTGGCGTGGCGAAAATGAACGAAAAGCGAGATGAACGTGCGATTTGAAAATCGATTGATAGAAGCCTGCTGATCTGATCAAAAGAGTAGGAATGGATAGAGAGGGAATCTATCAATAATAAGGGGAAATCTCCTATTTCTATCTAGACAACTATCTATTTATTTTTATCAGAAAGAAATCGATATGTATCTGATGGAGTCTACATCGTACGTAGAGCGCCTAAGCGCTTTTTGGGCCAGCTCAGTTCTCTTATCCATCGGTCCAATGCACTGGGCTCATCTCATGGAGCCAAAATTGGTTGTTGTTCGCCGCTTCGACGCATTCCCTTCTCTCCCCGGCATCGTCCCACACAGAAAGAAAGAGCGCAGAGCCCCGGCCCGACCTGTAGGTCCGCTAACGTAAAGCGAGGAGTTGAGCCTGAACTGGCGAACCGAAGGTGCTTTCGGAACCATACTTCCTACAGCTAACACGTGTCCAGTCCAGCGGGAACGCGCAGCGCAAACGAACGTGAGCTGCTATACCGAATCCCCCGCTGGCCATCGGGGACCGAGTGGTAAGGCCATGATCTGCAGGGGAACGGATCACTCATTCTTCCATTGGGGACAGGTGCACGAACGACAACTCCAAACGTCACACATCCGCCGCCTACCTACCGTTTAGGTGGCACCAGCGAGATCCAGCTAAGGTAAGGCGACACTTCGTGTCGCGGCTGCTCCACACCGCCGCGGTCTCATGAACCGCTCCGCACCGTCGCCTTCCCGCGCGCGAAGCGAATGGGCCCTGTGCGTCAGTTTCGGGGCGGGGGGGGGCGAAGAGAGAGCAGAAGAATGATTCATTTGGATCGACGAGCCCCAAAACTCAGAATCAATGGAATGTCTATCTATCCATGAACATCTATTCTATCTCTCTATACATATACAAGTCTTTTATGGCATGATATGATCGCCTAGCCCTAGCCGCATATCAGCTGCGCCCAATATGCGGGATTTCTCTTGGATCAGATCTTTCCCTTTTTTCGGAAGCTTTTTTGGACCTAGCGAAAAGGACTCCAAGCCTTCTCGCAAGCAAGCGCGAGAGAAGTAAGCAAAGTCAAAGCTTTGCCAGAAGCAAGACGAGGAAGCGGAGCTCTCGTATAAGCGCTAGCTTCCCCCGACCGACTAAAAGAGTCGCGACCTATTTTGATTCAAAAGAAAAGCGAAGGCGCCCCGGGTGGCAAACGGCTTTCTATCATAGTTGCAAGGCTTCCAAACCGTCAACTACTTAAGTACCAAAGGCTGCTTTCGCTTGCTTTCATAAGTGGGCTGTTCACTACAAGCTATCAGCGCTGTTTTAGAGGTAATAAGATAAGTCGACGTTCAATCTCTAAGGCGGCTTTCCGCTGATAACGGAATAGTCTTCGTATCCAAGAACAAAGGCCCTAGCTTATAGAGTTCGCTGCTTTTCCCAGGCCGGAAAAGGGCTTATACTGCTCGCATATATTCATTCAGTACCAATACAAACTACAACTACACCAAAGTAGAAGGGCCACTATATAAGCTAAAAGTAGCCTCTAGTAGTCGGCCGCGTCACAACAAGAGATAATTAGCCTTATGAATGGAATCTCCAGTAGGGGGCTCCGCCCGCCCGCCTACCAATCAAAGAGGCTGAGAGTAAGCGTAAGCTCACCCGTAAGGTAAGCTCGAGGAGCTTCCCTTCATTCGCTTCGCGGGAGCCGCACAGCACATAGCTGGAAGTCAGAGGGCCCATACTACCTGCCTAACCCTTCGCTCCGAGGGACCGTAAATCGGAAAGCGCCTTCTAAACCACCCCATTCATCCAAAAGAGAAGGGAAGGGGCCTATGTATTTTCATAACCCCTGCAGATTTGACCCTATCTACACCCGGCGCCAATCTCCTATCGGTCCTGCCATCACGCCGCAGAACGAGAGCTCGTGTGGAACCTTTTCTTTCTGGCGTAACAGCGGTGGAACGTAACAAAATATTACGATCGCGTAACATAAGGGCCGGAAGTACGGTAAACTCGGCCAAAATATGACACTCGGAGGGCCCGCCCCTTCTTCTTCACTTCAGTAAAGCCAACCTCTTTGTCGCCAGTGCTGACGCAGTGCGCACGTAGATAAGGAAAGCTAAATCCCAGTGGTGGGGGGGGCCGGTGTCTTTCTTTTACGGCCTAAACTCCTATTTGTCAGCCGTGGGGAACTACTGCTCGGTCGGGGGAAGGGAAAGGCGTCGGGCCTACCTATCCCGACCCGATAGGACCTCATAAAGGCAGTCACGAGAGGTTCCACCGAGCCGAAGGGCTTCTGTACGTGATCGTATTATATCACGTCGTCTCGTCCCCGCTGCATTGAAGAGTACCTATGCACTATGTTCCGGTTCACTGATAAGGAAGATAGAGTTGGGGTGGGGGTCTACGATGTGATACTTTAG
>Ga0075370_10000293_pt1 | contig 17943 bp, 19 predicted proteins | sample EndMethybrTD3035_FD_71398 | JGI IMG/M metagenome (GOLD analysis project Ga0075370, IMG submission 71398) | Populus endosphere microbial communities from Tennessee, USA - Endosphere MetaG P. TD hybrid TD303-5 | ecosystem: Host-associated > Plants > Roots > Endosphere | place: USA: Tennessee... | reverse complement strand
CGCTTAGGAATTGACGAAACTCAAGCTAAGAAAAAAATGAAATACAAAAAACTAAATGATTAAACTACATTTTTCACGCATCTATGTCAGTCATTTTACTAAAAACTGAAAAAGAAATGGAGCAATTAGCCAAAAAATTAGCTGAGTGCTGCCCTAAGAACAAACGATTGATCATTTTTTTAAAGGGTGAGTTAGGCGCAGGAAAAACATTCTTTGTTCGTGCGCTAGTAAAAAAATTAGGCTATACAGGCTTAGTAAAAAGTCCCACTTACACCTTAATTGAAACCTATGAGATAGCCCCTAATTCCATTTATCATCTTGACCTATATCGCTTACAATCCCCTAACGAAATATTTGAAATGGGGCTTTGTGATGAATTTGACCAAGCTGCTATTTGGCTAATAGAATGGCCTGAACGTGCTTTAGAATTTTTACCTAAACCCGATATTATTTGTCATATCAATTTAATGGAAATGAACAGACAAATAATATTCCATGCCAAAACCTTTCAAGGCACACAAACCTTAGCCTTATTCAATCAACTTTTAAATAAGCTTAAATAAGCTTTTTCAACAAAGGAGTCATTGACTTTATATCCAATCTTTGCAACCGTTCTTAAAGTGAATCTTATTAAGGACTAGTCTCCTCTATGTCTTTTACTTATACTCAAGCTATGATGAAGGATTTGCATCCAACTATTCTTATTCCTGCTTACCAGCCTAACGACAATCTGGTGGCGTTAATAAAATCTTTACGTGAAAGCCAATCTAAACAACGGATTATTGTTGTAGATGATGGCTCTGACCTTAATAAACAAAATATTTTTTCAAAAATTCAAGCTTTTGATATTGAGCTTCTCCGTCATACAAAAAATAAAGGTAAAGGGCAGGCGCTCAAAACGGGATTTCAACATTGGCTAGCTACTAGCCACCCTAAAGAATTAGGTATCGTCACTGCGGATGCTGACGGTCAACATCTTCCCCAAGATATCCTACACCTCTCAGCAGTTTTTATGCAAAAACCCTCGTATCTCTATTTAGGGAAACGTACATTTAAAAATGCGCCCATTCCATGGCGTAGTCGATTCGGCAATAAGCTAACAAAATATATTTTGCGTCTATTTAGTAAAACTATCTTAGAAGATACACAAACTGGTTTACGTGTCATTCCACGCACCCTGTTATTACCTTTGTTAAATTCGAATGCGCGAGGCTATGAATTTGAGCTAGAGATGTTATTGATTGCTGAGGAACATCAAATCAATATTCAAGAAATTCCTATAAAAACAGTCTATTTAGATGATAATCGTTCTTCACATTTTAATCCCTTAATCGATTCCATCAAAATTTATTTTGTTTTTATCCGCTTTGCCGCTATATCCTTAATTTCAGCTGCAATTGATTTTACCTTATTTTTCTTAACTTATTGGCTTAAAAAAAATATATTTTTAGCGGTATTACTAGGGCGTATTTTATCAGCTACCTTCAATTTCAAATTAAATCAACATCTCGCCTTTAAAAGCAAAAATCGCTGGTTACCCGCAGCGTTGAAATATACTGCCTTAGCCAGCTTTTTGGGACTTATTGCTTACAGCCTCATTAAATTTATCCACGATTTTGGAATAAATGTTTATAGCAGCAAAATTATTGCTGAAATTGCTTTATTTATCCTTTCATTTACTATACAACGTTTTTTTATTTTCAACAAAACTCCTGTATTGGAAATTAAATCTTAATTTTGAAATTAATTAAGATTAAAATTTAAAATAAGAAATTTGTACTAACATTTATATAATAAAAAAGGCTTATAAAACGATGTACCGCAATAAACATAAACTATCGTTAAATCTTCCTATTCATCCAGACTCTGTTGAGGAACTTGGTATAACGTTCTTGGAATCTGAAAAAATTGTACCTATTAAACAAGGAAAGTTATGCCTACCTAATGATCGGACGAATATTGCTTTTGTCCAAAAAAAAGGGAAAAAAAACAATCCATCTGAAATAAAAATTTATAAGCTTATTGCTTCTAATAAACAGTCTAAAAAAAAGCTATCCTACAACCAATTCCTAATATTAGTAACGTCTCCTCATTACTCTTGCCATTCATGTCAGGGGGAAATTTAGATTTACACCATTATTTTTTATTTGAACAACTTGAAAAAAAACATAGCAAGTTCATGGTTAATGAAACAACTATTTTTGCTATTAGAGGCATTATATCATCTGCATACAGAAACATTTATTTTTGAAAATCAGAGATTTAAAGGAATCGTTCATGCTGATATTAAATTAAGCAATATTCTAATAGACGAATTAGGCAATCTAGTTTTGGCTGATTTTGATTGTGCTTATCTTGCAAGCGAGCCTGCGCACCAGTTTGGTAGTCTACGCTATGTGGCCCCCGAACTGTTTGCTAATATGGATTTCACCAAAATCCCAATTTTAAACGTAGATAAATCGGATATTTGGTCATTAGGAATGACACTTTATCGACTATTAAATAATAAATTTCCTATTTTCTTTAATGATTTCATCTTAAATCAAAAAAAAAAATCAGTACAAATTTCTTCCAAAAAGAATTAAATAAAAATAATTCTTTCGTTCTGAAAGATAACATCAGTTGTTTTATCGATTTAAAAAAATGGGGAGAAAAATATTCCTCATCATCAATAGCCAAAAATGCTCAGGAAAGTTTAAAAATTCTTCAGGAAACTAAAGATAAAGAGCTAACTCTTTTGACGCAATGGGAAATTTTAAATCACTTATCATTAACGATGTTGACACCGGTAGAAAAACGACCTAATGCGCAAACACTATTAAATCTTTTACACGGATTGAAAAAACATTTCTGTGCAGCAAATGACGATGAATATCAGCAATTTATTACTGATTTGCTTAATCATTCTCCTTTAAAAGTAAATGCACAGGCTAAAAAAAATTTAAATCCGGTGATAGATGTCTTAAATATCAAAAATCGAATATTCAGCTAATGGTGAAAATTTGTTAAAATTACTGCCTTTCCCTATAGAAAATAACTATGTCCGATCGTATCCAACATTTAAGCTCGCATTTAGCTAATCAGATTGCTGCAGGTGAAGTCATTGAACGGCCCGCATCTATCGTAAAAGAACTAGTCGAAAATAGTCTGGATGCGGGTAGTCAGCAAATTGATATCGATATTGACAAAGGGGGTATTCAGCGTATCCGTGTCCGCGACAATGGCCATGGTATCCATAAAGATGATTTAATTTTGGCTTTAGATCGACATGCCACCAGCAAAATTCAAACGCTCAATGACCTAGAACGAATTATTACATTAGGATTCCGCGGCGAAGCCCTAGCCAGTATCTGTTCTATCGCTAGACTAAATTTAAGCTCCTCAACAGAAACAACGCAACAAGGCTGGAAAATAACCTGTGATTATCATCAGGAACATCCGTTAATTCCCACTCCTGTTGCTCATGGGAGAGGAACGACAGTAGAAATTCAAGATCTTTTCTTTAACACCCCGGCTAGACGCAAATTTTTGAAGTCGGAACAAACTGAATTTGCACATATAGAAACTTTGATAAAACGTTTAAGTCTCAGTCATTTTTCTGTAGGTTTTAATTTGCAACATAATAAACGCAATATTTATCAATTACATCCAGCCTGCGACGAGACTGAAAAACTGGAACGTATTGCAACATTGTGTAGTCGTCCCTTTATAGAAAATGCTATCTATATTGATATGCAAGGGATCGATTTGCGCTTATGGGGCTGGATTTCGTTACCCACTTTTTCACGCCGTCAAAACGATTTACAATATTTTTATGTTAATCGGCGTATGGTAAAAGACAAATTGATCAATCATGCCGTTAAACAAGCCTATCATGATGTTCTTTATAATGGTCGTCACCCGGCTTTTACATTATTTATCGAACTCGATCCTCAAGCAGTCGATGTGAATGCTCATCCTGCGAAATATGAAGTCCGTTTCCGCGAGAGTCGCTTAGTCTATGACTTTATTAAACAAAGTTTACAAAAAGCTTTAGCCGATACTCAACCTAAACCACAAATCAATCAATCAATGTCCGACACAATTGAATTATCAGCTGAATTAAATGAAAAAATCCCCAATATCTCTTCTAAGCTAACACAGCCTCAACAAACTCACTTTCCTTTACATATTGCAGCAGATTCTATGATCTATCCTACTGAAACTAATCATGCTGCGCTCTGTGTTCCATTAAAACGTGAAGAAGTTCTAGCAGAAAAAAAACCAACCCTTCAAGCCACAAAACCAACAGAAACTTTATGCAGTGATCCACCTTTAGGTTTTGCTTTAGCACAATTGCATGGCATTTATATCTTGGCTGAAAATACTCAAGGTTTAATTCTAGTTGATATTCATGCCGCACATGAACGCATCCTTTATGAACGCTTAAAACATGATATACAAAATACCGGTATAAAAACCCAACTATTATTAATTCCTATTTGTTTAAAACTATCCCAACAGGAGATCTTGCTTTTAGACGAATATTCTAATCTATTTACACAGTTCGGCTTTGAATTTGAGAGTCTGGGTCCTGAAACATTAACTATTCGACAAATACCAGAATTACTAGCGAAAAACAATATCGAGCAACTAGTGCATGATGTTTTAAGTGATTTAATTCAACACGCTAACAGCCAACGTATACCCGAAAAAATAAATGAATTACTTTCGAGCATCGCTTGTCATAGTGCTGTACGTGCTCACCGTAACATGACCATGAATGAAATGAACCAATTACTCCGTGATATGGAGCAGACTTCGCGCAGTAATCAATGCAATCACGGCCGACCAACCTGGAAACAGTGGTCTTTATCAGATATTGACCGGTTTTTTCTACGTGGACGTTAAACCTGTTATCTGTCTGATGGGCCCAACAGCATCAGGAAAAACTAATCTCGCCATCGACTTACTCACTTATTTAGAGTTTGAAATCGTTAGTGTCGATTCAGCATTGATTTATCGTGGTATGGATATTGGCACGGCCAAGCCTTCTAAGCTTATCTTAAATCAAGCACCTCATCGATTAATAGATACACATGATCCTAGCGAAATTTATTCCGCTGCAGAATTCAGAACAGATGCTATCAATGCAATTGAAGAAATTATTAATAAAGGTTGTACTCCATTATTAGTAGGAGGAACCATGCTTTACTTTCATGTCTTGCAACAAGGTATTGCGAATTTACCACCCGCTAATCAACTTGTTCGTGAACAATTAAAAAAGGAACTAAAAGATTTTGGGTTAAAGAAACTTCATGAACGTTTATCGATAGTTGATCGGATCGCCGCCCAACGCATTCATCCTAATGATCCACAACGAATCTTACGCGCTTTAGAAGTTGCTATGGTCTCTGGAAAAACCTTAACTGAACTACAATACTCCCCTACTCGCTCATCACCCTATTTTTTTATTAATATAGCATTACTTCCTGATGATAGAACTTGGTTACATGAAGCTATCACTAACCGTTTCCAAGCTATGTTAGATTTAGGCTTTGTAGAAGAAGTTGAGAAACTATTTAAACGTGACGATCTGCATGCTAATTTACCTGCTATACGCACAGTGGGTTATCGACAAATTTGGAATTATTTACTTAATAATATTTCCTATACTGAGATGCAAGACCTAACCCTTATTGCAACAAGACAACTCGCGAAACGCCAATTAACCTGGTTACGTTCTTGGCCGGAATTAAATACATTTGCCAGCAACAATAAAGAAAATGTCAAAAAAATAATCGAACTCATTAAAATCAATTTAAATAAAAAATCGAGTTAATCCTGTTTGGGGGCAGTCAAATAACTTGATACGGTCATTTTTTTAAAGCAATTAAAATAATAACCGCTACCACAGCGCTCAAAGCAAGATATAAACCGGGAATAGCAACATTGGTGGTTTTTGTTATTAAATAAATAGCTAGCAACGGCGCTGTGCCTCCAAAAATAGAATACGCCAAATTATAACTAAGCGAACCTAAAGTATAGCGTACTGCGACCGGTATTCTATCGAGTGTAAGCGCCAACAGTGGTCCTTGAAAGCTTGCTGCTAGAAATGTAAAAATTGTTTGAGCAATAATAGCCGCAAAAAAAGAACCTTGCGCAATCATCATATACAGCGGATAACTGAAACACATCAATCCAGTGGCACCTACCAACATGATAAATTTTCGTCCAAGTTTATCAGAAAGCCAACCAAAAAAAATATCCAGAAAAATAAGTAAAATCAATATTATTATATTCAGCGCATGAGCATGAATTCTCGAATGACCTAAAACATCCGTGAAATAAACAGGCATAAAAATAAAAACTAAATAAGTTATTAAAGCTGACAATAAATAAAGTCCCATGAGTTGACCAATCAAAAACTTATGTATTAAAAAAATAGTTTTTAATGGAAATTTTTCTACTAAGCATTGATGGCGTAAATGCTGAAAAGCTTGCGTTTCTGGGGTTTGTGTTCTTATATAATACGCGATTAAGCCACTAATAGCCGCTAACCAAAAAGGTAAACGCCATGCAAAACTATAAAGTAAAGATCCTTGAAAACATACGAATAAAATAAAAACAACAAAAGATCCGAATAACAAACCAATCACTGAGCTCGCCCAAATTAATGATGAATAAAAACCGGTTTTATTTGAGGATATCGACTCTACGATAAAGCAAGCAGAACCAAACGCTTCACCTCCTACTGCGATACCTTGCAGAAATCGAAAAAAAAGTAATAAAAATGCTGCGCTTATTCCGATCGCTGTATAGTCGGGAAGCATACCTATTCCACACGTAGCGATTGCCATTAATAAAACGCTTAAACTCAAGGCTTTTTTTCTACCTTGTGTATCCCCTAGATAACCAAACAGGGCTGCACCTAAAGGACGCGCAAAATAACCGATTGCAAAAACACTATAACTCAGCAACAAACCCATGCTAGGTATAGCATGAAAAAAAATTTGTGCGAAAACCCCTGCTAAATAGGCATAGAGACTAAAATCATACCATTCTAGAATAGTTCCAATACAAGCTGAAAAAAAAATTTTCTTTTGATCCTTGGTCAGCATTTTTTCCTTAGAAGTTTATTGAGTTTGATACCAATCAATAAATTTATTCAAAGCTTGTTGACGAAAAGAAAAACGAAAAAAATCATCTGAATAGCGCAATTGCGCTAAGGTTTTATCTGAACCTACTGGTTTGAAAATGGCTGTAAATGGAAGCGTAGGATGAGAGGATAAATCTTCTGGCACAACGATCGTGCCATGACAAATACCCTCAAATAATTGTGTATGCAATCCATCGGTGTAGGCTAACTGTAAAATAAACGATGCACGATTATCATCTTCTACCAATTTGAATAAACCTTTAAAGCCTAATCCTTGAAAAACAAATTTCGATAAAGTACCAGGAAATTGATTATATGCAGCAAAAAATAAACCGCCGTCATCAAGCAATAAAGGTCGTTTTACCACATTAAATGCTTTTTTAACCTTATCTGTCACCACTATTTTTTGATCTAAACTCTGAATCTCATCAATATCGATAGCATATTGCTCAACATGGAAAGAAGGAGCGACTTTATCAAAAAAATCTCTCACTTCTTCAAATTTACCGGCATTATTGGTGACATAATAAATTTTTTTGTTCAATTTCTTTTCCAAAGTTATTTTAAATATACTCAAAGCAATGGGATTTTTGACAAGGCGCCGTGAAGATGAGCAACCGGAGTGTATTCAAAATACATGAGAATTGCGAATTGAGCAGCAACACAGTCAAAAATTCAAGTGCGAAGAGTATACAGCGATTCAACCACACGATCGGCATTATCTGCAACAAATCCAGTAAAATAATCATGCCATCGACTGGTTTCTCCCGCCTTTTTTGGATAACGCCATACAAATTCGATAAATCGATCCGATAAATCTATCACACCATCAGCAAGTTTTACAGGTTTAATAGCAGGCTGCGTTGAACTTTGTTCTATACCTTTATTAACACCGCCTTTTATCAAACCACCTTTTTTGTTCAAAGAAATATTTAAAGTAGAACTCAAAAATTGATTAAATTTTTTTAACTGACTAAAACATTTTGATAAATGTATACTCCAAGCAAAATGATTAACTTGACGACCCATGACCAACACCCAGGCTAATAATTCATTGTGACTTTTTACTATTGCATATTCTTTTATAGTAGGTAATGGCCAGTGTCTAGACTGAAGGTAATTCAAAATATAGCTCGATAGTTCAAAAGCTGCCATCTCATCGTGTTGTAAAGTACGATGACGCAGAAATTTTAATTGTTCAGTGTCCAAAGCTTGGCTAAAACCAGCATAGTGATCTACGATAGTTAATATTTGCGGTGCTAACGCTTCGCGGCGAAAATCTGCAACCACTATTTGCGGTGATGCATCAATGGCTAAGGTCTCAGAACTTATTTCTTCTGATAACCATCTAAAATTATTTTGTTTTTCAGCTAAGTAATCTTGACCGCGCACTTTATAACCGAGATAAGAAAATAAATGAGACAGTGTATCCATGCCTGTATGAGGACCCGGTAAATCGATAAGCGCAAAATGATCTAAAATTAATTCTTCCTGAAAATGCTTCTTGATATGATTTTGAATAGCAGATAACTCATCCAAGTGAATACTATAATTTTGCCATAATTGACTGAAAACGTAGTCTTTAACGCGATTTAGCATAGACACCTTCTTAACAAACTCGCAAATTTAATCCCAAATACTATATACTAATACCCATGTATAAAATTTCAGTCTATATTCCTAGTGATTATCTTGAACCCGTCAAACTTGCGATGTTTGATCAAGGTGGCGGCCGAATAGGAAATTATGACCATTGCGCTTGGCAAGTACTAGGACAAGGTCAATTTCGTCCTTTACTACAGTCTAACCCCTTTAAAGGTCAAAACGGAAATATAGAAGTGCTAGACGAATATTTAGTCGAAATGATTTGTGATGAAAAACATATTAAGTCGGTCATAGCCGCTTTAAAAAAATCACATCCATATGAAGAGCCTGCTTACTCAATAGTCCGATTAGAAGATTTTTATGAGGAAACAAAAACTGATGTCTAAGGTACTTCGTATTTTTATTACTTTTATTGGTGCTGTCCTATTATTAGGACTAGTTTCTTTAATAGGTCTAGTAGTCTTTGTAAATCCTAATGATCTTAAACCTCAGATTAGTCAAGCCGTTACTAAATTTACCGGACGTCAGTTACAATTAGGCGGTGACATTCAATGGTCTATTTTCCCATGGTTAGGATTACAATTAAATGATGTCAAATTAACTAATAGTCCTAACTTTGGTAATAATCCCTTTGCAAAAATTAAAAAATTGGACATTCAAGTTCGTTTATATCCTTTATTGCATAAACAATTAGAAATTGGTAAGTTACAAGTTTATGGTCTAACACTTTATCTAATAAAGAATGCCGAAGGCCAGGTCAATTGGGGAGGGTCACTTAACTCCTCCCCAACAACTTCCCAAAGCTCAGAAAGTAATTTTAGTGAGAGTTTAAAACCATTAGGGTTCATCGTAACCGGTTTAGACATTCGAGACGGACATATTATTTATGCTGATCAACAAAAAAATAAACATTTTGAAATAACTCAACTCCAACTTAAAAGTGCTAATCTGGCTATTAATAAAAGTTCACCTTTTGATATTCAGTTTAATTTAAATTCGAGCTCCCCTACGATTAATGCTGCCGTAAAGTTACGCTCATCTATCACTTTAAGCACCAATAGAAAAAATATTGAGTTTAATAATCTCAATCTAAATATGCTACTAAAAGGACCCAGCTATCCTAAAGGTGAACTTCCTCTGTTCTTAAAGAGCCATATCGATCTCGATTTAAATAAGCAAGATATTATTGTCGATCAATTGATTGCCCTGATTAATCAAATTAAACTCACTGGACACGTCACAGGTCAGCATATTTTAAATAACCCTAGCTTTGCTGGGACTTTATCTAGCCAGCAAATTAAAACCGGCAAATTAATTTTTCAGCAAATAAAACTTAATTTTCAATTTAAAAATAATTTGCTTACGCTTAACCCTATTAATGCCAAATTTTATCAAGGGAATTATCAAGGCAATGTCTCTATTAATCTTAATCCAAAAATACCGTCGATCACTGCGCAAAATCAATTTAATCAAATTAATACCGCCTTGCTTTTTCAAGATCTAATTAATAAAAGTCAAATACAATTAGCGGGTTTAGCATCATTGAATCTTAATATATCAACAACAGGTAATAACGCTGAGCTACTCTTAAGAAATTTAAACGGACAAGGCCACTTTAATTTAGATCAAGGCGCTTTAAAAGGAATTAATTTATCGTATTGGATAGCATTAGGAAAAGCCTTACTTAAGCATGGAGTCACGCCTAAGAGCACGGGTTCAGATACTCCATTCGATAAATTTAATGGTAATTTTAATATCAAGCAGGGAATAGTTAATAATAATGATTTGATCATTAGTAGCGGTCGCTTACGTGTCAATGGTAAAGGCATGTTGAATTTACCACTGCAGCAAATCAATTATGAATTACAAGCGCAACCTATATTAGCTGATGGCAGCCCTGAAGGCATTGCTATCCCAATTAGAATTTCAGGACCTTTACAACAAATTTCTATCAGTCCTATTTTAGACCAATTAAGTGTTGACATCATCAAGGAAAAACTCAAAGGAAAACTTGGCGATACCTTAAAAAAATTAGACTTAAACAAGCTATTTCACTAATTGTACAATAAATTATAGAATCAACCTTGCATTCATCTTTCATAAACGATCAGTGACACTAAGCGCAAAACAATTCCAACAAAAAATGCTAAGCTGGTTTAGTTACGCTGGTCGCAAACATCTACCTTGGCAACAAACAAAATCACCCTATACAATTTGGCTTTCGGAAATTATGCTGCAACAAACTCAAGTTGCAACGGTTATTCCCTATTTTCAACGTTTTGTTCAACATTTCCCCACACTTTCTTCGCTCGCTAAAGCCAATATCGATGAAGTAATTATGTTATGGTCAGGTTTAGGTTATTATGCCCGGGCGCGTAATTTACACCATTGTGCTCAAACCATTGAAAAAGAATATTCAGGAAAATTTCCACAAGATTTACTATCATTACAAAATTTGCCGGGCATTGGTCGATCGACCGCCGGGGCCATACTTGCCTTGGCATTTGCCCAATCTGCCAGCATACTCGATGGTAATGTGAAACGTGTATTAACCAGGTTTCATGCCATAGCAGGCTGGCCTGGTTTCAGCAAAGTTAATAAACAATTATGGGCTTTAGCAGAACATTATACGCCAAAAAATAAACATATCAGTCATTATACGCAAGCAATGATGGATCTTGGTGCACTGGTTTGTACACGCTCACAGCCTAAATGTACACAATGTCCTTTACAAAATCATTGCAAAGCGTATACCTCAAATAGTGTTGCCAATTATCCTTCGCCCAAGCCGCGTAAGACTATCACATGTCGGACTATCCAAATGGTAATTTTAGTTAATGAACATCAAGAAATTTTGCTAGAAAAAAGACCTCCTATGGGAATTTGGGGTGGTCTTTGGAGTCTACCAGAATGCTTGATAACAGAAAATTTAAAAAATTTTTGCAAGAAATACTATTATTGTGAAATAGGAAAATCTGTAAAAAAATATCCCCTTTTAAAGCATACTTTTAGTCATTTTCAACTTGAAATTCGACCTGTTCTCATCCATGTTAAACATTGGCATCCACCATTGATGGAATCTGACCGTATAGTCTGGTATAACAAGCAACAATTAGCTTCAAGAGGTCTTGCAGCTCCTGTCAAAAAACTATTAAGCCTATACTATGAGCCGAACTATTTATTGTATTAAGCTACACACCCAAGCAGAAGGACTTGATTATCTCCCTTATCCTGGAGAATTAGGTCAACGTATCTATCAATCCATTAGTAAGCCTGCTTGGCAACAATGGGTAAACCATCAGACTATGCTCATCAATGAATATCGCTTAAGCACATTGGAACCGCAAGCGCGCGAATTTTTAAAAAAAGAAATGGAAAAGTTTTTATTTGGATCGGATGAAACAGCAAGTACACCTCCACCAGGATATAGTGATCCCCATTAAAGTCATATAAAAAACTATTCTCGCTAAAAAGGTGATTTATGACAGCATATGTTTCTCCGCAGCAACTTGCCCAATCTATTTTAGAACGTCGAATTGATTTCCAACCTAAGATTGGAATTGTTTTAGGGTCAGGGTTAGCGGATATTGCTGATAAACTTACCGACAGCATCTCCATTCCCTACGCTGAACTCCCTGGTTTTCCAGTGAGCAGTGTCATTGGACATCATGGAAAAATGATACTCGGCTATCTCAACAAAATACCTGTGGTATGTTGCCAAGGGCGTGTTCATCTTTATGAAGGAATGCAAGGCAAAGACTTTAAAGTATTTATCCGCACTTTAAAATGCTTAGGCTGCCATACTTTAATAATGACCAATGCGGTGGGGTCCTTAAATAAAAATGTTAAATCAGGTCAATTAGTTTTAATTTCAGATCATATTAATTTCCATCCAATGAATCCTCTTACCGGACCTAATGATGAAGAATTTGGCCCACGTTTCTTCCCGATGGATGATGCCTATGATCCAGATATCCGGCATATCTTGCAACAAACTGCAAAAAAACTGTCTATTCCTTTAAACGAGGGAATTTATGTCAGCGTTTTAGGACCTAATTTTGAAACCCCTGCAGAAATACGCGCTTTTCAAAAATTAGGCGCTGATGTAGTAGGAATGTCGACCATTCCTGAAGTGATAGTCGCCAGGCATTGCAGCTTAAAAGTAGCTGTAATATCTGTAGTAACCAATTTAGCCGCTGGGCTAAGTCATGAGCCAATTACCCATGAAGGAACGATACACTTTGCTGCTAAAGCGAGTGACAATCTAAGCCGATTACTTGAATCCGCTGTCGTACAAATCGCTAAATAATATATTTGCACAGAGGTATACTCATAGTAATGGGATTTTTGACAAGGCGACGCGAAAATAAGCAACCGGAGTGTATAAATTATACATGAGGATTGCGAATTGAGCGGCAACACAGTCAAAAATTCAAATGCGAAGAGTATTTTTACTGAATAGTATAGCCGCCATCGACATTAACTAATGCACCCGTCATAAAAGAAGCAGCTTCACTGCATAAGAAACTAACTACTTGCGCCACCTCCTCAGGTTTTCCCACTCGTCGCAAGGGTAATTTTTCTGCAACCTGATCTCGAATTGATGATACACTTAGGCCATTTTTTTGCTGAAACTGCTCTAAAACAACTTGATACATTGGCGTATCGATAGTGCCGGGACAAACACAATTAACGCGGATTCCATATTGTGCATAATCTAGTGCGGTACTTTTAGCTAATTGAGCAATAGCCGCTTTGCTCGCTCCATAAATAGCACATTGTTCTTTAGCAATAAACGCTTGATCCGAAGCCATTAAAACGATCGATCCGAATCTTTGCTGCTTCATGCAAGGTAATATTTGTTGCAAGCAATAAATTGTACCTAATAAATTGGTTGCAAAAACTTGTTGCATTGCTTCAAAAGAACTGTCTTCGATATTAGCGAATAAGTGTATACCGGCATTACAAAAAAGATAATCGATCTTTGGATTTTTTTGAAGAATGGTATAAATAGCTGATTTAACCTGATCAGCATTCGAAACATCACACTCTAAATAATGAATTGACAATGAGGAATCGTCTGTCAGCTTTTTTTTATCGAGTATGTAAACGTTTGCTCCTGCACGACTAAATAATGTGACTGTTGCCGCGCCTATTCCTGATGCGCCGCCAGTTATTATTATTGTTTTATTTTGAAACATCATACCCCTCGCACTTCAATCTCTGCAAAAGGCTGGGTTTGTGAAAGTTCAATTAAGGATTGTCGCCATAATTCTAATAAAGCCATAAAAGTCACTACAACCCCCATGCGACCTTCTTCACATTTAAATAACTCAGTAAACTTAATAGTGGTTTGAATTGTCATTTTCTGCAAAATTTGTGACATCCGATCCTTAATCGACAAGGGTTCTTCAGTAATAGCATGATGTTTCTTTAAAGCAGCTCTAGCTAAAACCGCTTGAAAAGCCTCGACTAATTCCTCTAAAGCTAAGGGTGGGACTTGTCTAGGGTTTTCTGCTGAAGTTGGTGGCAGGCCTGCTTCAGCCATCGCTAAAAACACATCCCGGCCTAAGCGCGGCAATTGTTCTAATGCTTGTGCGGCTTGTTTAGTCCGTTCATATTCCTGTAAACGACGAATTAATTCCGCACGCGGATCCATTTCATCATCATTGGTCTGGGTTTCAGCAGGCTTAGGTAAAAGTAAGCGTGATTTAATTTCAGTCAATATGGCCGCCATGACCAAATATTCAGCAGCTAACTCAATTTCCAATACCTGCATCAATTCGATATATTGCATATATTGACGTGTGATTTCGGCAACCGGAATATCTAGAATATCAAAATTTTGCTTTTTTATTAGATATAAGAGTAGATCTAAAGGCCCTGTAAACGCCTCTAAAAGTACTTCTAAGGCTTGGGGTGGGATGTATAGATCATTAGGTAACTGAATCAGCGGTTGGCCACGTACAGTGGCAATAGGTGCATCGGCAAATGTCGTAGCAAGATTGTGTTCTGTCATAGCGGCAGTGTAATCGTTATAAACCAAAAAATCTAAAAAAAACCGATAATAATCCTTGTAATAGTGGCCCTAAGACCCTACCTAAAACACCACTGGCCAATAACAGCACTAAAATAAGAAAACCATATACTTCTAATTTATTGAACTGATAAGCCATTTGCGGTGACAAAAAACTTGCCACCACACGACTGCCATCGAGAGGCGGGATTGGAATCAGATTTAATAACATTAATACCAAATTTATTGTTACGCCAATCTGGGCCATATAAATAATTGGGGAATTATCCAATCCCATAGCCACTTTGGCGATGCCCACCCATAAAAAAACCATGAATAGATTCGCTAAAGGACCTGCCACAGCCACTAAAGCCATATCACGTCGCGGATTCCTTAGATTTTGCCAAGTTATAGGCACGGGCTTAGCCCAGCCAAATATAAAACCACCAAGGGAAAAAAGGATGGCGGGTACAATAATTGTGCCTATAGGATCGATATGCTTCAGAGGGTTCAAGGTTAAACGACCTAATAATTTAGCCGTTGGGTCTCCGCATTTTGAAGCAACCCAACCATGTGCGGTCTCATGGACAGTAATAGCGAAGAGTAAGGGTATCACCCAAAGTATTATTTTTTGGCCTAAAGAAAAACCACCTAACATTTTTTACCCAATTAGTTGTTTAAATTTAGAGTATATACCCTTATTAGACAAATGGACGAACAGATTTATTCAATATTTTACGAAAAAACTCTCAATTTAAACTCATTCTAGCATTAGATCTTTCATATTTTGTTCTAATTTAATAATAAGTTAAGGAAAGTTATATACAGTAGCTTTATGAATAACTGCTTAATAACAACGATTAATTTAGACAATATTCAGGTCAATTAATCATTAAATTTTGAGATCAACAATATGCCAACCAAAAAAGAATCTTTTTTAATTGATGCATCTGAATTTGAAAAGGCTGTTAAAATCAATAACTCACAAGAACTCGAAAAATACTCGATGAAGCTGATGGATCTAGCCAATAAATATTATGATGAAGTCTATCTTCAATATAAAAATAATCCTAATATTACAGCATTTAATAATTGTAGGCAAAATTTCAACAAAATTGAGCTATTATTAAAAAATAAAAAAAATTCTACTCCGTTAATTAATAAACTTTATATTGAAGCACGGATATCAAGGCTATATTCTGAAGTGCATGCGTTAAACTTGGAACCAGAAACCAAAGATGAGCTAAATAATTTAATTGAGAAAATCCAAATCATTGGAAGTGATTTCAAACAATTAGTAACAAAAAAATCTGGTTTGAATTCAAGTAATGAAAATTCCGCCAGGTTACTAAAATATATCGATGCTTTTGAACAGACTTGGAAAATTAAGGAAAAAAGACTTTTAGCTGATATTTATTTTAATTTTGCAGAAATCTTAGTAGAAAATTCAGATTTTGAAGGCTCCATAAATTATTTTACGGAATCAATTCGTCTCTATAAAAATGCCGCTGAAAATGCCGAAAATAAACTTGAGAAGAATCAGTTATTAGAATTTGCGAGTCAAACCAACACGCGTAGAGAAGAAATAAAAAAAATAATTTCCCAAAACATGCTAAGTAAAAAAATTAATGTTAATGACCAAGAAAAAAAGCTCACTCTACATTTCAAAAAATTTTCTAATTCAGCATCAAAATGGACTATTGCTAATGAACCGACATCTCCATCAATTAAAAAACCAATAAAAGGAAAGCGAAAATTAAACAATGAACCTTTTTCGTTTAAAGCTAAAAAACAAAAAATAGATCTTTGGGCTATAGAACGTAAAAAAATATTAGATAAATTTAAGTGTCTTAATATAGCTATTGACCTAGCTCATTTGCTAAACAATACAAAAACATTTGATGAACGTAAAGCCATTGTTTATAATAATTATGCTATTTTTCTAATTGAAAATTTAAACAACAAAAAAGAAAACTATTCCTATTCCAAAAAAACTGCATTTCTAAATAAAGTGGTAGAACTTCTCACAAAATCTGCAGAAGTCTATAAAAATTCAAATTTAACTGAAGAAAAAAATAATATTGAACATTGCATAACTACTATTAGCTCTAGTCTAAAAAACTTAGAAGCTAAAGATTCTCCATCAATTAAAACGCAAGCATCTGGTGGAATCTCTGAAAAAAAATTGCGGGAGTATCAACATACTCTTTCCGATCGTGTAGCTTGTAGATTATTCAATGTTCCTCTTCCAGAAAACAACACTCAAAATACCAATTCTCGAAATAAGAAAGACTTCTCATGTTTAAGTCTAACTCGCTCAAACGAATAAAATCCGGTAAAATTGAGATCGAACTAATATCTTATTCGATCTCAATAAAAAGCGGAGCACGCGCATGTCTTACCAACATATTCAGATTCCAAGTTCCGGCGAAAAAATAACGGTTAATCCGGATTATTCATTAAATGTACCCAATCAACCGATCATTCCTTTTATTGAAGGTGATGGTATCGGCGTCGATATTACCCCCGCAATGCGACTTGTCGTCGATGCAGCCATTAACAATGCTTATGGCAATAAGCGTCGAATTGCTTGGATGGAAATTTATGCTGGAGAAAAAGCAACTCAGGTTTATGGATCGGATGTTTGGTTACCCGAAGAAACACTCTCTGCGGTACGCGATTATGTAGTTTCTATCAAAGGTCCACTAACTACACCGGTAGGCGGCGGAATTCGTTCCTTAAATGTGGCATTGCGCCAGCAATTGGATCTGTATGTTTGTCTGCGCCCGGTGCGTTATTTTAAGGGAGTCCCTAGCCCAGTTCGCGAACCTGAAAAAGTCAACATGGTCATTTTTAGAGAAAACTCTGAGGATATTTATGCAGGAATAGAATGGGAAGCCGATAGCAAAGAGGCCAAAAAATTAATTGCTTTCTTGCAACATGACATGAATGTTAAAAAAATTCGTTTTCCTGAACATTGCGGCATCGGTATTAAGCCTGTATCGAAAAAAGGCACACAGCGTTTAGTCAAACGCGCGATTCAATACGCCATAAACCAAGATCTACCTTCGGTAACTTTAGTACATAAAGGCAATATCATGAAATTTACCGAAGGTGCTTTTAAAGATTGGGGTTACGCCATCGCTAAGGATCAATTTGGTGCAGAACTGCTCGATGGAGGACC
>Ga0075370_10000292_pt1 | contig 17961 bp, 19 predicted proteins | sample EndMethybrTD3035_FD_71398 | JGI IMG/M metagenome (GOLD analysis project Ga0075370, IMG submission 71398) | Populus endosphere microbial communities from Tennessee, USA - Endosphere MetaG P. TD hybrid TD303-5 | ecosystem: Host-associated > Plants > Roots > Endosphere | place: USA: Tennessee... | reverse complement strand
CTTCGCGCTGCTGCCGCGCACGCCGGCGGCCTGCCGGCCCAGTTCCAGGTTCTCCAGCACCGACAGCGGCGCGATCACGCGTCGCCCCTCCGGCACCTGGATGATGCCCGCGCGCGCGCGCCGGTGCGCCGGCATGCGGCCCAGCGCCTGGCCTTCGAACAGGATCTCGCCCTGCGCGGGCACGATGCCCGAGATCGCATTGACCAGGCTGGACTTGCCCGCGCCGTTCGGTCCGATGAGCGAGAAGATTTCGCCCTGCCGCACGTTCAGGCTCACGCTGCGCAGCGCCTGGATGCCGCGGTAGTGCACGTCGAGGTTTCGGATTTCGAGCATGGGCGTCGCTTTGCTGTTGTCAGGTGCCCAGATAGGCCTCGACCACCCGTGGGTCGCGCCCGACGGCATCCGGCCCGCCCTCGGCGATCAGCCGTCCGGAGGCCAGGACGTAGATGTGCGTGCACAGCGCCATCACGAAGCGCATGTTGTGTTCGATCAGCAGCACGGCCACGCCTTCGTCGGCCACGCCGCGGAAGATGTGGGCCAGGCTCTGTGCCTCGGCATCGTTCATGCCGGCCACGGGTTCGTCCAGCAGCAGCAGGCGCGGCCTGGTGGCCAGCGCCCGCATCATCTCGATGCGGCGCTGATGCCCGTACGACAAGGCGCCGGCACGGTGCTGCGCCAGGTCGGCCATGCCGAAGCGCTCGAGCAGCGCCATCACCTGCGCCTTCAGGCGCCGGCTCTCCGCACGCGCGGAAGGCAGGCCCAGCAGATTGGCCATCGCGCCCGAGGTCTCGTGCCGGTGAAAGCCCACCAGCACGTTGTCGAGCACGCTGGCATCGGGCACCAGGCGGATATTCTGGAATGTGCGCGCCACGCCGCATCGCGCCAGCTGCGGCGCCTCCAGCCGCGACACGTCTTCACCGCCCAGCACCACTCGCCCATGGGTAAGGTGCAGGATGCCCGTGATCAGGTTCACCACCGTCGTCTTGCCGGCGCCGTTGGGGCCGATCAGCCCCGTGATCTGGCCTGCCGGCGCGCGCAGGCTGACGCCGTCGACCGCGGGCACGCCGCCGAAGTGGCGTGCCACGCCCTCCAGCTCCAACGTGGCGGGCGCGGCGGCAGCCGGTGGCGAAAGGTGCGCTGGCGCGCGAACGACGGGCCGTTCGCGCAGCGCGCTATGCATGAACGCTGACCTTGCTCACCTTGCTTGCCTTGGGCGGGGGCGAGAACTTCGGCAGCGGCCGAAGGAGCGGCAGCAGACGCGCCCGCGCATCGTCGGGCGTCACATAGTCCTCGACGGCGATCTCGATGATCTCGCGGAAGGACTTGTCCTCGTACACGTGCTCGCCGGCCATGCGCCCGCGCTCGTCGTAGGGCCAGATCATCGCGAAGCGCTGGCGCAGGATGTAGTAGCCGTCGGGCTTCTCTGCCGCGAGGCCGAGCTTGATGAGGTCCGTGCCCCGCTGGTAGGTGTTGAAGAACGATTCCGAGGCGAAGCCCCAGTCGCACACGTTCAGCTTCTCGTCCTCGACCAGGATGACGCAGGTCGAGGTTTCCCTGAGCATCTGGTAGATGCCTTTCACGGCATCCGCACCGTCGGCGACGACGCCCTCGTAGCCGGTGATGTTAAAGCGGTAGACGGGATGTTCGACCGCCGAGTCTTCATCGAAGATGCCTTCCCACTCGCCCGTGACTTCGAGAATGGCGTGGCGCCGGTAGTTCTCGAGGATCTGCCGATGCAGCGGATCGGTGGTCACCTCGAGCAGCCGGTCGGCGGCGCTGATGGTGGTGGCGGGATCTTTCTTCGTCATGGGGAAACTCCTCGTTGGTCTATTGGGATGGGTTGAGAGCGCCGCGCAGCCTTCGGTCGCGTGCCATCGCGATCAGCGTATCGGCCACGCCGCGCGGCAGGTAGACGATGACCAGCATCAGCAGCAGGCCTTGCACCACGTTGCGGTACTGGGCGAAGACGCGGAACAGCTCGGGCAGCGCCGTCAACACGATCGCGCCCACGATGGCCCCCCACACGGTGGTGCGTCCACCCAGGACCACCATCGCGAGGGTTGCCACCATCAGGGCGAAACCGTAGTCGGTGGGCATGATCGAGTAGCTGCTGCTGGCATGCAGGCCGCCGGCCAGGCCGGCCAGTACACCGCTGATGATGAAGGCACGCCGCTGGTGCCAGGGCACCGAGATGCCCAGGGAAACCGCCACGGTCTCGTCCTCGCGGATCACGTCCAGCGCGCGGCCGAAGCTGTAGCGGCCCAGGCTCACCATCAGCCCGACGACGAGCGCCACGATCAGGACCAGGGTGCCGGTGCCGACCGAATGAGGAATGCCGCTGATGCCCAACGCGCCGTTGGTCAGGCTCTGCCAGTTCTGGGTGCCCGACAGCACGATCTGCACGAAGGCCAGCGTGGCGACGGCCTGGAACACGCCGCGCAGCCGCGCGAGCGGCAAGGCCAGCAGGGCACTGGCCAGCGTGCCCAGCGCCACGCCGAAGACGATGGCGAACGCCGGTGGCCAGCCGGCCTTGGTGATGAGAATGGCACTGCCGTAGGCGCCCAGCGCGGTGAAGCCTGCGGTGCCCAGCGAGAACACGCCCGCGCGTAGCACGATGTACTGGCTCATGGCCAGGAGCATGTTGACCAGCATATGATCGAACAGCGACTGGTAGGTGGCGAGGAAGTTCATGCGCGCTGCACCCGCATCGCCGCCGTGGACTTGCCGAACAGGCCCGTGGGCCGCAGCACGATGACAAGGAAGAGCGACACGAACACGATCGCCTCCGCCACGCCAGCCCCGATGTAGGCCACGCTGAGCGTCTGCACGATGCCGATCAGCATGCCCGCCATCAGCGCGCCCGGAATGCTGCCCAGGCCGCCGAGGATGATGATAACGAAGGCACGCAGCAGCAGCGGCTCGCCCATCGTGAAGTGCACCGAGTTGAAGACCAGGCCGATCAGCACGCCCGCCATGCCCGCCAGTGCGCCGGAGATGAAGAACACCTGCGTGTTCACCGGCCCGGGGTTGATGCCCAGCAGGCGTGAGGTCTGTTCGGAATAGGCGACCGCGCGAATGCGTTGGCCGAAGCCGGTGCGGTACAGGTACCAGACCAGCGCGAAGACCATCACCACCACCAGCCCGATGATCACCAGCTGCAGCAGCTGGATCCGCAGGCCCAGCACGGTGAAGACGACCACCGGGAAGGCATCGAACGGAAAGCGCAGGATCGCCGTGTTGGACACCTTCTGCGCGATCGCCAGCAGCACCAGGTCGGCGCCAATGGACGACACGATGGCCGAGAACTCGGGCGCGTTGCGTCGGCGCAGCGGCCGGAACGCCACGATGTCCAGCACCACCGAGATCAGGCCGCCCGCCAGCATGCCGGCCAGCAGCGCCACGTAGATCGGCGCATCCAGCGCGATCACGGCGTACAGGCCCGCGAATGCGCCCCACATGAACACGGACCCGTGGGCCATGTTCATTATGTGGTTGATCCCGAAGAGCAGCGTGAAACCCAGGGCGAACAGGCCATACACGCTGCCGACGACGATCCCGTTGACCAATTGTTGCATCAGCATGCGAGGCAGGATATGAGTTGCCTGCGCTCAGGTATGTCCCCTTCGACGGGTACGCACTTTCCCGGTGGCGGGGCCGCGGCACAGCGGCGCGTCCCACCGCAGGGGGACAGACCGGCCCGCGCGCCGCGCATAGGCTGACGCTCAGCCACTTCACGTCGCTGCTCGGTTCCAGGCGCGCCTGCGACACATCGACGACCCTTCGGAGTCCACTTGAAATTTCCTTGCCTTCCTGTCCAGGACGAACTGGAAATCCGCTCGCTCTTCGCGCGCTACGGCCATTGGGCGGATGCCGGCGATGCGCGCTTCGTCGAACTGTTTACACCGGACGCGACCTGGACACGCGCCAATTCGCCACCGGCCTCGCAAGGCGGCTCGGGCCTGCCGCCTGAAACCATCCGCGGACGCGAGAAGCTCGGCGCGTTGATGGTCGAAGTGATGCAGAAGAAGTTTCGCCAGCGGATGCACCATCAGTTCACCGACTTCTACGTCGAGCCGGGCGAGCACGCCGACGACGCACTCGGCCACGCACGCGCCCTTATCACCGACTGGCGCGACGGCGCCGGAAAGATCGCCATGTTCGGCACCTACCAACTGCGCTTCAGCCGCACCGCAGCGGGCTGGCGCATCTGCGACGCCACGGTGCGCGTCCTTCCAGACTGACATCCCCACTCAAGGATCAAGACTATGCAGTTACAGGCTCTCCACATCGACGCTCCCGACGCACCGGTGCTGAACGAGGATCCGTTCTCGGACGAAAACATCGCCGACCCGTACCCCCTGTTCACGCGCATGCGCGAGCTCGGCCCCGCGGTGTGGATTCAGCCGCACGGCTACTACGCCGTCGGCCGCCACGAGGAGGCCGGCATCGTCGCCAACGACTACGAACGCTTCTCCGTGGCCGGCGGGGTGGGCATGAGCGACATCCGCAAGCCGGGTGCCTGGCGCGCGCGCAGCCCGATCAGCGAAGTGGACCCGCCCGAACACGGCGGCGTGCGCGCTGCGCTGCAGCGCATCCTGTCGCCCCTGGTGGTCAAGAGCTGGCGCGAGCGCTTCGCCGCGCGCGCCGAACAGGTGGCCGACGACGCGCTGGCGCGCGGCGAAATCGATGGCGTGGCCGACATCACCGAAGCCTTCGTGCTCAGCGTCTTCCCCGAAGTGCTGGGCGTGTCGGTGCCGCCCGAGCGCATCAAGCAGACCGGCGAACTCAACTTCAACCAGCTCGGGCCCAACAACGCCCGCCTGGCCGCGGCCGTGGAACGCACCGCACCCATCATGGAGTGGTATGCCCAGGTGCTGCAGCGCGAGCACATGCTGCCCGGCGGCTTCGGCGAAAAGATCTATCTGGCCGAGGACGCCGGAGAACTGGCCGCGGGCACGGCGCCGCTGCACGTGCGCAGCTTCTTCCGCGCCGGCGTGGACACCACCATGGCGGGCATCGGCTCCGCGCTGATGTACCTCTCGCGCCATCCGGACCAGCTCGATGCGGTGAAGGCGGATCCCGGCAAGATCAAGAGCGCCTTTGAAGAAGCGCTGCGACTGGAAGCCCCCGCGCAGGTCATGTTCCGGGTGACCACGCGCGATGTCGAACTGGGCGGCGTGCGGCTGCGCACGGACACCAAGGTCGGCTACCACATGGGCGCGGCCAACCGCGATCCGCGCCAGTGGAGCGAGCCGGACCGCTTCGACATCCGTCGCCAGACCATCGGCGTGCACCGCTCGTTCGGCGTGGGCGCGCACGTGTGCATAGGCCAGATGATCGCGCGGGCCGAAGCCGAGACCATTTTGGGCGCGCTGCTGCGCCGCGTGAAAGCCATCGAACCCGCGGGCACGCCGCGCTGGCGGCCCGTCAATACGCTGCGCACGCTGGACACGCTGCCCCTGCGACTCGTGCCAGCCTGATCCGCATCAGCCACCCGACCCCACAACGACCCACGCAGGAGACACCCCATGTTCATTCCACGCAGAACCGCCATTGCATCCGCGCTGCTGCTGGCCGCCGCCAGCGCGTCCTTCGCCCAGGGCAAGGAGATTCCGATCGGCGTGTTCAACGCGCAGACCGGCACCTACGCCTTCGGCGGCGTCCCGATCCAGGCGGCCATGAAGCTGGCCCTGGAAGAAGCCAATGCCGCGGGCCTGCCGGGCGGCAACAAATTCAAGATCGTGGAAGGCGACACCGCTGGCGAGAAGGGGCAGGTGATCAGCCTGGTCAACCAGTTCGCCAAGCGCGACAACGTGATGCTGATCCTGGGCCCGACCATCAGCGGCGAAGCGCTGGCCGGTGCTCCCGTGGCCAATGAACTCAAGGTGCCGATCCTTGCCATCGGCAGCTCGGCCGGCATCCTGGCCACCGGCCCGTGGGCCTTCAAGATCCAGTCCACGCCGACCGACTTCATGGGCCACCTTGGCAAGCTGGCCGTTGAGCAACTGGGCATCAAGCGGGTCACGCTCATCCATGACCAGAGCAACGACGGCTACGTGCTTCAGACCAACGCGCTGGCCGACTACTTCAAGAAGGCGAACACGCAGATCGTGGGCAGCGAGAAGTTCGTGTCGTCCGAGTCGAACTTCCTGGCGCTGGCGACCAAGGTGGCCAGCACGCCGACCGACGCCATCTTCATCGCGGCTCCCGCCGAGGTGTCGGCCAACATGATCATCCAGATCCGCCAGGCCGGGCTCGATCCCAAGGTCCGGTTCATCGGCCCCTCCACGCTGGGATCGGCGGGGTTCGTCAAGGCAGGCGGCAAGGCGGTGGAAGGCACGTACATCGTGTCCGACTACTCGCCGGCCAACCCGTCGCCGATGAACCAGGCGTTCGTGAAAGCCTACACGGCCAAGTACAAGATGGCACCGGACAACTGGGCCGGCATGGGCTACGGACTGGCCCAGGTCGCCATCCAGGCAGTGCGCAACGCTGGCCCCGCGCCCGACCGCACGAAGATCCGAGACGAACTGGCCAAGCTCAACAACGTTCCGATGGTCCTGGGCAATGGCACCTGGAGCATCGATGCCGGCCGAAACCCCAGTTACGGCGGCGTGCTGCTGCAGGTCAAGAACGGCAACTTCGTCTCGGCCACGCCTTGAGCGGATACCCGGGCGCCCGCGGGTGCCCGGTGGAACGCGGGGCCGAAAGCGCCCTGGCCGATTTCACGGGCCGCGGCGCAAGCCCCCGCTTCATCAAGCCGTCAGACCCCCGTCGACGTTGTAGACCCCGCCGATCACGAAGCTGGCCTGCGGCCCCAGCAGCCAGAACACCAGGTGTGCCACCTCATCGGCCGTGGCCGCCCGGCCCAGGGGCTGGTTGGCGAAGTGCAGCTTGAGCGCACGTTCGGCTTCCTCGGCGCTGCGGCCGTCGATCTGGAAGGTGCTTCGCAGCAACGGCGTGTCGATCGGGCCAGGGCACACGCAGTTGATGCGGATGCCGTGCGGCGCCAATTCGAGCGCGGCCTGCTGCGTCATGCGGATCACGGCCGCCTTGGACGCGCCGTACACGGCCAGCCCGGCCTCGGGCCGGCTGCTGCGCTGGCCCGACACGGACGCGGTGTTGACCATGGTGCCCTGCCCCACCGCCCGCATGACGCGACCCACGGCCTGCAGGCCGAGCAGCACGCCGCGCACATTGACTGCAAAGATGCGGTCGAAAGTGTCGATGTCGAAATCGAGTAGCTGCGATTGCGGTCCGACGATGGCCGCGTTGTTGTGAAACAGGTCAATGCGGCCGAAGCGGGCCAGCGTTTCGTCGACGTAGCGCTGCACGTCGGCAGCGTTGGCCACGTCGGCGCACACCGTTAGCACGCGCGCCCTGTCCAGGCCACTCGCCGCCGCCTCGAGCGCCGCAGCATCCCGGTCGACCAGGGCGACCTTCGCGCCAGCGCCAAGCAGTTGGTGAACCAATGCCAGGCCCACGCCGCTGCCCGCGCCGGTGACGACAGCGACCTTGCCGTCAAAGATGGCTTCGCTCATCGCAGTGCCACGTGCAGCGCGCTGGGCGCCCGAAAGATGAAGGTGTGCATGTAAGAGGCGGCGTCGGGTTCGATCAGGCGCATGCGCGGAAAACGTATGGCGAACCGCTCAAGAACGATCTTCATCTCCATGCGCGCGAGCGGAGCGCCCAGGCAGAAGTGAACGCCATTGCCGAAGGTCAACTGCTTGCGCGCGTTCTTGCGACGGATATCGAAGCGCTGCGCGTTCTCGAACACCGCCTCGTCGCGGTTGGCCGACGCCAGCGACAGAAGGATCGGAGCGCCCTTGGGAATCTTCACACCCGAGAGCTCGACCTCCTCCAGGGCGATGCGGCGCCAACCGATCACCGCCCCCGCGTAGCGCATGCCCTCTTCCACAGCGTTGGCCGCCAGGCTGGGCTCATTGCACAGCGCGCGCCACTGGTCCGGGTGACTCATGAGTTCCCGGAAGGTGTTGGTGAGCTGGTTGGTGGTGGTTTCATGGCCTGCAAACGCCACGCCGAACGTGTGATTGACAGCCTCCGGCAGGGTCATCACCGCGTCGTCGCCATTGCGGATGGCAAGGATGCGGCTGGTGAAATCCGCGCGCGGATGCTTCAGGCGGTCATTGACCATCTCGACACAGTACTGCCAGAAAGCCACCATGTTGCGGGCACCCGTCATCTGTTGCTCGTAGCTTGCCGGGCTGAAGTCGATGACGCTGCGTGCGCCGGCCCACTTCTTGACGTCCGCAATGTCGGAGTCCGGGATGCCCAGCACCTTGAAGACCACCTGGGCCGGCAGCTCGTAGCAGAAGTCTGCGAGAAGATCGATGGTGTCGCGATGGGCAATGCGGTCGATGGCCTGCTCCACCAGCTCGCGCACCTGCGCGTGCATGCCCACGAACTCACGCAGATTGAGGACCTGGCTGGTCGTCGAGCGAATGCGCCTGTGGGCGTCGCCGTCCAGGCTCGAGTGGTTGCCCGTCGGCGCATAGCCACCGTCCCGAACGATCGCCTGCGCGTCGGGATGCATGGGGTTCAGCGGCCGCGTGGTGTTCTGGGATGAAAAGCGGACGCCATCGTGCAGCACGCGGTAGACGTCCGCATGCCGGGTCAGCACCCAGTAGCCAATCTCCTCGCACCAGAACACGGGCTCGTGGCGACGCCGATGTTCGAGTTCTGCATGCAGCCTGGCGCTGTAGTAGGGCAGGAACTCACCGCGGTCGCCAGTGGCAGACGGCATCTGTGTCCGGACGGCTTGCGGGGTGGTGCCGGAGGCAAGAAAAGGGCAGCTATTCATGGCGTTCAGCGCATCAGCATGCCGCCGTTGACATCGATGGTCGCACCGGTCACGAAGGCCGCGCCCGGCGACACAAGGTAGCTCACCGCCGCGGCGATTTCTTCGGGCAGGCCGATGCGCCCGAGCGGCACGCCGGCGGTGCCCAGGTATTTCTGGTCCCCGTGGCCCGGCGGAACGGTCAGGTGCAGCATGGGCGTGTCGATCGGGCCCGGCGAGATCGTATTGACCGTGATGCCCAGGGAGGCCGCCTCACGCGCCGCCACTTTTGACAAGGCAAGCACCGCCCCCTTGGAGGCGCTGTACGCAGCGCCACTTTGCATGCCACCCATCTGGCCCGCCAGCGAGGCAACGGTGACGATGCGCCCGTGCTCCATCGGCTCGCCGGCGGCACGGCGCAGCATCTCGCGAATGCACAGGAAGCTGCCCCGCGCGTTGATTTGCATCACGCGGTCCCACTCCTCCAGGCTGATCTCCGTGGTGGGCAGTCGCCCGGGGTTTTTCGCCGTACTCAGGATGCCCGCGAAACACGCCAGAACGCTCACTTCGCCCAGGCGCGCAGCAACCACCTCGAAGCTTGCTTTCACGCTGGCTTCATCGGCAACGTCGCAGCGCAGTCCGATGTGCCCGCTGCCCGGCAACTGTTGCGCTGCGGCCTGTGCTTTGCCGGCGTCCAGGTCTGCCAACGCGATGGTCAGGCCGTCCGCCGCCAGCCGGTGGCCCGTCGCCAAGCCGAGGCCGCTTGCGCCGCCAGTGATCAGTACGACTCGCGCAGGGGTGTGGGATGACATGTTCATGACTCCGGATGCGCGTCCACCCAGCACGCCACCATGGCGTCGCTGACGTAGGCGCTGGTCGTCTGGCCGCCGTCGACGGCCAACACTTGACCGGTCACGAAGCTGGCGTCGTCGCTGCACAGGAAGACCGCGGCGCCCGCGATCTCCTCCGGCAGGCCCGGACGGCCCATCGGCATGGTGCCGACGATGCTGGCGTGGAAACGCGCGGTGCCAAGGCGCGCAGCGGTCTGGGGCGTGGCGATGATGCCCGGCGCGATGGCGTTGACGCGGATGCCGCGATCGGCGTAGTCGGCGGCCAGGTTGCGCGTCAAGCCGATAACGCCGGCCTTGGCCATCGAGTACACCGCCTGCCTGCGGTAGCCGACGAGGCCCAGCGACGACGCAATGTTGAGCACCACGCCGCGCGACTTCAGCAGCTCGGGGAAAGCCTCCCGGGTGATGCGGAAGTTGCTGCGCAGGTTGATGTCGATCCACTTGTCGTAGTCTGCATCGCTGGTTTCGAGGAATGCGGGGCAGTTGCCCAGGCCAGCGTTGTTGACCAGGACGCGGATGCTGCCGAAGGCATCGACACAGCGCTGGACGATCCGCGCCGGCGTATCGATTGCATTGACGTCGGCCAGCTCGGTCTGGAAGATGTCTGACACCGGAAGACCGGCCAACGCCTCAGGGTCGATGTCCACCGCCAGCACGCGCGCGCCCTCGTCGGCCAGCCGAAGCGCAATCGCCTTGCCAATGCCGGAGCCCGCGCCCGTCACGACGGTGGGTCGGCCTGCGAATCGTGCCAGGCCGCCACTCATGCCACGACCCACACGTCGTAGACCGGCCCATCGGAATCGCGGGTGCCAGTGCCGATCGCGACCTTGTCGTTGAGCCACAGCAGCCGCGGCGCTGCGGTCTCGAACTGCACCACCACGCGGAAGTAGTCTTCACCCGGCTCGATGGGCTCACGGTTGACGATTTTGCGCATCACCTCGGGCGTCGGGCCGTTGCGGCGGCCGTTGTAAGTCATGTAGACCAGTTCGCCCTGATCGGTCTGCAGCACCAGGCGTACATCCAGATGCAGTCCGCCGTCGGGCCGCTCCAGCACCACATCGGCACCGCCGGGCAGCACCTTGCCACTCAGTGCCTCGCCCGTGAAAGAACCACCGCTGACGGTCATCACGCGGCGCGTGAAACCGTGCGGCACGGCACCCACTAACTGGGGCGGTGCGGTGACTTCGGCCTTGATCCTGAAAAGCGGCTCGAGCGCGACTGCCGTCATGGCGCGCTCAGTCATAACGCTTGCGCAGATTCCCGATCATCTCGGTCAACGCCTCGGGCACGTCACGGCCCTCGGCCTTGGCCTGCTCCTTGCATGCCACCCACCGCCTCAAGTCTTCATAGCCCTTCTCGGTGTGCTGGTTCCATTCCGTGTCCAGCGGCGTGGTGATCTCCAGGCGAATGCCGGCCGGGTCGTGGAAGTAGATGGACAGGATCATCCCCTTGTGATCTGTCGGGCCGACCACCGGCACGCCCTGCGATGTGAGCCACTCATACCATCGGAGCACTTCGTCGCTGTCCTTGGCCTGCAGTGCAACGTGGTTGAAGATGTTGTAGGCCGGATGCGTGGCCTTGGCCGGTGGCGGCACACCGGGCGCCTCGAAGAAGGCCAGCGTCGAGCCATCGCCCATGCGGAAGAAGATGTGGAAGTACGGAATCTTGTCGCCGGTGGACGGGACGTGATCGTCCACCACCGTGCTGGCGATTTCCATGCCCATCAGACGGGTGTAGAAGTCGGCCGTGGCCTGCGCATCGGGCGTCACCCACGCAGCGTGATTCAGCATCATGGGCGTCAGACCGGGATTGGGACTGCTCTTGACGCGGGAAACGGACGCGAGCGGTCCGGGTGCGGTTGCTTGCATGAATGGATCTCCAGGAAGGATGGATAAGCGTGGGGTTGCAGCGCTATAGCTGCGGATCGGCGATCCGCACGCAGATGCCGTCGATGGCGGCATTCATCACTATCTGGCAGCACAGGCGGCTGGCCGCTTCGCGCGGCGCTGCGGTGTAGTCGAGCATCTGGTCCTCGTTCTCGCTGCGCGCGCCCAACTTGTCATCCCAAGGCGCTTCAACGATCACGTGGCAGGTGGCGCAGCTCATGACGCCACCACAATCGCCCACGATGCCCTCGATGCCGTGCGCGGTGGCCACCGTCATGAGGTTGGCGCCTTCGGCTGCTTCAACCTCGCTGGTGCGGCCGTCTGGGTGGATGTAGGTGACCCTGAACATACGCTGTACTGTGGTGTGGTGGGAATGCCTTGACTGTGGACGCGCTTGCGCCCTGGGTCAGTCCCCGCGCAGGGGACGTTCGGCACGCCGCGTGAACCGGGCGGTAGTGGCCCCGATCAACGCAGGCAGGCTCAGCTCCAGCCGCCAGATGCTGCGCCGCGTACTCTGCGCAAGCAACGTCATGCCCGCCAATGCCCGCCGGCGGTGGTCGTTGCGCTGATGCAGGAAGTCATCTGTGACATGGCCTCCGGGAGCTGGCCGGGCCGATGGATCGATCAGACAGGCGGCTGAAGAAGCCAACCCCTGGCCATGCCACGGTCGAGCCTCTCCCGGCTTCTTGCCCTCGTCCAGTGACGACCCTCGACGGGTCAGCTGACCCCGTGAATCGCGTCCAAGGCTGCTGATCGATCCGGCCGCGGACTGCTCCGGCCGGCCATCCGCTGCTCGCGCCGCCAATGTCCGGGCGACACGCTCGTCGCATTCTTGAACGCGCGGCTGAGCGCGATGTCGCTGCCATACCCGGTCTGCTCTGCCGCCACCGCAATCGAGTGACCTGCGGCCAGAATGAGTTTGGCCTTGTAGATTCGCCACGTCGCGATGTAGGCCAGCGGCGGCACACCGATGACCGACTTGAAGAGCGCAGCGAAGGCAGAGCGCGACATCCCGGCATCGCTGGCAAGCAGTTCCAGTGTCCAGGGGTGCGCCAAATCGGCATGGATCCGGTGCAAGGTTCCCGACAGCTGGCGATGGGTCAGTCCAGCGAGCCAACCCTCAGGCGTTTTGCCCTCGGAACTGGCCCAGGTTCGGATCGCCTGGATGAACAGGACGTCAAGCAGCCGGCCGACCACATAGGAGCCACCCAGCGATGGCTGCGCCTCCTCTGCCCCGATCTGTTCGAGGATCGACACCATGCGTCCAGCGTCGGATTCCGGCATCGCGACATGCACCACTTCGGGCAGCAGCGCTGCAAGGGGCTCGCCCGCGGCATGATCGAATGTGAACAGGCATGAGAAAAACTCGCATGCTTCACCGCCCCCACCAAAAGACACGGTTTCGCCAGTCACGTGTTCGGCGATCTGCCAGCACGGGATGGCTACGCGGTCCGGTGCATCGCCCAAGATGCCCATGACGCCCTGCCGGATGATGAGGCAGTCCCCTTGCTCGACCACGACCGGCGGGTGGCCAACGTGGGTAAACCAGCCCTGACCCTTGGCGACAACGACAAGCCGCGCTTGCCCCCCGCTGTCGAATGACATCGCCCATGGGGCATGGGCCCGCATCCAGACGAAGAGCGAGCTTTCCAACCGCATGGCGGTGAGGACGGAGTCAAAGAGCTGCATGGCGGTCTGGACGATGAGTTATGAAAAAGATACTCAAGGCAATGGATGATCCTGTCAAGCAACTCGATACTCATTCACATGACTGGAAGAAGCATGAAGATTTATCGGTCGGAGAAGATCGGTTCGATAGATGGGTTGGTGTTGTCCGAGGAGCCAGCGCCGAAGCCCGGGGCGGGAGAAGTCTTGGTGCGGATCAAGGCGGCCTCCCTCAATTTCCGCGACTTGACGACCATCATGGCGTGTCACCCTTTCCCGTCGAAGCAGGACGCGTGCAGTTGTCCGACGCCGCCGGCGTTGTGGAGGCACTCGGCTCGGGGGTCACCCGCTTTGCCATGGGCGACTGGGTGGTGAACAACTTCGTGCCGGGACTGCCATGCGGGGCCGTTGCGCGAATTCGCGCCGATGGACGGCGCACAGCTGGATGGATGGCCGAATACCGCGCGGTCGACCAGAACGAGCTGGTCTGCCTGCGGGACTCCAGCAGCTTCATCGACGCAGCAACGCCGCCCTGCGCGGCGGTCACCCGCTGGAACGCAGTCGACGGAGTCGGTCCGCAACACCACGTGCTGACGCAGGGAACCGGCGGCGTGTCGCTGTTCGCGCTTCAGTTCAAGGCGCGCGGCGCCGCAGTGATCGCGATGACCTCCTCGGCGGAGAAAGCCGAGCGGCTGCGTGCCCTGGGTGCCGACCACGTCATCAACTATGTCGAGAACCCCAACTGGGGCGAGCAGGCCAGGGCACTCACCGGCGGACGCGGCGTGGATCGCGTGGTCGAGGTCGACGGCCCCCGTCACCTTCTCGCAGTCACTGAAAGCGATCGCGCTGAGCGGTCAGGTATCGATGGTGGGCGTGCTGTCGGAAGGCGAGATGCCCAGCTACTTCGACATGTTCCGCACTTTTGCCGGTTCCAGACGATCCCCACCGGCAATCGCCAGGACCTGGAGGACGTGATCACAGCCGTTGCGTGCAGTCGCATCCGTCCGGTGATCGAGAGCGGCTTCGCCTTCGACGAAGGCAAAGCCGCGTTCGAACATTTCGGCAAGCGCAACGTTCGGCAAGGTCGTCATCACCGACGAGGCCTGAGGAATCGGCGCTCCAGGGACGGCCTAGGCCCCTTGAGCACAAACAACACCGCGCTGGTGCGACGCGCTGGATCGCACCTTCTCAATCCAAGGAGTATTTGAAATGGCAAAACTGACCGACAAGATCGCTGTGGTGACGGGTGGCGGTAGCGGCATCGGCCTGGCTTCGGCCAAACTGTTCGCCCAGGAAGGTGCACAGGTCGTCATCGTCGGCCGCACCAAGGCTGCCCTTGAGCAGGCGGCCGTTGACATCGGGAACAACGCGGTGGCGATCGTCGCGGATGTCTCGGACCTCGACGCATTGGACGCACTCTATGCCGAGGTGGGCAAGCGCTTCGGTCGGATCGACGTGATCTTCGCCAATGCGGGCGTCAACAATCTCGCGCCCTTCGGGACGGTGACGCCGCAGGATTTCGACAACCAGTTCAACGTGAACGTCCGCGGCCTGTTCTTCACCGTGCAAAAAGCACTGCCGCTGCTGAGCAACGGCGCTTCGGTGATCCTCAATGCCTCCATCGCGCACAAAAAGGGCTCGCCGATGCATTCGGTCTATGGTGCAACCAAAGCGGCAACGCGATCGTTCGCCCGCAGCTGGACCACGGACTTGAAAGACCGCAACATCCGCGTCAATTCGCTGAGCCCCGGCCTGGTCGAGACGCCGATCTTCGGGAAGCTGGGCGTTCCTTTGGAGGCCATCACGCAAGCACTGCCGACGCTGCTCGCCGCCATGCCGATGGGTCGAGTCGGACGCGTGGAAGAAGCGGCCACCGTCGCGCTATTTCTGGCGAGCGATGACAGTTCGTTCGTGACCGGCATCGATCTGCCGGTCGATGGTGGCCTGGCACAGGTCTAGGCCTGACTGCAGTGCGGGACGCGTAGGCGGCCGATGGTGCCGTTCCGGTCGGCGCCGACCAGTGCCTTGATGGGGCCGGCCGCCGCTGCTCAGGTTGCCGCCCCATTGATGCGCCAGGACGGCTTGGAGAACCTGGCGCACTCACCTATTGAAACGACGGGTGCTGTCGGCACTTGGGCCTTCATGGGGGCGTCACGTGAGTTTCCTCGGTCGCCCGCTCACCGTGGCCTCCCAGTCTGCTCAGACGCTGCCCTCGCTGCGCGATGTCCGCCTCGAACGCCGTTCGTGCAAGAGAAGTTGTATCTCCTGAGCACGTGTCGTTTCCCAATGAGCGGGTACAACTTCGTGGGTCAATCCAAGGCTCCGTTTTGCAAGAGAAGTTGTAAAACGGTGACCGTTTCAAGAGAAGTTGTACTCATAACGTCATCGCTCTGACACGCAGCTCCAAGTTGACGAGACCTCTCGGCACAACTCTTGGCCGCTGTGCGCCGAGCCGGCAAATCGCTGCCGGGCATGGCGCCAGAAGGCCGCGAACCGGATATTGATACAACTTCTCTTGAAACTTAGCTACAACTTCTCTTGCACGTACGGGGGCAATTTTGCGGGGCGTCTTGGAAGAAAAAGCCAGCTATAACGATAATCTTTCTTATCACAATAGCTATTTGGGGACGCTAAACTGCGTTTGTGAAAAGTGCCTCACCTCGCAAGCACAGTCCAGAGGGCTTTCCGAAGCCCGCCGCCCTCGCCTGCCTGCGCGCCTGGCACGCTGGGCTGAGCACGCGCGATGCGGTGGAGCAGTACCTCGACGCTTCGAAAGTGCCAGGTCAGTCTTCCAGGGTCATCGTCAATGGCATCCGCAAAGCGCTCGCACAGTTCGCGTGCACCCGGCAGCGCCCTGACCTGGCGCGCTTGTTCGAGCTGCCGGCGGCCGAGCGGGTGAAGCACGCGCGCAAGGTCGCCGAGGCGGTCGAGACACTCGCTGCGCTGCCACTGCCCTCCCCTGCTGTCACCGATGACATCGATGGCTGGCTGCCGCCGCGGTCCGTGCGCGCACTGCGCGCCCACGGCATCAAGACGCTGGCCGACCTCACTGTGCGCGTGCCACGCCGGCGCCGCTGGTGGGCGGGCGTGCCTGGTCTCGGGGCCTCCGGCGCCCGGCAGATCGAGGCGTTCTTCGATGCGCACCCCGAGCTCACCGCCCGGGCTCGCACACTGGTGCGGCTGGACACCCGCGGCGACGTGCTGCCGCTCGAGCAGTTCCTGGTGCCGGCGGAGGTAGACGGGTCACGGGGGACCTTCCGCGGGCCGGTGGAAACCTGCACCCTGGCAGCGCGCAACGACTACGAGGCGGTCAATGCCTGGCTGTCGATGCACGAATCGGCGGCGACCCAGCGGGCCTACCGCAAGGAGGCGGAACGCCTGATCCTCTGGGCGGTGCTCGAGCGCGGGCGGGCACTGTCGTCGCTCACCGCGGAAGATGCTGTGGCCTATCGGGCGTTTCTGCGGCGGCCTTCGCCGCGGTCGCGCTGGGTCGGGCCGGCACGGCCCAGGACGGCCAGTGACTGGCGGCCGTTTGCGGGGGATCTGTCGGCGCGCTCGGTGGCCTATGCGCTGTCAGTCACCGGCGCCCTCTTCCGCTGGCTGATCCAGCAGCGCTACACGCTGGCCAACCCGTTTGCGGGGCTCAAGGTGCGCGGCGCGGATCGCTCGCAGGGGCAGGCGGTGATGCGGGTTTTCAGCGAAGGGGAATGGGCGATCGTGCATTCGGTAGCCGAAGGGCTCGAATGGGGCGGCGGCTGGGAGACCCGGGCAGCGCAGCGGCTGCGCTTCGTGCTGGATTTTGCGTACGCGACGGGACTGCGCATTAGCGAACTGGTGGGCACCACGCTGGGGCAGATCGAGGTCGACGGGCACGGGGACACCTGGTTGCACCTGAGCGGGAAGGGAGGAAAGGCCGCCAAGGTCGCCCTGCCCTCCATGGCGCGCGGCGCGCTGGATCGCTACCTGATGCAGCGGCAGCTACCGGTGACGCCAGCGCGGTGGGAACCGGCAACGGCGCTGATCGGGAGCATCGAGGAGGATGAAGCCAGCATGGGGAGCAAGTCGGGGATCAGTGCGGCGCGGCTGTGGCACGTGATGAAGCGGTTCTTCACGCAGGTGGCGAAGGTGATCGAGGCAGAGAACCCGGCGACGGCGGACAAACTGAAAAGAGCCAGTCCGCACTGGATGCGGCATACGCATGCGACGCATGCGCTGGCGCGCGGGGCAGAACTGACCACCGTGAGGGACAACCTCAGACACGCCTCGATTCAGACGACGTCGATCTACCTGCACGGCGATGAAGTGAAAAGGGCTCGTCAGATGGAGGGGGCTTTTCTTGCAAACAAGTAGTTCTGGCCATTGATAGTTACATCGTATGCCCCAAAGTCGTCGCGCTCGACCTGCACGGCCTCATAGCTTCTCGGCAGATTCGCATTTATCCATATTTCCTATACCGCGGCCCAGTTTCTGGCAACGTGCGCGCCAACAGTTCTTAAATCTTCATGTCGTCTCACCAGTTCGGCTACCAGCACATCTATCCTCGCCTCCGCGCGCATCTGATCGCCGCAGGCGTGCAAGACACCAAAGAGATTACGGCAAGCATCAAGCTCTTTTTTTGCCAAGAATACGACGCTGACTACGAGATCCTCTGCAGTGGCGACACGCGCAGCGAGTACATGGTCGACGTGCTGGTGACATCGTTCAATCCGAAGCAGATTTTTCGGCAGAAGACTTTGGATCTTGTTCCCAAAGCCTTTCGGAC
>Ga0075370_10000291_pt1 | contig 17999 bp, 20 predicted proteins | sample EndMethybrTD3035_FD_71398 | JGI IMG/M metagenome (GOLD analysis project Ga0075370, IMG submission 71398) | Populus endosphere microbial communities from Tennessee, USA - Endosphere MetaG P. TD hybrid TD303-5 | ecosystem: Host-associated > Plants > Roots > Endosphere | place: USA: Tennessee... | reverse complement strand
CGCGCCGCCACGCCCTTCATGCTCGTCGCCGCGGCGCCGTGGCACTCGATGCACGCACGCGCCGCGCTGCCGGCCTTGCGCTCCCACGCCGCAGCACCTTCCTGCACCCACAGCATCGCCGGGTTTTGCGCATCGTCGCGTTGGATCGCCTGGGTCTGCGGCGTCATGAACTCGAAGCCCGAGCGCCGCGTGTCCGGCGTCGACTGGCCCGTCGCCGCTAGCGACACGAGCGACACCGCAAGGCACAGCGCCAACCGCCGTCCGCTCATGTCACCGTGAGCACGACGTTCTCGGTCTGCGAGAAGCCGCGATCGCCTTCCCAGCTGAACTGCAACGTGCCGGTCGCGGTCGCGAGCGTGCAGAAGGCGATGTAGGGATTCGCCGCAACGGCCGGGAACAGTTCGGCGCTGAAGACGAGCTCGCCGTCATAGCGGCAACTGAAGCGGCGAATCAGGTTGCGCGGCACGATCTGTCCGTCGTCGCCGGCGCGATAGCCGGTCTCCATCGGATGCGCGATCAGCGTGCGGATCTCGACGATCTCGCCGCGCTTCGCGGTCTTGGGCATCGTGATCAGTGCGCGCGCCATGCCGTGCTCGTCGTCAGGGAGTTTCGATGCAGGCTGCGAGCGTCACGATGACGTCGACCGTGTCCGACCAGAAGCTGCCGTCGCTCATCTGCGCGATCGCGACGAGTTGCTGCGAGGTGGCCAGGCGGATGCGCGCCGAGATGTCGGCACGACCGGCGCGTGGGCCGAGGCGGCAGGTGATCACGTCGCGCTGCGGGTTCTTCTCGTTCAGCACCGTGATGGCGAGCACGTGGTCGGCCGCGGTCATCGGGCTCGTCACGTGCACGGTGATCGGCACGGTGTTGCCGTTCTCGACCAGCGGGGCGATGTCGAGCTTGACGCGCCCGCGCTGCACGGGCGCACCGCTCGTGGCCGCCTTGATCGCACTCGCCAGATCTCCCGCTTGCGCGCGCGCAGGCCGCACCAGCAGCAGCGTGCCCACCGCGGCACCGGCGCTGAGCAAAGTGCGGCGCTTGATGCTCATCGCAAGCTCGCCAGGTAGGCGATCACGTCTTCGATCTGCTGCGCGGCGAGCACGGTCTTGCCTTGCCAGTTCTTGCCGACGCGGGTGAGCCCTTCGGTACGAAAGTAGGCCGGCATGATGCTTTGCGGGTTGACGCGGCGGCTGTCGACGAGGCGCAGGCGCAGCTGCGCTGCGCTCGAACGCGCGCCGGCGCCTGCGAGGTCGGGTGCGAGCGTGCCCTGAAAGCGCTCCTCGGCAATCGGTGCCGTGTGGCACAGCAGGCATAGCCCGACCTGGCGGTTGGCAACGATCGCGCGCCCGCGTGCAGCATCGCCGGGCTCGCTCGTCAGCGGCTGTGGGATGCCGTCGCCGACCACCTCGAAGCCCGGCTGCGGCTGCGCCATCGCCGCGCTCGCGCCAAGCAGCATCGCAACGCCGATTGGCCAACGATGCTGCATGCCGGTGCTCCGCTACGCCTTCTTCAGGCTGTGGTTCTTCAGCGGGAGCTCGCGGATGCGCTTGCCGGTGGCTGCATAGATCGCGTTCAGCACCGCAGGGGCGGCCACTGCGATCGTCGGCTCGCCGACACCGCCCCAGAACCCGCCCGAAGGCATGAGGATCGCTTCGACCTTCGGCATGTGCTGCATCTGCACGACCGGATAGGTGCTGAAGTTGTCCTGCTCGATGCGCCCGTCCTTGACGGTGCAGCCGCCAAACAGCGCGGCCGAGAGCCCATAGACGAACGAGCCTTCGACCTGAGCCGCGATCTGCTGCGGATTGACTGCGTGGCCCGGGTCGGTCGCCGCAACGATGCGATGCACCTTCAGGTCACCCGCATCGCTGACCGAGACTTCGGCGCACGCGGCCACGTAGCTGCCGAAGCCCATGATCTGCGCGAGCCCGCGGTAGACCTTCTGGCCGTCGACATCGGGGGCAGGCTTGCCCCAGCCCGATTTCTCGGCCACCGCATTCAGCACCGCCAGATGCTTGGGCGAACCCGCGAGCATCTTGCGGCGCAGCGCGAGCGGGTCCTGCTTGGTGGCGGCCGCGATTTCGTCGACGAAACTCTCGACGTAGATCGCGTTGTGGTTCAGGTTCACGCCGCGCCAAAAGCCCGGCGGCACGTGCGGGTTGCGCATCGCGTGGTCGATCAGCAGGTTGGGCACCGCATAGCCGAACGCGCCTTCGGCGCCACCCGGGTTCAAGCCCTGGAAGGTCACCGGGTCCTTGCCGTTCTGCAGGTTCTGCGGCGCGAGGCCGGCGAGGATCGACTGCCCCGAGATGCGCATGTGCCACCCGGTGACGTTGCCCTGCGCATCGAGCCCGGCCACCATCTTGCACTGCGTGATCGGGTGGAACTTGCCGTGCAGCATGTCTTCTTCGCGCGACCAGATCAGCTTGACCGGCGTGCCGGGAAATTCCTTCGCGATGTGCACCGCCTGCTGCAGCCAGTCGTGCGCGCCGCGCCGCCCGAAGCCGCCGCCGAGGTTGAGCTTGTAGACATCGCACTGCGCCGGCTTCAGCCCGGCGGCCTCGGCTGCGGCAGCGAGCGCCGCTTCGCCGTTCTGCGTGGGACACCAGACTTCGCAGCGCTCGATCGCGCCGCTCGCGCCGGTCGTGATCTTGACCGTCGCGTTCATCGTCTCCATCGTCGCGTGGTTCTGGAACGGGTACGAGTACACCGCCTCGATCTTGCGCGGCGCCTCGGCGATCGCCTTCTTCGCATCGCCGGCCTGGTTACCAACGAAGGCCTCGGACGCATCCAGCCCTTCTTTCAACACTGCGGCGATCGTTGCGCTCGAGATCTTGGCGTTCGGGCCTTCGTCCCATTCGATCGGCAGTGCGTCGAGCGCGGTCTTCGCATGCCACCAGGTGTCGGCAACGACCGCGACCGCGCTGTCGCCCACCTTGACGACCTTCTTCACGCCGGGACGGGAGGCGATCTTCGCCGCGTCGAAGCTCTTGAGCTTGCCGCCGAATACCGGGCAGTCCTTGATCGCCGCGTTCAGCATGCCGGGCAGTTTCAGGTCCATGCCGAAGACCTGCTTGCCGGTCGTCTTGTCGACCGTGTCGAGGCGCTTGACCGGCTTGCCGGCGATCTTCCAGGTCTTCGGGTCCTTCAGCGTCACGTCGGTCGGCGGCGTCAGCTTGGATGCCGCAGCGGCGACCTTGCCGTAGGTCGTCGTGCGGCCGCTGCCCTTGTGCGTGATCACGCTGTCGGCAACAGCGCATTCGCTCGCCGGCACCTTCCACTCGTCGGCGGCGGCCTGCACGAGCATCATCTTCGCGACCGCGCCGCCCTTGCGCACGTAGTCGTTCGACTCACGGATGCCGCGGCTGCCGCCGGTCGAATAGTTGCCCCAGACGCGGTTGCGCGCGAGGTTCGTCGCCGGCGTCGGGTACTCGGTGCTCACCTTGCTCCAGTCGCACTCGAGCTCTTCGGCAACGAGCTGCGCCAGCCCGGTGAGCGTGCCCTGCCCCATCTCGGAGCGAGCCACGCGGATGATCACCGAGTCGTCGGGCTTGATCACGACCCAGGCATTGACCTCGGGCGACACCGCAAGCGGCGCCTGCGCGAACACCTTGCCGATGAACGGCACATGAAAGCCGACGACGAGGCCGCCGGCGGCCAATGCGGAACCACCGATGAAGCGGCGGCGGCTGGTTTGAACGAAAGTGGAAGCGCTCATCATGTGCTCCCGTTCACGCCATGCCGGCGGCTTGTTTGATGGCCGCGCGAACGCGGTTGTAGGTGCCGCAGCGGCAGATGTTGCTCATCGCCGCGTCGATGTCGGCATCGGTCGGCTTGGGCTTGTCCTTCAGGAGCGCCGCCGCGGCCATGATCATCCCCGACTGGCAGAAGCCGCACTGCGGCACGTCCAGCGCCACCCAGGCCTTCTGCAGCGCGTGCGAGCCGTTCGGCGAGAGGCCCTCGATCGTCACGATCTTCTCGCTCGGACCGACCGTGGATGCCGGGCGCACGCACGAGCGCGTCGGCACGCCGTCGATATGAACCGTGCACGCACCGCACTGTGCGATCCCGCAGCCGTACTTCGTGCCGGTCAGTCCGAGCTGCTCGCGCAGCACCCACAGCAGCGGGGTGTCATCCTCGGCCTGGAACTGTTGTGCCTTGCCGTTCACGTTCAACGTTGCCATCGCACGCCTTTCATGTGAGACCCCATGCGGGTGCGGGCGATTATGTTCATCTGGTGCGGCATGCGTGTGGCTGACGAATACCCTGAGTGAATCAGTCGGACTGCCGATCAGAATCCCTTTCATCATGAGGGCGACGACATGACTCGCGAGGTGGTCCGCAAGGTGGTCCGGATAGGCGGCGCATCCGGCTTCTGGGGCGACACCGCCATCGCGGTTCCCCAACTGCTGGGCGCGGCCGGGCTCGACTACCTGGTCTTCGACTACCTCGCCGAAGTGACGATGTCCATCCTCGCCGCGCAGCGTGTGAAGGACCCGAGCGCCGGCTACGCGACCGACTTCGTGCAGATCATGATGAAGGAGGCGTTGCCGACGCTGAAGCAGCGCGGGATCCGCGTCGTCGCGAACGCGGGCGGTGTGAACCCGCTCGCCTGCCGCGATGCGCTGCTGGCACTGGCCGGCGAGCTCGGCATCGAGTTGAAGGTGGGTGTGGTGCTGGGCGATGACCTGCGTGCGCGCGCCGACGAGTTCGTCGCTGCCGGCGTGGCCGAGATGTTCACCGGCGCTGCGTTCCCCAGCCCGTCGAAACGCGTCGCGAGCATCAACGCCTACCTCGGCGCGTTCCCGATCGCGCGGGCACTCGACGCAGGCTGCGATGTCGTGATCACCGGCCGCTGCGTCGACTCGGCGGTCACGCTGGGCGTGCTGATCCACGAGTTCGGCTGGACCGAGCAGCATCTCGACCAGCTTGCGCAAGGCACGCTCGCGGGGCATCTGATCGAATGCGGCGCGCAGGGCACCGGCGGGCTCTTCACCGATTGGGAACAGGTGCCCGACTGGGAGAACATCGGCTTTCCGATCATCGAGGCATACCCGGACGGCCGCTTCGTGATCACGAAGACACCAGGCACCGGCGGGCTCGTCACGCCGGCGAGCGTGGCCGAGCAGATGCTCTACGAGATCGGTGACCCGCGCGCCTATGTGGTTCCCGACGTCGTCTGCGACTTCACCGATGTGCGGATGCTGCAGGCCGGCGATGCGCGTGTCGAGGTGAGCGGGGCGATCGGCCGCACGCCGACCGACAGCGTGAAGGTCAGCGCGACGTACGCAGACGGCTATCGCAACACCGGCTTCCTCACGATCGCCGGCGAGCAGGCCGCCGCGAAGGCGCAGCGCACCGGTCAGGCGCTGCTTGCCCGAATGGCGACGATGCTCGCGGCCCGCGGCCTGCCGCCATTCAGCGAGACACGCATCGAAGTGCTGGGTGCCGAAGACATGTATGGCGCACACGCGCGCCCTCATTCACGCGAGGTCGTGCTCAAGCTGGCGGCCAAGTCGGTGTCGAAGGAGAGTCTCGAGCTGTTCGCGCGCGAGTTCGCACCCGCCGCCACGTCGATGGCACCGGGAACTCTCGGCCTGGTCGGCGGGCGGCCGAGCCCGACGCCGGTGGTGCGGCTCTTCTCGTTCCTGTGGCCCAAGCGCAAGCTCGCGGTCGAGATCGATGTGCGGGGCAACCGCACAAGCGTGGCGCTCGCGCAGGGCGAGCCGCTCGACCTCGAGTCGCTGCCGCCCGCGCGCCGCCATACCGACGCAACGATCGCGCCGGCAGCCGATGCACGCATGCTGCCGTTGATCGCCCTCGCCCACGGCCGCTCCGGCGACAAGGGCGACAAGGCGAACATCGGCATCGTCGCGCGCCGCCCCGAACACCTGGCGTGGCTCTCGGCCTGGTTGACGCCCGAGCGCGTGGCGGCGCACTTCGCGCACCGTGCGCCGCGCAAGGTCGAGCGTTTCGACCTGCCCGGCGTTGGCGCCATCAATTTCCTGCTGCACGATGTGCTCGGCGGCGGCGGGATGGCGTCGCTGCACACCGACAACCTCGCGAAGGCGTACGCGCAGGTGCTGCTCGCGATGCGGATTCCGGAGCCGCCACCCTGAGAATGATTTCTCCACAAATGGACTAAACATTGCGTTTTGTCCATTTGTGGACTACGCTCCCGGCATGATCCGATCGGCCTCCGCCAAGTCTCCCCCCATCGACGTCCGCACGCCGGACACCGCCGCCAAGGTGCTGCCGGTGTTCTTCCGCATCGCCGACGCCTGGGGCCTCTCATCCATCGAGCAGCAGACGCTGCTCGGCGTCGGCAAGAGCACGCTTGCCGTCTGGCGTTCCGGCAAGTTCAAGGCCGGGCTCGACGCGACGGTGCTCGAACGGCTGAGCTACGTGTTCGGCATCTACGGCGCGCTGCAGATTCTCTTGCCGATTCCCGAACGCGCCGACGCGTGGATACGCCGCCCGAACAGCGCGCCGATGTTCGGCGGCGCATCTGCGCTCAAGCGCATGCTCGGCGGGCATGTTGCCGACCTGTTCGCCGTCCACACCTATCTGAACGCGCAGCGCGGCGGAGACTTCGCGTGAGCAGCGGGAGGTCGGTGCCGGGGCGGCTGCCGCCGCTGGCAGATGTCGATTGGGCCGAGTGTTATCGGCTCGTGCCGTCGCGGTTCCCGCCCGTGAGCCTGTTCGAGCGCGTCGCGTCAGGCGATGAATTCGACGCGGTGTTCGCGGTCGAGATGCTGACCAACCCGCGTCTGCGACAGGAGGCCGGCGACATCGACATCGTCGAGCCCGACGAGCGTGTATTCGGCCCCGGCAGCACACCCGTGATGGCATCGTTCTGCCACCTCAACCGCGACGGCAGCCGGTTCTCCGACGGTAGCTGGGGCGTCTACTACGCCGCAGCGCGGCTCGCGACGGCGGCGGCCGAGGTGTCGTTTCACCGCGAGCGCTTTCTTGCGGCGACGCATCAGGAGCCGATCGACCTGGACATGCGCGTCTACGTCGCGGCCGTGCACAAGCCGCTGCACGACGTGCGCGGTGCACGCTGGAGCGCGGTGCACGACCCGGACGACTACCAGCCCTCCCAGGCGCTCGCGCGCAGCCTGCGCCTCGCGGGGTCGTGGGGCCTCGTCTACCGCAGCGTGCGCGACCCGGGCCACGAGTGCATCGCTGCACTGCGGCCGAAGACGATCACGCTGCCGGTGCGGCAGGCGCAGCACGTCACGCTGCGCTGGAACGGCACGCACATCGAGCAGTGGTACACGAAGGCGGGGCTGCACACCGTCGGCAACGCGCCGCCGCCCATCGCCGCGAACGAAGACTGGTGAGGTTCAGCCGCGGGCGTGCGTGACGCCGCCATCGACCACCAGGGTCGATCCGACAACGTAGTCGCCGGCCCTCGACGCGAGGTAGATCGCCGCACCGGCCATGTCTTCGTCGCGGCCGATACGGCCGGACGGGATGCGCTTGGCGACCTCGTCGCCATGGTCGCGCGCCACGCGGTTCATCTCCGAGGCGAACGCGCCCGGCGCAATCGCGCTCACCGCAATGTTCTCGGGTGCCAGACGCAGCGCCATCCTGCGCGTGAGCTGGATCAGCCCGGCCTTGCTGGCAGCGTACGAATACGTCTCCTGCGGGTTCACCGAGATGCCGTCGATCGACGCAATGTTGATGACCTTCGCGACCTGCTTCTTCGCGGCTTCGCGCAGCGGGCCGATCAGCGCCTGGGTCAGGAAGAACGGCGCCTTCAGGTTCAGGTCGACGACCTTGTCCCAGCCCGATTCGGGGAAGGTGTCGAACTCCTCGCCCCAGGCCGCGCCGGCGTTGTTGACGAGGATGTCGAGCGACTGCTCGCGCGCCATGAAGGCGTCGACGAGGCCCTTCGCACCTTCGAGCGTCGAGACATTGGCCGGCAGCGAGATGCAGACCCCGTGGGCCAAGAGCTCCTTCGCCGTCGCGTCGCAATCCGCCGCCTTGCGAGACGAGATGTAGACCTTCGCGCCTTGCGCCAGGAAGCCCTCCGCGATCATGCGGCCGATGCCGCGCGAGCCGCCGGTCACGAGGGCGACGCGGCCCTTGAGCGAGAACAAGTCGTTGGTGTTCATGCGGTGTCTCCTTTGTCGCATTGTCACGGGCGGATGCTGGCGAGGTTGTCGCCAACGCGTCCCCGACCCCGTCGCCCTGAGCCTGTCGAAGGGCCGGTGCCCGTTGCGCCTGGGCTTCGACAAACTCAGCCCGAACGGTGTTTCTCGTCGGGAACGGTGATTCTCGTCAGATCACCGTGGCGATGGCGTTCACGCGCGCTTCGCTCACCGCCGCTCCGATCGCCGGCCCGCTCAGCCCGCGCTCGACGGCGCTCGCAGCGATCGCCGCCGCGTCGATCGCCTGCGCGGCGGCCAGCGCTGCCAGGAGGCGCGGACGCGGCGGATACGCATCGTTCTCCATGCCGAGCCTTCCGCGCGCGTCGCACTCGCAAGCGATCAGCGCCTCGGCAAACCGATCCGGCCGACGCCACGCGTCGCAGCGATCGAGCAGGCGCTGGATCGCCGCCGCGTTGAACTCGCTGCTGCGATGGATGTTGCCGTGCTCGCGCGCGACGACCTCGGCGAGCTCCCGGCATGCCACCGGCACGCGCAGACGCTCGCAGACACCTCGCACCAGGTCGACGCTGCGCTGCTCATGGCCGAGGTGGCGCGGCAGCACGTCGGCCGGCGTCGTACCCTTGCCGAGATCGTGCCCCAGGCACGCAAAGCGCACCGCGAGGCTGGTGTCCAGCCGCGCGGACATGTCGAGCACCATCATCAGATGCACGCCGGTGTCGACCTCGGGGTGGTAGTCGGCACGCTGCGGCACTCCCCACAAACGGTCGACCTCAGGCAGCAGCCGCTGCAACGCGCCGCAATCTCGCAGCACGCCGAACATGCGCGACGGCGTGGCCTCCATCAGGCCGCGCGAGAGCTCCTGCCACACGCGTTCGGGCACGAGCGCGTCCACCTCGCCGGCCGCAACCATGCCGCGCATCAGTTCAAGCGTCTCGGGCGCGACCGAGAACTCGTCGAAGCGGGCCGCGAAGCGTGCGAGCCGAAGAATGCGCACCGGGTCTTCGGCGAACGCCGGCGACACGTGGCGCAGCAACTTCGCGCGCAGGTCGCGCTGTCCGCCATGCGGATCGATCAGCGCGCCTTCTTCGTCCTGCGCGATGGCATTGATCGTCAGGTCGCGCCGCAGCAGATCGTCTTCGAGCGTGACGCTCGGGTCGGCATGCACTTCGAAGCCGCGGTAGCCCGCCGCTGTCTTGCGTTCGGTGCGCGCCAGCGCGTGCTCTTCCTTCGTCTGCGGATGCAGGAAGACCGGGAAATCCTTGCCGACCGGCGTGTAGCCGGCGTCGATCAGCTCCTGCGCGCGTGCGCCGACCACGACCCAGTCGCGGTCGCCGCCTTGCAAGCCCAGCAGTGCATCGCGCACTGCGCCGCCAACCAGATAACGTTGCATGCCGGGAAGTTTAGGGCCCGGCCGCGCGTCACGGCTTCGTGCGGTACGGCTCTTCGAACTGCAGGAAGTCCTTCTCGGCGAGCGCGTCGGCGATCCACGCCGCGATGCCGGGCGCCTCGGCCACGCGTCCGATGTAGGCCGCGACGATCGGCGGCACTGGCGCCCTGTAGGTGCGCAGCCGCATCGCGACCGGTGCGAAGAAGGCATCGGCGATGCTGAACTCGCCGAACAGCATCGGCCCGCCGTGCGTCTCGAGCAGCTCGCTCCACAGCGCGACGATGCGCTCCAGGTCTGCGCGCACGCCGGCCTGGCTCTTCAGCACTTCGGCGCCGATCTCCGGCAGCGAAGCCTCGATGTTCATCGGGAAGTGGCTGCGCAGCGCGCCGAAGCCGGAGTGCATCTCGGCGCTGACGCTGCGCGCGCGTGCTCGGGCCTTGCGATCGGCCGGCCACAGGCGCTTCTCGGGGAACTGCTCGGCGAGGTACTCGGCGATCGCCAGCGTGTCCCAGACGACCAGATCGCCATCGACAAGCACCGGCACGCGCCCGGTCGGGTTCACGCGCAGGATCTCGCGCTTGAAGGTCGAGCTCGGCGCGAAGCTGTCGAAGCGGACCTTGACCTCGTCGAACTCGATGCCGGCCTGCTTCATCAGCACCCAGGGTCGCATGGACCACGACGAATAGTTCTTGTTGCCGATGTAGAGCTTCATCATGGTCTTCGTTCCTCGCTGCGTTGAGTGCGGAGGATCGTAACCAAGGCGCTGCGTGCGCGCGGTGAGCATTGCGCATCGCATTGATGCGCGCGCTTCATCGCCAATGCGTCAGGGCAACTCCTTGTCGAGCGGGCTCGCTTCGGTGGCCGGCGCGATCACGCGCCCGAGCCTTGGCTTCAGCGATGGCGGCTGGCCGCTCAGCAGCGCGGCGTAGTAGCTGCCGTTGCTGATCACCTTCTTCACGTAGTCGCGGGTCTCGCTGAACGGAATGTTCTCGGCCCAGATCGCGGGCTCGAGCACGGGCCCGTCGCGCCACTTGCGCGGGCGCCCTGGGCCGGCGTTGTACGCGGCGGCTGCAAGCGGCTGTGAGCCGGAGAAGTCGTCGAGCACGAGCTTCAGGTAGGCCATGCCGAGCTTCAGGTTCGTGTCGCGGTCGGCGATCAGGTCGGGCGTGTACGGCAGGCCGATCTTCTTGGCGGTCCAGCGCGCGGTCGCCGGCATGATCTGCATCAGGCCGGCCGCGCCGGCGCCCGAACGTGCATCGACGACGAAACGCGACTCCTGGCGGATCAGCCCGTACACATATGCCGGGTCGAGGCCGGCGTCACGTGCTTTCGCGACGACGTCCTTGCGGAACGGCATCGGAAAGCGCTGCTCGATGTCGATCTCGGTCTTCGTGCGGTCGCTCGTGTTGATGCAGCGGTCCCACACCTCACGGTCGCAGGCTAGCTGCGCGGCGGCGAGCAGGCCGCGGTCGTCGAGCCCGCGCAGCGTGAAGTTCCATTCGCGCACGCCTTCGCTTCGCAGGCCGATCGAGATGAGCTGCAGTGCGCGCACGAAGCCCGGGGTCTGCGCCGCCGCTTCGCGCTCGGCGGGCGTGAGCGGCTCGGGCTTGGCCGGCAGCGCGATCGGCGTGCCCAGATGCTCCGCTGCCAGCGCACCGTAGAAGTTGAGCTGGCCCGCGATGCCGGTCATGAGCTCGCGGCCGAGTGCGCGCATCGACTCGCCGTCCTGCGAGTCGACGGCCAGTGCCTGCAGCGCGCGCGCCTTCCAGTACACCCACGTCGCGTCACGCTGTTCGGTGTCTCCCATCGCGTTGATCGCCTGCATCACCTGTTGCCAGCGCGGCTTGCCGTTGTCGGCGCGCAGTGCGGCGCGGGCCTTCCACGCGAGTGTCTCGTCGGGCCAGTCGAGCTCGCCCTTGGCCTTGGCGGCACGCTTGGCGGCGCGCAGGAAGTGGTCGGACGCGTCGGGTTGCAGCTTCAACGCCGCCTGCTTCGCGATCGATGCCCATGCCCAGGCCGAGAGATCGGGCGGCAGCGCGCGGTCCCAGCGGTCGTTCAGCAGGCCGGCTGCGGTGTCGGGATCGCTGGCGGCCATGCGCATCAGCGCGAGCGTGGTGAGCTCGGCAGCGTTGCGGTTCGCGGCCGAGGCATTGCGCGCCAGGTAGCGCGCCGGGCTGTCGGTGAGTTCGTTGACTGCGGCGCCCACCGGCACGCTGATCAACACGCCCGCCTGCCGAGCAGCGCGGGGCCGCCCGGCATCGATCGCGAAACGCGCCTTGCGCCAGACGTCGGCAGCATTGAGCTGCTTCGCGTCGTACAGCGTGGCTGCCAGCAGCGCGCAACCGTCGTCGGCGTCTTTTTGCGCCAGCCAGGCAGACAGCGCGGCGTCGCGCACATCCTTGCCGGCGGATTGATCGACGAGCAGCGCGTAGCAGGTGACCTCGCGGTCGTCGTTCATGCGAAAGCGCGGGAACTCGGCAGCGAGGTTGGCCCAGTCGCGCCGCCTGCCGAGCTCGAGCAGCCAGTCGTTGCGGAAGCGGTCTTCGACATAGGTGCCGCGCCAGCGCGCGGCGAACTGGTCGACCTCGGCCTGTTGCACTTCGCCGATGCGGTTCTGCAGTTCCCAGTAGTCGGCCCACATCGCGAGCGGGTGGCCCGCGGCGATCGCAATGCCGCGGTCGGTGGCGAGGCGGTTGCGGTCTTTCTTGCGCAGCGCATCGCGCGCATCGAGGATCACGGCATCGCCGCTTTGCGCCTGGGCCGCCGGCACGACAGCGGCGAACGCGATTCCCAGCCACACCGCCGCGAACAGCGCCCGAAACGGCACCCGAGTGCGGCGCCGCGGCTCATATACTGGTTCGCGAACCACGCTGGTCTTCAATCTCATCATCCCGATTCTCGATGCCCGCCCCGCTGGACGAGCCCCTATGGTCTCGAAAGACCCTTCGCACTCGACTGATCGCCGAACGCGAGCGTTTCACCACCTCCGACCGCGCGGCCGCTGCCGCCACGGCCTTGTCGCGCAACCTGCGCGACGTGCTGCAGCAGATCGAACCCGAACTGCTTGGCGTGTACTGGCCGGTGCGCTCTGAATTTAACGCAGTGCTCGCGCTTCAAGGCGACGAGTCGGCCCCTAACTTGCCGCTTGTTCTGCCACTCGCTTTGCCGTTCGTGCGTCGATCGCCGGCGCAGATGGAGTATCGGCGCTGGGATGCCGGTGCGCCACGTGCGATCGACGAGTGCGGGATCGCCTCGAGCGACGGCGAAGTCGTCGTGCCCGACACCGTGCTCGTGCCGTGCGTCGGCTTCACGCGCGAGGGCTTTCGCCTCGGCTACGGGGGCGGCTACTTCGACCGCTGGCTCGCGCTGCACCCGCATGTCACGACGGTGGGCATCGCCTGGTCGACGCAGCGAATCGAGCCGGCCGAGTTCGAGCCCGAAGCGCACGACCAGCCGCTGACGCTGATCCTCACCGAAGACGGCGTGGTCGGCTGAACCGTGCGCCTCAGCGGCGCGCGCCCGCCTCGCCGACCGCGATGCGCGTGAGTGCCGCCTGCTGCTCGACCCAGGCACAGAACTGCGACACCTCGGGCCGCGTGTGCGCAGCCGACGCGACGATCATCCAGTACGAGAACGGGCTCTCGATGCGCCCCGCCGGGCCGAACGGCTCGACGAGCTCACCGCGCTGCAGCGCCTCGAAGACGAGCGCGATGCGCGCGAGCGCCACGCCGTGCCCTGCCAGCGCCGCCTGGACCTGCTGGTACGTGAAGTTCAGATAGAGCCAGCGCTTCGGCTCGAGCCGCGGCTGGCCGTGCAGCGCGAGCCAATGCCGCCAGCTGAGGTACTCGGTGCTCGCCTTCGTGTCGTCTTCCTCGGCGAGCGTGTGCTGCACGAGGTCGGCCGGCGTCGACAGCGGCGGCGCCTTGCCGAGCCGGATCTGCTCGGCCAGCGAGCGGCTGACGACCGGCGTGAGGATCTCTCCGAACAGATGCGTGGCACCGGGCGGTGCCTGTGCGGGGCTGCAATAGCGCAGCGCGAGGTCGAGGTCGGGATCGTCGAGGTCGGCCAGCGCATCGTGAGCCGAGACGCGGATGTCGATGTCGGGGTGATGCTCCTGGAACGCCTCGATGCGCGGCAGCAGCCACAACGAGCCAAACGACGCGAAGGTCGTCACGCTGACCCGCTTGCGTCCGCGGATCGCGCGGATCTGGCGCACGCTGGTGTCGATGCGCGTGAGGCTCGCCTCGACGGCACGCAGCAGCATCTGGCCCGCATGCGTGATTTCGACCGAACGCGTGCCGCGGGTGAACAAGGCCGAGCCGAGCTCGTCTTCGAGGCCCTTGATCTGGCGGCTGATGGCCGACTGGGTCAGGAACAACTCCTCGGCCGCGTCACTGAAGCTGAGCCGGCGCGCGACCGCCTCGAAAGCCCGCAGGTTGCCTAGCGACAGCGGCCGCCGCGATCCTCCATTCATATCAAATCCGCATCAATGGACGACAAGGGTTTCATTGGATTCCCCAGGTGACTTGCCCGATCATAGCTTCACACACATCAGGAGATTCATGATGACTGCGCAACTTGTACACAGCCCCTTGTTGACCCTTGCGGCCGCGTCGGCTGCGCATTCGCGCCGCGTGGCGGCTGGCAGCGCGCTGCGGCTGAGCCGGGGCGGCGGCAAGCTGACCGTCCTTGAAGGGCGGGTCTGGCTGACCCGCGGCGGGCATACCGGCGACACCGGCGACCATCGCCTCGAAGCCGGCCAGCACCTGCGCCTGGTGGCCGGGCAGGATGCAGTGATCGAATCATGGGACCGCGACGCCGCCGCCGTGGTGCGCTGGGAGCCGCGTCCGCAAGGCGTGCTGGCTGCGGCTCAGGCTCTGGTCTTGCGCGCGCTGGCCTTCGTCGCCGGCGAAGCAGCCTTGGGCTTGCGTGGTCTGGCCGGCGGCTTGGCGGCCCTGGCCCGCAGCGCCGCCTCGAGCGCGAGCCGCGCCCAAGGCTGCATCAGCGCCGGCGAATCCATCGCCTGCTCGGGCGCGCTGAAGTAAGACGTCGCAATCGCCTCGCCCTCCTTGTGAAACACGAAGGGCTCGCAGCCGGCCGCCTCGAACTGCGGCCGGCTGTTAGCGTCTGTCTTCAGGAACAGCCGCTCGTACGCGATCAGCGCGACGAACAGGCCGTCGATGTAGAAGCCATAGCCGCCGAACATCCGGCGCGAAGTGCATTGCCCGAGCGTGCCGAGCAGCTCGATGCAATGGTCGACGAGTTCGTTGCGTGCACTGGGCATGCGGCAGTCTTGCACAATGGCGTCCGCAGCCACAACAAGACGAGCCGCCGGTGTCCGACACCTCGACCACGATTCCAGGGAGCGACCGCGACGCGCTGCGCAGGAAGCTGATCGCCGCGCGACTCGCGATGACCGACCGGCTCGAGCGCGCCGTCGAACTGCAAAGCGCGCTGCGCGTATGGCTGGTGGGAAGGCGCGAGACATCGATCGGCGCCTACTGGCCGATCAAGGGCGAGTTCGATCCACTGCCCGCGCTGTACCGCTGGGTCGAAGGCGCGCCCGACGGCACCGAACGGCGCATCGGCCTGCCGGTTGCCGACCGTGCAACGGGCCAGCTGCGCTTTCATGTGTGGTACCCGGGCTGCCCGACCGAGCTCGATGCGTACGACATCCCGAAGCCCAAGGACACCGAGGAGTTCGCGCCTGACCTGCTGGTGGTGCCCTGCCTCGGATTCGGCCCCGGCGGCGTGCGGCTCGGCTACGGCGGCGGATTCTTCGACCGCACGCTCGCGTCCTTGTCGCCACGCCCCGTGACCGTCGGCGTGAGCTTCACGCACGGCTTCCTGCCGCTGCTGCGCGCCGGCGAGCTCGACAAGCCGCTCGACGCGATGCTCACCGAGGACGGCGTGATGTACGAAGACCGCTCCAGGTAGTCCGATACAGGGCCGATCCTGACCTGATGGCGGCGCACAGTGCGCCGCATGAATCAACCCGACCTCTGGCTCTTCTTCGTTCTCGTGTTCGGCATCATCGTGCTGCCGGGCATGGACATGGCGTTCGTCGCCGGCAGTTCGCTCACCAGCGGGCTGCGTGGCGGCCTGATGGCAGTGGCGGGCATCGTCGCGGCCGGGATGATCCACACCGCCGTCGGCGCGAGCGGCTTCGCGGCGCTGATGCTGTGGTGGCCGGCAGCGTTCAACGTGCTCTTGCTCGCCGGCGCGGCCTACATGGTGTGGATCGGCGTAAGCCTGTGGCGAGCGAGCCGAACCGTCGGAGCCACGGGCGCTGCGAGCGCTGCAGCGGTGGTTCCGCTGCACCGCATCTTCGGCCGCGCCGTGCTGACCTGCTTGCTGAATCCGAAGGCCTACGCATTCATGCTCGCGGTGTTCCCCGCGTTTCTGCGCTCGGCCGAGTACTCGCTTGCCACGCAGGCGACGCGCCTGGGCATCGTGATCGCGCTCACGCAGACGGCCGTCTACGGCGCGGTGGCGATCTTCGTCGCATCGGCGCAGCGCTGGAGCGGTGCCAGCGCACGCGGCCAGCGCTGGACGATGCGCGGCGTCGGCGCATCGCTGGTGCTGGGCGCCGTCGCAACGCTCGCGTTCGCGTGGCGGCCGGCCGTCGCCGGCTGAGCCTTCAGGCTGTCGCGAGGCGCGTGCAGATCTCGAGTGTCAGCGCCGACTGGTTCAGCGTGTAGAAGTGAATGCCCGGCGCGCCGCCGGCGATCAGCCGCTCGCACAGCCGCGCGATCACGTCGACCCCGAACGCGCGGATCGAGGCCGCATCGTCCATGAAGCCTTCCATCTTCAGCGCCACCCAGCGCGGAATCTCGATGCCGTCGCGGGCCGCGAACTGCGCGATCTTGGCGTAGTTGTGGAACGGCATGATGCCCGGGACGATAGGCACCGTCACGCCGAGCGCCCGCACCTCGTCAACGAAGTGGAAGTACGCGTCGGGGTTGAAGAAGAACTGCGTGATCGCCGAGTCGGCGCCAGCCTTCACCTTGTCGGCGAAGTGCTGCAGGTCGCGCTTCGCATAGCGCTGTTGCGGGTGGTATTCGGGGTACGCCGCCACCTCGATGAACCAGTCGCGCCCCTGCGTCTCGCGGATGAACGCGATCAGTTCGTTCGCGTAGCGGAAGTCGCCCGCAGTCGCCGTGCCGCTGGGCAGATCGCCGCGCAGCGCCACCAGGCGATGGATGTTCTGCGCGCGGTAGGTCGTGAGGATCTCGGAGATGCCGTCGCGGGTCGAGCCCACGCACGACAAGTGCGGCGCTGCCTCAAAGCCGAGCGCCGCGATGTCGCTGACGGTGGCGAGCGTCTTCTCGCGCGTGGAGCCGCCGGCGCCGTAGGTCACGCTGAAGAATTCCGGCTGCACGCTCGACAGCTCGCGCACAACCGTCTTCAGCTTCTCGCTGCCGACCGGCGTGTTGGGCGGGAAGAACTCGAAGCTCACCGGAATCGGCAATCGGTGTTCACTCATGATGGGCCTGAAGGAAGAACTCTCGGTTGCCATCGCCACCGGCGATGGGACTTGCAAACCAGTCGACCACGTTCAGCCGCAGCGCCGCGCACGCCTCGCGCAAGCGCGCCTCGACCCGCGCGTAGGCCGCCGGGTCCTTGACCAGGCCGCCCTTGCCGATGTCCGCCGGCTGCAGTTCGAACTGCGGCTTCACGAGCATCAGCAGCGTGCCGCCGAGCAGCGGCGCGAGCGCCGGCAGCACGAGGCTGAGCGAGATGAACGACAGGTCGCCGACGATCAGGTCGAAGCGCTGCAGCGGCAGCGCGCTGGCATCGAGGTGCCGCGCGTTGACGCCTTCGAGTGCGGTGACCCGCGCATCGCCGCGCAGCTTCTCGGCCAGCTGGCCGTGGCCGACGTCGAGCCCGACCACGCGCTTCGCCCCGCGCTGCAGCAAAGCGTCCGTGAAGCCGCCTGTGCCCTGCCCGACGTCCAGACAGACGAGCCCGCCGACGTCGATGCCGGTGTGCACCAGCGCGCCCTCGAGCTTGAGCCCGCCGCGCGAGACGAATCGCAGCTCGGCGTCGTCGGTGACCTCGATCTCGATCGCCTCGGGCAGATCTTCTCCGGCCTTTCGCGGCAGTGCCCACGCATGCGGCGGATGCAGCGCGCGCCAGCGCACCGCGCCGCGCTCGATCAGCCGCTGGGCGGCCGACCGGCTCGGCGCGAGACCCCGTTGCACGAGCAACTGGTCGGCGCGCATCGCTTACTGATCTGCTCGGGGATCGCTGGCGATCAGTAGCGGTAGGTGTCGGGCTTGTACGGACCGGCCTTGTCGACGCCGATGTACGCTGCCTGCTCGTCGGTCAGCTCGGTGAGCATCGCGCCAACCTTCTTCAGGTGCAGACGTGCGACCTTCTCGTCGAGGTGCTTGGGCAGCACGTAGACCTTGCCGATCTCGTAGTTCGCCGACTTCGTGAACAGCTCGATCTGCGCGATCGTCTGGTTCGCGAAGCTGGAGCTCATCACG
>Ga0075370_10000289_pt1 | contig 18028 bp, 32 predicted proteins | sample EndMethybrTD3035_FD_71398 | JGI IMG/M metagenome (GOLD analysis project Ga0075370, IMG submission 71398) | Populus endosphere microbial communities from Tennessee, USA - Endosphere MetaG P. TD hybrid TD303-5 | ecosystem: Host-associated > Plants > Roots > Endosphere | place: USA: Tennessee... | reverse complement strand
ACCATTCGTGCATGTCATCGCATTCACCCACGTTCGCCACACCTAACCTGGCGGTCAAGCGGACCGCCTCCGGCGTCCGCTTACCTCTGCGTTAGCCGCCCGCCACGTGGCCGAGTCCGCATTCATCATCCACGTTCCTGAAGCAGAAGCATGTGTCGCTTCACTGCGCAAACGCTTTGACGAGTCGGTGAAGCTTGGCGTGCCGGCACATGTCACGGTGCTGGTGCCGTTCATGTCACCCGAGCTCATCACCGATGCAGTTCTCGAGCACGTTCATGCGGCGCTCAGCCAGGTTCCGGCGTTCTCCTTCGCACTTGCCGAAGTCCGGCGCTTTCCGGCAACTACCTATCTCGCGCCCGAGCCGCCCGAACCGTTCATTGCGCTCACGGAGAGCCTAGTCCGCGCGTTCCCGACATATCCACCGTTCGGTGGCGAGTTCGAATCCATCATCCCGCACCTCACCGTAGCGCACGGGAACGCGACCGAGGCCGAGGCGGCCGCCGCAGAGCTCGTCGCCGCAATGAAGACTCACGGCCCCGTCGCAGGCATTTGCACGTCCGTGGCTCTGCTGGAAAACTCTTCGGGGGTGTGGAAGCAGATGCATGCCTTCGCTCTGCCCCGTGGGCACAATGGCGGCTAACCCTTCCATCGAGCGGACATCTTCCAGCAAGCTTCGCTTGCTTCCAGCCGCCGCTCATGTCAAACGTTAGGCATCGCAAATGGCACGCGCCACCCAATCGTCCTGGAAGAATCTGCCCGCACCGGCACAAATGGAACCGCTCGGCTTCGACGCGCTCTTCAACGATGAAGAAGCGAAGCAGCTGATGGAAGGTCTCGTCCCAGAACAGATGGAAGACAAATGGTTCGTCTATTACTCAGAGGGCTGGCTCCACTTTCACCGGAGTTGGACCGGGGCTCTGATCTACTGCCTGCGCCTGGATGGCTCGCCGGCGGGCGTTCGGGTCACAGACTCATGGGTCAATCGGGAGCCGGAGCAGTACACGGCGACAGACACTGAGTACGACAGAAGGCTTGTGCGCTTCTTGATTGATGCATTCCTACTCGAGAGGAACGCCATCTTTCCCATGCCTCAAGGCACTGAAGGTTCCCCTCTTGGAGTGGTTCAGCACTCCTATGTCGGGCACGCGTATCCTGAACAATCGCAGGTTGAGCAAGCCAGGGACCGCGATGCCTAACCCTTCCATCGAGCGGACGTCCACCAGCCGGCTTCGCCGTCTGGCGGCCGCCGCTCATGTCAAACGTTAGACCGCATCAGAGCCATCTCGCCATCATCGAAGCGTCGCATGAACTACGCCCTTGATCGCCTCGCCAAGGACATTGCTCTCGCCGATCCAAGCCACGAGCGGTTGCGTCTTGAGTTCGGGTATTGCTGCGCCACGCGCGTCAAGCATCTTCTCGAGGAGCCGGACGTCGAACAATGCTTGCGCGGGCTGGGCGCTTACATTGCTGGCACTGGCGATCGCGAGTCGCTGAGGAAGCTTGCAGCCGAAGCCGCTCGCCTTGCCAATCATCATCAAGGCTCCAAGTCCATTGACGGGTGTGGTCATGCTGCAGTGTCAGCGACCTATGCGGTGGCCAAGGCAGTAGAAGGCAAGGCGCTCGAAGCCGCAAGTTATGCGGCGTACGCGGTCGTCTATGCCCAAGGCGGCTCTGCCGCGGTCGCAGATCGCGAGTCGTTCGAGCCGGAGTTCGAGTGGCAACACAGTGCACTGGTGTTGCTCGCCAATCAGGCGGTGGCGCGCAACGATGCGGCCTGACCCTTTCATCGAGCGGACGCCTTCCAGCGTGCTTCGCACGCTTGGAGTCGCCGCTCATGTCCAACGTTGGGCGTCACCAGAAGCGCCGAGACCTTCGGAGTTGAGGCATGACCCAATCGCCCGTTGAGATCCGAAAGCTCTCCCCCGAGGTGATGCAGGACTTTTTGCTGTTCTTCGACGGCGAAGCCTTTGCCGACAACCCGAAGTGGAGTTTCTGCTTCTGTCAGTTCCTGTACGTTGATCACACGAAGGTCAATTGGGCGACTCGAACCGTACAAGAGAACCGCGCCGCCGCTTGCGATCGAATCTGCAACAGCCGAATGGAAGGCTATCTCGCGTACCGCGCCGGGAAGCCCATCGGCTGGTGCAATGCGGCGCCTCGTACGATGATGGACTCCTTTGCAGATGAACCAGACCCAGACGCCGCTCGAATTGGTCAAATCACATGCTTTGTCATCGCCAAGGCCCATCGGCGTTCAGGGGTTGCCACCTCCTTGCTGCATGCAGCTTGCGCGGGGCTGAAGGCGCAAGGCCTCCAAATCGCAGAGGCAATGCCAATGGCCGAAGCGTCGAGCGACGCGCAGAACCACTTCGGCCCGCTGAGCATGTACTTGGCCGCAGGGTTTCAGGTGCATCGCACAGACGAAGAGGGCCGAGTGTATGTTCGTCTGAGTCTGGGCTAGCGTGCTTCCTACGGCAGTGACGCCCGACCCTTCCATCGAGCAGACGTCCACAAAGCGGCTTCGCCGCTTTGCGGCCGCCGCTGATGTCAAACGTTGGGCGTCTTAAGGCGTCGCGTTGCGCCGTGTACGCCTTAGGCGTATAGTTCGCGCATGCTCACGGTTATCGAGACGCTCCTGTTTCAGCGCCAATGGCCGCTGTACTGGACGGAGGAAGAACGCGGCGCGTTTGCTGCGTACATCGCCGAGCATCCTGCCGCGGGAGATGTTGTCCCCGAATCCGGTGGCATTCGCAAGGTGCGTTGGGGTCGCGCTGGCGCAGGGAAGTCGGGTGGCGTGCGAGTCATCTACTTCACGCGCCTGGCTGCTGGTGAGGTTGTCTTGCTCACGCTGTACGCAAAGGTCAAGACCGACAACCTGACCGGCGCGAAATTGAAGGAGATTCGCCGTGCCCTCGAAGAGTAAGCCCCTTTCCAAGGCTGAGCTTGCGGCCTATGAAGCCAAGCGCGATCTTGCAGCTGAACTTCTGCAAGCAGTGCGCGAAATGAAGGCTGGTCAAGTCCAGGTGGTCACGTCGCCCGTCATCGAGGCTCGCAAAAAGACCGGCCTGTCTCAGTCGCAGTTCGCCGCGCTCCTGGGTGTATCGGTTCGCACCTTGCAAGGGTGGGAGCAAGGTCGCAAGCAACCGAGCGGAGCAGCGCGCACGCTCCTGGCCATTGCGAGCACCAATCCCAAAGCCGTCCTGGCGGTCGCGGGGAAGTAGCGCTTCGTGCGGCAGACGCCCAACCCTTCCATCGAGCGGACGTCTTCCAGCGTGCTTCGCACGCTTCCAGCCGCCGCTCATGTCAAACGTTAGGCCGCAGAATGCAGCACATCCTCTCTCGAGCACCGTTGACTGCGCGATTATGTGTAGTTCTACTAGGCAGTTTCCTTGTCTCTGCATTCGTGCCCAGCTACGCGAGTGCCTTTGCGCTCACCCCGTGCAGAAGCGGGCTTTGGGCTGCGTTGCCACCGCTTCTTCTTCACTCGCTGATCTTCGGTAGCCTCTTCCATTGGCTCATCACCTGCTTCTCCCTTTTTTGTTCAGCGCTTGTTTGTGAACGTGAACTCGGCTCCGTGGCAATTGTCATCCTATGCCTTGGCACAACGGTTCTAGGCGCGGCCGCCTTCCTTCTCACCACCAGCGATTGCGTCCCATTCGTTGGTCCCGCGGCGTTTGCATGGGGCTTCGCTGGTGCAGCGCTTGTCGCAGCGATATTTCGCTGGAAACTCTCTCACTGGCTTGAGAGGGCCTATGTCATCGTCGTCCTGGTGAGCTTCGCCACACTGGTGCAAGCTCCGGTGGCCGTCGTGGCCCTTCAGTTGACTGGCTTCTTGTTCGGGGCGACGCTTGCTGTTTTCCGGTTCCGTCAACGCCGCGCGAAGGTTTCCAGTGGTGCGGGCGCTGCGGTCTAACCCTTCCATCGAGCGGACGTCTTCCAGCGTGCTTTGCACGCTTCCAGCCGTTAGGCGGCAGAAGGCCACGTCGCCTTGTCGATCTAGACGCATCCTGATACTGGCTCTGACAGCCATACAGGAGCCCACACATGCCTACAGTACTCGCCCTCGGACTTGATCCAGCCTTCGTTGAACTCCCTGGCTCTCCATCAATCACTCCCGACCTCGTTCGTGCCTTCATCGAATCCCAGTTCGAGCGCCTGCGCGTCTCAGGCTACGAAGTAGTCCCTTGCCTGGTGGATCTTGGTGAAACGGCTGAAGCCGTCACTGAACATTGCCTCAGGTCTCGCAACTTCGACTGCGTCGTCTTCGGAGCAGGGTTGCACTCCCCCGAGCGGCTCTTGCTCTTCGAGAAGTTGCTGAACCTCGTCCATTGCCATGCCCGCAGCGCGAGCCTCTGCTTCAATACAAACCCATCGGACACGCTCGAGGCCGTTCAACGGTGGGTCTAGTCCTGTCGACAAGCACTCGCGGCCTGAGCAAGTGCCGCCTAACCCTTCGCTCGAGCGGACCTCCACCGGCATGGCACTTGGGCCGCGCAACGCCTCGGTCTACGCTGCGTCGCGCGACCCAAGCGCCATGCCGGTGGTGTCCGCTCAGCACAAACGTTAGGCGTCACCACTTTCGACCCTTCGACCCCGCATGTCCGGCTGTCATAATGGCCGCCGCAATGGGGGCGAGCCATGCCGTACAAGCTCACGTGGGAGCGTTCTGGGGTCTATCGCCAGTACTACGGCGACATGACGATCTTTGAGCGCCGCGCGTCGTTCGACGCCATCTGCAGCGATCCACGTTTCGATGATCTTCGCTACGCAATCACAGACTACCTCGCGGTGAATGCGTACGAAGTTCGCAAAGACGCAACCATGGAGATCGCCGCTCTCCACATCGGGGCGCTTCGCACCAATCCACGCCTTGTGATTGCCGCTGTCGCTGACCGGCCAGACATCGTCGCGGACATCCAGGATTTCATCAAACTTCAGTTCACGGTAGCTCCTTACCGCCTGTTCTCTACGCTCGACGACGCGCGGCGATGGATCGATCGAGTCGATTGATAGGTCGACAGGGAGCCACGCATTCGTTGCCAGCTCGTCACGCCACTGGGAGTCTAGGCGCAACGACGCCTAACCCTTCCTTCAAGCGGACGTGCCTTCGGCACGCCGCTTGAGTCAAACGTTAGGCGCCATAGAAGCCTCCCAGTGGTTGGCTACAGTCGCAAGAATCTGAAGCAACCATGTCGATTCTGCTGCTCCTCGCTCGTCGTACAGATGCAGCACCATTCTTTCGAGAGCGCAGGAGACTCAAATGTCTGCATCGGTACTATTCATGTCAATGTCGCTCGACGGATACATCGCTGGTCCGAACGACGAAGTCAGCAATCCCGGAGGCGATGCCTTCGACCGGCTACACGAGTGGTACGGGGACTTCTCCCGGCCGTCTGGGGCAGTCGGAGAATTGTGGGACGAGTGGAATACGCCCGGTTCGATATTGGCGGGTCGGCGTACCGTGGAGCAAATCGATCACTGGGGCGGTGACAATCACGGTGTCCCGATCTTTGTGCCCAGCCACCGGCCGCCCGGCCCATCTGTCGCGAACTATCCGTTGGTGACGTATGTGCACGACGGAATCGAGAACGCGATGGCTCAGGCGAAGGCCGCCGCCGGCAATCTGAACGTGCTGATGCTCGGCGCGTACACAGCACAACGGGCACTTGAGGCCGGTGTGCTGGACGAGCTGCAGATCCATCAGATCCCAGTGCTGTTCGGTGGCGGCCGTCGGCTATTCGAGGTGTTGCCTTCGCGGATCGAGCTGGAGATCGTTCGGGTGATCGACACACCGGAGGCCACGCACATCCGCTATCGCGTTCGTCGCTGAGCGGGGTTGCGCCTAACCCTTCCATCGAGCGGACGTCTTCCAGCAAGCTTCGCTTGCTTCCCTCCGCCACTCATGTCAAACGTCAGGCCTCAGAAGTTGCGCACATGGGTCTTCCGGGCTGATAGTTCGCATCTCGTGCATGGTGATTGACAACGTCCCCTACCGAAACGCACAAAGGAGCCCCAGACTATGAAGACGCTCGCCGCTGCGCCTTTGCTCCTCCTCCTCGCCGCCTGCGCCACGCAAGAAGTCGCGGTACCCCCGGCCGCGTTCCGGGTGGGTTGGACCGGCATGCCGGACAACTCGATGCTGCCGCAGAAGAGCGCCGGCAACCTGAAGGCCAGCCCGAACTGCCTCGGCGACAACGTGTCGCCGCCGATCCAATGGAGCAACGCTCCGGACAAGACGCGCAGCTTTGTCATCTTTGTCGACGACCAAGCCGGCCGGGTCGGGCTTGGTGTCTCCCACATGGTGGTGTACGGAATCCCCGCAACCCTCTCCTCGTTCGCAGAAGGCGAGCTAAGCGCCGCGCCGCAGGGCGGCCGCTTCGTCGCTGGCAAGAGCACCCCCGGCATGACGGGCTGGTTTGGCCCATGCCCGCCGCGCGGCAACGCGCCGCAGCACTATGCGATGACGATCATCGCGACGACGCTCGAGCCCTCCGAACTCGCGCCCGGCTTGACTAAGGCAGAAGTACTCAAGGCACTCGAAGGGGGCAAGACGCTACGCGCCGCGAGCTACGTCTTCCGATAGCGCATTGATGCAAGGCCGCATAGCCCTGCGAAGCATGCCTGCGCTGAGGCCTAACCCCTCGCTCGAGCGGACCTCCACCACCATGGTACTTGGCCCACAAGGCTCTCAGGCATAGCATCCGCCCCGCGGGCCAAGCACCATGCCGGTTGCGGCCCGCTCAGCTCAAACGTTAGGCGTCGAAAATGTCGAGGCTCCGTATGCGATCACGCTCCGCCACCCGGCGCAAAGTCTTGTCTGTCCTGCCTGTGGGTGCGGTGGCGGTCCAGCCCGCTGAAACTGCCTTCGCTCAATCATCGAGCGCCACGAAAGACATTCGCTACGTTGTCTTTCATCGCCCAGGTCCCGCTTGGCAGCAGGGCAAGAGCATGTTTGAGCAGCCTGGCGTCGCGCAGCATGTACAACACTATCGCCAGTGGCTAGCCTCAGGCAAGCTCGAATTCGGTGGTCCGCATCTCGATGCCGCCGGCGGTGGAATGATGATTCCGGTGGCTGGCGTGCCCCAAGGCGAGGTAGAGCGCTTTGCCGCCGAAGACCCGGCCGTCAAAGACGGCACGCTTCTCTTCGAAGTTCGGCCCTGGCTCATTGGGATGTCAATGTGAGCGCGAAACACGCGACGCCCGACTAGGCATTGCAAGCAAGCATGAGCGCCACCGACAAGGTCCTTCTGTACTCCGGCGAGCTCGGCGTTTGCTACGGGCAGTTCTATGTAGTCGCCGCAACTGCCGACGAATGGACAGACATGAATGCGGCCTTTGCCGGGCAAAGCAACGGCCTGTGCGGTGGCGGGCAGCCCGGCCGCCTATTCTTCGTTACAGGCACGCACACCGGGAAGGTTCAGCTCACCGTCGAGTTCACGGCCACTCGACCCGAGGTCGAGCCAACTTGGGAAGAGCAAGTCGAATGCTCGTTCGAAGTCAAGGCCGGGCCAATCCACTTGCGCGATTGGGAGGGCCTGCTGTCCCATGTGCTCCAGTTGTCGCCGCGTTCGTACCGCGTGCGCTACAGCGCTCGGGGCATGCTCGCAGATTGGGAGGTCGAACCTAGTCCGACGAAACTCCAGTCCTACCTCGTTCAATTCTGGCCTGAGCCTCCCCGTCCTGACGAAATCGTTCGCGCCCAAGGTGAATGTGCAAAGTACTGGCATGCCGAGGTTGCCAAGTCAGGTGGTGGCACTGACACGAGTGATGCCTGACCCTTCGCTCGAGCGGACCTCCACCGGCATGGCACTTGGGCTGCGAGGCGCTCAGGCGTAGCATGGGCCTCGCGGCCCAAGTGCCATGCCGGCGCTTCTGGCCCGGTGGAAGTCTGTGTAGGTCGAGGCGCAGCTTCGGGAGGTTGAAACTTGGGCAAGACTAGACTTGAAGCCTTCAGTGATGGCGTGCTCGCTATTGTCATCACCATCATGGTCCTCGAACTGAAGGTTCCTCACGGACCGTCGCTCGGCGCGGTGGCAGCCCTGCTCCCAGTGTTCCTGAGCTACGTACTCAGCTTTGTGTACGTCGGCATCTACTGGAACAACCACCACCACATGCTCCACGCTTGCACACGCGTCACGGGCGGCATCTTGTGGGCCAATCTGCACCTGCTCTTTTGGCTGTCCCTGCTGCCCTTTGTGACGGGGTGGATGGGCGAGAACCACTTCGAGCCCATCCCTTCGGCCCTGTATGGTGTCGTGCTTTTGTGCGCAGCCGTCGCCTACTGGATACTTCAGCAGGCAATCATTGCGTCGCAAGGCAATGATTCGCTGCTTCGCCATGCAGTGGGAAGCGACTGGAAGGGGAAACTCTCACCCTTGCTGTACATCCTTGCGATCACACTGACGTTCTTTCTCCCGTGGGCGGGTCAGCTCATCTATGTCGGCGTCGCGCTGCTTTGGCTCGTCCCCGATCGACGCATAGAGCGCACCCTCACGCATGCCGCCTAACCCTTTGCTCGAGTGGACCGCCACCGGCAAGGCCTCTCAGCTCAAACCTTAGGCCTCGAAGCTCCACCTCCATGTCCGAGCGGTCCACTTTCTCGCAAACAGTTGGCTTCGTAGGTTGGCTGGCCATCGTGTTCCTCGCAGCTGCTATCGGTGCGGCCGCCTCTGTCGAGGCCAGCACGTTCTACGCGCAGCTAATTCGGCCGGCCTGGGCTCCCCCAGCCTCCGCCTTTGGTCCTGTCTGGTCTGTTCTCTATCTCCTCATGGGCATTGCTGCGTGGCTGGTGTGGCGTGAGCGAAGTGCCAGCCATCTGGGAACTGCGCTCACGCTATTCACAGCCCAGCTATGCGCAAACTCACTCTGGTCGTGGTTGTTCTTCGCTTGGCGCAACGGCGCCTTCGCGTTCGCAGAAGTGCTGGTTCTGTTGGCTCTCATCGCAGTCACGATCGCTGCGTTCTGGCGCATCAGTCGTTTGGCTGGCGTTCTGATGCTTCCGTATCTTGCATGGGTCTGCCTTGCATCCGCGCTGACTTGGTCGGTATGGCAAAGCAACCCAAATGTCTTGTAGTGGGCGGGCACCGCCTGTTTGCGGGTAACGCTCATGTCAAACGTTCGGCCGCTGGCGTCACCGCAGTGGCCTCAGTCATCATTTCCGGGACGATCGTTGTAGCCATGCGCGAAACGCTAGGCGTCAAAGAACGCTGCGTGGCGCATACTTAGATCATGGCTATTCCGCATGCCCTTGCCGGCCAGGCAATCGATGTCCGGCCTCTTGGTTCCCGCTTGTCTGGCGAGAAGACGATCGCGCTGTTCAAGTCCGCCGACCTCGAGGTCATGCGCCTTGTCCTTCGAGCCGGCAAATCGCTGCCGCCACACAGCGTGCCGGGAGAACTCACGGTCCAGTGCATTGAAGGATCCATCGACGTCACGGCCGAAGGTGAGAGTCACGTGCTTCGAGCCGGGCAACTACTCTTCTTGTTGGGCAACGTCTTGCATGGCGTAACTGCCCTTGAAGATTCATCGGCGCTGGTAACCGTCGTGCTGAAACGATAGAGCCGCTCGATGCGTACGCAAGGCGTCGCCGAATCCTTCCATCCAGCGGACAACTTGGGCATGGTCAAGGTCATTCAGGTGAAGGTCAAGCCGAACGCACGCGCGAGCGTCCTCGTGGAAGACGCCTCGGGTGTGTGGTCTGCTCAAATCAAGGCACCGCCTACAGACGGAAAAGCCAATGAAGAGCTCATTGCGCTGGTCGCCAGGCACTTCGCCGCGCCGAAGTCCGCCGTTTCCATCAAGAGCGGCGCATCCGGCCGCATCAAGCTCGTGCGCATCGAGAACTGAAGCCTGTTCCAGCACCACTGTGGGAAGGGACCGTAGCGCAAATCGTAGAAGCGTAAGGGACGGCCGCGAGTTCATCGCGCACTGCGCCTTCCGTATCATCGACAGTCGTTGCGTTAGAGGATCACCCCATGCCAATCACCAGACTGTTTCTCGCCGTCGTTCTCTTCGCCACATCGACGGGCGCCGTGTCCGCCGATGCTCGAGATCGCAGCTTTGTTCGGCTCGGTATGGCTGAAGGCGAGGTTCTCTTCAAGATCGGAAAGCCGGACCATGAAGCGTTCATCCTGAGCGTCCAGGGCCAACCTGAAGAGAAGACCTGGACCTACTTTCCGCACTCGAGAGATCCACAGACTCTCACGATCATCACGTTGCGGGCAGGTGTAGTGGCCGACATCGAACGCAAGATCGCTCGCTAGGTTCTGGCTGAACGGGACCAACGCCAAGCTGATCTGCAGGCAGTGCACCACCTTGTCCTCCTTGGCGATTCGATTCTCGTCACACAAACCCTTCACGAGGACCAACGACATGAACGCCCAAGACTTGCGCTCGATTCAAGCCCCTCTGAAAGAACGCTATCGCGAATCGCCTGAGGCTGCGTTGATCACTTTGCGTTCACAAGGTCGAATCAACGAAGGTGTCACCTGCAAACTCGAAACTGGCAAAGCGCTCGTCGCCGCGGGCCTGCATCCTGCCACGGGTGGCAGCGGGCAGGCAGCGTGCTCTGGCGACATGCTGCTCGAGGCCCTGGTGGCTTGCGCCGGCGTGACGCTCAACGCCGTGGCTACCTCGCTTGGCATCGAGTTGCGAGACGCCTCGGTCCAGGCCGCAGGCGATCTGGACTTTCGCGGCACGCTGGGCGTCTCGAAGGACGTTCCCGTCGGGTTCCAAAACATACGGCTGGAGTTCACGCTCGACACTGACGCATCGGAAGAACAACTCGCCACGCTCCTGCGCCTCACCGAGCGGTACTGTGTCGTGTACCAAACCCTCAGCCATCCTCCTGCAATTGCCGTTTCGCGAAGGCGTGCATCCCAGGCATGACCGATCAAGCTTCACGCCATGGCGCTTGCCCTCGACGGCTGTCTGGTCAGGTTTGCTCCGATTGCTCCTTGCCGGCTCAGTGATCGCGAAGCGACGCCCCGCGGGGCAGGCCTGAAAGACGTCTGGCGTCCGCGGCCCAGTTCGTGGCACCGAGTTCGTGGCAGAGTGCGGGGTATCTACTCTACGTGCGCGCAACATGCTCCGAGGAACCTGCCATTGCGGGGCCGTCACCGTCGAGCTGCCTTCGGCTCCGGAGAAGGCCACCAGCTGCAACTGCTCGATCTGCCGCCGCCTGGGTGCGGTCTGGGCCTACTATGAATTCGGCACCGTCCGAATCACCGGGCATCCCGAGAACACCCAGGAGTACGTGCAAGGCGACAGAACGCTCGCAACCGTGCGCTGCGCAACATGCGGCTGCGTCACGCATTGGGAGCCACTTCCCCGGGAGCCCGGCAAGCACCACGGCGTGAACCTGCGCAACTTCGACCCGAAAGTGCTGGAGTCTGTGCGGGTTCGGCATTTCGATGGTGCAGACACCTGGACGTTCCTGGACTGAACCTTCTCCAATCCCGCAACCCTTTCATCGATCTTCATCGGGAGACCCGAAGTGAGCGACCCAGAGAAACAAGTGCTGCGAGCGCTCGACACCTACAAGTCAGCTGTTCTGGCAAAGAACGCCGAGACATTCATGCATCTGTACGACCCCGACGTGAGGGTGTTCGACACCTGGGGAATATGGTCGTACGAGGGTGCTGCGGCTTGGAGAGTGGCGGTAGAAGGTTGGTTCTCCTCGCTTGGCAGCGAGAGCGTCAGGGTCACGTTCGAAAGCGTGAAGATCATGGCGGAACCAGGCTTCGCCACGATGAGCGCCTTCGCGACTTACGCCGCCATCTCGGCCCAGGGCGAGCAGCTTCGCGCAATGCAAAACCGCATCAGCTGGGTGCTCAAGTCTCGTGGTCACGTTCTGCGGGTCGTGCACGAGCATACGTCCGCACCCATCGGGTTCGAGGATACCAAGGCAATCCTGAAACGCGAGAGCAAGCCATAACATGACCACCGCCGGCCAGGTGCCGCGGGACAACAACACAGGCTGAGCCGTGCCCGCAGTCATGAACCAGATCGCACCCCGGAGGCTCAGGTGAAAAGAGTCACTGGCATCGGAGGAGTCTTCTTCAACGCGAACGACCCTGTCGCACTGCGCGCCTGGTACGAGCGGCACCTCGGCATCGACGTCCAGGATTGGGGAGGCACAGCCTTCACATCGCTCGATGCCGCCGGGAACCCAACCGGCGCAACGATCGTGTGGTCCATCGGCGCCGCCGACAATACGCAGTTCGCGCCGAGCAAGGCGACCTTCATGATCAACTATCGCGTCGAAGACTTGGACGCTGTACTTCGCGCACTGCAGAACGAAGGATGCAACGTCCTGGAGAAGACGGACAACTCCGGGCACGGGAAGTTCGCCTGGGTCATGGACCCGGAGGGCAACAAGATCGAACTCTGGCAGGAGTCTTCAGGCAAACCTCGCGTGCCCGACGCAGATTTCTTTCGAGCCTTGGAAGTCGAACGGACCCAAGCACTCGTTGCCCGCGACGTCACGACAATACGTCGATTGCATGCGCCCGACTACGAGCTCATCAGCGTGCCGGGGCGCGTGATGAGTCTCGAACGCTACTTGTCTCTCATGGCCATCGATGTGTTCTACGCGAAGTGGGAACATGGCCCGATGAGAGTTCAGCTCTCAGAGGGAATGGCTGCGGTCAGGTACCAGGCGAAGATCACCTTTCCCTCGGGCAAGGTCGTCGACTGTTGGCATACCGATATGTACGCACTACAGTCCGGCGCGTGGAAGGCAGTCTGGTCGCAGGCAACACAACTCGCACCGGACTCGGCCTCCTGACGAGCATCAAGTCCACCCCCGACCGCAACACGATCTGTTCCCAGACGCTCGCACTCGTGAACAGCCAGGTCGGCAAGCGCTGAACGAGTGACTAACTCGCCGGGAGGTCCTCATGAATGCAGAGGTAGTTCCCTTCGCTGTCCTTGAACCAAGCGGCCTTCTCGGCTCCGAGCACACAGACGTGGTTCACGGTCTTCAGGCCCGGGAAATCATAGTCCTCGAAGACGACTCCCGCGCGCTTGAGCTGCTCGATGCTGGCGGCGATGTCCTGCACGCGGAAGCTGATCGCAGTGTGGTCGGCCTTGGTTCCTTCCGGCTTGGGGAACAGTGCAAGCGTGCTGCCGCCGACCGCGTAGACGAACTTCCCATCGGGCTTGAACCCGCCGGGTTTCAAGCCCAGGGAGCCCTCGTAGAAGGCACGCGCGCGGTCCATGTCCTTGACCGGCAGCATCGTCGTGACAGAAGCATCGGACAACATGACAACGTCCTTTCGCTCAATCCGGTCCCGCCCCAGCAACTGGCGCCCGCCAGGCCGTCCGACCGACATGGCAGCTTATGCCTGTTGAGTTCGCCGCGCCAGTACGCTCGGTGCCCAGCGTGAGCCCAGCGTCTGAACCACCGAAGCCCTTCCATACCCATCGGGAGAAAGCGCCCATGTCAAAACTCTCACCCAACGCTCAGCTCGTATCGTCCATCTTCGAGCAGGTTGCCCGAGGCAACGGCGCTCCCTTCTGGGAGGCGTGCCATGAAGACATCGTCTGGCGCACCATCGGCGAGGGCTCGTGGAGCGGCGAGTTCGTCGGGAAGCAGACCATCGTCGACGAGATCTTCCGCCCCCTGAACCGCGTGCTCGTCGAACGATCCACGATCCCCACCCGCCTGATCGACGGCGGCGACGTCATCGTGTTGCAGGCCCGCGGCAAGAACCTCACTCGCAACGGCCAGCGTTACGACAACGACTATGCGTTCGTCATCCACTTCAGGGACGGCAAGATCTCTCGCTACGAGGAGTATTGCGACACCGACCTGATCGCGCGCGTGCTGCCTGACCGGCTCGCCGCCAAGGCGATGTCCAAGCCCGCCTGAGCTTTCCGCCGGGCACCAACCCCACAAGGTGCCGAGGTAGTGCTTTCGTATCGATTCTTCGCGGACGCGGTGCTTGTCGTGCACCTCGGCGTCATCGTCTTCGTCATTGGCGGGCTGCTGCTCATCCTTGCCGGGAACGCACTCCGCTGGCGCTGGGTCAATGGTCTCTGGTATCGGCTCGTGCACCTTCTCGCCATCGCATTCGTCGCGATTCAGGCGTGGCTTGGCGCGAACTGCCCGCTCACCACGCTCGAATCGTGGCTGCGTGTGCGGGCCGGGTCAGCCGGGTATGGCAAGAGCTTCATCGAGCACTGGGTGCAGTGGCTTGTCTACTACGAGGCCCCGCCCTGGGTATTTGCGCTGGCCTACACGCTCTTCGCCTTGCTCGTGCTCGCGTGCTGGTGGCGCTTTCCCCCTCGACGCTCATGACGATGTTTGTGCGGCCGCACGAGTTAGTTAGAGAGAGACCTGCGTCATCCCGACGCAGAACCCTGCCAGCAGCACCACATTGAGCAGCATGCCGGTGATGTGCAGCCGTCGGAACTGCTTGATGGCGGCCGAGTCGTCTGCAGTCATCGTGGACCGCAGCGCATCCATGCCTCCGACGAACCAGTGCCGGGCTGCGAAGCCGAGTACCGCGATGCAGGCCAGCGCCAACGCGATGATGGGCTTGCCGACCAGGCCATAGCTCAACGCACCGACCGTCGCCGTGGTCATCAGCGCCATGTAGTAGACGTTGAACAGCCCGCGGATGAAACGCGAGTCGAGTGGGGTATCGTGCTTGAGGATGAGCAGCGGCAGCGAGCCCATCATGAAAAATCCCATCCAGACGAGAAGCGCGACGGTCGAAATCAACGCAACGATCAGCATCGGAACTCCCGAGACGGCTGGCATCGGATTCTAGTGCGCGCACCGTGGAGGCATGCATGAAGGCGCAAGAACGTGAAGAGCTTCTTCAGACTTTGAAGCAGCGTTTCGAGAAGAACATGAAGCGGCACGAGGGAGTCGCGTGGACCGATGTGCAGGCCAGACTCCAAGACAACGCCAAGGCGCTCGAGTCGCTTCGCGAAATGGAGGCGACGGGCGGCGAACCCGACGTGATCGGCCTCGACACGCAAACGCGGCACTACACGTTCTGCGACTGCTCTGCGCAAAGCCCGGCTGGCCGCAGAAGCGTGTGCTACGACCGTGAAGCGCTCGAGTCGCGCAAGGAGCACAAGCCGCAGAGCAGTGCTCTGGAGATGGCCGCCTCGATGGGCGTCGACCTCCTGACTGAAGACGAATACCGGCACCTGCAGAAGCTCGGCGAGTTCGACACCAAGACTTCCAGCTGGGTGAGAACGCCGCCCGAGATCAGGGCGCTCGGAGGCGCCCTCTTCTGCGACATGCGCTATGGCAAGGTGTTCGTCTATCACAATGGCGCAGAGTCCTACTACGCGGCCAGAGGCTTTAGAGGGATGCTCCGTGTCTGAACCATCGACGCGATGATCTCCATAGACATCGCCGGCCATCGCTTTCAGCTTCGCGCTGCAGCTGTCGTCCTGCACGACGGCCATGTCCTGCTTCATCGCGTGGAAGGCGGCGACGACTTGTTCTGGTTTCTTCCAGGCGGGCGCGTGGAGCCCGGCGAAGACGCGCAGAGCGCGCTGGAACGCGAGATGAAGGAGGAACTGAACGAGCGCGTCGAATGTGCCGGCTTGCTCCATGTCGTCGAGAACTTCTTCGAGCACGAGGGCAAGCGCAATCACGAGATCGGGTTGTACTTTCGTGTCGAGCTCGATCCGAAATCCGTGCTCCTCGACAAGTCACGCTCCCATGCGGGCGTCGAAGCCGACAAGCGGCTCGAGTTCCGTTGGTTCGCCACGGATCGACTACACGAGGTCGACCTGCGGCCTTCGTTCCTGTGCGAATCGCTTTCCCGCAGGCATCTCGACTTTCAACACATCGTTCAACGAGGGTGAGGCAGCTCGCCCTCCAACGCGCTCATGCCCCTGCCCTCCTTCTCACCCATCGATTCACCCCGCCTCACGCTGCGAAGCGTGGCACCCGGCGACCTCCCCGACCTGATGGAGGTCAACGGCGATCCGCAGGTCACCCAGTTCCTCCCGTACGCAACGTGGCAGTCGCTGCAGGACGCCGAAGCCTGGCTCGCGCGCATGCAGACGCTCGGCGCGTCCGGCGCCAGCGAGCAACTGGTGCTCGCGCGGCGCACCGACTCCAAGGTGATAGGCACCATGCTGCTCTTCAAGTACGACGAAGGCAGCAGCCGCGTCGAGCTGGGCTACGCCCTCGGCCGTGCGCACTGGGGCCAGGGGCTGATGCGCGAGGCCGTCGTGGCTGCATGCACGCATGCGTTCGCCAGCGCCGGCATTCGCCGCATCGAAGCCGAGGTGAACCCCGACAACCGCGCTTCGTGCGGGCTGCTGGGCGCGGTGGGCTTCGTGCTCGAAGGCCGGCTGCGCAAGCGATGGGTGGCGAAGGGCACCGCCTACGACACCCAGATCTACGGCTGCCTGGCCGAGGACTGGCGGGCCGGGCGCGGGCCGAACTGACGCAGAATCGAAGCATGAAGCTCGTCGGCATGCTGGACTCTCCGTACGTGCGGCGCGTCGCGATCTCGCTGCAGCTTCTCGGCCTGCGCTTCGAGCACCAGTCGGTCTCGGTGTTCCGCACGTTCTCGCAGTTCCAGCAGATCAATCCCGTCGTGAAGGCGCCCACCCTCGTGTGCGACGACGGCGAGGTGCTGATGGACTCGTCGCTGATCCTTGAGTACGCCGAAGCGCGCGCACGGCCGCGCACCTTGCTGCCGAGCAGCCTGCAGGAGCTTCAGCACGACCTGCGTCTCACCGGGCTCGCGCTGACCGCGTGCGAGAAGAGCGCGCAGATCGTCTACGAGCGCGGGCTTCGTCCGGCCGAGAAGGTGCATCAACCCTGGATCGACCGGGTCTCGGGCCAGTTGCTCGCCGCGTACTCCGCGCTCGAGCAGGAGCTCTCACATCGCCCGCTCGAGGTCGGCCGCTCGACGATTCGTCAATCAGGCGTGAGCGTCGCGGTGGCGTGGCACTTCACGCAACAGGTGCTGCCGCAGGTCGTTCCCGCGACTGGGTTTGCACGTCTGGCGGCGCTTTGCGCCGCGGCCGAGGCGCTGCCCGAGTTTGCTGCAGCGCCGTATGGCGAAGGAACATGCCAGCTTGCTCAGAGCTGAGTGAAGTTGAAGCGCAACTCGCGTACGCGAAGGAGACCGCATGACCCTGACGATCCGCCCCGTGACCAGCGACGACTTCGCGTCGTGGACACCGCTGTGGGACGGCTACAACCGCTTCTACGGGCGCTTCGGCCCGACGGCGCTCGCCCCCGAGGTCACGCGGATGACCTGGTCGCGCTTCTTCGATGCCTACGAGCCGGTGCACTGCAGGGTGGCCGAACGCGACGGCGCACTGCTCGGGCTGGTGCACTTTCTCTATCACCGCAACACCACGCTGATTGCGCCGATATGCTATTTGCAGGATCTCTTCACCACTGAAGCCGCGCGCGGCCAGGGTGTCGGGCGCGCGCTGATCGATGCGGTGTACCGGCATGCCGCCGAGGCCGGCTCGCCTCGCGTGTACTGGCACACGCACGAGACCAACCAGGTGGCGATGCGCCTGTATGACCAGGTGGCCGAACGTTCGGGCTTCGTCGTGTATCGCAAGTCGCTGTAGACGATCGAAGGCAATGGACCAGCCCATCGTCGGATTCCACCTGGACGACGAGCAGCATTGGGTCGCCGAGCTGGCGTGCGGACACGACCAGCACGTGCGCCACGACCCGCCATGGAGCTCGCGCCAGTGGGTGACCACCGAAGCCGGCCGGAACGCCACGCTAGGCCGCACGCTCGCCTGCCGCAAGTGCGACCAGGGCGCGCCGCGCGACTGGATTGCCAAGACAGCTGCGCGCGATACTTGAGCCTGGTCCCCGCGAAGCCGTACCGATGAACCTTGACCATTCACACACGATTGCCAGCGTCGAGCAACTCGAGTCGCTGTTCGGCGAGGTCGGCGAAGCCTCGCGCAAGAAGGAAGTCGATCACCTGCCGCAGGTGTACCGCGCGCTGATCGAAGCGTCGCCCTTCGCGATCCTCGCGACGGTCGGCCCGGGCGGGCTCGACGCCTCTCC
>Ga0075370_10000288_pt1 | contig 18082 bp, 19 predicted proteins | sample EndMethybrTD3035_FD_71398 | JGI IMG/M metagenome (GOLD analysis project Ga0075370, IMG submission 71398) | Populus endosphere microbial communities from Tennessee, USA - Endosphere MetaG P. TD hybrid TD303-5 | ecosystem: Host-associated > Plants > Roots > Endosphere | place: USA: Tennessee... | reverse complement strand
AGCGGCCGATGCCGAGGCACTGTCGCCCGATGGGCTGTCGTGCTCGTGGCGCCGGGGTTCGAGATCGTCGCGATGATGTGGGCGCATTCCCGAGCGCAGGTAGCGGTTGTGGTGAGCCCCGCGCGGCAGGAAGCGCGCAAGCTCGGTCAACGCCATCTGGTAGACATCGCGCTTGAATTCGATCACCAGCTCGAGCGGCACCCAGTACTCGTTCCAGCGCCAGGCGTCGAACTCGGGATGGTCGGTCGCGCGCAGGTTCATGTCGCTGTCGCGACCGACAAGCTGCAGCAGGAACCAGATCTGCTTCTGACCGCGGTAGTGGCCCCGGGCATCGCGCCGAATGAAGTGATCCGGGACCTCGTAACGCAACCAGTCGCGAGTACGCGCGACGATGCGCACGTGGTCGGGGACAAGCCCCACTTCTTCGTGGAGCTCGCGGAACATCGCCTGCTCCGGCGTTTCGCCGTACTTGATGCCCCCTTGCGGGAACTGCCAGGAATGGGTGCGGATGCGTTTGCCCCAAAAAACCTGGTTCTTCTGGTTGAGCAGGATGATGCCGACGTTGGGTCTAAACCCTTCACGGTCGAGCATAATCAACCCCAATTCATTCGTTGAATTCATTATTACACCGGCGTGACCGGAAGCAAGCCCTGGTGTTTCCCGCATCGCCTGCCACGCACTCGCAGCGTGTCGCGACGTCCTGAAGCCGCATGAAAGCCACCCAGTTCTTCGTCTCCACCCTGAAGGAAGCCCCCGCCGACGCCGAAGTCGTGAGCCACAAGCTGATGATGCGCGCCGGCTTCATCAAGCGCCTCGGCGCCGGCATCTACAGCTACATGCCAATGGGCTTGCGGGTGATCCGCAAGGTCGAGAACATCATCCGCGAGGAGATGAATCGGGCCGGCGCCGTCGAGTTGCTGATGCCCATCGTGCAGCCGGCCGAGCTGTGGCAAGAAACAGGGCGCTTCGAGACCATGGGGCCGGAGCTCATGCGTGTGAAGGATCGCCACGAACGCGACTTCGTGATTCAGCCGACCAGCGAAGAAGTGATCACCGATATCGCGCGCCAGGAGCTGCGCAGCTACCGTGCGCTGCCGAAGAACTTCTATCACATCCAGACCAAGTTCCGGGACGAGCGCCGCCCGCGCTTCGGCGTGATGCGTGGGCGCGAGTTCACGATGAAGGACGCCTACAGCTTCGATCGCGATCTCGAGTCGGCACGCAAGAGCTACCAGGGCATGTACGACGCTTACGTGCGCATCTTCGAGCGCATGGGGTTGACCTTCCGTGCAGTCGCGGCCGATACCGGCGCCATCGGCGGCGACATCTCGCACGAGTTCCAGGTGATCGCCGATACCGGTGAAGACGCGATCGTCTATTGCCCGGGTTCCGACTATGCAGCGAACATCGAGCTGGCGGAGGCGCTCGCGCCGGCCGCGCCACGCGCTGCCGGCGCGAAGCCGTTGACGAAGACACCGACGCCCGGCAAGAGCACCTGCGAGGATGTCGCTGCACTGCTCGGTGTGCCGCTCGAGACGACGGTGAAGTCGCTGGTGCTGGCCACCGATGAGAAGAACGCGGCCGGCGATGTGGCCAAGACAACGGTCTGGTTGCTGCTGGTGCGCGGCGATCACGCCCTCAACGAGGTCAAGGCCAGCAAGCTGCCCGGCCTGAAGGAAGGCTTTCGCTTTGCGACGGTCGGCGAAATCGAATCCCACTTCGGCTGCAAGCCCGGCTACCTCGGCCCGATCGGCTTGAAACAGCCGGTCAAGATCGTCGCCGACCGCACGGTAGCAGCCATGAGCGACTTCATCTGCGGCGCGAACGAATCCGACTTCCACTTCACCGGTGCCAACTGGGGCCGCGACCTGCCCGAGCCCGATGTGGTCGCCGACATTCGCAACGTGGTCGAGGGCGATCCGTCGCCCGACGGCAGGGGTGTGCTCGCGATCCAGCGTGGAATCGAAGTCGGCCATGTATTCCTGCTCGGCACGAAGTACAGCGTCGCGATGAAGGCGACCTACCTCGACGAAGGCGGCAAGCCTCAGTTGATGCAGATGGGCTGCTTCGGCATCGGTGTCACGCGGATCCTCGGCGCCGCCATCGAGCAGAACAACGACGAGCGCGGCATCATCTGGCCCGCCTCGATCGCGCCGTTTTCGGTCGTGATCTGCCCGATCGGCTACGACCGCTCGGACGATGTGCGCGTCGCTGCCGACAAGCTGCATGCCGATCTGCAGGCGATCGGCGTCGACGTGCTGCTCGACGACCGCGGTGAACGCCCCGGAGCGATGTTCGCCGACTGGGAGCTGATCGGCGTGCCGCACCGGGTTGTCATCTCGGACCGCGGCCTGAAGGACGGCAAGGTCGAGTACCAGGGCCGGCGCGACGCGCAGGCCAGCACGCTGACGCTGGCCGAACTGCTGCCGACGCTGAAGACCAAGCTGGGCGCATGAACGACGCCGGCCGGCGCCGCATCGTTGCGGCCGGCTTGCTCGGTGTCGCCGCATGGCCGCGTCTCGCGCTGGCGGGCGCGCAGGTCGAAGAGCCGCTCGCCGATTCTGTGCGCTCCGCGCTGAGTGCTGCGATCAGCGATGGCGCACCTCCGAAGCCGGTGTTCGACACCATCGAGCTGCGTCTGACCTACCTGCGCTGGCTAGGCGAAATGAGCCAGCGGCTGCGCAAGCGGTTTGCCGACAACACGGCCAGAGTCGATTTCCTGCAGGCGGTTTGGTACGAGAGCAAGCGCGCCGGCCTCGACCCGGCCTTGATGCTGGGCCTCGTTCAAGTCGAAAGCGGGTTTCGCCGATACGCGATCAGCGTGGTCGGCGCACGCGGCTACACGCAGGTGATGCCGTTCTGGGCTCGTCTGATCGGCGACGGCGACCCGAGCCGGTTGTTCCACATGCAGACCAACCTGCGCTTCGGCTGCGTGATCCTCCGCCACTACCTCAACACCGAGCGTGGCGACATGTACATGGCGCTTGGCCGCTACAACGGCAGCCGCGGCAAGCCGGAGTATCCGAACGCCGTCTTCGCGGCGCGCAAGCTCTGGGAGTACAAGGCCAGCTGACGTCCGCGCAGTGTGTCGCGCTACAGGCCGCGCCAGGTCTTCGGCGCCGCGTCTTGGATGCCGATCAGTGCGAGCACGCGCTCGACGGTGTCGTCGACCAGTTCGTCGATGCTCGCTGGCCGGTGATAGAACGCCGGCAGCGGCGGAAAGACGATGCCGCCCATCTCGGTGACCGCGGTCATGTTGCGCAGGTGCGCGAGGTTGAACGGCGTCTCGCGCACCATCAGCACGAGCCGCCGCCGTTCCTTCAGGGCCACGTCGGCGGCGCGGGTCAGCAGATTGTCCGAGAGGCCATGCGCGACCGATGCGAGCGTCTTCATCGAGCAAGGCGCAATGACCATTGCCGACGTGGCGAACGATCCGCTGGCGATCGCCGCGCCAATGTCCGCAGGGTTGTGCGCCACGTCAGCGAGCGCTTCGAACGCGCGCCGATCGAGGCCGAGCTCATGGTGCACATTCAGCACGCCGGCCGGCGTCACGACGAGATGCGTTTCGCGGCCGACGGCATGCAGCCGTTGCAACAGGCGCTGCGCGTAGATCGCCCCGGTGGCGCCGGTCACGCCGACGACGACGCGCTCGACCGGTGCCGTCACGAACTCAGACCTTCTCGCCGAGCGTCTGCTGCAGCTCGCCGGCCTGGTACATCTCCATCATGATGTCCGAACCGCCGACGAATTCGCCGTTCACATAGAGCTGGGGAATCGTCGGCCAGTTCGCATACTCCTTGATGCCCTGGCGAATCTCCTCGTCCTCGAGGACGTTGACCGTCTTCAGATCGTTCACGCCGCAGGCCTTCAGGACCTGGATCGCGCGGCCCGAGAAGCCGCACATCGGAAACTGCGCCGTGCCCTTCATGAAGAGCACGACACGGTTGTTCTTGACCAGCTGGTCGATGCGTTGTTGGACGTCGCTCATGGTGGGGTGCCCCGCACAAATTGAATGGAACCAATCCGGTTTATACGGGAAAGCGCGGCACGCTTCCCGCTGCGAGCGGCAAGCCCCTCGTACGTCCTTGCGTTATTGCGGCGGCCGCCGCCGGCTCAGAACGCGTACGACACACCGAATTGGAACATCGGCGTCATGCGCAGATCGCGCACGATGTCGTCGAGGTTCTGTCCCGACCCGAACAGCCGCCCGAGGCGGACCGCGTTGCTCGGGTTCTGCGCAACCAGGCCCAGGTCGGCGCTGATGCTCCAGCCGCCGCGCACCGACAGTCCCGTATAGCCGACACCCATATAGGGCAGCGTCGCTGTCTCGGTGGACGGGTCGCGCAGATAAGGAACGGCACCGGCGTTGCTACCGAAGAGGCGGGTTCCGACGCTGAACGCGTTGCCAGCACCCAGCCCGGGCTGGCCGCTCCAGGCTTGGCCGCGCGGCCCGAGAATCAGCCCGCTGGTCGCGCGAAAGCCGCCTTGCGTGCCCAGGCCCAGCAGCGAGCGGGTGAAGTAGTAGTCGCCCATCAGGCTCATGCTGTTCGGGCGGCTTGCGTCGGCATCGAGCAGGCTGGAGCGCCAGAATGTCGAGCCGCTGCCGACCGATACGCGCCCCTGCCAGCTGGACCAGGTTGCCGCGTCACGCTTGACCGCCAACCCTTGCCCATCGGCCGCTGCGCTGAGCCCTGCGCTCAGCAGCAACACGATTCCGGCTCCAGAAAGCACGCATGTCGAATGACGCATGACAGCTCCTCTCGGCGGCGTGGCGTTGGTCCGGAGGCCCGGCGCGATCAACGCCTGTTCGAGTTCATCGTACGCCGGGCATTTCGATTCGTGTAGCGATTCGTCGCACGACAGACCCCCCAAATCCGGTAGTTTGTGGCTCCTTCACCCATGACGTCCGCCCGTGCAGCGCGGCTGGCCGGCGAGGTCGGCGCGTGTTGCGATCTCGCCAAAGCCGTGGGCAGCAAGCAACGCGTGGACTGCACGAGCCTGGTCGTAACCATGTTCGACGACCACCCAGCCGCTAGGCTCGAGGTGCTCCGCCGCCCGGCCGACGATGTGGCGCAGCGCGTCGAGGCCGTCGCCGCCCGGCGTCAGCGCGGCGATCGGTTCGTTCCGCAGCGCCGCCAGGTGGGGGTCGGCAGCCGCGATGTACGGCGGGTTGCTGAGCACGAGATCGAAGCGCGCGTCGCCGACGGCCTCCCACCATGAGCCCCGCGCGAAGGAGACGCTTGTTCCGAGGCTGTGGGCATTCGCGCGGGCAACTTCGAGTGCCGCTGCGCTCGCATCGGTGGCGCTGACCCGCGCGTCGGGGCAAGCGTGTTTCACGGCAATCGCGATCGCGCCGCTGCCTGTGCCCAGGTCGACGACCCGCGGCGGTGAGCGATCGCGCAGCGGCCCGTTCAGCAGCTCGATCGCCCAGTCGACCAGGATTTCGGTCTCCGGCCGCGGCACCAGCACATCCGCATTGACCTGCAGCAGCAGGCCGTGGAACTCCTTTTCGCCGAGCAGATAGGCAAGCGGTTCGCCGGCGGCGCGGCGAGCGAGCAGGCTATTCCAGGCGGCGAGTTCGGCCGGCGGCAGCGTCGCGTCGTCATGCGCCAGCAGCCAGGTTCGCGGCTGGCCGAGCAGCCGTGCGAGCAACAGCTGCGCGTCGAGCCGGTCGACGCCCGCCCCGCGCGCCTGCGCCATCAGCTCGGCAACCCGCGGCTCGTTCACGCCGCGCCGCTTTCGAGCGCCGCGAGTTGCTCGGCGGCCTGTGCGGCCTGCAGTGCTGCGGTCACCTCGTCGAGGTCGCCATCGAGAATGAACTGCAGCTTGTACAGCGTCAGATTGATGCGGTGGTCGGTGACCCGCCCCTGCGGGAAGTTGTAGGTGCGGATGCGGTCGCTGCGATCCCCGGTGCCGATCAGGCCCTTGCGGGTGGCTGCCTCCTTGGCAGCGCGCTCGCTGTGTTCCTTGTCGCGCAGCCGTGCCACCAATACCGCCATCGCCTTCGCCTTGTTGCGATGCTGCGAGCGGTCGTCCTGGCATTCGGCAACGATCCCGGTGGGCAGGTGCGTGATGCGGATCGCGCTGTCCGTCTTGTTGACGTGCTGGCCCCCCGCCCCGCTCGCGCGGAAGGTGTCGATGCGCAGCTCAGCCGGGTTCAGCTGCACCTCCTCGGCTGCATCGGGCTCCGGCAGCACGGCCACCGTACAGGCGCTGGTGTGGATGCGCCCCTGCGTCTCGGTGACCGGCACGCGCTGCACGCGGTGCCCGCCGGACTCGAACTTCAGCCGCGCATAGACATCGTCCCCTTCTACGCGAAACACCACCTCCTTGTATCCACCGAGGTCGCTGACGCTCTCCGACATCAGCTCGCTGCGCCAGCCGCGGCGCTCGCAGTGGCGCAGGTACATGCGCGCGAGGTCGGCGGCGAACAGCGCCGACTCGTCGCCGCCGGTGCCGGCGCGGATTTCGACGAAAGCGTTGCGCGAATCGTCGGGGTCACGCGGCAGCAGCGCAGTCTGGAGCTCGAGGTCGAGGCGTTCGATGTCGGCCTGCGCGGCGTTCGCTTCCTCGTCGGCCAGCTCGCGCATGTCGGCGTCGTCGCCGGCCTGCACGGCCATCTCGCGCGCCGACACGACGTCGCGCTCGCGCTGCTCGAAGCGACGAAAGCGCTCGACCAGCGACGACACCTCCGCATGCTCGCGCGTCAGTTCCCGAAAGCGCTTCATGTCGCTCGCGATGCCTGGGTCGCCGAGAGTGGCGTCGAGCTCGCCGAGGCGCAGGGCGAGGCGTTCGAATTGCTGGCGCAGCGAGGATTTCATGTCGGAACAAACGGAGCAGGGGACCCGGAAGAAGCGAATGCGATGTGGCGCGCTCGCACGCGCCGCAAGAGGACTTGGCGCGGCGTCGCTAGTGCCGCTCGTCGGGCGGCAGCCGGCTGTCCTGGCGCAGGAACAGGCGCGACACGGTCTGCGCAAGCGCGGCGCGATGCTCGGCATCGGCCGCATGCAGCTCGGCGAGCGTGCCGTGCAGCATCTTCTGCGTGAGTGCCTTGGACAGCGCTTCGAGCACCGTATCGACGTCTTCGCCCTTCGCCAGCATCTTGCGCGCGCGTGCGATCTCGGTGGCGCGCCACTCGTCGGCCTGCACATGCAGTGCCTGGATCAGCGGCACGGTGCCGCGCTGGTCCAACCAGTGCACAAAGCTCTGCACGCCGGTTTCGATGATCGCTTCGGCCTGTTCGACAGCCGCCTGGCGCTTCTCGCCGGCCGATTGCACGAGCGTCGACAGGTCGTCGACGGTGTACAGGTAAACGTCCGACAGGCGCGCTACCTCGGGCTCGATGTCGCGCGGCACGGCCAGGTCGATCATGAACATCGGCCGGTGCTTGCGCTGCTTCAGCGCGCGCTCGACCGCGCCGAGCCCGATGATGGGCAGCGAGCTCGCCGTGCACGAGATTACCGCATCGAACTCGGCGAGCCGGCTCGGCAGGTCGGCGAGTCGCATCGCTTCGGCGCCGAAGCGCCCGGCGAGCTTCTCCCCACGCTCGAGCGTGCGGTTCGCGACCACCATCGCTTTCGGATGACGTGCCGCGAAGTGGGTCGCAACCAGCTCGATCATCTCGCCGGCACCGACGAACAGCACCTTGGTGTCGCGCAGATCCTCGAAGAGCTGCGACGCCAGGCGCACCGCGGCCGCGGCCATGCTGATCGAATGGGCGCCGATCTCGGTCGATGTGCGCACCTCTTTCGCCACGGCGAAAGAGCGCTGGAACATCTGGTGCAAGGTGCCGCCGAGCGTGCCGGCCGTCTCCGCCTCGCGCACCGCCTGCTTCAGCTGGCCGAGTATCTGCGGCTCGCCGAGCACCATCGAATCGAGCCCGCTCGCGACCCGGAAGGCATGCCGCGCCGCCGCGCCGCCCTCGAGCACGTAGGCATGGTCGCGCAGCATCTGGCTCGACACGCCGCCCACGGAAGCGAGCCAATCGACCGCCGGACTGACGAGCGCCGGGGCAGCGCCGACATACAGCTCGGTGCGGTTGCAGGTCGAGACGATCGCGACCTCGCTCGAGCGCTGCAGCCGCTCCCGGAACTGCCGCAACGTGGGGCCCAACTGCTCGGGCGCGAACGCGAAACGGCCGCGCAGATCGAGAGGCGCGGTCGTGTGGTTCAGGCCGAGGGCGAAGACGCTCATTTCCGAATTATAAAATTCGCGCGCCGATCGACGGCGCGAATGGACAAACCGGACAAGACGGACAGAAGGGACGACAGCGCGTGGGACCCCTCGATATGTTCTGGCATCTGCTCAACTTCTTCGCGCCTGCGTTCGGGGTCGGCTTGCTGACCCCGCTGCTGGCCAAGCTGCTCTGGCGGCGAGGTTTGCAGGGTGTGGGCTGGCCCCGCCTGGCGGTCTGGGCCACCGCCTGCTCGGCGCTGGTGCTGACCCTCGGGCTCATCTACTTCGGCAGCGACGGCAAGATGGCCACCTACGGCGCGATGCTGGTCGCCTGTGCGCTGAGCCTGTGGTGGGTCGGTTTCGGGATGCGTGGCCGCCCAGGCTCCTAGCTGCCCATTCAAACCGCGAGCGCCTGAGCCTCCCGCTGTACCACCTCGCCACGCAGCGAATGGGCATTTACCTGCGTGATCGTCACGTCGATCATCTGCCCGATCAGCCGTGCCGAGTTCGGTCCGCCCTTGAAGCTGACCATGCGATTGCACTCGGTGCGTCCGCTCAGCTCGCTCGCGTCCTTGCGCGACGGGCCCTCGACCAGCACACGCTGAACCGTCCCCAGCCGTGATTCGCTGATGCGCCGGGCCTGCTCGGTGACCAGCGATTGCAGCCGGTAAAGCCGCTTGAGCTTCACGTCGTGCGGCGTGTCGTCGTGCAGCGCGGCGGCCGGCGTGCCGGGCCGTGGGCTGAAGACGAAGCTGAAGCTGTCGTCGAAGCCGATGTCTTCGATCAGCTTCATCATCTGTCCGAAATCCGCCTCGCTCTCGCCCGGAAAGCCGACGATGAAGTCGCTCGACATCGAGATCCCGGATCGCACCGCACGCAGCTTGCGCACCGTGCTCTTGTATTCCATCGCGGTGTAGCCGCGCTTCATCGCCATCAGGATGCGGTCGCTGCCGTGCTGAACCGGCAGGTGCAGGTGGTTCACGAGTTGCGGCACCCGCGCGTAGGCGTCGACCAGGCGCTGCGTGAACTCGTTCGGATGGCTCGTCGTGTAGCGGATGCGCTCGATGCCGGGAATCTGCGCGACGCGTTCGATCAGCAGCGCGAAATCGGCGATCTCCGCGGTGCGTCCCATCGGGCCGCGATAGGCATTGACGTTCTGGCCCAGAAGCGTGACTTCCTTCACGCCTTGCGCCGTCAGCCCGGCGACCTCGGTGAGCACGTCGTCGAATGGGCGCGAAACCTCTTCGCCGCGCGTGTACGGGACCACGCAGTAGCTGCAGTACTTCGAGCAGCCCTCCATGATCGAGACGAACGCGCTCGCACCGTCGACGCGAGCCGGCGGCAGGTGATCGAACTTCTCGATCTCCGGAAAGCTGATGTCCACCTGCGGGCGGCGCTGGCGCTCGCGCTGCGCGAGCAGTTCGGGCAGGCGATGCAGCGTCTGCGGGCCGAACACGACGTCGACATACGGCGCGCGCTCGATGATCGCGTCGCCTTCCTGGCTCGCAACGCAGCCGCCCACGCCGATCAGCACGCCCTTCTCCTTGAGATGCTTGACGCGGCCGAGGTCGCTGAACACCTTCTCCTGCGCCTTCTCGCGCACCGAGCAGGTGTTGAACAGGATCAAGTCGGCCGCCTCGACGTCGGATGTCTTCTCGTAACCGTCGGCGGCATGCAGTACGTCGGCCATCTTGTCCGAGTCGTACTCGTTCATCTGGCAGCCGAAGGTCTTGATGAAGACCTTCTTCACTGGCGCGTTCATGGCTTGGTCCAGACCTGCGCCACCGGGTCAAAGGTCCACGTCTGCAGTTCCTCGACCTTGGTCGGCCAGGGACGCACGGCCGCTTCTTCGGGCCGAAGGACCCAGATGTTCGCGATCAGCCCGCTGGTGTCCTCGAGCGTGTAGTTGACGAGCAATCGTTGTCCGGTCAGAGCGCCCGTCATCTCGAGCATGTTGGACTGGTTGCGAATGCGCACGCCCGGGGCGAGGCGCGCGGCCTGGCCGTTCAGCGTGACGTCGGGCGGCGCGCTCATCACCAGCGCACCGCGCATCGCGTTCTGCGGAAAGACGCGCTGCACCTGAGCGGCGGCGGGCGCAACGAGAACGGCTGCAGTCAGCGCAGCCAGGGCACAGCGGTACATGGTGTTCATCCAGTGGCTGTTGAGGGAGCGGCCGACGCCGCCACGAGGGGCGAAAGTTTACCGCGTGCCTCTGCGCCGGGCTTAGGATGCGCCTTTGACGAGCGGAGAACCAGGATGTTCGGCATTGCAGACTACGGCGCCTTCGTGATCGCGGTGATCGTGTTCCTGCTGATCCCCGGGCCCGGCAACCTGGCGCTGATCACGTCGACCGGCAAGGGTGGCGTGCGCGGCGGCCTGGCCGCCACCTTCGGCGTGATCGCGGGCGACCAGGTGCTGATGTGGCTCGCGGTGGCCGGTGTCGCGGCGCTGCTTACGGCGTACCCGCCGGCCTTTCGGGCGGTGCAATGGCTGGGCGCCGCCTATCTCGCATGGCTGGGCTTCCGTATGCTGATGACCAAGGCTGGCGACGCGCCGGTGCTCGACATCAAGCCTCGCCACTACCTGAAGCAGGCCCTCTTGATCACCTTGCTGAATCCGAAGGCGATCGTGTTCTACATGGCCTTCTTCCCGCAGTTCGTCGACCCGAGCCGCCACCAGGGCCTCGCGACCTTCGGCGTGATGGCGGCGACGATCGCCGCATTGACCTTCCTCTATGGCCTGGTCGTCACGCTGCTCACCTATCACCTCGCCGAGCGGCTGCGTGCGAACCCCAAGGTCACGAGCGCGCTGCAGCGCGTGGCGGGGCTGTTCTTGATCGGATTCGGGGTCAAGCTCGCGCTGACGAAATAGGCTCAGGCGTATAGCCGGCCTCCTTGATGGCGCCAGCCAGCTCTTGCGCGCCTGCCGAGGCGGAGTCGACCTGAACGAGGTGCCCAGCCAGATCGATCTGGACTGCCGCGTCCTTGTCGGCCGCCTTCAGCGCCTTCGTGATGGTGCTGGCGCAATGGCCACAGGTCATGTCGTTCACTCGAAAGGTAATCATCGCTCGCTCCATAGAGACGGGAGACGGCGGGTGCCGAATGCGCACACCTTGAGCCTTACCATCGTTGGAATGTCAATCTGAAACCTCGGAAAGACCACGCGCGATGTGTGACTAAAGATCGTCAGATTGACATTGCCAGTGTGGGAACCTCGAGCATGCAGTGATTCCCGACGAGCTGCAACCAAATATCCGGATGAGCGCCGTATCGCCCGATCAAAGTGCCCGCAAGCTGCAAGTCGACGGCATGACCTGCGCCTCATGCGTGTCGCGTGTGGAAAAGGCATTGCTCAAGGTTCCGGGTGTGCTGAGCGCGTCGGTGAACCTGGCGACGGAGCAGGCGACCGTTCGCACAGAGTCGGCCGTGCCGCTTTCCGCGCTGGAAGCTGCGATCGCGAAGGCGGGCTATTCCGCCAGCGTCGTGCAAGACGCGCAAGCGACTGCACCCGCCGGCGCGCCTGACTGGCGACCGGTTGCCGTGGCCGGCGCGCTCACGCTGCCGCTGGTCGCGCCGATGTTCCTGCAGCTCTTCGGCGTGGAGTGGATGCTCGACGGCTGGATGCAGCTTGCGCTCGCAACTCCGGTCCAGTTCTGGCTCGGCGCGCGCTTCTATCGGGCCGCCTGGGGGGCGATCCTGGCGAAGGCCGGCAACATGGATCTGCTGGTCGCGCTGGGGACGTCCGCAGCGTATGGCCTGTCGGTCTACATGCTGGTCAGGCACGCCGCTCATGGCATGCCCCATCTGTACTTCGAGGCCTCGGCGGCAGTCATCACGCTGGTGATGCTCGGCAAGTGGCTCGAGGTGCGCGCCAAGCGGCAGACCGCCGATGCGATTCGTGCGCTCAATGCGCTGCGCCCGACCACCGCTGTGGTGCGTCGCAATGGCGCCGACGTGGAGGTGCCGGTGGAACAGGTGAGGGTCGGCGACCAGGTACTCATCCGCCCCGGCGACCGGGTCGCCGTGGATGGGCAAGTGGTCGAGGGCCGGAGTCACATCGACGAATCGCTCGTCACCGGAGAAAGCCTGCCGGTGGCCAAGCAGCCGGGCGACAAGGTGACCGGCGGGTCCATCAATGCCGAAGGCGTGCTGCTGATCGCGACCACGGCCATCGGCGCCGAGACGACGCTTGCCCGCGTCATCCGCATGGTCGAGTCCGCGCAAGCAGCCAAGGCGCCGATTCAGCGAATCGTCGATCGTGTCAGCGCCGTGTTCGTTCCGGTCGTGCTGGGCATTGCATTGCTCACTCTTCTGGGATGGGTCGGTGTCACCGGCAACTGGGAACAGGCCCTGATCAACAGCGTGGCCGTTCTCGTGATCGCGTGTCCGTGCGCATTGGGGCTGGCCACGCCGACGGCCATCATGGCCGGCACGGGCGTCGCTGCGCGCCGCGGCATTCTCATCAAGGACGCCGAGGCGCTCGAGCTGGCGCACTCGGTGACCGTGGTCACGTTTGACAAGACCGGCACCTTGACCGAAGGAAAGCCCTCGCTGGTGGCCGTGCTGCCTGCCGCCGCGCATCTCCGGGACGACGTGCTGCGGCGATCGGCCGCGTTGCAGCAGACCAGCGAGCATCCCCTGGCGCGTGCCGTGCTGGAGCAGGTGCGTGCCGAGCAGCTGTCGATTCCCGCGGCGCAGGATGCGAAGGCGCTTGCGGGGCGGGGCCTCGAGGGCACGATCGACGGCGAGATGCTGGCGCTCGGCAACGGCCGCATGCTGCGCGAACTCGGCATCGAAGCCGGCGGGCTCGCGGGCGACGCGCAACGCCTGGAGGGCGAAGGTCGCACCGTCTCGTGGCTGATTCGCAAGCATGCCGACACGGCCGAACTGCTGGGCCTTCTCGCGTTCGGCGATACGGTGAAGCCGGCTGCTCGGCGAGCTGTCGAGCGGCTGCATGAGCTCGGCATCCGCACGCTGATGCTCACCGGAGACAACCAGGGCAGCGCAAACGCCGTCGCCAGACAACTCGGCATCCACGAGGTGCGCGCCGAAATGCTGCCCGCCGACAAGGCTGTCGCGGTGCAGGAGCTTCGCGCGGCCGGCGAGGTGGTGGCGATGGTCGGCGACGGCTTGAACGACTCCGTGGCGCTGGCTGCTGCAGACGTGGCCATGGCCATGTCGACGGGAACGGACGTCGCGATGGAAGTTGCCGGCATCACGCTGATGCGCGGCGACCCGCGGCTGGTCCCTGACGCGATGGATGTTTCCCGCCGCACCTACGCGAAGATCAGGCAGAACCTGTGGTGGGCTCTCGGCTACAACGTGCTCGGGATCCCCTTGGCGGCACTGGGGATGCTGAGCCCGGTCATCGCCGGCGCCGCGATGGCATTCAGCAGCGTCAGCGTCGTGACGAATGCGCTGACTTTGCGGCGCTGGCGCGGCGCTGCCGGTGCGAAGGCAGCGTTCGAAAGCGTCGCGGCACGTCCGGCACTGCTGCGAGGAACGAACGGATGAGCAACCCGATGAACATCGGCGAGGCCGCGAAGGCCTCCGGCGTGTCGGCGAAGATGATTCGGCACTACGAGAGCGTCGGACTGTTCCCGGAGACGGCCCGCACCGACTCTGGCTACCGCCAGTACACCGACAAGGAGATCGGCACGCTGCGCTTCATCCGCCAATCGCGCGATCTCGGCTTTTCCGTCGAGCAGATCCGCGAGCTGCTCGGACTCTGGCAGAACCGCCGTCGATCGAGCCGGCAGGTGAGGGCTCTTGCGCAGGCGCACATCGAGGAGCTCGACGAGAAGCTCAAGGAACTGCAGGCGATGAAGGCGACGCTGGAGCATCTGGTTCACTGCTGCCACGGCGACGATCGGCCAGACTGTCCCATCATCGAGAAGCTCGCCGGAGCCTGATGTCGTGAAGGGCGTTCGCATCTGGCTGATCGTGCTGCTGGCAGCGCTGCTTCCGGTCCGGGGCGCGGTTGCGGCCGCGATGCTGTGCCCGGTCGCCGGGGTGGGCGCCCAGCTCGAAATGCAGTTCGCGCATCACGAGGCCTCCGTGCATGACGCGATGGACTTCGCGCAACAACACCACGATGGCGATCATCACGATCACGGCGCCGGCGGGCCATCGGACAGCAAGTGCAACTTGTGCTCGGCGTTCTGCTCTCTGACCCCGCTCGTGAGCACGAACGCGATCGTCCTGCCGCCACTCGACGCGGTGAACACCTCGTTCCCCGCCTTCTCGGCGCCTGCCCCGCGCTTCTTCTCGGAAGGTCCGGAGCGCCCTCCACGAACGATCTGACCCGTTGAGGCCTCCCCGCGAGGCCCGATGGAGCTCGCGCGTCGGTCGCGCGAGCGTTGTTGACTCGGACGACGTGGAAAACAATGAACGATTACCTTCGACGGCGGGGGCCTACCGTGGCGCTCTGTCTTCCCGCGCTGCTTCTGGCCGGATGCGCCTCATTCTCCAACGACGGCGGCTTCGACAAGGTTTCGCAACTGACCCGGGAGCGCACCGGCCAGTCAGCGAGCCTGCAACGCAAGCCCGAGGAGTCCGACACGGCAAGGAGCCGTGTCGCCGAACTCCTGAAGCAACCGTTGACGGCCGATGCGGCTGTCGAACTCGCGCTGCTGAACAACCGCGGACTGCAGGCGAGTTTCGGCGAACTCGGGATTGCCGAAGCGGACCTGGTGCGTGCCGGGCGCCTGGCCAACCCGACGTTCGGTTTCGGCCGGCTCAGGGGAGGAGGCATCACCGAGATCGATCGCTCGCTGATGTTCAACGTGCTGGGGCTGCTGACGATGCCCTTGGCAAAGCAGGTCGAGCAGTACCGCTTCGAGCAGGCGCAGTTTCAGGCGGCCTCCGATGCTGTCGGCCTGGCCAGCGACACGCGCAAGGCGTTCTTCGCAGCAGTCGCCGCCCAAGACCTCGCGACGTATTCCGAACAGGTCAAGGACGCAGCCGACGCATCGAATGAACTGGCCCGCCGGATGCTGGAGGCTGGCAACTTCAACAAGCTCGCGCAAATGCGCCAGCAGGCGTTCTACGCAGACGCCATGTCGCGGCTGGCCCGTGCGCGCCACCAGGCGATTGCCGAGCGCGAGCGGCTGACGCGGCTGCTCGGGCTGTCGGGAGACCAGCTCGACTTCAAGCTGGTCGAGCGGCTGCCCGACTTGCCGGCCGCTCCCGCCGAACCGAACGACGCCGAGCAGACCGCGATCGACAAGCGGCTCGACGTGCTGCTGGCCAGGCGCTCGACCGAAGCCACGGCACGGGCCCTCGGCCTCACGAAGGCGACCCGTTTCGTCAACGTGCTGGAAGCCGGCTATGCGAACAAGAGCCAGACCGGCGAGCCGCGCCAGAACGGCTACGAGATCGAGCTCGAGCTTCCCTTGTTCGACTTCGGCTCGACGCGTACCGCGCGCGCCGAGGCGGTGTATCTGCAGTCGATGAACAGAACCGCCGAGATCGCGCTGAACGCGCGTTCGGAGGTTCGCGAAAGCTACTCCGCCTATCGGACCTCCTACGACTTGGCGCGCCACTACCGCGACGAGGTGGTGCCGCTGCGAAAGCGCATCTCCGACGAGAACCTGCTTCGCTACAACGGCATGCTGCTCGGCGTCTTCGAGCTGCTCGCGGATTCGCGCGAGCAGATCGTCAGCGTCACCGCGTACGTCGAAGCGCTGCGCGATTTCTGGGTCGCCGAGAGCAACCTGCAATCGGCACTCACCGGCCGCTCGCCGGGTGCGATGCCGGCGTCGCGTTCGAGCGTCGAATCGACTGCCGGCGCCGACGCGGGCCATTGAAGGTCATTGGAAAAACTAAGATGAACAACCGAAGAACCTTTCTTCGCGCCGCTGGTGCCGGCGCGCTCGGTGCCGCCGCGGTGAGCCGCGCCGCTGCCGCCTCGCTTCCCGAAGCCGTCACCCGAACGGCGCCGACGATGCAGCCGCCGCCGGCGCCGTCCACGGGCCGCTCGTACAGCCCCGTCGTCACGCTGAATGGCTGGTCGCTGCCTTGGCGCATGAAAGACAACGTCAAGGAGTTCCACCTCGTTGCCGAACCGGTCGTGCGCGAGCTCGCGCCCGGAATGAAGGCCAAGCTGTGGGGCTACAACGGCACGAGCCCCGGCCCGACGATCGAAGCTGTCGAAGGCGACCGCGTTCGCATCTTCGTCACCAACAAGCTGCCCGAGCCGACGAGCATCCATTGGCACGGCATGCTGCTGCCGTCCGGAATGGACGGTGTCACCGGTCTCACGCAGCCCGCGATCGGCGTCGGCAAGACCTTCGTCTACGAGTTCGTGCTCACGAAGTCGGGCACCTTCATGTACCACCCGCACGCCGACGAAACCCTGCAGATGGCGATGGGGATGATGGGAACGTTCATCGTGCACCCCAAGGATCCGCGCCAGCACAAGGTCGACCGTGACTTCGTGCTGTTGCTCGCGGCCTACGACATCGAGCCCGGCTCTGCGACTCCGAAGGTCAACACGATGCTCGACTTCAACCTGTGGACCTGGAACAGCCGCGTCTTCCCGGGCATCGACCCGCTCGTCGCGCGTACCGGCGACCGGGTGCGCATCCGCGTCGGCAACCTGACGATGACCAACCACCCGATGCATCTGCACGGTCACCACTTCGAGGTGACCGGCACCGACGGCGGCTGGGTGCCCAAGTCGGCCCGCTGGCCCGAAGTGACAACCGACGTCGCGGTGGGGCAGATGCGCGCGTTCGAGTTCGACGCGACGGCCGGCGACTGGGCGTTTCATTGCCACAAGTCGCACCACACGATGAACGCGATGGGCCACGACGTTCCGACGATGATCGGCGTCGACCAGCGGGCCGTGACCGAGAAGATCGCGAAGCTCATCCCCGACTACATGCAGATGGGCGACAAGGGCATGCACGAGATGGCCGAGATGGAAATGCCGCTGCCCGACAACACGCTGCCCATGATGACGGGCTCCGGCCCGTTCGGTGGCATCGGCATGGGCGGCATGTTCAGCGTCGTCAAGGTGCGCGACGACGTGGCCCGCGGTGACTACAAGGACCCGGGCTGGTTCAGGCACCCGGCCGGAACCATTGCGCGCGAGTACACCGGCGCGCTCGAGCCGCCGGCGCGCGGGCCGGCGCCGGCGGGCGACGCGAGCACGCCGAGAGCCCGCAAACCGTCCGGTCACCAAGGCCATTGACTTCAAACCACGAAAGCAACCTGTATGAACCTCGCACTCGCACTTCCCGTTGCTGCAGCTGTAGCGCTCTCCTCAACCATCGCGCTCGCGCACGGCGACGAGCCGCATGCGCCGCGCCAGTACGACGCCAGCAAGATCGAGCCGACCGACTATGGGCAGGAAGGCAACCCGCAGAAGGTCAGGCGGACCATCCAAGTCGACATGGCCGACAACATGCGCTTCACGCCCGCCGACGTGACTGTCCGCCGCGGTGAGACCGTCAAGTTCGTCGTGCGCAACCGCGGAAAGGTCCTGCACGAGATGGTGCTCGGCACCCGGCAGGCCATCGAGCAGCATGCCGAGCTGATGAAGAAGTTTCCGGAGATGGAGCACGCCGACGCGAACATGGCCCACGTGAAGCCGGGCAAGGCCGGCGAGATCGTCTGGCAGTTCACCAAGGCGGGCGAGTTCCGCTTCGCGTGTCTGCAACCCGGCCACTACGAGGCCGGCATGATCGGAAAGGTGATCGTCAAATGAAGAAGCTACTTGTTGCACTGAAGCTCGCTTGCCTGGTCGCTGCGCTCGGGTTGAGCGCGGCCGTGGGCGCCGCCCCGGTCACGGACGGCGAGGTCCGCAAGATCGACAAGGAGCAGGGCAAGGTGACGCTGAAGCACGGCCCGATCGCCAACCTCGAGATGCCGGCGATGACGATGGTATTCAGGGTCGCCGACCC
>Ga0075370_10000287_pt1 | contig 18091 bp, 18 predicted proteins | sample EndMethybrTD3035_FD_71398 | JGI IMG/M metagenome (GOLD analysis project Ga0075370, IMG submission 71398) | Populus endosphere microbial communities from Tennessee, USA - Endosphere MetaG P. TD hybrid TD303-5 | ecosystem: Host-associated > Plants > Roots > Endosphere | place: USA: Tennessee... | reverse complement strand
CGACCCGCACGAGGCCACCGACGCGATGATCGACGCATTCATCGAGATTCGCGAGGCGTCAGGTCTGACCGGCGGGCTGACGGCGGTCGGTGCCGCCATGCCGGTCGCGGCCGCGGCGGGTTGAGCTCACCTTTTTGGTGATTTCGGTGCGCAAACGATCGCTGAGCGACGATTCGCGCACCGAATTCGCCATTACAGATTTGCGACGACCCGTTATGTATACCTAAAAATGCTCCTTTACAGATCCTCGGGAAAGTGTCACGCTTTATAGGTGCCTTTGCCCCTCGACGAATCAAACCCGATCGGGAGCCGTCGCTATCAGCTGACCGTGCTCGCCGCCAGCACCGCAGACCTGGTGGGATCAGCCGGCGGATGGATGTGTGACAAGGCCAGAGCCGGGTGGGACGTCAGGGTGGTGCTCACCGACGACCAAGACGCGAGACCTCTCGCGATCCTCGGCGCGTCACCGCTGGCCGGCGCGGAGCTGTCAGACGTGATGAAGATGGCGTCGCTCGGCGGTGCGCTGGCGGTCAGTGCGCGTGTGCTCGCCGACGACCGGATTCGAGCCGGCGTGCTCGGGATTCTGAAGCGTGGCCTGACCCAGGTGACGGTGTGGGGTCAGGACTGGCCAGCTGAGTTCAACCGGAAGACAGATCCCGTCGAACACAAGCTGAGTTCGGCCGCACGGGCGTTCAAGGCGCATGCCCTGGGCGTGGCGACGGCGTCGAAGAGCCAGGTCGCTGGAACCGAGACGCTGTTCAATCTCGGCGCGGACGCGCTTCGACCGCTGTACTCGGTCTAGCGGATCCAGCCCCGGCGGCGCAGCCACCAGTCACGGCCGACCAGGACGAGGATCAACACCGCGAAACCGACGAGGAATGCATCCTCGACGTGACCGACGTGGTTGCCGCGCAGCATCGCCAGCAAGAAGAGCGCGGCCACGATGCCACCGACGTGGATTGCCTTGAAGTTCTCCTTCGACCATCCCCAGTTCGCCGACGGCACGTCCTCGACGTCAACATTGTTGCTGCCGGTGTGGCGCACGACCTCGGTGGTGGTCACAGCTGCTCCTCGGGGTGGGCGTTCAACTGCCGACATTCTGGCATACGCGGTTATCCGGGGTATTGCGCGCGCCCGTAGGGTCATGCGTCATGGCAGACCAGTTCGACGGGAAAGTCGCCTTCATCACGGGCGCGGCGCGAGGTCAGGGCCGTGCGCACGCCGTGCGGTTCGCCGAAGAGGGCGCCGACATCATCGCGGTGGATCTGTGCGACCAAATCGACAGCGTCGCCTATCCGATGGCGACACCAGAGGATCTCGACGAGACGGTGAAGCTGGTCGAGAAGACCGGACGCCGGATCGTGGCCGAGCGCGCGGACGTCCGTGATCTCGAACAGCTGAAGGCCGTGGTGGCCAACGGGGTTGCCGAGTTGGGGCGAATCGACTTCGTGCTCGCCAACGCGGGGATCCTGCCGGCTGCCGGTGAGCCGGGTAGCCAGATCGCGGCATTCGTCGACGCGGTCAACGTGATGCTCAACGGTGTGTACTTCACGATTGTGGCCGCGTTGCCCGCGATGCTCGAGCACGGGGACGGCGGGGCGATCGTGATCACCAGCTCGGCCGCGGGATTTCGCCCGGTCACCGTCGATTTCGGCACCGCGAGCCACGGCGCGGCGGGATACACCGCCGCCAAGCATGGTGTGATCGGTGTGATGCGGCACTTCGCAATCGCTTTGGCCGAGAAAAACATTCGCGTAAACACGGTGCATCCCGGTGGTGTGGCGACGCCGATGATCTACAACGAGGCGATGGCGGAGTGGTCCGCGGAGCACCCGTCTTTCAGCCCGTCGCAGCAACCGCTGTTGAACAATCCGCCCGTCGAACCCGAGGTCATCAGCGACACGATGGTCTACCTGTGCGGCGAATCCGGCCGATACCTCACCGGAGTGGCTCTACCGGTCGACGGCGGACAGATCATCAAGTGATCTCGCCGTAGCGGCGAAGGGCCTCAGCCCGCTCATCCTTGTGGTCGACGATCGGCTCGGGGTAATCGTCCTCATCGATATCGGGAACCCACCGGCGCACGTAAACACCGTCGGGATCGAACTTTTCGCCCTGCGTCGTCGGATTGAACACCCGGAAGTAGGGCGCCGCGTCGGTGCCGCACCCCGCGGCCCACTGCCAGCCGTGCTGGTTGTTCGCCATGTCGCCGTCGACCAGTTGGTCCAGGAACCAGCGCGCGCCCCACTGCCAAGGCAGGTGCAGGTCCTTGACCAGAAACGACGCCACGATCATCCGCACTCGATTGTGCATAAAGCCGGTTTCAGCCAGCTGCCGCATCCCTGCATCGACGATCGGGAACCCGGTGCGCCCGGCTTTCCACGCGTCGAACAGCTTGCGGGCATTTTTGTCGTCGTCGACCTGAATCTTGTCGAACGACTTGTTCCAGTTCCACCAGGCGCTGTCGGGCCATTCGTTGAGCACCGCGGCGTAGAAGTCGCGGAAAGCCAGCTCGCGTAGATAGGCCTGTTCGCCAGCGCTCTTGCCGAGGTCGTTCGCCATGGTGCGCGGGTGGATGGCGCCGAACTTCAGGTGTGCTGACATCCGGCTGGTCGCGGGTAGGTCCGGCCGGTTGCGATCCTCGGCGTAGCTCTCGACTTGCTTGCGCAGGAACGACTTCCATTGACGCCTTGCCGCGGCTTCGCCCGCGGGCAGCTCCAACTCGACGCCGAGGTCGGGGATGTCCACCCCGCCGGGCACGTCCTTGGGATCGATCCATTGCGCGGATTTAGGGCCGGACGACGCAGGGGAGCGCCAACCGTGTTTCTGCCATGCGGCGAAAAACGGGGTGAACACCTTGTAGGGCGTGCCGTCGTCTTTGGTGACCCGTCCCGGTGACACCAGGTAGGGCGATCCCGACTCTTCGAATGGCACATCGCCCAGCGCAACGCGCACTGCGTCGTCGCGTTGCCGGCCGAAGGGTGTGTAATCCGCGGAGACATGCACCGCCGAGGCGCTGATCGCCTTCGCCAAGGCCGGAATTCGCTTATCCGGACGACCATGGGTCACGTACAGGCGTCCGTCAAGGCTGTCGCGCAAGTCGCGCAGGGAGTCGTACAGGTACTGCAGCCGCCGTTTCCCCGAGGATGCCTTCAGCCGCGGGTCCAGGACATAGCAGGCGAGGACCTCGCCGTCGGGAGCTGCCGCGTCGAGGAGAGCGGGCAGATCGTGGAGCCGCAGATCGCGCCGGAACCACAACAGTGCGGGCATGCCATTGATGCTGCCCGAATTTCCCGGTAGAGAAACAGGATGCAGTTTTGGTCGGGCACTCCGTTCATGAAAACGTCAGAAATTCTGCCGCTCGCGCGGATGCTCGACGAGGCCGGTTACGACGGCATGGTGACCGCCGACCATCTGATCTACCCGCGGGAGCTGTCATCGCCCTATCCGGACCACCCCAGCGGGAAGCCGCCATGGCCACCGGAAACGGCGTGGCCGGACTGCTGGGTGCAGATCGGTGCGATGGCCGCGGTGACGAGCCGGCTGCGCTTCTCGAACGCGGTGTATGTTGCGCCGGCACGACCGCTACTGGAGGTCGCCAAGCAGGTCGCGACCGCCGCCGTGCTGTCTGACGGGCGGGTGTCGCTCGCCGTCGGCGTCGGATGGATGCGCGAGGAGTACGACATCCTGGGCCAGGACTTCACGACCCGCGGCAAGCGTCTCAACGAGATGATCCCGGCACTGCGCGCGCTGTGGGGTGGTGGCTGGGTGTCCTGGAGTGGGGAGTACTTCCAGGTGCCCGAGATGATGATCGAACCTCACCCGGAGGTGCCCGTGCCCATCCACTGCGGCGGCGAGTCGGAGGCGGCGCTGCGGCGAGCGGCACTGCTGTGCGACGGCTGGGTCGGCTTCGCCTACCGCTGGGACGAGGCGGTGTCCTACGTGGAGAAGATCACCAAGCTGCGACATGAATATGGCAGGGGCAGTGAACCTTTCGACATCATGTTTGCGCTGCTGGAACCCCCGACAGTTGACCTCTACAAGCGGGCGGAGGACATCGGCGTCACCGCGGTGATGTGTGCCCCGTGGATGATGGAGGACCTGCCCGGCGACGACGTCGAACGCTATCGCGGGCCCATTGAGCGGTTCGCCGAGAACATCATCGGAAAGGTGCGGGGATGACATTTGAGCGTGACGAGGTGTGCGACCTCGTGCATTGCCTGTATGCGGCCATCGACCGAAACGACCGGGCGGCGTTGGAGGCGGTGGTGTCACAGCGCGTGGTCATCGATGTCGGCGGCGCGGGGCCGGTCGGGTGGGACGAGTGGCTCGGCCGTCTGGACGAGTTCTTCGCGGCCTTTCCCGACGGTCGCCACGAAATCGACGAGGTTCTCGTCGACGGTTCCCACGGCGTATCCCGCTGCCGCTTCGTGGGCACTCACACCGGCGAGTTCCGCGGGATCGCGCCGACTGGGAAAGCGGTGTCGATATCCGGAATCCATATCGACCGTTTTCAGGGCGACATGCTGGTCACCCACCGCGGCCAGCTCGACATGCACCGGCTGTATCAGCAGCTGAACGGCGAATAACCCGCCAATACCGACAGGCAGAGCGTATCGGCCGGGCCGGCGGCTGACGGTGTGGTTCTTACCGGTCTGTGACAAGACCCCTGCGGAAACGATCAGGCCATCGAGGCGCGGCGTAATTTTGGTGCATGGCAGGACGACTGAAGAGGTGGATGCGATGGACCTGACGCGACGGCGCTTTTTCGCCGGTGCAGGCACCGTCGTGGGCTCGATTGTCGCGACGGCAGCTTTGGCTCGTTCGGCAGCGGCCAGTCCGTCAGATGATTTCGAGGTCACCCATACCGACGCTGAGTGGCAGCAGCTGTTGTCCGCCGACCAGTACAACGTGCTCAGAAACGCCGGCACCGAGATGCCCTACAGCAGTCCGCTCAACGACGAACACGGCCAGGGTGTATTCAGCTGCGCAGGCTGTGGATTGGCCCTGTTTTCGTCCGACACCAAGTTCGAGAGTGGCACCGGGTGGCCCAGTTTCTGGCAACCGCTGGACGGCGCCGTAATCGAGCGCACCGACGGCAGCATCGGTATGTCCCGAACCGAGGTTCTGTGCCGGCGTTGCGGTGGCCACCTCGGCCATGTGTTCGATGACGGTCCGCAGCCCACAGGTCTCCGATATTGCATGAACGGCGACGCCATGACCTTCCGTTCGACCTGATCCGCCGCGACTCCCGCCGGCATTGAGATTGCCGTCGGCTGGCGGCGCATCCAGCCGTCAGTCGTAGGGTTCGAAGCGGAAGACCGCCAGTTCGCCTGCAAGAGCTTCGAATTCGTCCGGTGTGCCTTCGCGTACCAGCCCTGACCGCTTCGCGAAGCCAACCCCGACCGGAACCTCGATGGCGAAGCTGCGCAGGACCGGCGCCGCATCGGCGGCATCCAGTTCGACGATCTTCACGCGTCGGGATCTGCGACCCCGGGTGAGCGTGCCCGTCCCTGCGGCGCGGGCGTTGGCCGCCCAATCGGCGCCGGGATAACCGGCGACGGTGTAGAGACGACCGTCGTGTGTGAACGGTGTCATCGGCGTGCTGCGCAATTTGCCCGACTTCCGACCAGGCACCGTCAGAATCTGTGACGGGCCAGCCGGTATTCCGAGCTTCTGAATGCCCCTGACGACCCGGTTCATCGGCTTGAGGTACCACGGTGGTCTGTGATCAGACATATTCCCTCCCTTGCTGATTGATGAACAAGCCCTGACTCGCAGATACCGCTTCGGCGAACGATTCGGCGGGACGGCCGAGGATCTTGTCGACCTCGTGGGTAACCAACGCGGGAGTGTCGACCGTCGCGGCCAGCAGCCCGATGTAGGCATCGGCGAAACCCGCCGGAAAGCCCATGTCAACGAAGTGCTGCCGGACGTGGTCGGCCGGGATTTCGCGGTAGAAGAGCCGACGGCCCAGGACACCGCCGACGACGTCGACCAGTTCGGCGTTCGTCAGGGCCTGCGGACCAGTCAGCGGAATCCGCTGGCCGACAAGCTCATCGGTGAGTAGAGCATGTGCGGCGACGGCGGATACGTCCCGATCGGCGATCGGTGCGATCGACGCCCGCGCAAACGGGCCCGCGACGAGGTCGCCCGCGCGAATCTGAGGAGCCCACATGCCGACGAAGTTGGAGACGAACACGCTTGGGCGCAGACTCACCCACTCGAGGCCCGAGTCGACCGCGAACTGTTCGACCTCCTTGTTGCGGTCGCCGCGAAAGCGCGATGGCTGCCGAGCGAAGTCGTCGTCGGCGTTGATCGCCGACAGCGCCACGAGGCGGGTGACGCCGACCCGTCGCGCAGCCGTCACGACCGAGGCGAGTTCATCGCCGAGCGCACGTGAGTTGAGAAACACCGCGGACACCCCGTCCAGAGCCGCGGCAGCGGAGGTCACCACCTGAACTCCGTCCGGGAACATCGCGGCGTTGGGATCGCGGGTGACCGCGCGGACCTCGGCGCCTGCGCTGACGAGTCGTGCGACGAGGGGGCCTCCGATGTTGCCGGTTGCGCCGGTGACGAGAATTGCGTTCATGGCAGCTAGGACGAGGCAGCCACCGAGAAAGTTACGTAATCAGGCCCGTAACTTTTGGGCGTCGTGTTTCGTCCTTGAATCATGAGCGGTTCACCGTCGATCGAGGCCGCGTGGCGCGATCACCGGCCCTATCTGGTGAATCTCGCCTATCAGATGCTCGGCGATATCGGCGGGGCCGAAGACGTCGCGCAGGAGACGTTCCTGCGGCTCGCGCGCACGGACACCGCGCAGATCGACGACCTACGCGCCTGGCTGACCGTCGTCGCCGGACGCCTCTGCCTCGACCAGGTCCGCTCGGCGCGCGCACGCCACGAATACGCCGACGAAGCCGGAGCGCTCGACAGCACACCCTCGCCCGACCTCGAGCCGCTCGACCGGGTCACCCTCGACGATGATGTGCGCGCGGCGCTGTTGGAGGTGCTGCGCCGGCTCAGTCCGGGGGAGCGGGTCTCGTTCGTGCTCCACGATGTTTTCCAACTGCCGTTCGACGAGATCGCCGAGACGGTCGGCAGGCCCGTCGGCACCTGCAGACAACTCGCCCGAAGAGCCCGGGCGAAGTTCGCCGATGCATCGCCGCGGCTGGCCGATGTCGGCGACGTCGAACATCAACGGGTCACCGAGAAGTTCATCACCGCGTGCGCCAACGGCGACCTGCAAGCGCTGACCGCGATCCTGGATCCGACGGTGTGGGGGGTCGGCACCATCATCGGCGACGGAGCCCCGCCGCCACAGATCAACCACGGCCCGAACGATGTCGCGGTCAACCTGCTGCGCTACCTCGGCCAAAGCGCCACGCTGGTCAATGGGCCGGCGGGCCAGCCGACGTTGTTGGCCTTCATGGACCGCCGACTGTTCGCCGTCTTGGTTTTCACGTTGCGGAACAACACGATTCTCAAGATCGAGGCGTCCGTGGACCCCTCGGCTGCGTTACCCCGATAACGGAAGACAACCCGCACCGGGGGTTGCACGGGTTGTCTTCCTGGATCAGGTTGTGCCGCAATCTACATGGGCGGCATCAGAACGGTGTCGATCATGTAGACGGTGGCGTTGGCCGTCTGCACGCCACCGCAAACCACGGATGCGTTGTTGACCCTGAGGTCATTCCCCATACCGCTGACAGCGACATCGGCGCCCTGCATCGTCTTGTGATTGCCGACGACCTGCGCCGGTGTGGCCTGGCCCTCGACCACGTGGTAGGTCAGGATGCTCGTTAGAAGCGGTGCGTCGGTCTTCAGCTTGTCGATGGTCGCCGGATCGAGCTTGGCGAATGCCTCATCGGTGGGAGCGAACACCGTGAGGCTCGGATTGCCGTTGAGCGTATCGACGAGATTCACCTGCGGATTGAGCTGTCCGGAAACCGCTTTGGTCAGGGTGGTCAGCATCGGATTGTTCGATGCAGCTGTCGCCACCGGATCCATCGCCATGCCCTGGACCGAGCCCGGGCCCGTGGGCACCTGCGCCGCGTAGGCCGAACAGCCCGTTCCCACCATCTCGGCCTGCGCGCTGGTCGCCGAGCCTAGGGACAATCCGAAGGCGGCGATAACGGCGAAGCCAGCCCCCAAAGTCTTCTTTGCGTACATGAATTCGCTTCCTTTCGTTGGGGACGGCTTCTGCCGCCTTGTTTTCCACTCCGTTGCCTATTCGTTGCCATTTGCGATGCGGATGGGTTCTCAGCCGTAGGTAAACGAAAAGACCTGTAAACCAGCAGGTACTGCCACCTCGACCCGGCCTCGGGCGACATCGGCATCATCGACGATCTGGTGAAGAGTCGGCGGACCGCTGATCGGCACGGTTGATTTCACCCCATTGCGGGTAACCGTCAGCGTCCCGTTACCGCCGGCCACGATGTACACATCTTTTGCGTGGTAGTTCAGCGCGATACCGGAGGTTGCGCCGCGCGACGTCGCGCCTTGATAGTCGAGTGCCCAGTCACCTTGCAGCGCGAAGCTGTCGTCGGGAAGCTGTTGTGGGTAACTGAAATTGAACGAGCCCTCGTCGTACGTTCCGGTGCCGCCGTAGTTGACGACCTTGCCAACACTGAGATAAGTCTCGGGTGTGGTCTGTTGCTGAGGTGTCGTGTCTTCGGCGTCCACCGGTGCCGGCAATTGCGTCGAAGGGTTGGCCTCCGCGAGCAGCTGGCGAATCAGTCGCTCGGTGGTGTCGTAGTCGCCCTCTCCGAATTTGATGTGGCGCACGGTGCCCGATGCGTCGACGAGGTACTTGGCCGGCCAGTACCGGTTGCGGTAGTTCGTCCAAGTCGAGTAGCCGTTGTCCAGTGCGACCGGGTAGGTGATGCCCAAATCTTTTGCACCAGAGACGACATTGCCTTCGACACGTTCGAACGCGTACTCCGGGGTGTGCACGCCGATCACCTCGAAACCGAGGTCGCGATACGCGTCGTACCAGTTGACGATATGGGGCGCGGCGCGCTGGCAGTTGATGCATGAGTAAGCCCAGAAGTCGATCAAGACCACCTTGCCGCGCAACGACTTCAAGTCGACAGCGGAGCCGTTCGGTGTGTTCAGCCATGCGGTGATGTTCTTGATGTCCGGTGCGGTGCCGCAGCTTTCCAGCTCAGGGGCGCCGTCGGTGCAGTTCGCCAGTTCCCTGTTCTGATCGTTTACCAGGCCCGCGAGGTTGAGCTTCTCGCGGATCTGTTCGTCGCCACCGACGCGCTCCTGAAGTGAGCCTGTGTAGTCCGGAATCGCGCGCTGCAGCGCGGCGGGCACGTTGAACGCCAGCGCCACCGCCAGCAGAATCGTCACAATGCCTGCGGTGACGCGGATCTCGCGTTGACGGCGCCGGAACGCGGCCACCCGCTCGGCGACGCGGCGCCCGGCCAGCGCGAAGAACAGCAATGGCAATGCCGCGCCGATCGCGAACGCCAGGGTCAGCACGATCGTGGGGAGGCCGATGGTTCCCGTCGCGCCCGCGATGACGATGGCCGCGAGCACCGGCCCGGCGCACGGCACATAGAGCACGCCCAGCGCGAGACCGAGGCCGAAACCGCTACTGCCGGAGGCGAACTGCTTCTGTGGAAGCTTGGAGAACGGTTTCTCCAGAAGTGCCTCGAACTTGGGGAAGATCAGCCCGGCGCCGATCATCACCAGTGCGATCAGCGCGATCCACCTGATGGCGTCCTGCGGCAGGTGCAGCAGTGACAGCAGCGCCGAACCCGCCAGGGTCACCACGCTGAAACTCAGTACCAGGCCGGCGATCACGCGATAGGGCCGCAGTCGGTCCGAGAGTGCGGGTTTGGTCGCGACCGCGACGCCTCCCGCACTGCCCGATGCGTCGGCACGGGTGCTCTGTGTGCCGGAGAAGAAGATCACCGGCAGGACGGGAAGGATGCACGGCGAGATGCCGGTGATCAAGCCGCCGAGAAAGCCGATCAGTGCAAGCGTAGTCATGCGCGTTCCTTGAACAAGGCGAGCTGGCGCGAAAGTCCCTGATACACAGCGTGTTTAGGGACTTCTGCGCCAGCTCGCGAGAGAGAGTGGCCTAGTTCGAGGCCGGAGGCATCAAAACGGTGTCGATCATGTAGACCGTCGCGTTGGCGGTCTGCACGCCGCCGCACACCAGGCCGGCGTCATTGAACTTCAGGTCTGGGCCGGCTCCTGTCACGGTCACCGATCCGCCTTCCATGGTCTTGTGATCACCGACGACCGCGGTGGGGCTCGCCTGACCCTCGACGACGTGGTACGTGAGGATGCTGGTCAGCAGATCCGAATCGGTCTTGAGCTTCTCGAGCGTCGCGGCGTCGATCTTGGCGAAGGCATCGTCGGTGGGTGCGAACACCGTCAGCGCCGGATTGCTGTTCAGTGTCTCGACGAGGTTCACGCCCGGATTGAGCTGGCCCGACAACGCCTGCGTCAGCGTCTTGAGCATCGGATTGTTGGACGCCGCGACCGCGACCGGATCCTGCGACATGCCGGCGACCGAACCCGGACCGCTCGGCACCTGCTCGGCATATGCGGCGCAACCGGTCCCCACGAGGTTCGCGGCAGGGTCGGCCATCGCGGTCGTTGTCGGTGCCATGGACGTCGTCATCTCAGCAGCGGCCGACGTAGTGGATTCGGCCCCCGATGACGCCTCCGATGAACTGTCGCTCGAACACGACACTGCACCGAAGATCGCGAGTGCGCCCAGACCTGCGGCGGCGACTGCCTTGCGGTGAACTGTTCTCATTGGAATCCCATCCCTTGTCTCGGAGGGCGTGTGCCGTCCTCCTGCGGTTGACGCTGGTGATTCGATGTGACGTGGCGCACGGATGGCCGCCCGGCCGCGCGGTCACATTTGCGTCACATTTGGCGCCGTCGAACGACGGCGGCCCGACAGGATGAGGCCGAGGCGAACCCGGAGCGTCACAATGGTTCGGTGAGTAACCGAGTTCGTGTGCTGATCCTCGGTAGCACCGGGTCGATCGGCACCCAGGCGCTGGAGGTCATCGCCGCCAACCCGGACCGGTTCGAGGTCGTCGGTCTGGCGGCAGGCGGTGGCAACCCGGTCCTGCTGGCCCAGCAGCGCGCCGATACCGGGGTGACCAACCTCGCCGTCGCCAATGCCGACGCGGCCGCGCAGGTCGGCGAGGTGACCTATGCGGGACCCGACGCCGTCACGCACCTGGTGGAGAACACCGAAGCCGACGTCGTGCTCAACGCGCTCGTCGGCGCACTCGGCCTCAAACCCACGCTGGCGGCCCTGAACAGCGGGGCCACGCTTGCACTCGCTAACAAGGAGTCGCTGGTCGCAGGCGGGCCGCTGGTGCTCAAGGCCGCCAAGCCCGGCCAGATCGTCCCCGTGGACTCCGAACACTCCGCGATGGCCCAATGCCTGCGGGGTGGCACTCCCGACGAAGTCGCGAAGATCGTGCTCACCGCCTCAGGCGGCCCATTCCTGGGCTGGTCGGCCGACGACCTGGACTCCGTCACCCCCGAACAGGCGGGAAAGCATCCCACCTGGTCGATGGGTCCGATGAATACGCTCAACTCGGCCACCCTGGTCAACAAGGGCCTCGAACTCATCGAGACGCACCTGCTGTTCGGCATCGACTACGCCCGCATCGAGGTAGTCGTCCACCCGCAGTCGATCGTTCACTCGATGGTCACCTTCACCGACGGTTCGACGCTGGCCCAGGCCAGCCCGCCGGATATGAAGCTGCCGATCGCACTGGCACTTGGCTGGCCGGCCCGGGTGCCCGCCGCGGCGTCGGCATGCGACTTCCGGGAGTCCTCGACCTGGGAATTCATGCCTCTGGACGACGAAGTGTTCCCGGCTGTCGACCTCGCCAGGCAGGCCGGCGAGGGTGGTGGCTGTCTCACCGCGGTGTACAACGCAGCGAATGAGGAGGCCGCGGCCGCCTTCCTCGACGGGAGTATCCGATTTCCCGCCATCGTGGGAACAATCGCCGAGGTCCTGCGCGCTGCCGACCAGTGGGCCGCCGAACCCGCTACCGTGGATGAGGTACTCGACGCTCAGCGCTGGGCCCGCGACCGGGCAAAGCGCGAAGTCGAGCGAGAGATTTCTAGAAAAGGACTACTCACCAAATGATGTTCGTGCTCGGCATCATCGCGTTCGCGTTGTGCATCCTCTTGTCGGTCGCACTGCACGAATGCGGCCACATGTGGGTGGCGCGCGCCACCGGGATGAAGGTGCGTCGCTACTTCGTCGGCTTCGGCCCGACGCTGTGGTCGACACGGCGGCCCAACAAGCTGGGCGACACCGAGTACGGAGTCAAGGCCATTCCGCTGGGTGGCTTCTGCGACATCGCGGGCATGACCTCAATCGACGAGATCGCGCCCGAAGACCGGCCGTACGCGATGTACAAGCAGAAGACGTGGAAGCGCACGGCCGTGCTGGCGGCGGGCCCCGCGATGAACTTCGTCGTCGGCCTCGTCCTCATTTACGCGATCGCGGTGATCTGGGGGCTGCCGAACCTGCATCCGCCCACTCAGGCGATCGTCGGCGAAACCGGTTGTGTCGCGGCGCAAATCAGTAAAGATCAGGTGGCCGACTGCACTGGTCCCGGTCCGGCTGCCGAAGCCGGTATCCGTGCCGGGGATGTGATCGTCAAGGTCGGCGACACCTCCGTCAGCACCTTCGACGAGGCCAGGACCGCACTGCAGGGCGCCTCCGGCCCGACCACCGTCGTCTACGAGCGAGACGGTCAAACCAACAGCGCACTCGTCGACGTCACCAGGACGCAGCGGTTCACCGGCGAGGGCGACGAACCGACGAACGTCGGTGCCATCGGCATCGCCGCCGCGCACTTCGGGCCGACGCAGTACAACCCCTTGTCTGCGGTCCCGGCCACCTTCGCGTTCACCGGTGACCTAGGCGTCGAACTGGCCAAGTCGCTGGCCAAGATCCCAACCAAGATCGGCGCGCTGGTGCACTCGATCGGCGGCGGGGAGCGTGACCCCGAGACCCCGATCAGTGTCGTCGGTGCCAGCATCATCGGCGGCGACACCGTCGATGCCGGGCTGTGGGTGGCGTTCTGGTTCTTCCTGGCCCAGCTCAACTTCGTGCTCGGCGCGATCAACCTGGTTCCGCTGCTGCCGTTCGACGGTGGCCACATCGCGGTTGCGTGGTACGAGAAGATCCGCAATATGATCCGGTCGGCGCGCGGCAAGGTGGCCGCGGCGCCCGTCAATTACCTCAAGCTGATGCCCGCCACGTACGTAATCTTGGTTGTGGTGGTGGGGTACATGCTGCTGACCGTCACCGCTGACTTGGTCAACCCGATCAGGTTGTTCCAGTAGGAGAAGACTCGTGACCTCTATCGGTCTGGGGATTCCGGCGCCACCCGCGCCGACCCTGGCACCACGCCGCAAAACGCGCCAGCTGATGGTGCGCGACGTCGGCGTGGGTAGCGACTATCCGATCGCGGTGCAGTCCATGTGCACCACGAAGACGCACGACATCAACTCGACTCTGCAGCAGATCGCCGAGCTGACCGCATCGGGTTGCGACATCGTGCGCGTGGCGTGTCCGCGTCAGGAAGACGCCGACGCGCTACCTGCCATCGCGAAGAAGTCGAAGATCCCCGTCATCGCCGACATCCACTTCCAGCCCAAGTACATCTTCGCCGCGATCGACGCGGGTTGTGCGGCGGTGCGCGTGAATCCCGGCAACATCAAGGAGTTCGACGGCCGGGTGAAGGAAGTCGCCAAAGCCGCTGGGGCAGCGGGCATTCCGATCCGCATCGGCGTCAATGCCGGCTCGCTGGACAAGCGCTTCATGGAGAAGTACGGCAAGGCCACCCCGGAGGCGCTGGTCGAGTCCGCGCTGTGGGAGGCGTCGCTGTTCGAGGACCACGGCTTCGGCGATATCAAGATCAGCGTCAAGCACAACGACCCGGTCATCATGGTCGCCGCCTACGAACTGCTGGCATCGAAGAGCGACTACCCGCTGCACCTCGGCGTGACCGAGGCCGGGCCCGCCTTCCAGGGCACCATCAAGTCCGCCGTCGCGTTCGGCGCGCTGCTGTCCAAGGGCATCGGTGACACCATCCGCGTCTCGCTGTCCGCGCCGCCCGCCGAAGAGGTCAAGGTCGGCAACCAGATTCTCGAATCGCTGAATCTGCGGCCGCGGGGCCTGGAGATCGTGTCGTGCCCGTCGTGTGGCCGCGCGCAGGTCGACGTCTACACGCTGGCCAACGAGGTGACCGCCGGCCTGGAGGGCATGGAGGTCCCGTTGCGCGTCGCGGTGATGGGCTGCGTCGTCAACGGCCCAGGTGAGGCTCGTGAGGCCGACCTAGGCGTGGCATCCGGCAATGGAAAAGGCCAGATCTTCGTCAAGGGTGAGGTCATCAAGACCGTCCCCGAGCACCTGATCGTCGAGACGCTGATCGAAGAGGCGATGCGAATCGCCGAAGAAATGGGCCCGGCGTCCGAATCAGACGCAAGCGGTTCGCCGGTAGTGACCGTAAGCTGAGGAAGACCCTGTGAGCGGGGTCACGCACCTGCCGGGATCGGTTAGAAAGAGTCTGCATGTCGGCTCCGCCGCTATTTCGCCGCGTCGATGAACGACGGGTTTCCGTCGTGCGTGAAGCGGGCGAGGTGTACCGCGTCCTCGACGAGGATCCGGTCGGTAGTTGCATGGTCGCGTCGCGCGTCGTCGAGCACGGCATCGAACCCGCGGCGATCGGCGGCGAGCTCTGGACCCGTCGGCGACCGACCGAATCCCTCTGTTACGCAGGCGCGAACCTCATTCCGCTGCGCGGCGGCATCGACGATATGTATGCCTTCGCCGACAAGGCGATGAGCACGGCACGGCGCTGTTCGTCATTGGTCGGCCGTGCCGCGATGGTGCTGCCGATGTGGCAGCGGCTCGAGCAGGCCTGGGGTACGGCGCGCGACGTGCGCGAGCATCAGCCGTTGATGGCGCTGAGCACCCCGCCCGTTTGCGCGATCGATCCGGCCGTGCGTCAGGTGCGCGCCGACGAACTCGACGCGTATCTGGTTGCGGCCATCGACATGTTCATCGGCGAGGTCGGCATCGACCCGCGATTGGGTGACGGCGGCCGCGGCTACCGGCGCCGGGTGGCGGGGTTGATCGCCGCCGGCCGCGCGTGGGCCCGCTTCGAACGCGGCCAGGTGGTGTTCAAGGCCGAGGTGGGATCCCAATCGCCGTCCGTCGGGCAGATCCAGGGGGTGTGGGTGCATCCCGATTGGCGCGGCCACGGAATCGGCACCGCGGGCACGGCGACGCTGGCATCGGCGGTGGTGCGCGGTGGGCGCACCGCGAGTCTGTACGTCAACGGCTTCAACACCGTCGCCCGCGCCACCTATGACCGGATCGGCTTCACTCAGGTCGGCACGTTCGCGACCGTTCTGCTCGACTGAATCCGGAGTGCCTCTACGCTCGTGGAATGAGCGATGTCGATCCCAGAGTTGAACGCCGCGAGATCGCCGACGCGCTGATGCGCGCTCTCGAGCGGCGCCACGAGCTGCTCGACGTCGTCGTGAAAGCCGAGGACTACGACGCCGCGATCGAGGCCATCGCAAGCCATCTCGGCACTTCGCCCGCCGCGGCCGAGGCCGTGCTGCGGCTGTCGTTCGATCGGCTCACCAAGGTCTCGCGACGCAGGATCGCCGCCGAACTCGAGGACCTGAACAATCAGCTGAGCTTCACCAGAGGTGAACCGACGAGCGCGGTGGATGCCATGGTGCTGCGCCCCTTCGCCGCCGACACCGACCGCGACATCTTCGCCGCGCGCACCGCCGATGTACAGGAGGCCGGCGACGGTTCGCGTGCGCCAGCCGGAAATCTCGAGGACGAGATCCAGGCCGGGCTGCAGCGCGTCGACGCCGAGGACGCCGCGTGGCTGGTCGCGATCCAGGGTCCGCAGAAGATCGGCATGGTCTTCGGCGATCTGATCGGCGGGGAGGTCAACGTCCGGATCTGGATCCACCCGGACTATCGCAAGCAGGGGTACGGCACTCTGGTGCTTCGGAAGTCGCGTTCGGAGATGGCCGCCTATTTCCCGGCGGTGCCGTTGGTGGTGCGCGCCCCCGCAGCGGGGTCGGCGGGGTCGTAATCCGCGGCCGCCTGCGTCGCTATCGACGACGGTCGCCCTTTGGCGCGTGTGCCCTGTCGCAACGGGTGTCACACCGACTCACGTTTCGCACATTTCTTCTCGAACTTCCGCTGCAAAACGTGGGTCAGAGTGACCCACGTGATCTGTTCGGTGGTCGTGACGGTGCGCCTCCACGATCTTGAGGTCTCGGATTCGTAACATCTGCACCAATGGCAACTTCAGCATCACGAATGACGGCCCTTCTCATGGTCGTGGCGGTAGGACTCGCCCTCGGCACCGCGTGCACACCCAAGCCCAACGGACCCGAGCCCACGGCGGAGCAATTCTTCGCCGCGCTGGTCGCCGGGGACACCGGGGCCGCCGCCGAGTTGAGCGACAAGCCCGCAGATGCGCGCCAAGCCCTCAACGACGCGTGGGCCGGCCTCCAGGCCACCCATCTCGACGCCCAAATCCTCAGCTCGAAGTACGCCGAGGACACCGGCAGCGTCACCTACCGCTACACCTGGCATCTGCCCAAGGACCGGACCTGGACCTACGACGGGCAGCTGAACATGGTCCGCAACGAGGGCCGTTGGGAAGTGCGCTGGAGCGCCACCGGGGTGCACCCCAAGCTCGGTGAGAACCAGACGCTGGCGCTGCGTGCGGACCAGCCCCGGCGCGCCTCGGTCAACGAGCGTGGCGGCACCGATGTCCTGGTGCCCGGTTACCTCTATAGCGTCTCGCTGAACGCCCAGGCGGCGGCCGGTTCGCTGATGACGACGTCGCGCGCTGTCGTCGACGCGTTGCGGCCGTTCGACAACACGCTGGACCCGCAGCGGCTCGCCGAGCAGGCCAGCTCGTCGAAGCAGCCGATGTACCTGATCACGCTTCGGCAGTCCGACCACGACCGCGTGGCGGGCTCGATCGGCAAGCTGCCCGGCGTGGTGATCACCCCGATGCCCGAATTGCTGCCCACCGATGAGACTTTCGCGCCCGCGATCGTCAACGAGGTCAAGAAGTCAGTGGTCGACGAACTCGACGGCCAGGCGGGATGGCGCGTGGTCAGCGTCAACCAGAACGACGTCGACGTCGACGTGCTCAACGAGGTGCCGGGCGAGCCCGCGCCGTCGGTGACGATCAGCCTGGACCGGGCCGCGCAGAACGCCGCCCAGAACGCGGTCAACTTCACCGGCAAGCCGGCGATGATCGTCGCGATCAAGCCGTCTACCGGCGAGATTCTGGCGGTCGCGCAGAACGCCTCGGCCAATGCGCAGGGGCCACTGGCCACCACCGGCCTCTACCCGCCGGGGTCGACGTTCAAGATGGTCACCGCCGGCGCCGCGATGGAACGCGACATGGCCACACCCAACACGCTGCTGCCCTGCCCGGGCACCATGGACATCGGCCATCGCACCGTGCCCAACTACGGCGGCTTCGACCTCGGCACCGTGCCGATGTCGCGGGCGTTCGCCAGCTCGTGCAACACCACCTTCGCCGAACTGGCCAGCCGGATGCCGCCGCGTGGGTTGACGCAGGCAGCGGCGAAGTACGGCATCGGCACGGACTACACGATCGACGGCATGAACACGGTGACCGGTTCGGTGCCGCCGACGGTGGACCTGGCCGAACGCACCGAGGACGGCTTCGGACAGGGCAAGGTCGTTGTCAGCCCGTTCGGCATGGCGCTGGCCGCGGCGACTGTCGCCGCCGGGAAAACGCCTGTGCCACAACTGATCGAAGGCCGCCAGACGCAGGTCACCGGCGACCAGACCCCGATCAGCCCGAAGATCCTCGACGGTCTGCGGCCGATGATGCGGTTGGTCGTCACCAACGGCACCGCCAAGGATCTGCAGGACGCCGGCGAGGTGCGGGGCAAGACCGGTGAGGCGGAATTCGCGGGTGGCTCGCATTCGTGGTTCGCCGGCTACCGCGGAGATATGGCCTTCGCGGCCCTGATCGTCGGGGGCGGATCGTCGGAG
>Ga0075370_10000285_pt1 | contig 18119 bp, 15 predicted proteins | sample EndMethybrTD3035_FD_71398 | JGI IMG/M metagenome (GOLD analysis project Ga0075370, IMG submission 71398) | Populus endosphere microbial communities from Tennessee, USA - Endosphere MetaG P. TD hybrid TD303-5 | ecosystem: Host-associated > Plants > Roots > Endosphere | place: USA: Tennessee... | reverse complement strand
ACGCTTCGGTGTGAGTCCCCGGAACTTTGAGTGATAGGCATTTGACCAATATAGAGACGGCATTCGCTTCACTCCAAGCACGATTTGTACAACATGTGCTTTCTGTCAGGTCGCCTTGAAGGGATTCGAACCAACAACCGGTTGATCGGTTAACTTAAGTATCTCAAATGTATAGCTTGCGGCAAACTTTCGAAACGATTTGACTGGCGGACGAAGTTTGGCATTTCTAATAAGTGGATAAAACAGAAAAACCGAATCCCGCGGCTTGAGCATTCCGCGTGCGATATTGCCATAGGTAAGGGTATATATTGACCGACCAACATGTACCCAAGATCGAAATCCACCTGAACGAATTTGTGCCCGAGGAATTCTCGGGCCTCGATCTCAATGCTGGCTGCGATGTCGTGGTATATATCCCGCTGGACAGCGTTGGCGTCACAAACTCCCATATCGACATCTGCGACGATCTGCTCGAAGCGATCTGGTCTGCCGAGCGCCTGGCAGCAAATGCATCAGATGTTTCCGTCCTGAGAGATTATCAGAGGGACAGTCACAAAACTCGACTCAAGCTCATATTACATGGGATCTCTGAACATCTGCCTGCCGCGATCCGGGAATGCGCCATTCTCTACAATCGATATGATGAAACCGATAGCGAAGCGGACAAAGCTTACAGTCGGGTTCGGGACACTGCGCTCGAGTTCGAGGACGAGCTCGATACTATCATTCCGAGGTTGCCGGAAATCGTCGACGATTACTTCGCCAATCTTGTCGGTGGCGCGTACTATCAGATGCGATATGATGCGCCGGATCGCTACGAGGCCGAAATGGCCAAATACCCTGAGAGGCGGGTAGGCTACTGGCGCAGTCCCTACAGTCAGAGACTTGGCGCCACATACTACGCATCCCCCGACGGATGGCTGCTCGACAAGTCCGTCGAACTTGATCAGTTCTTCGCGGTGACAGGCCAGAAATTCAAAAAATCGGAGCTTGTTGCCGGCAATGTCCTCACGGTTAACAGCAGATCCTATGTACTTGCGGAAGGAATGACAGCCTACTTTCCCATGGCGCATTATTTCAAGTCGAGAATCTGCGCGAGCTTCGCGCTTCTTGATGACGATGAGCACTGGCCGCCTGATACGTTTGAGTGGGCGGACGCATCCTTTAGCTACTCACCCGACCGCGAGTACCTAGGCCAGTCCACCCCTGAAAGCATGCGCGCGCCGCCCCCACGCGTCGAGGGATGCCTGATCGATACCAGTGGCAGGCTGATCATCGTGGATGATGGTCACTTCCGGCATCTCCTCTATGATACGAAGGCCCTGAACCTGGACGAAATAAAGTCACTGTTCTCGGCAACCGGGACGGTCACCGGCTCATTGGGCAAAATCATCGGCTTAGCCGACAATCCGAGCTGTGAATGGGGATCGCTTTCAGACGAGCAGTTTGAGCAACTTTGTTACGATGTCATCTATAGTCATCCATTGTTCAATACGGAGACGATGAGGAAATACGGCAAATCGCGGTCCCGCGATGGCGGTCGGGATATCGAGGTGTATGACATACCACGAATTCCTGGTGCACAGCCCAGGAAGTGGATCTTCCAGTGCAAGCTCGTGACGGGGTCGGCGTCTCTTTCGGCCGCGAAGCTGGTAGACGTTGGCGACATGCTTGACCATTACGGTGCTGAAGGATTTGGAGTGATGACCTCGGCGCCGATCGATGCGACCCTGTATGATAAACTGGACGCAGTTTGCGGGAAGCGAAACGTCCAGCAGATGAATTTTTCCGTTCTTGAGCTGGAGAGGGCGCTGTTAACAAAGCCCTTGATCCGCCGACGGTATTTCTAGACGCAGCTACGCTGAAATTTTATGTTTTCATCTTTACGGTAACAATCGCTTGGAGAGAAGACCTGAGTCAAGATAAGCTTCCGATTGCAGAAATAGGGTTGTGACACGGTGATCAAGAGATAATGGCAAGTGGCTGGGGATCTGTTTTCGATAGTTTCGGACTGAAAACTGTCACGCAAACCGACAAGGACAAAAAAGCCTATCTCCCGAATGAGGAGCAACGCGCGGCCTTGGCCGCCGCAGGATTTCAGCCGGGCACCGCTGACGACCAGTCTTTTATCGAAATCGAGGTCCTTGGTGAGGAACGTCAGCCTCTCCAGACATCTTATTACAAGTCATTACGGCAGGGCTCCGGGCGGGATCCGGAGCCAAGGATGGGACGTGGCCTAATCGGCTGGGCAAAAGTTGGCGACGAAATCGTTATCGGCAACATTGGCAAACGGATTTTCGTTGCACGAACGGCTCGCATCACACCAAAGGACGCGCTGGCAGTCTTCGAAAAGCGGGTAACCCAAGCTTTCAAGCCAAGGGCACGATTGTTGCAGCTTCTCGGTGACCAGCTTATTGGGTCATCGAAACTTGCCGTTTTCGAGCTTGTAAAAAACGCCTACGACGCGGACGCAAGCAGAGTCTCTATTACCTTAGGGGGGCTGCAGACGTCGGATCCTTGGATAACGGTCGAAGACGACGGGGTCGGCATGTCGCTCGATACGATACAGAACGTCTGGCTTGTTCCGGGTGATGATCATCGGGAAAAGGACAGAAAGCAGGACCGTCGGTCCCGGAAATACCACCGCTTGCCTCTTGGGGAAAAGGGCGTTGGCCGTTTCGCTGTCCATAAACTTGGCGGCCGCGTACGCCTGACCACACGTGCGGCCAACCATCGGGAATGCCAGGTCTCGATCGACTGGCAAGAGCTGATGTCGAACCGGTTCCTCGAGGATGCGCCGGTGACCGTCATCGAGCGTGAGCCGAAGATATTCAAGGGAGAGCGGACCGGAACGCGCATTCGTATCGACGATCTGAGCCAGAAGGAATGGTCGCGAGCGGAAGTCCGCGATCTGTACCGGCAGGTGACGTCAATTTCCTCCCCATTTTCCGCGCGGTCCGATAATTTCACCATTGATTTTCAGGTGCCGGATTTCCAGAAATGGATCTCAGAGCTGCCTGATGCATCCGAATTGCTCGAACGCGCACCATGGCGTTTCCGGTTTCGCTTTGATGGCGATCAACTCAAATATAACTACGATTTCCGCGGCGTGCCGGGCATCAAGATCGAGCCCAGAAAAGCCAGCCAAAGCGAAAAGCTGCAGATAGTCGCCGATCGCGAACCGGATGATCTTGACGCCGCGACAACCCCAAAGGCCAAACGCTCGACGAGCGTCATTGCCGACGAATCCACGATCGAGGGGATCGGAAAAGTCAACGGCACGCTTTATGTTTTCGATCGGGATCGCGAAATCATGTCGCGCTACGCCCAGTCACGGCTGATCGAGCGTTTTCTGGACCAAAACGGCGGCATACGGGTCTATCGTGACGAAATTCGCATCTACAACTACGGCGAGCCGGGTGATGACTGGCTCGGCCTCGATCTTCGGCGTGTCAACAGCCCTTCGAGAAACCTGAGCCGGAACATCGTCATTGGCGTCATTGATCTGAAGCTCAACGAAAGCGACGGCCTGCGGGAAAAGACGAACCGCGAAGGATTTGTCGAGAACGGCCCATATCGTCGTCTCAGGCAGATTGTGCTGGGCGCAATCAGTGTGTTTGAAACAGAGCGGCGCATCGACAAGCAGAAAATACGACAGCTCACCGGAAAAGCGCCAAGCACCGACAGGGAGGTGGCGGGTCCTATCGGTGATGTGCGCAGGGTGGCGCGCTCAAAGGGTTTCCTGAACGAAATCGATCCTTCCCTGATGCGCGTCGAACAGGAATTTAAGCAACTTCGCGAGGACTTCCTGCGAGCTGGCATCTCGCAGGTCGGTCTTGCTGTGGTTTTCCACGAGGTCGAGCGCGGGATTGGCGCTCTGGCAACAGCTCTTGCTGACGGTGTCACCCTGCCGGACCTCAAAACCCAGGTCGGACAGTTGCAGGCGGTTCTGGAAACCTCGACACAGCTGCTGCGCAAAGGCGACAAGAAATCCTATTCGCTTAAACAGCTGCTGCGCCGCGCCCGCGATATCACACTCGTACGGTTTCGTGTTCATAAGGTGCAGCTTGTTTGCCCGGCATTGGAAGACCAGGCAGAAGATGCCACCGCTGTTTTCGCATTCGGACTGGCGCTGGGCGCTGCGACCAACATTATCGACAACGCCATACATTGGCTGAAGGTGAGTATTCCGGCTGATGGCCCGCCAAGGTCACGTCGTATCTTCATGGACATTGCCACCGATGAGGCAGGCCGCCCGGTATTGGTTTTCGCAGATAATGGCCCAGGCTTCCGGGATCCACCCGAGCAACTAGTCGAGCCGTTCTTTTCGCGCCGGCCGGACGGGATGGGCCTGGGTTTGTATTACGCAAACTTGGCGATGAACCTCAATGACGGTGAGCTCCTCTTCCCGTCAGGAGATGATTATGAGGTCCCGGAGGAATTCACCGGAGCCGTCGTTGCAATGGCTTTCAAGGGGGAGAGCTGATCGGTGTTCACACGTGCCCGCTATGTCGTAATTGATGACAAGGAAACTGAACTGAAGCAGCTCACGGACTGCCTCAGAAAAATCGGCGCGCCATGCCTGCCGCTTCTGTATGATGTCGAACAGGGCATCGACGCCAGACATCTCGGCGGCGTGCGGCTTCTCTTTCTCGATCTCCATCTCACCACCGGGGGGCAGTCGACCGATGTCGCTCAGGCTTCCGGCGTGATTGCAGGTATCCTTGAAGCGGGCATAGATCCTGCCGCCGGGCCCTATGTGATCATTCTCTGGACAACCCACCAGCCGCATCGAGAGGCGTTTGCGGCTTATATCATGGGGAATGTCGATCCTACCAGGCGCCCTCTGGCAATTCTCAGTCTGGACAAAAACCAGTATCTGGCTGGTGATGCCGGCGAGAAGCTTATGGCTGACATAGGCAAGGTAATTGAAACGGATCCGCGGCTTCGCGCCTTACTTGACTGGGAGCGTGAAGTCTTGAAAGCCGCCGGGACGACATTGGCTGAAGTCGGGGCGCTTGTTGCCGCAGAGGACCGGACTGCCACTCGGTTTTCGGAACGTTTTGATGAGGTCCTCAGTCTACTAGCCTCGGAAGCAATTGGCGCCGAAAATGCCAAGGCTGACCCGTACAGTGCGGTGAACGCGGCACTAATGCCAATTCTATCAGACCGGATAGCCAACCAGCGGATCGAACCGGACAGCAAGGCCATATGGCAATCTGCCGTAACCAAGATCGGCAATGTGCTACCGCCTTCTCTGCCCGAAGCTGCGAAACTGAACTCCATGCTCCACGTGGCAGCTTCAACATCCGAAGAGCTGAAGCCCGGGGCATGGGGCGCGATCAGCCTCCTGCCTGCTGCGGATCAGGAGGACGGTCCGATGAAGGAGAGGTTTAATCTGCCGGCCAAGCCCCTTTTATCAGGCCTGTTTTGTATGTCTGTCAAAACTGAGCGAGCTGTCAGCAAACTATGTGTGCTGAGGGTCGGCGCAAGCTGTGACTACGCTCAAAACCGCAGGGGACCGGTGCCTTTTATGCTGGGTGCTATCATGCCCGCCACAGCACAACGCCGGGAGGAAAATCTGCCAAAGGCCGAATTTCTTACGCCGGCTCTGATGATTGAGGGGTTCGACTTCCCGGTGCGCATCGCATTCAACGCCCACCTGACCGTGACTATGGTACCAAACGAGTTCAACGGGTGGGCACCGCTCTGCAGGCTCCGCGAATCTCTGCTGATGCAAATCACTTCGCACGGCGCACATCACGCGACACGGCCCGCAATCATAAGCTTCTCGGCAGATGCGCACTGATTGAGACAATCACCGGCTATCGAGCATAGTTTTTCCACGCACTGACCTGAAAGCAGGGTGAGTTTATCGGCGCGCAGTGTAACGTGCACGTCCGATCCGAGGGATTAGAAGAGTATCGGAGAAATCAGCATAGCGACGCCCGAAGGGCGGATTTCGGGAATTCTCGTCGCGCAGAAGCGGGAAACAGGGCAGCCGCAGGAGCCTCAACATAGTGGCCCGAAGGGGAGGCGGGACCGACCGCCCCCCGGTCCGGCGCTCCATATTAGGGCGCGATCGTCCAGCAGAATACAAACCTGTCCGGCGAGAGCTCGGCGTTGCCCAGCTCCGCAACCGAATTTATTCCTTGACGCCTTTCATGCAGCTCCTGCAATCGATATATTAAGTCACGGATATACTTGACCTTCAGGGGACTATGACGACGTCAGGGTGGCAAATTCAGGACGGTGCACTTTCGCTCATCGATGAGGCGGGAAACACGCGCCTTATGTCTGCGGAGGAGATCTACAGCGCTCTTGTCGAAAAGCGGCCCTCGTCCGACTGGATACCGATAAGCGTCAATGGCCTGCGCGCGTCCCGTTACCCCCTTGTACCGACCCTGACCATTTCAGAAGGCAACGGTGAGGAAGCGCCTTCCTACAGCATCGTGGCGACAAGCCGGGGAGTAGAAGTCTCTCTCGAGCTTGCCGACCTGGAACGCGGCCACAAGGTCGCTGAAGGCACCTGGTATCCGATCGAACCGGCAGCCAGCGCGGAAATTCGGGAAGTAGTGCAAAGCACGGGCGTATCCCTCGGGGCAGCCGCCTCCCTCAAAGCATTCCTTTCCATCCGCAAGGCTGCGGGAGCCGGAGCATCGATCGAGGACCGGACAGCTGACCGGGCTATTTCCCCACTCGCTTTCGCGCCATCTGGGGATGATGTGCCGGCCGGGGTGCAGGCAACCCTCTATCCATACCAGATTTCCGGCTGGCGCTGGCTGAAGTTCCTCCTTGCCGAAGGTGTCGGCGGCCTTCTCGCTGACGAAATGGGTCTCGGAAAAACCTTGCAGATCATTAGTGCGTTGAGCGATTCCGGGGGTACTCCCCTGCGGCCGGCGCTGATCCTTGCCCCTGGTTCATTGCTGGAGAACTGGCGACGGGAAATCTCGAAGTTCGCGCCGCATCTCAAGGTGCTCAAGCATCATGGAGCTCTTCGTACGGGCCGACCTTCAGAGCTGAAGGACTACGATGTCGTTGTCACCTCCTATGACAATGCCGTGCGTGACAACAGTCTGCTCAACATGATTGTGTGGAAGGTAATCGTGCTGGATGAGGCACAATTCATCCGGAACCCTGACGCCCAGCGAACCAAGGCTGTGAAACGGCTCCAGCGCGAGGCCGGCCTTGCCGTGACGGGGACGCCTGTCGAAAACCGTCTGCTCGATTTATGGTCGATCGTGGATTTCGTTCTGCCCGGCCATCTTGGTGACGCGAAAGCCTTTGAGTCGCAATATTCTGATGATGTCGATGGCGCGGCAAAGCTGGAGCCGCTGGTCTCACCGCTCATGCTGCGCCGGCGCGTTGCCGAGGTGGCGAAGGACCTGCCAGCCCGCATCGATATTCCGCAGGTGGTTGAACTGGATGAAGGCGAGATAGCCGCCTATGATGCTGAGCGGGAACGCATCTATGCGCAATATGGCGCTGCTGCCACCCTCGTCGCATTGACATCCCTGCGCCGCTTCTGCGCTCACCCGGAGCTGATGAACGGCAGTGCTGCCACGGCCGATCCAATGTCCTTCTCGAAATTCAGGCGCATGGACGAGATTGTGGAGGAGATTTTCGCACGCGGCGAGAAGGTGATCATCTTCACCTCGTTTACGGCAATGGCAGATATGATTGCCCACCACATCAAGAACCGCTTCGGAGCCTTTACCGGCGTAATCGACGGCCGCCTGCCTATTGACGATCGCCAGCCGCTGATTGATCGCCTCAGCGTCGTCCAGGGCGGTGCAGCGCTCATACTGAACCCGAAGGCAGGGGGAGCTGGCCTGAACATTACAGCGGCTAATCATGTGATCCACTATAATCCGGAATGGAATCCGGCCCTCGAAGACCAGGCGTCTGCCCGTGCACACCGACGCGGCCAGCAATTACCAGTAACCGTCCACAGGCTCCTTGTTGCCGATACTGTAGAGGACGTGGTGGACGAACGCCTGACTCGCAAGAGAGCAATTTCCGGCACTGCGGTGGTGGGCCTTGAAGGCAGGGAAGATGATTACGGTGATATTGTCGCAGCGCTGATGCGATCGCCATCAAAAGGGGCTTAACGGGCAGATATGGCAGAACAGACAATTGCGAAGGTGCTGAGCGCCAACGATACGGGGGAAACAGGGGCACATCAGGCCGGCATTCTGGTGCCCCGAGAGGAACGGCTGCTTTCGTTCTTTCCTCGCATGGACCCGACCGAGTACAATCCGAGATGTCATCTGAACTTTGTGGATGATGGCGGCACTTTCTGGGAATTTGCCTTCATTTATTACAACAATAAGCTTTTTGACGGCACGCGTAACGAGTACAGACTAACCAGGATGACCAAATACATCCGCCAGGCTAATCTGGTTACAGGGGACGAAATCATTCTGGTGAGAGATGATGACGATCGGTATCGCATCACTCACAAACGCAAGCAGCAGGCAGAACGGACCAAGGGTGTTCTCAAGCTTGGTACGGGCTGGCGGGTAGTTGAAATTCAGGGGGGATCATGAGCAGCATTGAGGAAATCGAACTACCACCGGACCCGGAGCGGGTGATCGTCGGCCTGCGTGATACGGGCTATGAGTTCGATACCGCTGTCGCCGATATTGTCGACAACTCGATTGCCGCGAATGCTACCCATGTCCAGCTCTGGCTGGCCGCCGATCTCCGGGGCAATATCCGTCTGATGATCGCCGACAATGGCGACGGCATGAACCGGGATGGGCTGATCAATGCCATGCAGTATGGTTCGAAAGCTCGTCCCAGCGCTGCCAGCCTTGGTAAATACGGCCTCGGCCTGAAGACCGCTTCTACCGCCTTCTGCAAAAGGCTGTCGGTGATCTCCCGGCCGGACGGCAATACCCCGGCGCTCATGGCGACATGGGACCTTTACCATGTCGCCAAGGTGAACAAGTGGTCCCTTCTTCTCAACGAGGAATGCGATCCGGAAGCGCTCGAGATCCTGGATGCTGTAGCTCCCGGTAACGCGGGCACGGTGGTTTTATGGGAGGATGTAGACCGGCTGCTGAAGGAATATCAGGACCCGGCTGGCGCACCTGCGCGCAAGGCGCTCAAGGTCAGGGAAGACGATCTTCGTGAACATCTTTCCATGGTCTACCAACGCTTCCTCGATCCGGAAGATGTCCGTGCGAAGAACGTTATCATCGAGCTCAACGGCAAACCTGTCGTGGCATGGGACCCGTTCCAGTCAAAATTGTCCGAACTGGTCGCCGACGAAACCATTGAACCGGAATTGTCAGATGGTCGGACGGCCTCGTTCACAGCCCGCGCTTACATCCTGCCCCGGCGCGAGGAGTTTCCGAACGATACTGCCGCCTCGGCTGCAAAGCTTTCGAACGATCGGCAGGGCATATACATCTATCGCGAAAACCGTCTGATCCATGATGCAGACTGGCTCGGCCTTTACCAGAAAGAACCACATCTCACCTATCTGCGTGTCGAATTCTCCTTCGACCACAGGCTGGATGACGCCTTCCATCTGGACATCAAGAAATCCCAGATCATCCTGAACGACGATCTCGCGAACTGGCTTCAGGGCGAATTCCTGACTGCGCCGCGACGAGAGGCGAACCGCCGGTCACGTGAGGGACAGCAAAAGATTCTGTCCAAAAAGGGAGAGGGCGCGCACGACACCTCAAACAACAATATTCGCAACCGCGAAGCGGCGGCTGGTGGTCCGAAGGTGAACATTGCGGACCCGAATACCGGGGAAGCCATCGTTGAAAACAAGCATGGCATAACCCGGCTGAAGCTGACGATAACATCGTCTAAAAGGCCCGGAGAAGTGTTCGTGCAACCGGTCGAGGGGATCAACAACGGCCTCCTGTTCGAACCAGCACTGATCGAGGGGCACAAGGGTATCCGGATCAATACCAGTCACCCCTACTACCAGAAAGTCTATATTCCGAACCTCAATCGCAGCGTGACAATGCAGGGTCTCGACTCGCTGATGTGGGCACTGGCTGTCGCAGAACTCTCCACAGTCCAGGATCATACCGCCTCAATGTTCCGGGACATGCGCTTTGAAGTGTCGCGCCTTCTGGAGAAGCTTGTAGAAACACTTCCTGAGCCGGACATGGATAAGGATGTCGCCTGATCCACGATCGCTTGCGGAGCGGATTTCCGCCGAAACGGGTCTGGAGTTCTCCGGCCGGGAGGGCCGGGATAGCGATGGCACGCGCTGGCTCGCACTCCAGCCGGCCGGATATCCTCCCGGCCAGACCTTTACCCTGCGCACACTTATAGGATGGCGACGGCTGGATGTGCATTTCCAGCCAGGCAATTTTGCCGGTGACCTCATGAGTGCCATGGGCTCTGCGGACGAGACCGGCCGCCGCACATTCCGGACGATTCTTGATGTTTGTCGGGAAGAGGATGCGGAAGTTGCGCTGACCATCAATGGAGCGAACTGCTTGCCAGATGATTCAGCCATATGGGAAACCGGTTGGCGCAGCTTCGGCCTTGGCGTCAGGAAAGGCATGCTGGCGATCAACGAGGGCAATGTCGAAGAAGACATGCGCCAGATCGAACTCTGGACATCAAGAGTGGCTGCGGCTGTTCTGGCGTTACTGCCGCTTGAGGTTGAGGACGAAGGCTTGGAAGCCTCTCCGGAGGTGATCGGGCTTCCGGAAGGTGCGAAGGTGCGTGTAGAGACCAATCGGTATGAACGTGACCGCCGTAACCGTGCTGCCGCCCTCGCAATTCATGGATATTCCTGCAAGGCATGCAAACTTGATATGAGCGAGCGCTACGGCGCAGCGGCTTCGGGCCTGATAGAAGTTCATCATGTGACGCCGGTTTCACAGCTTGGAGAAGACTACATCATCGATCCGAGAACGGATTTGGTGCCGCTTTGCCCGAACTGTCATTCGGTTTCCCATCGGCGAACACCACCTTATTCCGTTGATGATCTTCGTGAAATGCTTGCCTCGGTGCCTGAGACGGTCTGACGGCTACTCTGCCCTCTGGCGGTCTTTCACCAGTTCGACAAAATTGCCTAGCGTCAAAAGCCATCCGCGTTGGCTCTCACGGTATGTGGAGTGGAGCGATTGCGGAAGGACCAGCTGAAGCTGTTTTGCCCGCATTTCATCGGTCTGATTCTCTGAGATGCCAGGCTCCAGTGTCAGCAGATGCTTTTCCCGGATCCTTTCAGCCTCCGAAAGAACCTGACGCCAGCGATCCTTCAGCGTGGATTTGGACCCGAGCATGGTGAGGCGCGCGGCCGGGAATGCCGGATTCCGGTATTCTTCCTGTCCAGGAAAGAGAAAGTCGGGCTTGTTTCGGTTCTCCGTCTCGGCATCCCGATTGAAGCTCAACCGAGATGCAGTAAATATCGCTTCCAGATGATGTTCGAGCGCCAAGCCCGCACGTTTCATACGGCGGTTCTGGACGCTCCTGGAAAAGCCCATGAATCCGTCAACGTCTGTCCCCTCATCGGAATGAAAGCCGTTCTTGATCCGATCGGCGACAACGTGGCGTTCGAGCCGGCGAAACAGTTGCTCCTCCCTGTCGATCCACGCCATCAGGGCATCGTCCGGATCGTCGCCTGCCGAAACATGCGGAAGTGATGACCGGGCCAGTTCGGACATGACGCGTGTTGGCGGAAAAACCAGACCAAACTTCTCAATCAGTGCATCAAGACGGTCTGCTTCCGGTTCCTCGATCTCGATCCCGAGCTCATCGAGAATATATCGGGCAGTGAAATCCAGCTCTGCGGCATTGTCCTTGCTGATCTCCAGTGATTCAAACTGTAAGGCCGGCTGCTCCTCAAGCCCGAAGAGCCATAGCAACTGGTTCTGGATAGTGCTTCCTCCGGGGACGATGATCGCCATGAGCGTGTTGTCGGTACGCCTGGCGATAAACAGGACATCGCCCTCAGTTGCCGCTCCGCATACCGCGTTTGTCGGGAAATAGAGCCTGTGCTCCCGTCTCGGGGGCTTCCGGGATTGGTACCAGGTCAGGAAGCCTTCTTCGGAAAGCGCTTCCTGCTCGCCGCCGATCCAAATGAATATTGCCTGGTATTGCATCCGGTCAGGCGTCCCGAGCAGGCTCTTGAGCTGCTTTGAACTGTTAAACTCGTGCTGGTTCGAACGGAGAATGTCGGCCTCGACGGCACTCAGCCGCTTGACCGCCACGCCGTCAAAGTAATCCGAAAGCAACCCCCGTCGCATGACCTATGCATTCCCCCTGATTTCGAAAAATGGAATATCTGACCGAAGCCAGGTTGCGCAGTCGGCAATCACCGTCTCGATCGACAACCGTACTTTACCCTTCAAAGCACATTCCCAAACGATACCCTGACGCCATCCCGCTTCCTGCAAGGCGATGGATGCAAGAGCATCGACCTCACGGTTCCGGTAAATCTTTGTGCGCCAGAAATCGGGCCTGCTGGAGGGCCACTTGAACAGATGGCAATCATGCCCGTGCCAGAAGCATCCGTGAGCGAAAAGAACAGCTCTGTATTTCGGGAAAACGATATCTGGCTTGCCCGGCAGGGTCCGGTCATGCAGCCGGAACCGGAACCCGGCGGCATGCAAACCACGTCTCAACGTCAGCTCCGGTTTGGTATTTTTACCCCGGATGCCCGCCATCATCCGGCTGCGCACTTCCGGGGTAACGACGTCAGGCATGAACTGCTGCCACAGGTGGGCGTGTCACCGTGAGAGCCGGACCTGCCAGGACGGGATATTCCCGGCTTGCGGCAAGCGCCGTCTGGATGTGAGCCTTCATTGCGTCGGCAACAAATTCAACGACCGGAACCACCACGGCGTTGCCGAACTGACGATAGGCCTGGGTATCGGAAACCTCGATCCGGAAACGGCGATCGCCTCGATCAAAGCCCATCAGTCGGGCGCACTCGAGCGGCGTCAACCGCCGCGGGCGTTTGCCTGGCTGATCAATCAGCACTTCGGAACCGTCTTTGTAATAGCGGGCAGACAGGGTTCGGGCTACATCATCAGGTCCGAAAAGGCTAAAACCGAACCCGTTGCCCTTTGTCTGATGCTTGGCTTTGTAAGCCTGCAGATAGTCCCACAGTCGTGGCGTCAAAGTGTATTTCGGATCCACGTCGTCATGAGGCTGCAGGATGGAACCGAGCTTCGGCCCATCTTTCGCTAGCGGTAATTTCAATGCTTTCAGATCAAAGAGGCTATGCTCGCGGAATCCAACAATGAATACTCGCTGGCGCTTCTGCGGCACCCATGGCTCCGAACTGATGACCCGATGCTGAACGTGATAGCCCAGCTCGTTCTCAAGCACATTCATGATCGTTGCGAATGTTCTGCCCTGATCGTGGCTTTCAAGGTTCTTGACATTTTCTAGCACAAACGCGGCTGGCCTGTGGTGAGCAATAATCTGAGCCGTATCAAAGAATAAGGTTCCCTGCGTATCGCACAGGAAGCCGTGAGGTCGACCGAGCGAATTTTTTTTGGAAACCCCGGCCAGTGAAAATGGCTGGCACGGGAAGCCCGCGAGAAGGACGTCATGCTCGGGGATCAGTTCGGGATTTTTCGAAAATTCGCGTACGTCCCCATTGATCCGGTGGTTGTCGGGAAAATTCAGCGAGTATGTTTGTTGGCTGTGCGGATCCCATTCAGACGTAAAAACGCACCGGCCTCCAATGCTTTCGAAGCCAAGTCGTAGGCCGCCAATACCCGCAAAGAGGTCGATAAATCGGAAATCGGTTTTAGCGGGATCACATACCTGAAGTCGACGATTAGCAGCGTCCTTAAGGGTCTTCAAAGCGAGGCCCGGGATACGAGAAGTACCGTCTTCATAGCGGTATGCGGTCCGAGATGAAACTGCCAGAAGGGTTTCGGTCTCCTCAAGAGTAAGGCCCGCCTGCTCCCTCAACCTGCTAAATTCCGTCCGTACTTTTGCTCGCATGATAATCTCGAATCACTTGCTGGGAAGATTTTTGTCAGACTGACATTTTTTTTCCTACCAAACAATAAATGTTCCCTTTATGTTCTTCTATAATTCGTTATTTTGCACAGAACAATCGGAATTGAACCGGCCACTGTACATCGAGCGTCGAGGCCCTGATCTATCCGGCTTTCAAGGTTGACCCCATATGCTACGCAGGATGATCCAGAAGTGTAACAATTTTTGCTGCCCCGCCGAGGTCATCCTTCGGCGCCTATGGCGTGGTCAAGTGGCTCGCCGAAACACTTGATCTGGATTCTGGAAATCACTGGTGGTATCGGCGTTGCCTCACCGGCTCAAGATCATTCATTGCCCGCCGGCTTGTAGCAGGCGTTGAAGGAAAACTTCTCCGACATGCCGTCTATGCGCTTTACCCAAAAGCACCGCGTACCGAAGTCAGCAGCTCGCACCTGAAATGATTGGATTCCAGAGCCGATTTTGGTCGCCGCCTCGGGGTGCCTTTGTAGCGCGAAAGTCATAAACTGAGCATCGGCGGCATCAATCGTTTCACCGAGGTGGTACTTGTAGAGGATGCCACGGAAGCGCTCGCGCGCCTCCGCCTGAGTGGTGAACACCTCACCTCCAATGACGATATCCTGCCGCCGAGCCATCATATCCTCGCGTTTCGCATCAGAGAAAATTTAAGGTCCCTTTTTCGAGGGTAGAAAACCGACCAACAAATAACGGCTCTGGAATCTCGCTCCACGGCATGGCGGTGGCTAGTATGACCTGGTGCTCGACTGCGGAGGCCGCAGACGTTTCAATAACCTGCCGTTGAAAGTTGTGACTGCGCGCTTGCTCCATCCCTTTGTCCTCTGTGATGTCGATCATCAGGAAACGTGGGTGGCGGAACTCGGGGTCTTTCAGAGCAGCTGCCAAAAAACCAACGAGAAATGCAGTCTTGAGCACGACACGCGAGCTTGCCGAAAAATACGTGTGATCATCGACCGTGATCGAATTTTTTCCAAACGAGAAGTCGACACGCTTGGGATCGACGAAAGAGTCCTGACGCTTCAGGTCACCCTTGAGGATCGTTATCGTCTCTTGCTCGATCTCGGTTCGTGCAATACGAAGCCTGTCTGTTTGGCTTCTCTTCAGCGATTGAATTTTGTTGTCCAGATCCTTGATAGCAAGATCAAGGCTTTCCCGCCTCGCTGAGAGATCACCGATCTTATTGGCGAGTTTGACCTGAGCCTCGACATCCTCAACCGATTTGTCGATGTAGCCAAGTTGCCGATGTAATTCCCTGATATCCTCTCTCACTTTCGATGTCGGCCGCGCCGTGATCGCCGCAAGTTCCCGCGACTTGGCAGTCCAGTTGGTCTTCAGACTCTCGACCTTCGTCGTTTGTGTTTTCAGTCGCTCGCCGCGAATACCCTGCAATCGTTCGGACTGTTTAATCTGGATCGAGAGTTCGTTGATAATCCCGGTGACACGATCGCGCGCTCTATCAGGGTCGATCGGTGTTTTGCAAAGATGGCAGGAGAAGGCATGCTCCTCGGCCTCAAGAACGTCGGCATAGCATGCAGGACATGTCGTGAAGTGCACATCGGGAACGATGTCTGCTGCCAGCCTGGCGTCCCTCAGCGCATCGACTTTCCGCTTCAAGCTCTCGATGAAGGATTGCGAGTCTGATATCTCGAACTCAATCCCGCTTAAAGCCTCCTGCGCGGCGGCAAGGTCCTGTTGCAATTTCTGGACGGCATTGTAGAGCTCCTTTTGCTGCGTCAGGGTCAACCTGTCGGAGGCAGCAGAGGAATAGAAAAGCTCTTCCTTTTGCGTAATCGATTCAAGGACGCGCTCGCGATCAGCTAAAAGTGACGCTCGCTTCTGGGAAATCCATCCGAGCCCCAGACTTTCTTCCCCGCCGACAACCCTGAAAATACTTCTGAGCTCGGCCGAGACCTCCTGCAGCTCTCGCTCCTTCACTCGGCGCAGCTGCTGCGACTCGTAGATCGCCGTATCAAAGGCACCGCAGAGAAGGTTCCCGATAGCTTCCCGCAAGTTCTCCGGATCATAACCTTCAAATCGGAAAAGACTGTCTGTCGGCGAGAGCTGATCGGCGTAGAGCAATCGGAGGATCTGATGCATCGTAATGCTTGACGTGCCCTCAACCGCCACATCCGGCATGCCAAGGAGACGGAACATCGCTTGCGAAAAGCTCTCCTTGTTTTGCGACCTAGAGTAAGAGTAGCGAAGCCAAGACTCGATCGGCGCTTCGACTGCCGCCTCATATCGTCCACCAAAAATTTCCATATCGGATTGGGATGCGGCGTCAATTTTACGTCGCAAAACGGCCGGATTGCCATTCAACTCCACTTCTACCCACACGTGATCGCACAGGAGGGCGTGGCCGCTCCAGTCGAGCTTACTGAGGTCCCCACCAAGCCCGAAGAAGATGAAGTTGAGGATCGTTGATTTTCCGGAGGAGTTATCTCCACGGACCACGTTTACTCCGACATGAAATCGCTCGTCGTAGGCAATGTGTATACTGCGCTTCACGACCAGACGGCGGACGATCAAACAAGGGTCAAACCGTATCATAGCGATACTCCAGCAACCCACTTCGTGCTTTCAGGCCATCACGACCGTTGAGCGCGTAACGTTCATTGATTTCACACAATATGCCGATGATATCGGGCATGGCGCCATTGAGCTCCTGGCACCGCTGCTTGACTTCGCCAGAAACGGAATCGGGGGCAAACAGTACTCGGCTTCGCATCCATTCGTCCTCCGAAATGATCCCGGCCCTGGCCAAGCTGCCAGCAGCTGCTTTTTGGAAAACGGCCATTCGTTCGAAGAGCGAATTATCGTCCGGCAACTCGCCGTACGGCTTCAATTTGGCATAGCTTCTGCTCACGGCTCGCCAACGCGTGTCATCCGCAAAGAGGTGAAGGTTTTGCAGCCGGTACGGGTGCAGCAGGTAGAAGTCGAGAATGCGAAACTTGTCGTAGGGAACGGCGCTCTTAAGCTTGCAGCCAAAGAAGAGGCGCAGAAACCGAAACACCGTGTGATATGGATCGAAGGCCTCGTTGTATGAGAGCTGTGTCATGCGATCGCCCTCTGCGCGTGGTGCCATCGGATAAAACACTGCTCAGCCAGCCAGTAGACCATGCCGAAAACGATGTTGTGGCTGACAATCATCAGGTCACTGCTACACTCTTCCACGATGGGATTGACGATGCGGTCCATGATCATCGCGTTCATCTGCCCCTCCGAAATTTTCGGAATCTCCGGATAGATCACGTGAGAGAATTCGGTCTCTGCTTTCGCCAAAACGTGGACAAAGATCATTTGTGCCGAGGAGTAGAGTGACCACCGCTCGAGCAACTTGACGAACATTTCTTTTTTTTCGATCGCATCATCATAATAATGATACATATTGGCAGCGATCAGCTTGTTCTCAAGCCCCTCGACACCATCCTGGGCGCGGCGCAGATGATATCGCGCCAGCTCATCAATCGTGATTTTCGTCTCGTCGCTCGCGTCATATTGCTCCTTTAAGCGGAGAAGCAATTTTTCGATTTTGCCTTTTGGCGACTCGATCTTGGTGATCTTGTCACGACCGACGATATCGCCGTCAGCGCAGGCGTTCGTTTGGTTCACCGAATTCATAAGGTTAGCTTACGAACCGCGCGTGGTCTTGTCGCGCCCTACAATGTCTCCACCGGATTTCGCACGACTTTGATCGACCGCAGTCCCGTTGGTCCCGGCGCGCAATGTCTTCGTGACTTGATAGGTGATCAGGGCTCCGCCGACGCCGCCGGTCAGCAACCCAAGAACGAAATTTGAGACGTCGAATGTGAAGTTCATAGCTACCCCCGGTTAGTAAAACTAACGCCCTTTCTGGCGTGATTTGTCAACAACGTGGATGGGATTTGCTCTATTATTCTTCACGTTACAGGGAAAAGGCAGCTAGATCTCCCAAGCATCCGCTGACGCGTCTACCCGTATTAAGAGCAGAGGGGTTGGTTCAACGCGCTGGGCGCTTGAGAGACAAAGGCGGATCGAGATCGGCTGAGAGCTGGCTGATTTCATGCATCCAACCCGCGCACCTGACAGTCGGACGAAAAAGTTCAGAGAATCCCCCACGCCCGAAACCTCCCCCTCCCCGTCATCTCGCGCAGGCCGAGCTC
>Ga0075370_10000284_pt1 | contig 18253 bp, 7 predicted proteins | sample EndMethybrTD3035_FD_71398 | JGI IMG/M metagenome (GOLD analysis project Ga0075370, IMG submission 71398) | Populus endosphere microbial communities from Tennessee, USA - Endosphere MetaG P. TD hybrid TD303-5 | ecosystem: Host-associated > Plants > Roots > Endosphere | place: USA: Tennessee... | reverse complement strand
TCGACACCTCGTGGCTGGCGAAACCGATATCCGTACGTGCGGCGGCAGCGCACGACGCGCCAGGGAGCTGGCTCGTACTGGCCGACGCTCACAACGCAGACCTAGCCGAGACCTTCGGCCGCCGGTTAGAGTCACGCGCTCAGCGGGTCACGATCGCAGAACTTGTGGACGAATCCAGAGTGCTCCACGGCTTCACAGAATCCGCAGCAGACACCACCCATCCGCCGGCGGGCGTGGTGATCTTCATGGGGCAGGGGCCGGCCGACGACCTTGACACCGCGCTGGCGCGCGCTCAGCAATACGTCTGGGCGATCGCCGTCGTCGTCAGGGCCGTGGTCGGAGGATGGCATGGGCGAGCACCTCGCCTGTGGTTGGTCAGCGGCCGCGGCCTGGTCGTCGATGGCGCTGAGCCCGGTGACCCGGCGATCGGTGCACTCAGAGGCCTCATCCGGGTGCTGGCCTACGAGCACCCCGAACTACACGCCACGCTGCTCGACCTCGACCCCGCCGCAGATCCACTCGGATCGCTCGAACGCGAGATCGCCTCAGCCGATACCGACGATGTCGTCGCTCGGCGTGGAGAGCGCAGATACGTGGAACGATTCTGCCGCGCGACTATGGGCACACCGGCGCTCGATCCGGTGGTGCGCGCCGGCGGTTCCTACGTTGTCACCGGCGGATTGGGCGGATTGGGTGGATCAATCACGAGGTGGCTGGTAGACGGTGGCGCGACGCGCGTCGTGCTGAACGCTCGCAGCGAGCCGTCCGACGAACAGTGGAACACGCTGGCAGAACTTGAATTCCGGGCCGAGATCGTATTCGTTCGCGGCGACATCGCGGCCCCCGGAGTGGCCGATCGTCTCGTGGAGGCTGCCGAGGAACGTGGAATGTCGTTGCGCGGGGTGGTTCACGCGGCCGCGGTCATCGACGACGCCCTGCTGGCGGGTATGAGCAAAGCGAGCTTGGATCGGGTCTGGGCAGGCAAGGCCGCCGGTGCGGTGCGATTGCACGACGCCACCCGCGTCCGCCAGCTGGACTGGTGGCTCGTATTCTCTTCGGTGGCTTCGTTACTCGGCTCCCCGGGACAGTCCGCATATGCGTCCGCGAATTCGTGGCTGGACGCGTTGGTGTCATGGCGAAGAGCGTCGGGCCTACCGGCCACGGTGATCGACTGGGGCCAGTGGGCCGATGTAGGCGTCGCGCGCTCGCTGACCTCCAGCGTGCTCGATCCGATGGCCCCTTCCGAAGCGATCGAAGCGTTGACAGCGGTGCTCGCCAGCGGTCGAGCCCGGACAGGCATCGCACGGCTGAGACCCGATCGGGCGTTGGCCGCATTTCCCGAGATACGGGGGCTCGGCTACTTCGCGAACGTGGTGGACGAGCTGAAAGCGCAGAACGCCGGCGATGAGTGGGCCGGCCCGGAGGGGTTGCGGCACTTGGAGCCCGCCGAAGCGCGCCAGGTGATCGTCGAGCGGGTGGGAGAACCCATCGCGGCCATCATGGGCTTTCCGGACAGATCGGCGATCGATCCGAGTCTTCCGCTCATCGACCTCGGCATGGATTCCGTGATGGCGGTGCGGATCAGGAACGCCACCGCATCAGACTTCGGAGTCGAACCGGCCGTGGCGCTTCTCCTGCGGGGCGCGTCACTGACCGACCTGGCCGTCGATGTCGCAGATCAGCTGGGTCTGGGTGACGTCCGTGCTTCCGCCCCCGCGGATGGGGTTCGGGAACGCGCGCAACAGCGTGCGGCCGCGCGACGCGACGCCGGAATGCAGAGACGAGGGGGCCGACCGGCATGAGCGCCCCAGATCAGACGTCGCCGCCGAATTCCATTGCGGTCATTGGCATGGCGGGCAGATTCCCGGGCGCGCGGTCGGTGTCGGCGTTCTGGAACAATCTGAAAGAAGGCCGCGAGTCGATCGTCAGCCTGTCTGACGATGTCCTTGGCGCCGCCGGAGTGCCCGACGATGTGCTCGCGAACCCCGCCTACGTCCGGCGCGCGTCGATCCTGGACGGGATCGACGAGTTCGACGCCGAGTACTTCGGTCTCGCACCGCATGTCGCCCGGACGATGGACCCGCAACATCGGTTGTTCCTGCAGTGCGCGTGGCATGCACTCGAGGACGCCGGGTGCGATCCGGCCCGATACGACGGCTCAATCGGTGTGTACGGCACCAGTGATGCCAATGCCTACCTCGTCCATAACCTGCTGTCTCATTACGACCCCAACACTGCGATGGCATTGGGTGCCAACATCGAACTGATCAGTCTGTTCGTGAACAATGACAAGGATTTTCTGGCGACCCGGGTATCACATCAATTCGATTTGCGCGGGCCAAGCATGACGGTTCAGACCGCGTGCTCGTCCTCGCTCGTCGCGGTCCACCTGGCCTGCCAGAGCCTGCTCAACGGCGAATGCGACATGGCACTGGCGGGCGGTGTCGCGATTCGCCTCCCGCACCACGTCGGATACTGGCACGAGCCCGGATCGATGGTGTCGCCGATCGGGCGCTGCCGTCCGTTCGACATACGCGCCGACGGTACGGTTTTCGGCAGCGGAGTGGCCATTGTCGCCCTCAAGCCCTTAGCGGCGGCACTTCATGACGGCGACCGAATCGACGCGGTCATCAGAGGCTCCGCCGTCAACAACGACGGAGCGATGAAAATGGGTTTCGCCGCGCCCAACGCCACCGCGCAGGCCGATGTCATCGCCGAGGCGCATGCGGTGGCAGGCATCGATTCGTCAACGGTGGGGTACGTCGAAACACACGGCACCGGAACACCATTGGGAGACCCGATCGAGATCGACGGCTTGCGAAGGGCATTCGGTGTCTCGGAGATGCGTCGATCCGGTCCGTGCATGATCGGTTCGGTCAAGTCGAACATCGGTCATCTGAACATGGCATCCGGAATCGCGGGACTGGTCAAGACGATCCTGTGCCTCAAGCACCGGGCAATCCCCCCGCTGCTGCATTTCGACAGCCCGAATCCTGAATTACGGCTTCATCAGGGTCCGTTTGCAGTCCCGCGGCAGTACGGCCCATGGGACAGTGACGACATTCGTCGCGCGGGGGTGAGCTCGTTCGGCGTTGGCGGCACCAACGTACACGTCGTCCTCGAGGAGGCCATGCCTGTTTCGGGGCCTATTTCTCCGGGCGCCGACACTCGGTCCGGGCCCCAGGTGCTCCTCCTGTCCGCGCGTAGCGCCGAATCCGTGACCGAGGCCCGCGCGGCCCTGGCCGCCGAACTGACCGCCGACGAGAACGTGAACATGTCGGACGTCGCGTTCACCCTCGCCGGTCGTCGAAAGGACGCCGTGCGGATGGCGGCAGTCGTCGGCGATCGCCAACACGCCGTCACGGTCCTGCAGGCACCGGATCATGAGAACGTCTACATCGGTGAAGGTGCCCCGGCCACCGAATCACTCTCTGACCGCGTGATCTTCGTGTTTCCCGGGCAAGGAGCACAGCACATCGGTATGGCCCAAGGCCTCTATGAGACGGAGCGGGTCTTCGCTGAAGAGTTCGACCGATGCGCCGACGCCTTCACCGATGAGCTCGGAATCGATCTCAGGTCTGCGGTGTTCGACGAAGCCGGATCGGAGTTGGAGCGTACCGACCGCGCCCAGCCCGCCCTGTTCGCAGTCGAATATGCGTTGGCGAAGCTGATCGGTTCCTACGGCGTACGCCCGGCGGCGTTGTGCGGGCACAGCATCGGCGAGTTCGTCGCAGCCGCGCTGGCGGGGGTATTCGACCTCCAGTCGGCGATCAGCGCCGTAGCCGTGCGCGCACGCCTGATGCACGCAGCACCGCCGGGGGCGATGATCGCCGTGCCGCTGGGCGCCGATGCCCTCGAGGCGCACCTGCCGCCGGACCTCGACGTCGCTGCGATCAACGATCACGGCAGCTGCGTGGTCGCCGGGCCGAAAGACCGCGTCCGGGCATTCGCGAATCAGCTTTCCGGACAGGACATCACCGTTCGACGAGTCCGAACAGCGCACGGATTTCATTCCCGGTCGATGGACGCTGTGCTACCGCAGTTCGAGACCTTTCTGTCCGGCCTGCCACTCCGTGAGCCCGCAATACCGCTGCTGTCGAACGTCACGGGAGGTTGGCTCACCGACGCCGAGGCGACAGACGCGTCCATGTGGGCCCGGCAGGTGCGCTCGACGGTGAGATTCGCCGAGGAACTCGACACGATGCTGGCCGATCCGTCCCCGCTGGTCCTGGTCGAGGTAGGCCCCGGTGGCACCCTGACGGCGTCGGCGATCCGACATCCGCAGTGGTCGACCGCTCATCGCGCAGTTCGGCTCATGCGCCACCCGGCTCAAAACAGAAGCGATCGCGACGTATTCATGCTCGCACTCGGGCAACTGTGGGCCGCAGGTGTCGACGTCGACTGGGCACCTCTGTCATCTGGACGCCAACCCCGGCTCGTCTCTGTGCCCGGCTATCCGTTCGCGCGCAGGAAGCATTGGGTCGATCCCAGGCGCGCCGAAGCGGCGGAAGGACCGGGCTTGCGCGCGACGACGACTACCGTCGGCAACGCTCACGCCGAGACGACTCGCAACGATCAATCTCACATCGAAGCGGCCCTGCAGCGCATCGTGGCGGAGTGCCTTGGGCTGGACTCGGTCGAGGTGAATGCCGACTTCTTCGACCTTGGTGGTGACTCGTTGATCGCAGTCGGCGTGGCGATGAGATCTGCCAACGAAGGTCTCGAGATCACGCCGCAGGACATGTACGAGCACCCGACCGTGGCGGGCCTGGCGAAGGCGGTCATGAACCGGTACATCTCGGGTGGGTTGACGCACAAGCCACCAAGCCACGAGGTCAATCCGCCGGTCCCGCCGAACATTGCGCACTTTCTCGAGCATGGCGTGCGGGACGCTGGTCGCTGGCGGGTCCCGATGATGCTGCGACTCGCCGCGACGATCGGGGTCGATGACGTGCGTTCCGTGTTGACGGCGGTGGCGAACAATCACGACGCTTTACGGCTACGGATCGTCGAACGGGCGGGAACCTGGGAGCAGCACATCGCGCCACCCGACGAGTTCTCGCAACTTTCGGTGCGGTCACTTCCCGAGAAGACGGCGAGCGAGCCCCAGGACGAACACGACGCGATCCTCGACATCGTCGGCGACGTGCTGGCTAACCACGACCTGTCGAGTACGCCGTTGGCCGCGGCCTATATCGCTGCACCCGAGGGTGAACCCAACCACCTCGCAGTCACATTGCACGAAACCGCCTGCGACAACGCGTCGCGGGAGATTCTCGTCACCGACATCTTCACCGCGTTCGCCCAACGGCTCTCAGGCGAAGAGATCGTGCTCCAACCGGCCACCACGACGTGGCGGGACTGGTCGCAACGGTGCGCGGACCTTGCCACACATCCTGCCGTCGTCGCACAGCGCGACCATTGGCTGGCGACCTCACAAAGCGCCACAATGCGATTGGCTGACGAGGGCGTCACCGAACCTCCGCACGCCGAAGACCTGAACAGACTCTCGTCGGCGTTGACGACCACTCAGACAGAAGCTGTCGATAACGCGCGGCGCCGGATTCGCATGACCATGGACGAGGTCCTTCTCGGCGCACTTGCCGCGACGATCGCGCGCGTGGTCGGCGATGGAGTCGTCGCGGTGGACCTCGAGGGCGCGGGCCGGTCGGTTCTGAAGCCGGATGTGGACCTACGCAGGACCGTCGGCTGGTTCACCACGATCTACCCGGTGCCGCTGACTTGCACGGCAGACGCGGCCGGTGCCGTCGACCTGTTGACGGATGTCCACGAGATGTATTCGGCGGTACCGCATTACGGGATTGGCTACGGGCTATTGCGGTACATGTTTCTGCCGACAGCGCGGCAGCTGGCGGCCATGCGTCCATCGGATATCCATTTCTCCTACCTCGGCACCATCCCGCTGCCGCCGGCAGGGGATGGGCCGGTGGTATTCGACTCGGATACCGAGATGTCGGCCCGTGAGACGATTCCGGGCCTCGGCCATGCAATCGAGCTTCGGGTGTACCGCTTCTCCAATACGTTGCACGTCGACTGGTGGTATGACACTCGCAGGGTCGAATCGGCCACGGTCGAGGCGCTGGCGCGGCTCTATCCGGCCGAGCTCGAAGAGCTGGCCCGGCAGGTGAACGAGTCGAACCCTGCCGACGATGACGCCGACGAGGCGGTCGAGGCGCTGACGTTGGTCGATCTGTCGGCGACGGACACCGGCTAGGAGAGGTCTGATGCCCAACATGGAGAAAAGCGCCGACAAGAGCGTCGTCGTGCGCCACGTCAAGAAGTCGTTCGGGGATGTCGTCGCGCTGCGTGACATCAGCTTCGAGGTGGGGCGTGGCGAGGTGATCGGTCTGCTCGGGCCCAACGGTGCCGGAAAGACCACGATGGTCGACATCCTGTCGACCCTCAGCCTGCCGGATTCCGGCGAGGCGGAGGTCGCCGGCCACAACGTCGTTTCGGATCCTTCCGGGGTGCGGAGATCGATCATGCTCACCGGTCAGCATGTGGCGCTGGACGACATGCTCACCGGCCGGGAGAACCTCGTCCTCTTCGCCCGATTGCAGGGACTGAACAAGTCGGCGGCGCGGTCGAGATCAGAGGAACTGCTCGCCGGATTTGATTTGAGTCATGCCGCCGACCGGCCGGTCAGCACCTACTCAGGCGGGATGCGGCGACGGATCGACATTGCCTGTGGTCTCGTCGTCCGTCCCGAAGTCGCATTTCTGGACGAGCCGACCACCGGATTGGATCCCCGTAGCAGACAAAGCATCTGGGAGCTGGTCGCCGAGTTCAAGAACGCTGGCATCGCCACGCTGCTGACCACGCAATACCTCGAGGAAGCAGACGCGCTCAGCGACCGGATCATCGTGATCGACCACGGCGCGATCATCGCCGAAGGAACCGCCGACCACCTCAAGGAACACACCGGAGGTACTTACTGTGAGATCGTGCCGAGGAACATGAAAGCCCTCCCCGCCGTGGCGGACGCACTGGGTGAACTCCTGCCCGACAAGAGCAGGGCCGCCCTGACACCGGCATCGGACCGGCTTTCCATCCCCGCCCCCGACGGCGCGGCGACTCTCGTCAAGGCACTGCGGCTGGTGGAAGCCGCGAACATCGAATTGGTAGACATCGCGCTGCGGCGACCCTCGCTCGACGAGGTCTTCTTGGCGCTGACGGATGACACCATCTCTGACTCCGCGCCGAAATCCGCTGCCGCAAAGATGTTTCCATGATGATTCCGGCCGGGACGCGACCGGTACCCGCGATTCTGCAGCAGTGGTGGGTGCTGACCGTCCGTGTCATCACGCCGACGCTGCGCAACGGCGAACTGTTGACTCCGCCTGCGTCGTCGGTGCTGTTCACGATCGGCTTCTACGTGCCGCTCAAACAGTTGATGGGGCACTTCACCAACGGGATGAGCAGCTACGCACAGTATCTGATGCCGCTGATCGTGCTGCAGGCCATCGCGTTCGCGGCTGTCTCGGCAGCGTTCCGGTCAGCGTCCGATGCCGTGCTGGGCATCAATCAGCGATTCGGCTCGATGCCGATCCAACCGCTGACACCTCTGGCCGCCCGGCTGTCGGCCAGCGTCTTCCGCTGTTCCATCGCGTTGGCGTTCGCGATTCTGTGCGGCCATGTCATCGGCTTCCGGTTCTACACCAGCGTCGAATCGACAACCGCGTTCTGCGTCTTGGCCCTGACGATCGGCGTGGCCTTGTCGTTGCTGGGCGATCTGGTCGGGTCGGGGACGAAAAATCCCGAGGCGACCACTCATCTGTTGATGCTGCCCATGCTCATCTTCGGGCTGCTGTCGGTTGGCGTTCAACCGGTTGAACAATTCCCGGGATGGATCCAGCCTTTCGTGCGCAACCAGCCGATCTCACAGTTCATCTACGCCTTGCGTGCATTGGCGGGTGACTCGACGCCGGCGGCCGGCGCAGTGACCTGGTCTCTCATGGGTCCCGCCCTGGCCTGGCTCGTCGGCACGATCGCAATCGTGCTGCCGCTCTACGCCTATCAATCCTCCAGGCGGCGATGATGGCTGCCCCGGGGGACTCCACACAGGCAGGTGAGCTGTTGTCGTTCGGCGCTTCTCCTGCGCCCTCCCGTCAATCCTCCGAAAGGTCGCCCTGGCACCTGGTCGTACAGACGCGGCTGCAGGTGGGGAGAATCCTGCGCCAATGGTCGCGGGACGCCACCACGGCCCTTGAGGCGCTCATCCTGCCGATAGCGCTCCTGTTCACCCTGAACCTCGTTCTCGGCAAGAGCATTTCGCAGGCAACCGGAGACAGCGCTCTGTATGGAAGTGTCCCGATGGTCGCCATGGTGGGAGCGATGTCCGGCTCCACCGTCGGTGGCATCTCTCTGATGCGTGAGCGCACCGGCGGCTTGCTTTCGAGGTTGTGGGTATTGCCCGTTCACCGCGCGTCAGGCATCCTCTCACGCATCGCTGCCGACGCCGTCCGGATCTTCGTCACCACTGTTGTGATCGTCTGCTTCGGAATGGTGTTGGGTTTCCGGTTCCAGCAGGGAATCATCGAAGCGGCGGTATGGCTTGTGGTCCCGGTGGTGTTCGGACTCGCCTTCTGCACACTCGTCAACACGATCGCCCTGTACTCCGCCAAGACACTCGTCGTCGAGGCCACCGCGCTCCTCTACGCGCTGTTGATGTTCTTCTGCACCGGATTCGTGCCACTTGCCCAGTATCCGTCCGGCATTCAATGGGCGGTGGAACATCAGCCGTTGACCTACGCCGTGGAGGCAATGCGGGCACTGGCGTTGGGTGGTCCGGTGGGTTCCCAGATCACCGGCCTCCTGCTGTGGGCAGGGGGTATCGCCGCCGTCTGCGCCGTCCCACTGGCGTACGGCTATCGCCGGGCGAGTATGCGGGGGTAGGACTGCACATGGGCTTCCCGGCATCGGTGGTCCGGCCGCTCTCGCGCAGCGAGGAAATGTTCGCCGAAATGCAGAACTTCATGGGCCTCGCGACTCACATGACCGGTCCGGTCGATGTCGACGCGATGTCCGACGCCTTCGACGCGCTGCTGCAGGCACATCCGATGCTCAACGCTCACCTGGAACAGACGTCGGACGGAAAGCATCAATTCGTCATCGACGAATTCCTCCATCCGGGGATGCGGGTTATCGACGCCGGTGACGGTTCGTCAGTCGCCGATGTGCAGCTGGATCAGTATCTTTCGCTGGTCAACCTGAACTTGACACTGATGAACGGGCGCGCCGAACTGTGCCTGTACATCCACCACAGCCTCGCCGATGCACACCATCAGTTCGCGCTGGCCCATCAATTGTTCGCCCACTACACCGATCTCGTTTCCACCGGCGATCTGGGTCCCGTCACGGCCAACCCCGCACCTGAACCGCTGGAGTCGATACTTGCGCAGCGTGGAATTCACAAGCAGCGCCGATCAGGGTTCGAGCGGTTCATGCCGGCGTTGTTCGCTTACGACCTGCCTCCGTCGAGACGGGCGAGCACCGGCGAGGCGCCGGTCAAGCCGATCTCCGTTCCGGTCGCGCGGTGCTGGCTCACCGAGGGGCAAACACGGGAGCTGATGGAATTCAGTCACGAGAACCGGGTCAGCGTCAGCACCGTGGTTTCGGCGGCTATTCTACTGGCGGAGTGGCAGATTCGGGGAACTCCCAACATCCCCATTCCCTACATCTATCCCGTCGATCTGCGGTACCTGCTCTCGCCGCCGGTATCTGCGACCGGCGGCACGAACCCACTGGGGCTGGCGACGTACCTCGCCGAGATCGAGGCGGACACCGACATCGTCGAACTCGCGGCCGATATCGCACAGACTTTTCGGACCGATCTGTCCGAAGGCGTCATCCAGCAGTCCTTGCTTCACTTCAGTCCGCAGTATGTCGGGAATCCCCCCGGCCTGCCCGACGTCGTGATGTCCACCGATGGCGGACCGACGCCCGCGATGCCGACCCCCGAGAATCTGGTGATCGACGGGGCCCACGGTGAGATGTGGCTGACCGCTTCGGCCGGCGTCGACACCTATTGCACTGGATCCTTCCTCGATCGCCTGTGGGTGGAGCGCTACTCACATGTGCCCGGCGCCGAGAAGACCATCGAGCGGATAGAAACCCTCCTCTGCTCGGCGCCCTCCCAGTACGGCTGGGTGATGGAGTAGTCCGGCGGGTCGTCCTCACAGCCGCCGTAGGCTCCGAAGAAGCCGTGCGTAGGGCGATATCGAGGCGGCGATCCCGCGGATACGGGGTTGTGCGACGCTGCCATTGAAGACCACGAGGTACCGAAGTCCGTGGTCTCGCCATTCCGCTACTTGATCAAGGATGTCGGATGGTGTTCCGTTGAAGGTGATCTCGTCCATCAGCGATCGAGGCACCGTCGCCGCATACGACAAGACGGCTTCCTTGTCGATGGTCTGGGGGATGAGGTCTTGAGCGCCGGAGAAATCAGCACCGAGCGGATGCTCGACGCCGTGGCGCGCCCACGCCTCCGCCGGGGCGGCCAGGGCAATCGATCTCGCGACGACCGAGTCCAGTGCTTCGTCTACCTGATCGCGCGTCGGCGCGGTGACGATGCCGCGAAACAGGCCGGGGGTGATCGACGTCGGATCGCGACCGGCGTCCGACGCGGCAATGCGCACGCGATCGAGCGCGTCGGCGTAGTCGCCGGGGCGCCCAAGTACCAACGGCAGCCAGCCGTCGGCATATCGGCCCGTTGCACGCAACATCCTCGGGCCGTGCGCGGCAATCCAGATCTCTGGCCATTTCCCGCGGTAAGGGGGCAACGCGAAGACGGCTTTGCGTAGCGGAAAGTACGGCGAGTCACGCGTAACCAGCGCGCCGCCAGAATCCCACAGCGCGCGAATCGTCGCGATGCCCTCTTCAAACCGCGCCACCGGTCTGCTCATGTCCACACCGTAAGGTTCGTTGCCCTCACGTTCGCCGACGCCGATACCGAGAATCGCCCGGCCACGCGTGAGCAGGTTCAGAGTTGCCGCGGCCTGCGCCGTGACCGCGGGGTTGCGACGGCTACTGTCCGTCACACAGATGCCCAGTCGCAAGCGGCCGATCCGATTCCGCGCCGCAAAATTTCCGAGCATCGTCCACGGCTCGAGGATGGCATCGACGTCGGGTACCACGCTGGTCCCCGCCATGTACTCGGGGGTCGCAATCGAGCGAGGCACCAGGGCATTGAGGTGATCCGCCACCCAGAAGGAGTCAGCGCGCGCTGCCGCGGCGGACAGGTAGCTGATGCGCGTCAACGCTCCCGCGGAGATGCGTGAGTTCACCGGTGCCGCAACGACGCCGAAGCGAAATCCTGTTCTGGCCAAGGGATTACCTGGATATCCCGGTCGCTCGTTCATCGGCCGACAATATCTCGGACAGATGTTCGGCGAGAGCTCGTACGGTGTTGTGAGTGGCGATGTTCTTGGGGGTGAGTCGAATTCCGGTCTCCGTCTCGATGCGGGCGCGCAGCTCGAGGTTGCTCAGCGAGTCGAGACCGTGATCGGAGAAGGGACGGTCAGGATCGATGGAACGCCGCAGAATGAGTCCGACCTGCTCGCCGATCAGACGCCGAAGTCGGCCAGCCGACTCCTCCGGTGGCAGGACGCGAAGCTCATCGGCAAACGCCGAGCTGTCTTCTTGGTTCGCACCCAGGACCCGGAATGATTCGGCGAACGCGCTCCGGCCGGCGAGCGCGGGGAGCCAGGGTGCCCCGATGATGGGAACGTACCCGCTGTAGGCACGGTCGTGGCGCAGCAAGATCTGGAACGCATATGCGCCCTCTTCGGGTGAGATCATCGCCATCTCGCCCGTTCCCGCCAGGAACGCCGCGCGTCCGATCTCCGCCCATGCCCCCCAGGCGATCGCCGTGGCCTGCAACCCCTTGGCGCGGCGCCAATGGGTGAACGCGTCGAGCCAGCTGTTCGGCGCGGCGTAGGCGCCCTGGCCGGGCGAACCCAGCAGGGCCGCGGCCGACGAGAACGAACAGAACCAATCAAGTGGCTGCCCGATTGTCGCGTGATGAAGATGCCACGCGCCGTATACCTTTGGCGCCCAGTCTCGATCGATGAGCTCGTCGGTGATGTTCATCAGTGTCGCGTCTTCGACCACTGCAGCCGCGTGAAGGACACCTCGAAGCGGGAGACCGGTGGCGGTGGCCACCTCCACCAGACGGGCCGCAGTCGCCGGCTCGGCGATGTTTCCGCATTCCACCTGGATGTCGACACCCGCTGCGCGGATACGATCGATTTCCCTTCGCACCTTGGGATTCGGCAGGGAGCGCGCAGTCAGCACGATGCGGCCGCAACCGGCTCCGGACATACCCTTCGCGAGGTACAGTCCGAGACCGCCCAAACCGCCTGTCACGATGTAGGCGCCGTCGCGCCGGAAGACCGGGGCGCGCTGGGGCGGCACGACGACGGCGGCGTGACCATCGCGCGGAACGGTGAGCACGAGCTTGCCGGTGTGTTCGGCCGCGCCCATGATCCGAATCGCCGTGGGTGCCTCGGCAAGTGGGTAGCAGCTGTGCTCCAGGACCGGCAACACCCCGTCGGACACGAGCTCGTACACCCTGGCCAGCAGATCACGGATCACGTGCGGGTGCGTGGTTGACATCAGCCATAGGTCCACGGCGTAGAAGGAGAGGTTTCTCCGGAACGGGAAGAGCCCGAGCCGGGTGTCGCCGTAGATGTCACGCTTGCCGATTTCCACGAAGCGCCCTCGGTAGGCGAGCAGCTCGAGGCTCGCGCGCTGGGCGGCGCCCGGTAGCGAGTTGAGCACGACGTCGACGCCATATCCATCGGTGTCACTGCGGATCTGGTCGGCGAAGTCCAGGGATCGGGAGTCGTAGACGTGCTCGATACCCATCTCGTGCAACAGGGCCCGCCGCTGCGGGCTACCCGCGGTCGCAAAGATCTCGGCCCCTGTCCATTGCGCTATCGCGATAGCCGCTCGGCCGACTCCGCCCGTCGCGGAGTGGATCAGCACCTTGTCGCCGGCCGCGAGCCTGGCCAGGTCGACAAGTCCGTGCAGTGCGGTGGCGTACGGAGTCGAGACCGCCGCGGCCAGCGTGGCGGTCAAGCCGGATGGCAGCGGGGTGGCGATTCGGGCATCGCACGTGACGAACGTTCCCCAGGTGCCGTTCGCCATGCCTCCGACCCGGTCACCCACGTTGCGGTCGGTGACGTCCGGCCCCACCGCCGTGACGACACCGGCGAAGTCGAGCCCCAGCGGGGGCGGCGTTCCCGCATCCGTCGGCAGTCGGCCATACGCGTTCAGGACATCGGCGAAGTTGACGCTCGAGGCTTCCACCGCCACCTCGACTTGTCCTGGCCGCGGTGGAATACGTTCAACAGCAGCCAGTTCCATCGTTTCCAGATCGCCTGGGGTTTGAATCTCGAGGCGCATTCCGTCGTGCTGATAGGCCGCCGTGGCGGTCCGGCGATCGCCGGGACGCAACGGGCTGGGTTGCAGCCGCGCGGTGTACCACTGGCCGTCACGCCAGGCCGTTTCGTCCGCGTCGGAAGTGGACAGCAGTTCGCGCGCCACCTGCTCGTGCGCGCTGTCGCCGTCGACGTCGATCTGCGTCGGCCGCAATTGTGGATGCTCCGAACCGATTACCCGCATCAGGCCGCGCAGCGCGGCCTGGTCAAGGTTGAGCTCGTCGTGGGGGTGTACGGACTGAGCGCGGGTCGTCACCAGGTAGAGGCGGGGCGGCTCACCGGAGAACTCCGGCAGCCGGCGCGCGATCCGCACGAGATGACGGACGAGCTCTCGTCCCCGGTGCGGTGTGTGCTCACCAGGCTCACCGGCAGATGAGGGAGCGAGGATCACGATCCCGGTGATGCCGCCTGTGTTCAGATGCGCGTCGAGGCGCTCGGCGGCCGCCGCGTGGTCGGCGCCGCCTGCCCATCTCAGCGTTACGCATTGCGCGCCTTGAGATTTCAGTGCATCGGTGAGCCGGGGCGCAAGGAGGTCCTCTTGTGCGGCTGTGGCGATCAGCAGCAGAGTCCCGGTTCCGGTGCCTGTCGGCTCGGGCAGGGTTTGAGGTCGCCATTCGACTGTGAGCAGGCGTTCGCCGAGTACCCGGTCACGCTCGCCTCGCTCTAGGGAACCGGTGCCCATCGTCAGGCCTCGGATGCTCAGCAGCACCGTCCCGGTTTGGTCCAGCACATCGAGGTCTGCGGTGAGCTCCGACCCTTTGTTCGCGCTGACCCGCGTGACGCAGTAATGGGCGTCCCGGGCCGAGCTGTAGTTACGGAGCAGCCGTGCACCTAACGGCAACAACAGGCGACCACGCGCCGCATCGGCGGCTGCGGGATGGGCGGCGACGGATTGAAAACAGGCGTCCAGTAGTGCGGGATGCACGCCGTACGACGTGTGCTGTGAGCGGATTGGGGCGGGCAGCCCGACCTCGGCGAGGACCACGGTTGACTCGCCGTCGCCGATGCTCGCGGCGAGCAAACCGGCGAACGCGGGACCCGAGTGGACGCCGCGGGCTTCGAGGACATCGCGCAACTCCGCCCCGTCCACCCTGTTCCGATTGGCGGCGGCCAGGGCCGAAACATCGACACGAGGAGGCTCCTGGTGGTCCTCGGCCCCAGAAAGCACGCCGACGGCTCGCCGCGTGAGTTCTGCGGATTGCGTTGTCTGAACCACGAATTCGGCCTTGCCGGGGGTGTTGACGGTGGCGACAGCCGAGATGGGGGTCTCGTCGTCCAGCAGAAGCATCTGCTCGAAGCGAAGGTCGCGCACTTCGGAGGCGTCGCCGAACAGCGTCCGAGCGGCGGACAAAGCCATCTCGCAGTAGGCGGCCCCGGGAAGCACGGGCACCTCGTGTACCCGATGGTCGTCGAGCCATGGAAGCGCTCCCGTGCCCACATTGCCCTGCCACGCGTGTCGCTCAGGCTCTTCCGGCAGGTGCACATGCGACCCGAGTAGTGGGTGCGCCGCCACGACGTGACCGTCCGCCCGGTGGGTTCGATCCTCTGGTCGCAGGATCAGCCGCCTGCGAGTCCAGGTCGGCAACGGCGCATCGACGAGCCGACCGGTCGGGTACATCACCGCGAAATCCACTGCAGCACCGGTGGCGTGCAGATCGGCCACAAAATCCAGCACGCCGTGCGGCGTCGCTTGATCGCGTCGCAGACTGGCAAGGGTCTGCACCGGCATGTCGATCGCCTCGGCGCACTGCTCCACGGCGCGGGTCAACAGCGGGTGCGGTGAAAGTTCAGCGAAGATCCGGTGTCCGTCGTCGAGCGCCGCGCGTACCGCCCTGGCGAATTCGACAGGTTGACGCAGATTGTCCACCCAGTAGCGGGCATCCCAAGATGGCGTCTTGCGTGGGTCGTCAAGGGTCGCGGAGTAGACCGGGATGGTCGGGGTTCTCGGCTCGAGTTCGGCAAGCGCATCGGCGAGCTCGGTCAGGATCGGATCCACCCCGGGCGAGTGGGAGGCGACGTCGACGGCAACCTCGTGGGCGGGTACATCGCGCGCCTCCCATGCCGCAACCAGGTCGCGAACTGTCGCGGCGGCGCCGCCGATCACTGTGGACTGTGGCGATGCGACGACCGACACCACGACATCGGCCACGCCGCGAGCGCGCAACTCGGCGCGGGCCGCAGCGGCGGGAAGCTCCACGGAGGCCATCGCGCCGACCCCGGAGAGCTGTGCCAGCAGTCTGGACCGCCGGCAGATCACTCGCACACCGTCGTCGAGTGACAGGGCACCTGCGACCACCGCCGCCGCGACCTCACCAAGCGAATGCCCTATGACTGCAGCAGGCGTCACTCCGTGAGACTGCATAGCCGCGGCCAGCGCCACCTGCATGGTGAATATGGTCGGCTGGATCCGGACGATCCCCGTCGGAGCCGCCTGCGCGGTCAGTGCCGAGGTCACCGAGAAGCCGGCCTCACGTGCGATGAGTGGTTCCGCTTGCGCGACGGTCGCGGCGAACGCCGGTTCGCTTGCCAACAGTCCGGCGCCCATCGCGACCCACTGTGAACCCTGGCCGGAGAACACCCAGATCGGACCGCGGTCGTCGGCACCCCGAGCAGGGGGGTACGGCGTGGTGCCTTCGGCAACCTGCCGCAGGCCATTTTCAAGCTCGATGAGGCTACTGGCCGCGACCGAAGTGCGAACCGGCCGGTGTGCCCGACGACGCGCCAGAGTGTAGGCCAGGTCCCGCGGTGCGACGGCGGCCGCGCGGGCGTGCACCCACTCGGCGAGGCGGCCCGCCGTTCGGCGCAGCTCCTCGGCCGATGTCGCCGACAGGGGGTAAAGAAGTGGGGCGGACGTCTCAACAGCCGTGGTGCGAGCCGTTGGCTCGGGCGCCTGTTCGACGACGACATGCACATTGGTTCCCGACATCCCGTAGGACGACACCGCAGCTCGTCGTGGCGAACCGGTGTCATTGGCCGGCCACGGCGTAATCTGCTGTGGCACTGTCAATCCCGAGTTCAGTTGAGCAAGCTCGTCGGGTAGCCGGCTGAAGTGCAGCACCGGTGGCACGCTGCCGTGCTGCAACGAAAGGATGGTCTTTATCAGCCCCACGGCGCCGGCAGCTGATTCGGTGTGGCCCACGTTGCTCTTGACGGATCCGAGCACACACTGGTGGCCGTCGGCGCCGTATACCTCTGCGAGACTGGCGAATTCGATCGGATCGCCGACCGGTGTCCCGGTGCCGTGCGCCTCGACCACATCGATCGTGGCGGCGTCCGTTCCGGCGGCCGCAAGAGCGGCGCGATAAACGGCGACTTGTGCGTCGCGCGACGGCGTCACGATGCTCTCACTGCGACCGTCCTGATTTGCGGCTGTCCCGCGCAGCACTCCGAGAATGCGGTCACCATCGGCGATCGCGTCGGGCAGCCGCTTCAGGAAGACGACGGCGCAACCCTCGGACCGCACGAAACCGTCGGCGGCGACATCGAACGCGTGGCATTTCCCTGTCGGGGACAACATTCCGTGCGTGGACGCCGAGATGAATATCCGAGGTTCGAGCATCACACTGCAGCCCCCGGCGAGGGCGAGGTCGCTCTCGCCATCGTGCAGGCTGCGGCAGGCCAGGTGAACCGCCAGCAGGCCAGAGGAACATGCCGTGTCGACGGTGATGGCCGGACCGTGCAATCCCAGAGAGTAGGCGATGCGCCCCGAGGCCACACTGAACGCGGTGCCGAGATAGCCGTAGGTCTTGTCGAGGGCACCCGCATCCGCGGTCAGCAGGGTGTAGTCGTCGTGACACAGCCCCACGAAGACGCCCGTCGACGTCCCTAACAACGACGACGGTGCCAGACCGGCATGTTCGATCGCCTCCCAGGACGTTTCCAAAAGCAGCCGCTGCTGGGGGTCGATGGCGGTCGCTTCCCGCTCGCCGTAACCGAAGAACTCGAAATCGAAACCCGCGACGTCGTCGAGGAATCCACCCCACCGCGACACGGACCGGCCGGGGACTCCGGGCTCCGGGTCGTAGATCTCGTTGATGTCCCACCGCTCGGCCGGGACCTCGGTGATCAAGTCGTCGCCTCGTAACAGCGCGTCCCACAAGAGGTCGGGCGAATCGATGTCCCCTGGCAGCCGGCACGCCATCCCGATGACGGCAATCGGTGTTACTGGCTTATTGCTCAAGGCTTTCACCGGCCTTGGCATCCAACCGAGTGAACTGGTCCCGCTGGTACAGGTCCACGCACACAGAACGGCGAACCTTACCGCTCGCGGTACTCGGCAGTGAGCCGGAAGCCACCACGACGAGATCTGCGACGCCGAGGCCGTGCGCATCTGAGATGGCAGCGGCGACATCGCTCTTGACCGTCTCCAGGCCGTCGGTACTACCGGCTGCCTCGATGATCACCACGAGTTGTTCGGTGCGCTCACCTGGGACCGCGATCGCTGCCGCCCGCCCGCCCGTGAGCTGCTGGATCGTTGCCTCGATGTCGTCGGGATAGTGGTTGCGGCCGTAGACGATCAACAGATCCTTGATGCGGCCCATGATGAACAGCTCACCGTCGGAAATGGCGCCGAGATCACCGGTTCGCAACCACGGACTCGCAGGGGTGCCGTCCGTCGGTGCGGTGATCGCGGCGCCGAAGACGCGTTCGGTGTCGTCTTGTCTGTGCCAGTAGCCCATTGCGACGTTCTCGCCGTGAACCCAGATCTCACCGACGTTTCCTTCGGGACACTCCTGTCGGGTTTCCGGGTCGACGATCCGCACCGTGGGGGAGCGGGGGACGCCGTAGCT
>Ga0075370_10000283_pt1 | contig 18293 bp, 21 predicted proteins | sample EndMethybrTD3035_FD_71398 | JGI IMG/M metagenome (GOLD analysis project Ga0075370, IMG submission 71398) | Populus endosphere microbial communities from Tennessee, USA - Endosphere MetaG P. TD hybrid TD303-5 | ecosystem: Host-associated > Plants > Roots > Endosphere | place: USA: Tennessee... | reverse complement strand
GACGCGCTCGACGCCGAGCTCGACGCCATGCGCGAGCACGACGAAGAAGTCCCGCAATGGGAGTTCTGCGAGGGCTTCATGGCGGCGCTGGTATGTATGCGCCGGCCCGTGGAACCGGCCGAATACTGGCCGGTGCTGCTGGGCGAGGGCTTCGTGGCGGCGCAGAACATGGAATTCGCCTGGCGCTGGAAGCGTCGCTGGCGCGAGACCGAGGAAGGCCTGGACGCCGAGGTGCAGTCGCTCGACGACGAGCGCGCCTGGCAGCCCGAGGTGCTGGACACGCGCGGCGCCGTCGCGGCATTGCCGGAGGAAGAGCGCGCCGAGATCGATGGCGCGGACATCCCCTCCTTCGCGCAGGTCTGGGCGCTAGGCTTCATGTACGCGGTGGAAAGCTGGCCCGAGGAATGGAGCCCGCCGCGCGACAAGGAGGCGGCCGCCATCCTCGATGAGGCGCTCGATGCCATCGTCGCCCTGACCGAGGACGACCGCGGCAAGCCCACGCTCTCGATGTACAGCGAGGATGGACCGGCCAGCGTGAGCCAGCAGCGGGTCGACGATTTCGGCGATGCCATCTGGGCGGTGTACGACCTGCGCCGGCTCTGGCGCAGCCAGGGGCCGCGGGTGGAGACCGTCCGCAAGGAAGCTACCCCTGGTCGCAACGACCCCTGCCCCTGCGGCAGCGGAAAGAAATACAAGAAGTGCCACGGTGCCGGCTGAGACCAGCCTGACGCTGCCGGCCCGCAGCGCCTGGGCCATGGTGCTGGCCCTGTGCACCGCCTTCGCGCTGAGCCAGGCCTATCGCACGGTGGGCGCCATCATGGCCGGGCAGCTGCAGGCCGAATTCGGGTTGTCGGCGCAGGCCCTGGGACTGTTCTCCGGCTCCTTCCACTTCGCCTTCGGCGCCATGCAGCTCTTCATGGGCGTGGGCATCGACCTGCACGGCGTGCGGCGCACGGTGCTCACGGCCTTCCCGCTGGCTCTGGCGGGTGCGCTGCTGTCGGCGCTGTCGACCAGCTTCCCGCTGCTGATCGCGGGCCAGGTGCTGATCGGCGTCGGCTGCGCGCCGGCGTTCCTGGTGTGCACCGTGTTCATCGCGCGGCATTTCCCGGCGGCGCGCTTCGCATCGGTCTCGGGGCTGGTGCTGGGCATCGGCGGGCTGGGCATGCTGCTGACCGGCACGCCGCTCGCGTGGCTGGTCGAGGCCCGTTCGTGGCGCATGGGCTTCGCGGTGCTGGCCGTGGCTTCGGCGCTGGCCTGGCTCAGCATCCTGCTATGGGTGCGCGAGCCAGCGCGCGACCTGGCGCAGCCGAAGGAATCGCTGCCGACCGCGCTGCGCCAGTTCGGCGCGCTGTTCGCGATGCCGCACACGCTGGGCATCCTGCTGCTCGGCGCCGTGACCTACGCGGCCTTCATTTCGCTGCGCGGCCTGTGGCTGGGGCCGCTGCTGGTGGAGCGCTACGGCTACTCGCTGGTGCAGAGCGGCAATGTGGCGCTGATCGTGTCGGTCGTCTCGCTGTTCGGGCCGCCGCTGTTCGGCCGGCTGGACCGCGACGGACCGGCGCGCCGGCGGCGCATCGTCGGCTGCTGCGTTGTCTACGCGGCGATGTTCGCCGCCATCGGTTTCTTCCACGCGGCCTGGATCGACATCGCCGGCGCCATCGTGATCGGCCTGCTGTCGGGCTTCATCGTCTGGGAGTACGCCGACGTGCGGGTGGCCTACCCGGCCGCACTCACCGGCCGCGCGATGGCGGTGTTCACCATGGCCATGTTCCTCGGCGTGGCGCTGATGCAGTGGCTTACCGGCCTGGCAGCCTCGGTGGCGCAGTCGATGCGCATCGAGCCTTACAGCGCCGTGCTGACGGTGATCGCCGTGCTGCTGGTGGCCGGCTGCGCGGCCTTCGCCTGGCTGCCGGCGCCCGCGGGCGCGGTGGCCCGCAAGCCCTGCCCGCCAAGACCCTAGATATTGAAGGCGCGCTGCGTTTCCGGCCGCACCAGGTCCACGTACTCGCGGTGCTTGCGGATGTAGCCGGCGATGAACTGGCAGGCCGGGATGACCGGCATGCCCTGCGCCCTCGCCTCGCCCAGCACATGCCGCGCGATGGCCGAGCCCACGCCCTGGCCCTCGAAGGCAGGCAGCACCTCGGTATGGGTGAACATCACCGCGTTCGAAAGCAGGTTGTATTCGCAGTAGCCCGCGAGCTGGCCGTCGATGGCGGCCTCGTAGCGGTGCTTCTCGGGATGGTTGGTGATGGTGATCGTCATGGTGTGCGCGCCATGTAGGCGGCGAGGTTCTTGGCGGCGCCGGCGCGCACCTTGCTCTTCAGCATCGGCGTCCAGCCCAGCAGCAGGCCCGGGGCGCCCAGCGCCTGGCGCGACCAGGCCCAGAAGTCGAAGCGGTCGCGCTGGGTGGCGATCAGGCCCTCGGGCGTGAAACGGAATTCGGAGTCGATCGAGTTGTCGACGATGCGGCCCGTGGTGCTGAAGCGGTAGTGCGCGTCCCAGTGCGCGCGACCGGTGGCGCCATCGGCCTGGACGTCGCGCCAGCTGAGCTTCCAGACATCGGCGCCTTTGGCGCGCGTGGCCTCGCACAGCATCTTCCACATGGCGCCGATCTCGCGTCCGCTCTTCAGCGAGAAGGCTTCGTCGTCGAAGCGCGCATCCGGCGCGTAGCAGGTGGCCATGGCGTCGGCGTCGAGCCTGGCGAAGGCCTCGTAGAGGCGCTGGATGGTGTCGGCGTTGCGCATGAGCGGGGATCGTAGCCTAGGCCGTGCAAACTAACTCGATCCTTTGTTCTGTTTTTTTACGACGAAATTTCGAATCAAATATTCGTCAAACGTGGGAACTGTAAAAGCAATGTCTCCGTGAGAGGGGCTGTATATCATCCCTTTGCTGATGATTTGGGAGCGCCTAGGACCCAGACTTTGTGGACTCTCTCCAAGTCGCTCAGCCACCTCCGACGATCGGTAAGGACCAGTTCCGATCTGGGCCATAGCAATTACATACTCTCGTTCTTTTGGTGTTAACCGATCAAAACGGACTTTAAAAAAACCATCGTCAAGGCGCTTGGTTGCATCTGCGGCAGCCTTGACTGCATCTTCAATTTTGATTGGAGAATCAAATGCAATGTTCCAGCATTGATATCCCCATTCTTGAAGAAAATACGGATAACCCTTGGTTTTTTCAATGATTTCTTTAAGGGCGGCAGCTGATATGTGTTCCCCTTCGTCTTCAATGGGTTGTTGAATTGCCTTTGTCGCATCGTCTGGGCTCAGGGCTCCTACGGCAATATAGTGAAACAACCGTTCTGCGTATGACTTGGCGTCACCCGAAAGTGCAGCCACTTGCGGGAGCCCTGCCCCGAAAAACAAAACGGGTAACCCCTTCTGATTGATCTTGTGAAGCGCCACGATCAACGCGGCCAGATCTTCTGCTTTCAGGTATTGGACCTCATCGATCAGCAGTGTCCAAGCTCTTTCGGCTGCCTTCGCTGCTTCGCCCACGCGAACAAACAACTCTGTCAGATCATTTTCCAGATCGCCACTGTCTGCAACCCCTGGTTCGGGTTCTACTGATATGGTCGTGTCGCCGTGAGAGATTTTGAAGACAGAAGCGAAAGATCGCAAAGCTCTCAAAGCTTGATGAACATTTGCCTTGGCTTTCTCGACAGCAGAGAGCTTTCTGAGTGCTTGGTTGATTCTGGGGAAAAGTAGTTCGCTTAATGTTTTCCCCTCCGGGGCTTCGATAAAGGAGGTTACATGACCTGCTTCTTCGGCCATCTCCTCGATTTTGTTCAACAAGACCGTTTTCCCGACGCCCCGTAGACCTAGCAGCATTTGGGAGCGGCTCGGCTTCCCGATAAGTGCGCGCTGGATGGCGACCTTCGCATCTTCAAGGATAGGCTCGCGGCCAGCGAGTTCCGGAGGGCGATTGCCGGCACCTGGGGCAAAGGGGTTGCGTACTGGATCCATGGCGTCTCTAAGGAAGTCTGAGGAAGTATAGCCACGTATAACCCATCAAGGTTAGATTTTGCTAAAGCCCATAGATCCGGCTGCCCGTGCTGCTACGTATAGCGCGGTTGGCGCCTTGAGTTGGGGCTGGTCCTCACAGGTCAGACCGCGCGCAACAGCGTCAGCAGCGTCTGCAAGGCGTGCTGCACCGTCGCCGCACGCACCGCGGCCCGGTCGCCGCCGAAGCGCCGGCGTTCGGTGTGCACGCGGCCTGCCACCGACCAGCCGAAGCACACGGTGCCGACCGGCTTCTCGGCGCTGCCGCCGGTCGGGCCCGCCACGCCGGTCACCGCCACCGCGACCTGCGCCTGCGAGTGCGCCACTGCGCCCTCGGCCATGGCGCGCGCGACCGGCTCGCTGACGGCGCCCTCGGCCGCAATCAGCGCCGCATCGACGCCCAGCAGCTCGATCTTGGCCGCGTTCGAGTAGGTGACGAAGCCACGCTCGAACCAGTTGCTGGAGCCGGAAAGATCGGTGCAGGCGCCTGCGATCAGCCCGCCGGTACAGCTCTCGGCCGTGGCCATCATCCGGCCCTGCTGCTGCAGGAGCTCGGCCAGTTGGAGCACCAGCGCGGGCGTGCCGTGTTCGAGTGCAGGAGAAGCGTTGTCCATGGGCATTACCAGCCGCGGAAGAGCGCGATCACCAGCAGCGTGCAGAAGGCCGCCACCAGGTCGTCGAACAGGATGCCGAAGCCGGCCGCGCTCCACGACATGGTGGCAGGCGTCGCGCGGCGTTGCTTGAAGAGCTGGTCGGCCCAGGCAACTGGCCCGGGCTTGGCGGCATCGAAGACGCGGAACAGTGCAAAGGCGATGAGCTGCGCCAGCAGCCCCGCCGGCGTCACCAGCCATAGCACCAGCCAGAAGGCGACGACCTCGTCCCAGACGATGGCGCCGGGGTCGGCGATGGCCATGCGGCGCGCAGTCACGGTGCAGGCCCACCAGCCGATGGGCAGCGAGGCCAGGATGACCCATCCGATGGTGGCGGCCGACAGCCAGCGCTGCATGAGCATGAAGGCGACCCAGGCCCACAGGGTGCCCACGGTGCCGGGCGCGCGCGGCGCGAGGCCCGAGCCGAAGCCCAGCGCGATCAGGTGCGCGGGGTGGGCGAGCATGAAGCGCAGCGTGGGGCGCCGCAAGGGAGGGATCGGCAGGGCACCGGAAGCAGAGGCGGATTGCATGGAACGACAGTGTCGCCCAAGTTGCGCGGCGCCATCGCTACGCACGCTCGCATCGACCTGCCTTCCGCGCGCCGCTCGGCCTTCGACGAGGCGGGTCTGCAGGTGACTCCCTCCTCAGCGGGAAGGATGAGCCGGCACTGCACCTGCCACGATGACGAACTCGCCCGGGATGCGGTAGCCGCTGCCTCGACGCCAGGGCTCGATCGCCGCCAGATAGCGCGCCTGCACGCGCAAGCGGGTCTCGTCGCCGAAGCGCGACCAGGCGAGCGCGACCGGCCCTCCGGCAAAGGCCGCGCCGCAAGCCTCCTCGGCATCGTCGTAGCACAGCGTGCTCGCGATGCGCTGCTGCACGATGCGCTCGAAGCCCGCCTCGGCGCACAGGCCGGCCAGCGCATCCCGTTGCCCCAGGCGGAAGAACAGCGGGCACACCTCGCTGCGGACCTCGGCATCGACAATGGGAAACAGCGCCGACCAGCCGCAGCGCGCCCGCTCGCCCCAGACCGCCAGCGCCACGCGGCCGTTCGGGCGCAGCACGCGCCGCATCTCGCGCAGGGCCTTTTCGGGCTCGGGCACGTACATGAGGCCGAGCGCGCACAGCGCCAGGTCGAAGCCGCCGTCGGGGAACGCCAGCTGCTCCGCATCCATGCGCGCGAAGCGGAGCTGGCTCACTGGATTACCTTCGGCTGCGGTACGAGCCCCCTTCGGAGCGGCCGGGCGGCGGCTCATGCCGCGCTGCGCGGCGCGCTGCCGCGCCGCATCGACCATGCGATCGGACAGGTCGGTGCCGAGCACTTGGCCCTCCGGACCCACGGCCTCGGCAACGGCCAGCGCGACCAGGCCGGTGCCGCAGGCCACGTCGAGCACCTGCTCGCCGGGCTGCGGCGAGGCGAGCGCCATCAGGGCCTCGTGCGCGGGGGCCAGTTGCGCCTGCCAGCGCTGCTCGTAGACGGCAGCCGCCAGGTCCCAGCCGTAGCGCTGGATCCTTCGCTGCAGTCGCGGCTCCATGGAGGCTCAACGGCGGGTGATGACGATCTCGAGGTACTCGCTGGGTACCACCAGCGAACCCGGCCCGGCCCGGTTCGAGCGGTTCAGCAGCTCGACCAGGTCCTGCTCCAGCGTGCTCGCCTTGTCCGGCGGCAGGCTGGCGAAGGCCTTGAGCACCGGGCCGTACCAGGTGCGGAACACCTCGATGAAATGCGCGGCCGAGCGGTAGCGGAAGTTGAAGAGGCGCGGCGTCGCCTCGATCGAGGCGGCCTGCTCGCCGAACAAGGTGCGCAGATGCGCCTCCGTGCCCCACAGCGAGGGCGGCTGCACGCCCGCGGGCGGCGGCAAATGGCGGCCCAGGGTCTTGAACATCTGGCCGATGAAGCCCTCGGGCGTCCAGTTCGCCAGGCCGATGCGGCCGCCGGGACGGCACACGCGCAGCATCTCGGCGGCAGACTTCGCGTGGTCGGGCGCGAACATCACGCCGAAGGTGGAAAGCACGGCGTCGAAGCTCTTGTCGTCGAAGGGCAGCGCCTCGACGTCGGCAGCCTGGAACTTCACCTCCAGCCGCTCGGCCTTGGCGCGCTCGGCGCCGCGATCGAGCAGGCCGGCCACGTAGTCCGTGGAGGTGACCCTGCAGCCGCGGCGCGCCGCAGCCAGCGTGGCGTTGCCGTTGCCGGCCGCGACGTCGAGCACCGTCTCGTCGCAGCGCAGGTCGCAGGCCTCCGCCAGCTGCTCGCCGACGATCTGCAAGGTGGTGCCGATGATGGCGTAGTCGCCGCTGGACCACGCCGCCTGCTGGCGGGACTTGACGGCATTGAGATCGACGGGTGCGTTCATGGCGAATGGCTCCTTGGGGTGGGCCGGGGGTCCGGCAAAGGGTCTGCGGTCTGGGGAAGGACGTGGCCGCTGCGCGGCTCGCGCCCTGGCGCTACTGGACCACGGCACGGGGTGCCGCGTCCTGCCCGTGCGTCGCCCGTGCCTGCCCGATCGTCCTCGACCGCGCGCCGGCGGGCGTGGAGCTGGCGCGGCGTCCGGCATTGCTGACCCGGCGTCCGCGCGAGGGCATCGGCTGATCGGCCGAGTTGGCCTCCCGCGGCGAGATGCCCACAATGGCCGGATCGTCCTCGGCCCACCCGGAGAGCACGGACATGAGCATCCAAGACGTACTGCAGATCGAGGTGACCTGACCATGGACGCGCTGTCCGAAGTCCTGCGTGTCGTGCGCCTGGTGGGCGCGATCTTCATCCATGGCCGCTTCACCGCGCCCTGGTGCTATCAGTCGCCGAGTGCCGACGCGGCCGCGCCCTTCCTGGAGCCAGGCGCCGAGCGGGTCGTCATCTTCCACCTGATCACCGAAGGCGAATGCTTCGTCGAGCTGGCCGGCGAGCCGCCGATGCGCCTGGTCGCGGGCGATGCGGTCGTGTTCCCGCAGGGCGATGCGCACCGCATGACCTCCGCGCCCGGCCTGCCACCGGCCACCGGCGCGCGGCTGGACCAGGTGCTGTCGCGCCGTCCGCGCATGCTGGCCTACGGCGGCGGCGGCGCGACCACGCGCCTGGTCTGCGGCTACCTGGCCTGCGACGCGCGGCTGGCGCGCCTGCTGCTCGCGGGGCTGCCGCGGCTCTTGCGGGTCAACGTGCGTGGATCGAATGCCGGCATCTGGCTGGAGAGCTCGGTGCGCTATGCCTTGGCCGAGGCGCGCTCGCCGCGCCCCGGCGGCGCGGGCGTCCTGGCCAAGCTGGCCGAGCTGTTGTTCATCGAGGTGCTGCGCCTGTACATGAACGAGCAGGGCGAGGGCCGCACCGGCTGGCTGGCCGGCATGGGCGACCGCATCGTGGGCAGCGCGCTCACCGCGCTGCACAGCCACCCGGCCCAGGCATGGACGCTGGAAGAGCTGGCGCGCACCGCCGGCAGCTCCCGCTCGGTGCTGGCCGAGCGCTTCCAGCAGCTGGTGGGCTGCGCGCCCATGCAGTACCTGACGCAGTGGCGCATGCTGCTGGCCGCCAACCTGCTGTGCCGCAGCAACGCGCCGCTGGCGCGAATCGCCGAGGACGTGGGCTACCAGACCGACACCGCCTTCAGCCGCGCCTTCCGGCGCGAGTACGGCTGCCCGCCGGCGGCGTGGCGGCGCAACCGCTCGGCACGCCCGGTGGTTCACTGAGGCGGCGAGCGCTCGACGGCGGGCGCGGCTCGCGTCAGAGCGCAGGGCGCGGCTGCCGGACCCAGAGCTGGACCGAAGGCCGCGCCCACTGCGCCTTGGCATAGCGGACCAGGCGCGGCGGCATGTCGTCGCCATTCAGGACCAGCCGGTTGAGCATCAGCGCGAGGTCGACATCCGCGATGGACCATTGGTCGAACAGGTGGTCGCCACCATGGCTCAGCAGCTTGGTGGCGATCGCGATGAGCTTCTGGGACGCATCGAATCCGGCCTGCGACAGCGGCCGCGACACCGGCCTGTAGAAGACGACCTCCGTGGACCGCTCCTGCCGCAGCGGCGCCAGGTCGCTGCGCAGCCAGGCCTGGACCTGCCGCGCGCGGGCCCGGGACCGGGGGTGGCGCGGAAACAGCAGCGGGCCGGGAAAGACTTCGTCCAGGTACTCGGCGATCGCCGAGGATTCGGACAGCGCGAAGTCGCCGTCGACCAGGGTCGGCACACGACGCGTCATCGAGACGCCTGCGAATGAGGGCGTCTGGGTCGCGCCGGCGGCCAGGTCGAGCGCCTCGACATCGAAGGAGAGGCCCTTTTCCTTGAGCGCCACGAAGGCGGACATGGCGTATGGCGATGCGAACTGGGAATCTACATACAGCAGCATGGCTTGTTCCGTGGTGGCCGGGAGGTTGCGACCATACTGCATCCGGCAACTGCTGGTGGCGCCGGACGCACGGTCCTCAAGCCGGCTGGAAATGTTGTTGGATGCGCTGCGCCACCCGCTTGGGATGGCGGCACAGCGCATCGATGGGGTAGGAGCCCACGAAGAGCCCATCGACGTTGAGCTCCACGCTCGCGAAATACGCGCCCAGCGAAGCGCCGGCGTCGAACAGGCAAAAGGCCAGCGATTCGAACGTGCCGCTGTCGCCCGCCGGCCCCGCACCGGCGACGAAGGCGCTGATGCGGTAGCTGAAGGCGTCCGAACCGACGCGTTGGATCTCGACCAGGGGCTTCATTCGATTGCCGGCAAAGGTATACGAGCGTGAAATTGTGGGGAGCCCGATGGTCGCCGCAGCGCCGGTGGGCGTAAATAGTCCAATTGGACCGGGCCTGGAGAGGGGGGACTTGGGCAGAATGACCGGACTTTTTCCCGCCCGCCGCCCGCCGCGTCTTCTTCATGCTGCCGCCCCGCATCCTCCTCGTCGACGACCACGCGCTGTTCCGCAGCGGGCTGCGCATGGTGCTCGCCGCTGGCATCGCCGATCTCGAAGTCGCGGAGGCCGCCTCGCTCGAGGAGGCCTTGCGCACCCCCATGCAGGACCCGGCGCTGGTGCTGCTGGACATCCAGCTGCACGGGCTCAACGGACTCGAAGGCATCGCGCTGGTCCGGCGCAAGTGGCCGCAGGCGCTGGTGGTGATCCTGTCCTCGGAGGTCTCGCCGCAGAAAGTCCGGCTGGCGATGGAGCGCGGCGCCGCAGCCTTCGTCTCCAAGGCCGATCCCGCCGCCAAGATCCTGGCGGTGATCAGCCAGCTGCGCCAGGGCCTGGTGGTGGCGCCGGACGGCCTGCCGGCGGGCGATGGCGGCGCGAATTCGCAACCGCTGCTCACGCCGCGCCAGAGCGAGGTGCTCGATCTGCTGTGCCAGGGCCTGTCCAACAAGCTCATCGGCCGGCGCCTCAACCTCTCGGAGAACACCGTCCGCGGCCATGTGCAGGCGGTGCTGGCGGCGCTGCAGGTCTCGAGCCGTTCCGAAGCCGGCTTCGCTGCACGGCAGCGCGGCCTCGTGGCCTGATGGTCTCGCGGCCGAAGCTGCCGGAAGACCGCATGCTGGTGGAACAGCTGCGTTTGCAGCTGGGCAACATCGGCAGCTCGGTGATCCCCACCATCCTGCTGGCGCTGCTGCTGGTCTGGGTGCTTTCCAACGACGGCAACGCGCTCGCGATGCGCGCGTGGTGCGGCGCCACCATCGTGTTCAAGCTGTACCTGGCCTGGGACGCGCAGCGCCTGCTGGCGTCCGAGATCGATCCCGAGCGGGCGCGCCAGCTGCTGCGGCGCAAGATGGTGATCAATGTCATCGACGGCGCGACCTGGGGCTCGCTGGCCTGGGCCGCGCTCGGCACCACCACGCTGGCCGGCAGCGTGCTGGTGGTGGCGGTGCTGGCGGGGGTCGCCGGCAGCTCCATGTCCTCGCTGGCGCCGATCCTGCCGGTGTTCATCGTGTTCGGCGCTGCCGAGCTGATCGTGCTGGGGACCAAGCTCTGGCTCATGGACGATCCGGCCTACGACGCGCTGGCCGTGGCCGGCCTCCTCTATACCGCGGTCCTGCTGGGGCAGGCGCGCAACGGCTCGCGCGCGGCACGCCGGGCTATCGGGCTGCGCTTCGAGAACCTCGAGCTGATCGAGCGTCTGCGGGTCGAAACCGAGCATGCGCAGGCCGCACACCGCGCGGCCGAGGAGGCGAATCTCGCCAAGTCCCGGTTCCTCGCCGCCGCCAGCCACGACCTGCGCCAGCCGATCCACGCGCAGGGCCTGTTCCTCGAGGTGCTGGCGGGCAGCAAGCTTTCGGCCGACCAGCATGACGCGCTGGCCAACGCGCGCGCCACCTGGCGGGCCTCGGCCGAGATGCTCGACACACTGCTGGACTTCTCGCGCATCGAGGCCGGCGTGGTCGAGCCGCAGATGCAGGTCTTTCCGCTGCAGCCTTTGCTCAACAAGATCGAGAACGAGCTGGCGCCGCAGGCCGATGCCAAGGGCATCGTCTACCGCTCGCGCGAGACCCATGCTGCTGTGCGCTCCGATCCGGCGCTGGTGGCGCTGATCCTTCGCAACCTGGTGTCGAACGCGATCCGCTATACCGAGCAGGGCGGCGTGCTGGTGGCCTGCCGCGCGCGCGGGGAACAGGTGCTGCTCGAGGTGTGGGACACCGGCATCGGCATCGAGCCCGCGCAGCACCAGGCGATCTTCAGCGAGTTCCACCAGCTCGGCAACGCCGAGCGCGACCGCCGCAAGGGGCTGGGACTGGGACTGGCCATCGCCCAGGGCTTGGCGCGGGCGCTGGGGCAGCCGCTCTCGCTGGCATCGACGCCGGGGCGCGGCAGCGTCTTCCGGCTGGCCCTGCCCGCGGCGCTCGCCGGCGTGGTGGCCGAGGACGCCGCCGATGCGGTGCCGGGGCCGGCGCGCGTGTTCGACCTGCGCGTGCTGGTGATCGACGACGACGAGGCCGTCCGCACCGGCATGCGGCAGTTGCTCGGCGCCTGGGGCTGCGTCTGCGACACGGCCGATTCCATCGAGGACGCGCAGGCGCTGGCGCGCGCGCACCGGCCGGGCCTGGTGATCAGCGACTACCGGCTGCGCGAACTGCGCACCGGCGCCGAAGCCATTGCGGCGTTGCGCGCCGAGTTCGGAGCGGACTTGCCGGCCCTGCTCATCACCGGCGACACGGCGCCGCAGCGGCTGCGCGAAGCGCGAGCGACCGGCGTGCCGCTGCTCCACAAGCCGGTTCTGCCCAGCCAGCTCCATCGCGCAATGACCGCGGTGCTGATGGGACGCGAGCTCGATTCCTCGTTCGCGCGCCTCGAGGCGCGCCGGGCTTGACGCCCCTTCACTCGCAGCGGAACAGCACGCCCTGCTCCGCCGGCGCCTTGCCCAGCATCCGCGCGGTCGTCCCCTTCTCCCTGCAATGCTCGGAGGCCTGCACATAGGTGGTGGCACGCAGCGTGCCGTCGCGCATCGGGACGACCTCGTTGGGAGTCACCCCGCAGCCGGCGACGAGCAAAGCGATGGAGAGGGGTGCGAGCCAGTTCATCCGGGTATTCTGCAGTAGTTCCGTGGGGCCGCCGCCGCTGCGCTGCCCTATAACCGGGGACTCGACTTCATCCGAAGCCGCCCCTTCAAGCCGAGGTTCCCATGACCCGTACCGTTGCCGAAAAGCGCGCCCTCTTCCGCCAGCTCCACGCCGAGGGCTGCTTCGTGCTGCCCAACCCCTGGGACCTGGGCAGCGCCCGCTTCCTGCAGAGCCTGGGCTTCCAGGCGCTGGCCACGACCAGCTCCGGCTTTGCCTGGTCGCGCGGCCATGCCGACGGCGCCCTCTCGCGCGCGGAGATCCTGTCCCATCTGCGCGAGCTGGTTGCTGCCACCGAGCTGCCGGTGAACGCGGACTTCGAGAGCGGGTTCGCCGCCGATCCGCAGGCCGTCGTGCAGAGCGTGCGCATGGCCATCGACACCGGCGTCGCCGGGCTGTCGATCGAGGACTCGACCGGCGATGCCGATCATCCGCTGTACGAGATCGACGTGGCGGTGGCGCGCCTGCGCGCCGCGCGTGCGGCCATCGACCAGGAGGGCGGCGAAACGCTGCTGGTCGGCCGGGCCGAGAACTTCTTCCAGGGCCGCCCCGACCTCGAGGACACCATCGCCCGGCTCAAGGCCTACTCGGAGGCCGGCGCCGACTGCCTCTACGCACCCGGCATCCGCACGCGCGAGCAGATCGCCGCCGTGGTAGCCGCGGTTGCGCCCAAGCCGGTGAACCTGCTGATCGGGTCCACCAGCGAATTCACCCTGCAGGAGGTCGCGGCGCTGGGGGTGCGGCGCGTGAGCGTCGGCGGTGCGCTGGCACGCGCGGCCTGGGGCGGGTTCATGCGCGCTGCGCGTCCCTTGCTGGAGGGCCGCTTCGACGGCTTCGCGGATGCGGCGTCGGGGCAGGAGCTCAACGGCCTGTTTCGCTGAGCCTGCTTCGTTCGCGCCTGCTCTCGAGCGAGAGTGGCTCGGCCGCTTTGCTTGAACGCTGGGGGGTGCTCAGAAGAACAGCCAGTAGAACAGCCCGCCGAAGATCGCCCACTTCACGAGGTAGTAGGTCGGCTTGTTCCAGGCCTTCAGCCGCTTGCCCAGCACGCGGATCTTGTAGACCTGGGCAAAGGCCTTGTTCAGGCCGCCGATGGGCTCGCCCTCCTCGTTCTGCGTGGCGGCGGCCTTGATCATGCGCCAGCCGATCTCGCGGTTGATCCAGCGCGCCACGGGGTTGTTGAGCGGCCGCTCGATGTCGCAGAACAGGATCAGCCGGGTCTCGTCCGTGAGGTTCTCGGCGTAGTGGATGTAGGTCTCGTCGAACATCACCGGCTCGCCGTCCTTCCAGTAGTAGGACTGGCCGTCGACGAAGATGCGGCAGCTCGCGGCGTCGCGCGGCACCTTGAGGCCCAGGTGGTAGCGCAGCGAGCCGGCGAAGGGATCGCGGTGCCGTACCAGCTTGCTGCCCGGCGGCAGGATGGCGAACATGGCCGCGCGCACTGACGGGATGCCGTCGAGCAGCGCGGTCGTCTTGGGGCACAGGCCCTTGGCCGAAGGCAGGAAGTCTCCGTACCAGTTGAGATAGAAGCGCTTCCAGCCGGTGCGGAAGAAGGAGTTGAAGCCGATGTCGGTGTAGCCGGCCGCGGCCTTGATGTGGCCTTCGTCGAAGAGTGCGAGGCCCTCGTCGCGGATGGTCTGCCAGTTCTGCTCGAGCACCTGCAGCTCCGGGAACTGCTTCACGTCGATGTAAGGCCTGGAGGGCACCGACGAGAACCAGTACATCAGCACGTTGAGCGGCGCGAAGAAGGTCGAGTGGTCGCTCAGCTGGCGGCCCAGCCCATGACGCACCCGGCCGCGGAAGTGCACGTACAGGCCGGAGGCCAGGAAGACCAGGGGGATCAGGAGCTTGAAAGACAGGAGGCTGGACATCGATTCACGCGCGACCTGAAGTCGCCGCCGGGATGGAGCGAAGCCGGGAATTTTCGCCGAATCTCGCAGGAGGCGCTCGGTCCGGCTCCAGGCTAGGTCTTGCCCAGGAAATGGTCGAAAGCGTCGAATTGCTGCACCACCGGCGCGCCCTGGGCATCGACGATCCGCAGGCCGGGTGCCGCCTCGATGCGCCCGATGCGCGCGACCGGCGTCGTGCTGAGGCGCCCGGCCTCGAGCACCGCGGCCGCGGCGGCGCGCGGCGCGCTGAAGAGCAGCTCGTAGTCGTCGCCGCCCGCCAGCGCGCAGGTGCGGCGCAGCGCCGGGTCCAGCGCGTCCGCGGCGGGGATGCCGATCAGGGCGCAGGCGGCATCGGCGTCTACCGTCGCGCCCACCCCGCTGGCGGCGAGGATGTGGCCGAGGTCGCCGACCAGTCCGTCGCTCAGGTCGATGGCAGCGCTGGCGACGCCGCGCAGCGCCTGGCCCAGCGCCACCCGCGGCGCCGGCTGCTCCATGCGCCGGCGCGCCTGTTCGAAGGCCTCCGGCGGCAGCGCCAGGGTGCCGCGAAAGACCTCCAGCGCAAGCCGCGCATCCCCCAGCGTGCCGCTCGCCCAGAGCTCGTCGCCTGGCCGGGCGCCGGAGCGCAGCAGCGCCGCGCCGGCCGGCACCTCGCCGAACACGGTGACGCAAAGGTTGAGCGGCCCGCGCGTGGTATCGCCTCCGACCAGCTCGCACCCGTGCGCATCGGCCAGGGCGAACAGGCCGCGCGAGAAGGCCTCGAGCCAGGCCTCGTCGACCGCCGGCAGCGCCAGGGCGAGCGTGAAGGCCAGCGGTTTCGCGCCGCACGCTGCCAGGTCGCTGAGATTGACCGCAAGCGCCTTGTGTCCGAGGCGCGCCGGATCGACGGTGGAGAGGAAATGACGGCCTTCCACCAGCATGTCGGAGGACACGGCGAGTTGCATGCCGGGCGCCGGTGCGAGCAGCGCACAGTCGTCGCCCACGCCCAGCGGCGAGCGCGCGGCAGGGCGCCTGAAGTAGCGCTCGATGAGGTCGAACTCGCCCATCGCCATCTTCAACCGTGGCGGAAGCGCATCGCCGCCTGCCGCACCACCTCGGCCAGCAGCCGCTCCTTGGCCTGGCGCTCACGCAGCCAACGCGCGTCGTTGCGGTTGGCCTCCACGCTGGTGCGCAGCTGGCCCAGGGCCTGGGTGGCGTCCAGCGCCTCGCTGTGCCATTCGAGCTGGGTCATGGTCATCAGGATGTGGTCGCGCAGGGGCATGTGGCTGCCGGTGGCCGGATCGACGTAGACCGCGTCCAGGCCGAAGCGGCAGGCCTGGAAGCGGTTGTAGGTGTAGACCAGGTAGTCGTCCTCGGTCGGCGTGAAGGGCTGCTCCTGCAGGAACCAGGCGGCCAGCGACTGCACGTAGCCAGCCAGCGCCGCCGCGCGCTCCACGGTGAGCGGCGTGTCGAACACGCGGATCTCGATCGTGCCGTACTCGGGCTTGGGCCGGATGTCCCAGTAGAAGTCCTTCATGCTGCGCACGACGCCGGTGCGGGTCATGCGCTCGAAATAGTTGCCGAACTCGCGCCAGCTGAGCGTGAAGGGCGCGCGCCCCGACAGCGGGAAGGCGAACACCGAGTTGAGCCGCGCCGAGTCGAACTGCGTGTCCTGCCCCTGCACGAATGGCGAGGAGGCGGACAGCGCGATGAAGTGCGGGATGTAGCGCGACATCCGGTGCAGCATCAGCAGGGCGCCGTCGGCATCGGGGCAGCCGATGTGCACGTGCTGGCCGAAGATGGTGAACTGCTTCGACAGGTAGCCGTAGAGCTCCGACAGCTCGCGAAAGCGCGGCTTGTCGTAGATGCGCCGCTCGTGCCACTGCTGGAAGGCATGCGTGCCGCCGCCCACCACCGCGATGTTGAGCTTGTCGGCGTTCTTCACCAGCGCGTCGCGAATCGGCGTGAGCTGCGCGAGCACGTCCTTGGCCGAGTGGCAGATGTCCGTCGAGATCTCGATCATGCTCGAGGTCATCTCGGGCACCACGCTGCCGGGCAGCGCGGTCTGGGCCATCAGGCGCAGCATGTCTTCGGCATAGGGCGCGAGGTCGTAGTCGTGGGTATTGACCAGCTGCAGCTCGAGCTCGACGCCCAGCGACAGGGCGACCGACTTGTTGAAGGGCTCCAGCGGCAGGACGCGGCTCTCGGGGGACCCGGGCACAGGCGGCATTCCCTCGGTCCGGAATCCGGTGTTGAAAACGCTCATCGCTGCGTCTCCTCCGCGATGAAGGCCTCGGGCGTCCAGGGCCGGGAGCTCTCGCCCGCGCCATGGATGGCAACGGTGGCGAGCACGGCGCCCAATATTTCCATCAGCAGGATGGCGGGCAGCGCGATCTGCGTGATCATCGCGCCCAGCAGCGGCGAGGCCGTCACGAAGCCGGAGGTGATCAGGAGCGCGATGGAGGACAGCGGCGCCATCGCGCAGCCCACCCAAAATGCCTGGCGCCAGCTTGCGCCGCTGCCCGGGTTGGCAATCGCCACGCCCGCGATCTTGGCGACCGAGCGCACGCCGATCACCGCCAGCACCACGCCGGCGATGGGCAGGCTCCAGTCGGCTTGCGCGGCCACCACCGACACCAGCACGAACATCAGCATCGTCAGGAGCGAGGCGGCGGTGCCCAGCTGCCGCGGCCAGACCCAGGGCTTGGGATGCAGCGCCTTGAGCAGCACGCCGCCGATCAGCGCCGCCAGTGGGGCCGACCCGCCGAAGTGCGCGGCCAGCGCGGCGCCGGCGGCGATGATCGCAAGCAGCAGGATGGAGGTGTTCTCGCTGCTCGGGCTCATCACGCGCAACGCCGAGCGCAGCGATAGCGCCATCAGCGCGCCCACCACGAAGGACAGGCCCAGCACCACGGCCACCGGATAGAGCTTCTGGAACAGGCCCAGCGGCGCACGCTCGATCAGCCCGGCCTGTGCATAGCCGAGCGCCAGCGCATAGAAGGTGTTGAGCGTGGCCAGCGTCAGCGCGCGCTCCGTCACCGGGCCGGAGCCGCGGGTGTCGATCACCACCCGGCTCAGCACCGCCGGCGAGGCCACGATGGCCATCAGCGCGATCGGGTTGGCGACCGGGTCGGGCACGTCCATCCAGTGCAGCACCCAGAACACGAAGAAGTAGGTCAGCGTGGCTTCCAGCAGGCTCTGCACCAGCACCATCGGGTTGTGGCGAAACCAGCGCAGCGGCAGGCGGCCGCCGGCCTCGAACAGCACGATGGCCACGCCGAGCTCGAGCAGGAACAGGCTGATGCCCTGCAGCGGCCACATCGCGCCCTCGAAGCCGGCCAGGCCGACCACGGTGCCGACCATCGAGTAGCCGACCACCTTGGGCATGCCCGCGTAGCGCTGCACCAGGTGGCCGGCCGCGGCGGCGGCCGCCAGCAGCAGCGACCACAGCACGGTGGGCAGGCCCGCCGAAGGCCGCAGCCACTCGGACCAGAACCCCAGCAGGTCGTTGGGTATGAAAGAACTCATCTGGCCAATCTGTACAACAAAGGGCGCGGCACCGGACCGGGATGCCGCGCGTCGAGCAGACCGCACGGGGCGTTCATGGCTCGAGAAAGAAGATGTGCGCTCAGTGCAGCACGCGCGAGACGGGCGGACCGCCCGTGTCGGCTTCCAGCACGAACATGGGAATCGCGACGTCGAAGCGTTCACCGCGCTCGGTCACGAAGAAGTAGCTCCCGTGCATGGTACCGCTCGGGCCCTGCAGCCGGCATCCGCTGGTGTAGCGGAAGGACTGCCCGGGCGCCAGCAGCGGCTGCTGGCCGATCACGCCGAGGCCCTTGACCTCCTCCGTCCGTCCGTCCGCGTCGTTGATGAGCCAGTGCCGCGAGATCAGCTGCGCCGCCTCGCGCCCTCTGTTGGTCACGGTGATCGTATAGGCGAAGGTGTAGACGCGGTCTTCGGGCGAAGACTGTTCAGGCAGGTAGCGGGGTTCCACCTGGATCTGGATCGGATGGCTGGACATCGGCGCGATGTTAACAACGGCGGGGAGCGGCCTGCGACAATCCGCCCCCATGAGCAGCAGCCGCACCTTCCGCATCGCCCCTTCCATCCTCTCCGCCGACTTCGCGCGCCTCGGCGCCGAAGTGAGCGATGTGATCGCCGCCGGTGCCGACTGGATCCATTTCGACGTCATGGACAACCACTATGTGCCGAATCTCACCTTCGGCCCCATGGTCTGCCAGGCGCTCAAGCCGCACGCGAAAACCGC
>Ga0075370_10000282_pt1 | contig 18351 bp, 20 predicted proteins | sample EndMethybrTD3035_FD_71398 | JGI IMG/M metagenome (GOLD analysis project Ga0075370, IMG submission 71398) | Populus endosphere microbial communities from Tennessee, USA - Endosphere MetaG P. TD hybrid TD303-5 | ecosystem: Host-associated > Plants > Roots > Endosphere | place: USA: Tennessee... | reverse complement strand
GTGGCCGATTCGGCCGCCGCGTTCGCCGGCATGAAGGCGCGCGGCGTGCTCGTGAAGAACGTCGCCGGCCTGCACCCGCTGCTGGCCAACTGCCTGCGCCTGACGGTGGGCACGCCGGACGAGAACGTGAAGATGCTGCAAGCCCTGAAGGAAAGCCTGTGATGAGCACCGTGGAACGCAAGGCGGAGGTGGTCCGCAACACCAACGAGACGCAGATCCGCGTCAGCCTGAACCTCGACGGCACCGGCGTCGCGAAATTCCACACCGGCATCGGCTTCTTCGACCACATGCTCGACCAGATCGCCCGCCACGGGCTGATCGACCTCGACATCGACGCCCAGGGCGACCTGCACATCGACGGCCACCACACGGTGGAAGACGTCGGCATCACGCTCGGCCAGGCGATGGCCAAGGCGGTGGGCGACAAGAAGGGGCTGCGGCGCTATGGCCATGCCTACGTGCCGCTCGACGAAGCGCTGTCGCGCGTGGTGATCGACTTCTCCGGCCGGCCGGGGCTGCACATGCGGGTCGACTTCAAGAGCGGCATGATCGGCGCGCTCGACACGCAGCTGGTCTACGAGTTCTTCCAGGGCTTCTCGAACCACGCCGGCGTCACGCTGCACATCGACAACCTGCACGGCGAGAACGCCCACCACCAGTGCGAGACGATCTTCAAGGCGTTCGCGCGGGCGCTGCGGATGGCGCTGGAGATCGATCCGCGCGCGGCCGGCGTGATCCCGTCGACCAAGGGGAGCCTCTAAGTGGCACGCACCGTCGCCGTCGTCGACTACGGCATGGGCAACCTGCGCTCGGTGTCGCAGGCGGTGATGCACGTGGCACGCGGGGAAGGGGTCGACGTGATCGTCACCTCGAAGCCCGACGAGGTGTACGCCGCCGAGCGCATCGTGCTGCCCGGCCAGGGCGCGATGCCCGACTGCATGCGCGAGCTGCGCGACTCCGGCCTGCAGGAGGCCGTGCTGCACGCCGCGGCCCACAAGCCGCTGATGGGCGTGTGCGTCGGCATGCAGATGCTGCTGTCGACCAGCGAGGAAGGCCCGACCGACGGGCTCGGGCTGATCCCCGGCGCGGTGCGGCGTTTCCGGCTTGCCGGGCAGCTGCAACCCGACGGCAGCCGGTTCAAGGTGCCGCAGATGGGCTGGAACCAGGTCTGGCAGCGCGCGCAGCCGCAGGTGCACCCGATCTGGGCGGGCGTGCCGGACGGCGCGTACTACTACTTCGTGCACAGCTTCTACGCGCAACCGGCCGATCCGGCCGACAGCGCAGGTGAAACCGATTACGGCGTTCGCTTTACCTGCGCGCTGGCTCGGGATAACATTTTCGCCACGCAGTTCCACCCCGAGAAAAGTGCCGAGCACGGGCTTGCCCTGTACCGCAACTTCCTGCATTGGACTCCCTGATCGCTCGTTCGCGCTTGCCAGCGTCATCCTTGCGACCTTCTCGGCTTGTTCGCTCACCTCTCCCCACCCCACTGATTCGGCCATGCTGCTGATCCCCGCCATCGACCTGAAAGACGGTCACTGTGTCCGCCTGAAGCAGGGCGACATGAACGACTCCACCATCTTCAGCGAGGATCCGGCCGCGATGGCGCGACGATGGGTCAATGCGGGTGCGCGGCGCCTGCACCTGGTCGACCTGAACGGTGCCTTCGCCGGCAAGCCGGTCAACGAGGCGGCGATCAAGGCCATCCTGGCCGAGGTCGGCGACGACATCCCGGTGCAGCTGGGCGGCGGCATCCGCGACCTCGACACCATCGAGCGCTACCTCGACGACGGCCTCAGCTTCGTGATCATCGGCACCGCCGCGGTCAAGAGCCCCGGCTTCCTGAAGGACGCCTGCAGCGCGTTCGGCGGCCACATCATCGTCGGGCTGGACGCGAAGGACGGCAAGGTCGCGACCGACGGCTGGAGCAAGCTGACCGGCCACGAGGTGATCGACCTCGCGAAGAAGTTCGAGGACTACGGCGTCGAAGGCGTGATCTACACCGACATCGGCCGCGACGGCATGCTCAACGGCATCAACATCGACGCGACGGTGAAGCTGGCGCAGGCGCTGTCGATCCCGGTGATCGCGTCGGGCGGGCTGTCCGACCTGGCCGACATCGAGCGGCTGTGCGCGATCGAGGAGCAGGGCGTCGAAGGCGTGATCTGCGGCCGGGCGATCTACACCGGCAACCTCGATTTCGCCCAGGCGCAGAAGCGCGCCGACGAATTGAACGGCAACTGAGCGGCAACTGAGCCGAAACCGAGCGGACCCCGATGCTGGCCAAGCGAATCATCCCCTGCCTCGACGTCACCGGCGGGCGGGTCGTCAAGGGCGTCAACTTCGTCGAGCTGCGCGATGCCGGCGATCCGGTCGAGATCGCCGCCCGCTACAACGAGCAGGGCGCCGACGAGATCACCTTCCTCGACATCACCGCCACCAGCGACGGCCGCGGGCTGCTGCTGCACATGATCGAGGCGGTGGCCTCGCAGGTCTTCATCCCGCTGACGGTGGGCGGCGGCGTGCGCACGGTGGACGATGTCCGCACGCTGCTGAACGCCGGGGCCGACAAGGTCAGCTTCAACTCGGCCGCGGTGGCCAACCCGCAGGTGATCCGCGATGCGTCGGCCAAGTACGGTGCGCAGTGCATCGTGGTGGCGATCGACGCCAAGTCGCGCGAGGACGGCCAGCCCGGCTGGCAGGTCTACACCCATGGCGGGCGCCGCAACACCGGGATCGATGCGGTCGAATGGGCGCGCACGATGGCCGAGCATGGTGCCGGCGAGATCCTGCTGACCAGCATGGACCGCGACGGCACGCGCATCGGCTTCAACCTGCCGCTCACGCGGGCGGTCAGCGATGCGGTCGACGTGCCGGTGATCGCCTCCGGCGGCGTCGGCACGCTCGAGCACCTGGTCGAAGGCATCCAGCAGGGCGGTGCCGATGCGGTGCTGGCCGCCAGCATCTTCCACTACGGGCAGCACACGGTCGGTGAAGCGAAGGCCTTGATGGCCGCGCGCGGGATCCCGGTTCGGCTGTGAGCCCGGTGAAATCGGGCCCGCCGCGCGAAGTGCGCGTGATCGGCGGCAAATGGAAGCGCAGCAAGCTGCCGGTGGCCGACGCCCCGGGCCTGCGGCCGACCCCCGACCGGGTGCGCGAGACGCTGTTCAACTGGCTGGGCCAGTCGCTGGACGGCTGGCGCTGCCTCGATGCCTACGCCGGCAGCGGCGCGCTCGGCTTCGAGGCCGCGTCGCGCGGTGCGGCCGAGGTGACGCTGGTCGAGCGCGACAGCCGGTTGGCCCGCGGGCTGCGCGAGGTGCAGGCCCGGCTGAAGGCCGAACAGGTGCGCATCGAGGCCGCCGATGCGCTGGCCTGGATGGCGCGCAGCGCGCCGGGCCGCTTCGAGCTGGTCTTCATCGATCCGCCGTTCGATGCCGAGGTGTTCCTGCCGGCGCTGAAGGCCGCGGCGCCGCTGGTGGTCGACGGCGGTTTCGTCTACCTGGAGGCCGACCGGGCCTTCGGCGACGCGGAGCTGGCGCCGTTCGGCCTCGTGCTGCACCGCCAGGGCCGTGCCGGCGCGGTGCACTTTCATTTGCTGCGGCGCAGCTACACTGCGCCGCAAACGCCTGTGGAAACCGTGTGAGCCCGATCCGAAGGAGCCTGTCTTGACCTCTGTGACCCGCCTCACCGCCGTCTACCCCGGCACCTTCGACCCGATGACGCTCGGGCATGAAGACCTGATGCGGCGCGCGGCGCGCCTGTTCGAGCGGCTGATCGTCGCGGTGGCCGCCGGCCACCACAAGCGCACGATGTTCACGCTCGACGAGCGACTCGAGATCGCGCAGGAGCTGGCCGCCAAGCATCCGAACATCGAGGTGATCGCGTTCCGCGGCCTGCTGCGCGACTTCGTGGTCTCGCATGGCGGCAAGGTGGTGGTGCGCGGGCTGCGCGCCGTCAGCGACTTCGAGTACGAGTTCCAGATGGCCGGCATGAACCGCCAGCTGATGCCCGACGTGGAGACGGTGTTCCTGACGCCCAGCGACCACTACCAGTTCGTTTCCGGTACTTTCGTGCGCGAGATTGCCACCTTGGGCGGTGATGTCTCGAAGTTCGTGTCACCCTCGGTGCTCAACCGACTCCAGCAGCGCGTCAAACCCGACGCCTGAGTTCTCGCGGGACCCGTGCCATGGCCTTGATGATCACCGACGACTGCATCAACTGCGATGTGTGCGAGCCCGAGTGCCCGAACCAGGCGATCTCGATGGGCGCGGAGTACTACGTGATCGACCCGGGCAAGTGCACCGAATGCGTCGGTCACTTCAACGAGCCGCAGTGCGTGCAGGTCTGCCCGGTCGCCTGCATTCCGGTCAACCCGGCGCATGTCGAGACGCAGGAAAGCCTGTGGGAGAAGTACCGGCGGCTGCAGGCGCAGGCTGCCGGTTGACGGTCACCTGATCACTTCGCCGGCTTGCCCTTGGCGGCGGGCACGACGATCCGCACCTCGTCGTCGCTCTGACGGTCCCTGGCCGACTTTCCCTTCGTCGACTTGCTCGTCTTGCCTTTGGTGGGCTTCGCCTTCGGTGCCGACGCGGCATGCGAGACGGGTGCGAGGTTCATCGCACTCGACGGCCGGACGGCCGCTTCGCGCGCCAGCCGATCCTGCTCCATCTTCGAGCCGGTCTCGGCCTGCTTGCGGGCCGTCGCCTCGGACTCGGCGCGCTGCTGCGCGGTGCGGCCATCACGGGCATCGACGGCCTCGCCATCGGCGCACGGCAGCTGCGAGTAGACGTTGCGGTCGGGGCCGCAGCGGTACACCGTCGGCCCGGCCACCACCGCACTCGTGCCCGACATCAACCACGACACGGCCCACAGCGTCGCGATCAGCCGCGTCTTCATTCGGCTTTCTCCACGGGCGCGCCAGGGGCATCGGGCGCCGCGGCCCGCGGCGGCTTCGGGCGCGGGGGCTTGGCGTTCAGCTTCATCGTCGCGCGTTCCATCTCGCCGGCGGCGATCAGGTCGAGCACGGGCATCGTCTTCGCGATCGTGTCCTCGATCGCGACACGCGCCTCGGGCTTCGGCTTGCGCAGCACGTAGTCGATGACCTCGGCCTTCACGCCCGGGTGGCCGATGCCCAGCCGGAGCCGCCAGTAGTCGGCGGTGCCGAGTTGCGCATGGATGTCGCGCAGCCCGTTGTGGCCGGCATGGCCGCCGCCGCGCTTGAACTTGGCCTGGCCTGGCATCAGGTCGAGCTCGTCGTGCGCGACGAGGATCTCCTGCGGCTCGATCTTGAAGAAGCGCGCCAGCGCCGCGACCGACTTGCCCGACAGGTTCATGTAGGTCTGCGGCTCCAGCAGCCACAGCGGCCCGTCGGGGCGGTTCACCCGCGCGACCAGGCCAAAGTAGCTGCGCTCGGGCGTGAGCGAGGCCTTCCATTCGCGCGCGACCGCATCGATCCACCAGAAACCGGCGTTGTGGTTGGTCGCTTCGTATTCCGGCCCGGGGTTGCCGAGGCCCACCATCAGTCGAATCATCCGCGGATTATCGGCTGGGGCCCCGGCGGGCCGGACCGGTACAGATTTACTTCACGAGCGGAGCCACGCCGTTCGCAAACGGCCAGCCCTGCGTCTCGTCGGTGCCGATCTCCCAGTCGAACGCGCCGCGGATCGTCGGGTGGTTGGCCTTGACCTGGTTCCAGGTGTCGATCGCCTGCTGGCGCGTCATGTAGTTCGTGACGCCGGCATTGATGCCGAAGCCGACGACCACGTGCTCGGCGCCCAGCAGCCCGACCCATTCCTTGATGCTGTTGACCACGTAGGCCGGGTCGGCCAGGTTCGGGCCGTCGTAGTACTGCGGTGCGCAGTAATCGATCGCACCGGCGTCCACCATCGACTTGCAGAACACCTTGTCGACCGAGTTCCACGGCGCCGGCGGCGCGCTGATGACGAAGCCCGGGAACTGGCGCTTCAGCTCCAGGCTGATCCAGATCATCTCGTTGGTGTCGGGTGCCTGGCTGCCCTCGAAGGTGTTCCAGTCCATGCCGTCGAGGCCGCCGAGCTGGTTGGCGATCCCGACCACGCTGTTGACGAAGGTCTGCGATTTCGCGCGGTTCGGGAAGCTCATGCCGTTGCCGGCGCCGCCGACCGACAGGATGATCTTGCGGCCCTGCGTCGTGCGGGCGTACTGGATGTCGGCCTTCAGGTTGGTCGCGGCGCCGCGGCCGTCGCCGGGGGCGCTCCAGGTGACCGCACCGGTCGTGCCGGGCGAGCCGCCGACCGGACGCGCGGCAAACAGGTAGACGAGGTTGTAGTTCGCCGGCAGGTCGCGGATGCGCAGCGGCGACGGCTTCCAGTCGGGGTAGTAGCCGCCGGCGACCTTGGCCGGCAGGCCGCCCGGATTCCCGTTGTTGCCGCCGTCGCAGTTGGTCGGCTGCCAGTACCAGGTGCTGATCGTCGGGTTGGTCGCGTCGCTGCCGTTCGCGGTGACGTTGACGAGCTTGTAGTAGTTGCCGTTCGGCACGTAGCGCACGACCGTGCCCACGGTGCGGTAGACCGTGCCCTCGACCCAGTCGACGGCGCCGCAGCTCGCGGTCTGCGTGAGCTTGTACGACGACACGAAGTCGTTGAAGCCCAGCGGCACCAGGTTGGCGTTGTCGGCGGCGAGCTTCAGCGAGCGGCCGCCGTAGTTCGAATGCTCGAACAGCTCGACCTGGTAGCCGCTGCGCAGCTTGACCGACGACGCGCGGTCGTTCCAGGCGCTGCCGATCCAGCTGCTGCCGGTGCCGCTGCAGGTCGACGCGCCTTGGTAGTTGACGTGCTCATAGAAGCACACCGCGTCGGCGTCGGCCGCCTGCGCGGCGGGGGCGAACGCGGCGCCGAGCGCCAGCAGCGCGGCCCAGCCGGCCCGCCGCCATGAATGGGTGATGGAACTCGACATGCCTTGCTCCCCGGGTTGGTGATGGGGCTGCACGGTAAGGCCATCGGCTCTCGCAAGACGTATCTCAAACGTGACGGCTGAAACCGCTTTCAAATGTGACGCGTACGGTAGAAATGAAAGCGAAGCTTCGCTGAAAGCAAAAAGCCCCGCCAAGGCGGGGCTTCGTGCGGGCAGCAGGCCGAAGGTCTCAGCCTCGGTTCTGCTTCTCGCTCTTCTTGGCCTTGGTCGGGGCGGCGGCCACCGGGGCCACCACCACCGGAGCGGCTTCTTCCTCGACCGGCACCGAGGTCGAGGCGATGACCGGGTTCGGCTTGCCCTGGGTGACGACCTTGATGCCGTCGGCCAGCTTCAGGTCGCTGACATGCAGCGACTGGCCCTTGACCAGCGTGGCCAGGTCGACCGTCAGGAACTCGGGCAGTTGCGAAGCCAGGCACTGGATCTTCAGTTCGGTGGCGACGTGGTTCACCAGGCAACCGTCGGCCTTGACGGCCGGCGAGTTTTCTTCGTTGATGAAGTGCAGCGGCACCTTCTTGACGATCTTGGTGGTGGCATCGACGCGTTGGAAGTCGATGTGCAGCACGATCTGGCGGAACGGGTGCATCTGGTAGTCACGCAGCAGCACCTGTTCGGTCTTGCCGGCCAGTTCCATCTCGAGGATCGACGAGTGGAAGGCTTCCTTCTTCAGCGCATGGAACAGCGCGTTGTGATCGAGTTCGATCATCGAAGGGGTGCCGGCGCCATAGACGATGCCGGGAACTTTTTCAGCCAAGCGCAGGCGGCGGCTCGCTCCGGTCCCCTGCAGCTTGCGCTCGAATGCGACGAATTTCATGTTGACTCCAAAAGATTGGAAGACACCCGCGACCAGGTGTCTCGAATGGGGCCTTGCAGCCCCGCGAACTCGACCGGCACCGAAGCGCCGGTCGTCGTCTGCGGATCAGAAATTGCTGTTCTGTTCCGCGAACAAGGAGGTCACCGATTCACCGTCGGAGATCCGGCGGATGGTTTCGGCAAACAGGAATGCCACCGACAGCGGACGCACCTTCGAGCAGGTCTTGCCCTCGTCGCTGAGCGGGATGGTGTTGGTGATGACGACTTCGTCGAGCTGCGAGCCCTTGATGCGCTCGATCGCCGGGCCGGAGAACACCGCGTGCGTGCAATACGCATAGACGTTCTTCGCGCCGCGCTCCTTCAGCACCTCGGCCGCCTTCACCAGCGTGCCGGCGGTGTCGATCATGTCGTCCATGATCACGCAGTTGCGGCCGTCGATGTCGCCGATCACGTGCATGACCTCGGAGACGTTGGCCTTCGGGCGGCGCTTGTCGATGATGGCGAGGTCGCAGCCGAGCTGCTTGGCCAGTGCCCGGGCGCGCACCACGCCGCCGACGTCCGGCGACACGACCACGAGGTCTTGATAGCGCTTGCTCTGCAGGTCGGACAGCAGCACCGGCGACGCGTAGATGTTGTCGACCGGGATGTTGAAGAAGCCCTGGATCTGGTCGGCGTGCAGGTCCATCGTCAGCAGGCGCTCGACGCCGACGGCCTCGAGCATGTTGGCGACGACCTTGGCGCTGATCGGCACGCGCGTCGAGCGCGGGCGGCGGTCTTGCCGCGCATAGCCGAAGTAGGGGATCACGGCCGTCACGCGGCGGGCCGAGGCGCGCTTCAGTGCATCGACGATGATGCACAGCTCCATCAGGTTCTCGTTCGTCGGCGCGCAGGTCGGCTGGACGATGAAGATGTCGCGGGCGCGGACGTTCTGCTGGATCTCGATGGCGACTTCACCGTCGGAGAAGCGGCCGACCGAAGCCTTGCCGAGTTCGATGCCGAGATGCGATGCGATCTCCTGCGCGAGGGCGGGATTGGCATTGCCGGTGAACAGCACGGTGTTGAAAAGCACGTTTCCTCCGTCGACGCTCTTGCGGGGTGCGTTGCGGGGTGTGTCGAGGGGCGCATTCATGGTCCAGCGCACCCACCCTTCCGTTTCAGCCCCGCGTGCGCTGGTGTGAGCACCGGGAAACAAGACACATCAAAGAATTTGGCAGGGGAGGAAGGACTCGAACCCTCGCATGTCGGAATCAAAATCCGATGCCTTAACCAACTTGGCGACTCCCCTACACCGGTCGACCGCGATCATCGGATCGCGACCCACCTTCAACTTGTCTCAGTCAGCGCACCAGCCCTGCAAGGGATGCTGCACCAGACTTCGGCACATCCGACCCACCCAACCCGACGGCAGGTCCGTCGGCATTGTCGCCGTGGGCAGATCGTCTACGCCAGCCCTGGAAAACACCGCGCTGCCGGAGCCCGTCATGCGGCTGTTGCCGAAGCGGGCCTCGAGCAGACGAGCGGCTTGCGCCACTTCGGAGCACTGGCTCTCGGCAGGCGGCTGCAAATCGTTGCGACCGAACCCTTCGAGAAGACTTTGCATACCGCCGTCCTCAAGGAAGCCTGCGACTATAGCAGCTTCTGTGTTGCGAACCAACAGGGGGCTGAGAAAGATGCCACGGGTTTCGATGCTCGCGGCCGGTTTGACGACCGCCAGCCATTGCGCGGGCAGCTCCAGCGGGGTCAGTTTCTCGCCGATGCCCTCGACCCAGGCGCTGCCCTTTCCAGAGTTCGCCAGGAAGAACGGCACGTCGGCCCCCAGCGTCAGCCCGAGCGCCATCAGCTTCTCGCGTGGCCAGTCGAGCTGCCACAGCCGGTTCAGCGCGAGCAGCGTGCTGGCCGCGTCCGAACTGCCGCCGCCCATGCCGGCGCCCCACGGCACCTGCTTGTCGATCGAGATGTCGGCGCCGAGCGAGGTGCCCGATGCCGCCTGCAGGGCACGCGCTGCGCGCAGGCACAGGTCGTCGGCCGGCAGCGCAGCCGTCAAGTCATGGCGCGCGAGCCGGCCATCGCGGCGCAGTTCGAAGTGCAGCGTGTCGGCCCAGTCGATCAGCACGAAGACCGATTGCAGCAGGTGGTAGCCGTCGGCGCGCCGGCCGATGATGTGCAGGAACAGGTTCAGCTTGGCCGGCGCGGCCACGTCGTACAAGGCGGTCAGGCTCATCGGGCGGGAAGCGGTGTCAGGGGCGGTCGATGCGGGCGCGCACGACGACGGCGGGCGCCTGCGCGCGTTGCGCAACCACCCAGCCTTCGTCGAAGCGGGCCAGGTTCACGTCCCAGCCCAGTTGCTGGAAGCCGGCGTCGGCCGGCGGCACGGCCGGGCGGCTCGGCGCGCCGGTCCAGGCGCGGCCGCGCAGCCAGTCGAACAGCGCGACGATCGGCAGGCTCTCGCCGAGCATGTCCTGCGTCAGCGAATCGAGGTCGGGGTAGGCGCGCTGTTCGCCGCCGGTGGTCAGCAGCGCCTGGCGCCCGGACCACCGGGCCTGCGCGATCGTCGTGCCGAGCGGCGTCGACAGGTCGAGCCGGCCGTCCTGCGGCGTGCCCTGCAGTTCGAAGCTGGCGCTGACCGAGCGCGCCGCGGTCGACGGCGTCGCATCGACCTTCACCGACATCCGCCCCGACAGCGTCTCGGACGAGGCGGTCGGCGCGACCGGCTGCAGCGTCGCGCAGCCAGCCAGCATCACGCCGGCCAGCAGCGCTGCCAGGGTGCCCGGCTTCACAGGTCGACCCGCAGCCGCGCGAGCGTCTCTTTCAGCACGTCGTTCGCGTTGTCGCGCGTGCGCGCATCGCGCAGCACCTTGCGGGCCTCGTCACGCTGGCCGCTGATCCACAGCACCTCGCCCAGGTGGGCGGCGATCTCGACATCCGGGCGCGAGCGGTAGGCCTGCTGCAGCAGGCGCAGCGCTTCGCTGCGGTTGCCCAGCCGGTACTCGACCCAGCCCAGGCTGTCGGTGATGAACGGCTCGCCCGGCGCGAGGTCGAGTGCCTTGCGGATCAGGTCGCGCGCCTCGGGCAGGCGCTGGTTGCGCTCGGCCAGCGAGTAGCCCAGCGCGTTGTAGGCGTGGTGGTGATCGGGCTTCAGCTCGATGACGCGGCGCAGCAGGCGCTCCATCTCGTCCATGCGATTCAGCTTCTCGGCCATCATCGACTGCTCGTACAGCAGGTCGGGATCGTTCGGGAAGCGCTGGTTCGCCTTGGCCAGCACCGAGTTCGCCTCGTTCCATTGCTTCACGTCGCGCAGGATCTGCGCCTCGGCGAGCAGCTTGGAGCGCGCATCCTCGGTCGTCTTCTCGGGGGCGCGGCGGATCAGCTCGCGCGCGTCCTTGACCTTGCCCTGGCGCGCCAGCAGCGACGCGCGCCGGGTCTGCACCTCGAGCGCACGCTGCGGGCTGTCGACCTTCTTCAGCCAGGCTTCGGCGCCGGCATAGTCGCGCTGCTGCTCGGCCGCCTGCGACAGCAGCAGGTAGGCCTGCACCAGCCCCTGGTCGGCGGTCGGCGGGGCTTCGTCATCGTCATCGTCGCCGCCCGGCACCACCGGCGCCGGCGCCGGCGCCAGGCTGCCGCTGCCGGCGCGCTGCACGTACTGCATCAGCGCGGCCTGGGCTTCCTTCGGGTGGCGCAGTTCCAGGTGCAGCGCACCGAGCGTGAGCCACGGCGTCGGCAACTGCGGCTCGGCGCGCGTCACCGCTTCGAGCTGCGGCACCGCATCGGCATAGCGTTGCGCCGAATTCAGCACGCGGGCGTACAGCAGGCGGAACGAGCTGCTCTTCGGCTGGGCCTCGAGATAGTCGGCGATCAGCGGCTCGACCGGCTGCCCGGTCACCAGCAGCTCCAACGCCAGCAGGGCCGGGCCCTCGGCGTCGCGGTCCAGCGCGTGGGCCTGCTGCGCGAGCTCGAAGGCGCGCTTCGCATCGCCCGCCGCGAGCCATGCGCGGCCGATCGCGACGCGTGCCGCGGTGCGTGTCTCGGGCGCCGCGAGCGACGGTTCGAGCCAGGTCTGCAGCTGGGTGGCGGTCTGTGTCTTGTCGGGCGCGCGGGCAAACAGCCGCGGCAGCGAGGCGATCAACGCGCCACGCTCGGCGACCGGCGTCGCGGCGAGCATCGCGCGGATCGGCTCCTCCGTCTCGGCCTGCCGGTTCAGCGCGATCAGCAGCCGCACCTGGTAGCCCATCGCCTCGACCGAATCGGGGATCGCGCTGCGCCAGGCCTGTGCGGCCGCCAGCGCCTGGTCGCCGGCACGCGCCTGCAGCGCGACCTCGGTGGCGCGGCGGAACAGCTCGGCGTCGCGCGTCTTGCGGGCCGCGTCGAGCAGCACCTGGTAGGCGGTGCCGACCTCGCCGGCGCGCAGCTCCATCTCGCCGATCAGCAACTGGTAGAAGAGCGGCGCATCGATCGACGAGTTCTCGAAGGGCTCGGGCGGCACGCCGCTGGCGGCGTCGGAGGCCGGCGCGGGCAGCGCGTTTTCAGCCTGGGCCAGCCGGTGGGCCTGGGCGCCGGTCATCAGTGCCAGCGCACAGGCCACCGCGAGCGCCGTGCGCGCTGCGTGGGGAACGAGGGAAAGGGCCGGCATGCAATGCTCCTGAAACCGTGGACGATTCTAGGGTCTGGCGAACGACCCTGGAGGCCGGGCGCAAGCCCCCGAAGCCGGTCCGACCCGGGCGCGTCGTGATAATTCCCTCCATGCCAGAACTTCCGGAAGTCGAGGTCACCCGACAGAGCTTTGCCGAGCGCATCGCCGGTGCCCGCGTGACCGCCGTGCGCCTGGGCAAGCCGTTGCGCTGGCCGCTCGGCCACGAGCCGGCGACCCTTGTCGGACAGCGCGTCGGCGACGCGACCCGCCGAGGTAAATATTTGTGGCTGCCGTTGTCGGCCGATGTCGACGCGGCCGGCTCGGGCGCGCAGTCGGGGGGCCTGCTGATGCACCTGGGCATGTCGGGCTCGCTCGCCTTCAGCGACGCGCCCGGGCCGGCCGGCGCCCACGATCACTTCGACCTCGCCACCACGCGCGGCACGCTGCGCCTGACCGATCCGCGGCGCTTCGGGGCGGTGGTGTGGTCCGAGGCGCTCGACGGCGGGGCGGCCGGCAAGCTGATCGCCGGCCTCGGGCTCGAGCCCTTCGATCCGGCCTTCACCGGCACCTACCTGCATGCGGCGCTGCAGCGGCGGCGCGTCGCGATCAAGCAGGCGCTGCTCGGCGGCGACATCGTCGTCGGTGCCGGCAACATCTATGCGTGCGAGGCGCTGTTCGCCGCCGGCATCAGCCCGCGGCTGCGCAGCGACCGGCTGAGCCGCCCGCGCGCCGAGCGGCTGGCCGCCGCGGTGCGCGAGACGCTGGCCCGCGCGCTCGCCCTGGGCGGCTCGACGCTGCGCGACTTCCGCGATGCGCACGGCATGGCCGGCGCGTTCCAGCAGCACGCCGGCGTCTACGGCCGCGAGGGCGAGCCGTGCACCGTCTGCGCCACGCCGATCCGCCGCATCGTGCAGGGCCAGCGGTCGACCTTCTTCTGCCCGCACTGTCAACGCTGAGCTGTCAACGCCAAGGCCCGGCCTCAATCCCCAAGGAATCGACACTTCGCGCGGGTGGCGGGTGTCGAGATGTTTCGAGGGGAGGGTGCCCGACAGCCTTGCGCTACCATGAATATGCGCCGCGCCTCTTTCCTGCGCCCGCACCTCCATGTCAACTTCCTTTGCTAGCAGCGTCGACGAGCTGGGCCAGTGGCGACAGTCGATCGGGAAACGGCTCGATGAATTCGGGCGCTTCCTGACCGACCACGACCTGGCCGATCCCGCAGCCAGCGAAGCGCTGGACGCGCTGCGTCGCAACCTGGTGGGCGAGAAGCTCGTGGTGGCCTTCGTCGCCGAGTTCTCGCGCGGCAAATCCGAGCTGATCAACGCGATCTTCTTCTCCGACACCGGCCGCCGCGTGCTGCCGGCCACGCCGGGGCGCACCACGATGTGCCCGGTGGAACTCGGCTACGAGGCCGGCGAGGCGCCGGCGCTCGCGCTGCTGCCGATCGCGACCCGCCTCGAAGGCCTGTCGCTCGCCGAATTGCGCGGCCAGCCGAAGGCCTGGGGCCACATCCCGCTCGACATCCACTCGCCCGACCAGTTGACCGAGGCCTTGCGCGAGGTGATGCGCACGCAGTGGGTGTCGGTCGACGATGCGCGTGCGCTCGGCTTCTGGAGCGACGACAACGCCGAGGACAACCCGCCGACGAACGATGCCGGCGAGGTCGAGGTGCCGGCCTGGCGCCACGCGATGATCAACTACCCGCACCCGCTGCTGCAGCGCGGCCTGGTGGTGCTGGACACGCCGGGGCTGAACGCGATCGGCGCCGAGCCCGAGCTGACGCTGAGCCTGCTGCCGGCCGCGCATGCGATCGTCTTCATCCTCGGTGCCGACACCGGCGTCACCAAGTCCGACATGACGATCTGGCGCGACCACCTGGGCTCGCCGTCGACCTCGGCCTTCGTCGTGCTGAACAAGATCGATGCGCTGCAGGATCCGCTCGCCACCGTCGAGCGCGTGCAGGAGCAGATCGAGCAGCAGCGCCAGTCGACCGCGCGCACGCTCGATGTCGCGAGCGAACGGGTGTTCCCGCTGTCGGCGCGCCAGGCCCTGGCTTCGCGCATCGACGGCGATGCGGCGGGCCTCGCGCAGAGCCGCCTGCCGTTCCTCGAGGAAGCGCTCGGCGCCCAGCTGCTGCCGCAGCGCCGCGAGGCCTTCCAGCAGACGGTGATGGAAGCCGCGAATCGCATGGAGGCGCAGGTCAACCGGCGCCTGGGCGACCGCCGCCGGCAGATGGCCGAGCAGGTGCTCGAGCTGCGCGGCCTGCGCGGCAAGAGCGGCGCCAAGGTGCGCATGATGCTGGAGCGCGTGCAGGCCGAGACCGCCGAGTTCGAGCAGTGCACCGCGCGCTTGCAGGCGATGCGCATGGTGCACAGCCGCATGCTGAAGAACGCGCTGCTCGACCTGACCAGCGACCGCTTGCGCGAGGAAGTGGCCGAGATGCAGACCGCGATGACCGCGTCGCTGCTGCACCTCGGCGCGAAGAAAGCGTTCATCGCGCTGTGCGGCCGCCTGCGCGAGCTGCTCGAGGCGGCGCAGGTGCGCGGCACCGAGATCCACGACATGCTCGGTGCCTCGTTCGCGAAGCTGAACGCCGAGTTCGGCTTCAGCCTGGCGATCACGAAGCAGCCCGACTTTGGCCGCTTCGTCAACGACCTGACGCTGATCCAGCGCAACTACGTGCAGTACCTCGGGCTCACGCAGGCGCTGCGGCTCTCGCAGCCGAAGTTCATGGAGCAGTTCCGCCGCATGCTGGTATCGAAGCTGCGCGTGGTGTTCGAGAACGCGAGCGGCGAGTTCGAGCTGTGGAACAAGACCGCCTCGGCGCAGGTCGATTCGCAGCTGCGCGAACGCCGCCGCGGATTCCGCCGGCGCCGCGAGGCGCTGGAGCGCATCCAGTCGGCCGCCGGCGACCTGGAGCAGCGCCTGTCCGAACTGGAAGCGCAGGATGCGCAGCTGCAGCAGCTGCAGGCGCGCAGCACCGAGCTGGGCAACCGCCTGAAGCAGCAGGCGCAGCGCGAGCTGACCGGCACGGCGAGTGCAACGCCCAGCGGCTCCATTCCGCTTTACGCGGCCCAAGCTTAAGTTGTCACCTCAAGACAGTTTCGCGAAGCCGCTGATCGCGTGGCAGCGGGAGCACGGCCGCCATGCGTTGCCGTGGCAGCAGACGCGCGATCCGTACCGCGTGTGGCTGTCCGAGATCATGCTGCAGCAGACCCAGGTCACGACGGTGCTGGGCTACTACGCGCGCTTCCTCGAACGCTTTCCCGATGTGCGGGCGCTGGCCGCCGCGTCGCAGGACGAGGTGCTCGCGCTGTGGAGCGGGCTCGGCTACTACAGCCGTGCGCGCAACCTGCACGCGTGCGCGCAGGCGGTGGTCGCTGCGCATGGCGGCGAGTTTCCGCGCAGCGCCGCCGTGCTGCAGGAGCTGCCGGGCATCGGCCGCTCGACCGCGGCGGCGATCGCGGCGTTCTGCTTCGGCGAGCGGGTCGCGATCCTCGACGGCAACGTCAAGCGCGTGCTGACGCGCTTCCTCGGCTTCGACGGCGACCTGGCCGAGGCGCGCCAGGAGCGCATGCTGTGGGACGAAGCCACCCGCCAGCTGCCCGAGGACGGCATCGAGTCATACACCCAGGGCCTGATGGACCTCGGCGCCACGCTGTGCGTCGCGCGCTCGCCGAGCTGCCTGCTGTGCCCGGTGCAGGCCGGCTGCGTCGCGTTGCGCGAAGGCGCGCCCGAGCGCTACCCGGTGAAGACGCGCAAGCTCAAGCGCGGCCGGCGCAGCAACGCCTGGCTGTGGCTGCAATGGGGTGACAGGCTGTGGCTGCTGCAGCGGCCCGGCAGCGGCGTGTGGGCGGGGCTGTGGAGCCTGCCGGAGTTCGACACGCCCGAGGCGCTCGATGCGGCATCGGCCGACTGGCCCGGCACGCCGCAAGGCCTGCCGATGTTCACGCACGTGCTGACCCACCTCGACTGGACGCTGCAGCCGGTGCGCTGGACCTTGCCTGCCGATGCCGCGGCCGGTGACGTCGATGCGATCACCGCGACGCTCGCGGGCGACGGTCAGCGCGGCGAATGGGTCACGCTGGCGCAGGCGCTCGCGATGGGCCTGCCGGCGCCGCTGCGCAAGCTGCTGACCGGCACGCCGCCGGGTTGACGGTGCCTACTTGACGACGCCCTTGCTGCGCAGGAATTCGTCGACCAGTTGAAGCCGCACCGCGGCGTCCGGCAGTTCCATCAGCTTCTGCTTCGCGGCCAGCGAGATCGGCAGGATCTCGCACCAGCGGTTCGCGACCCAACCGGCGTTGTCGAACTGGAAGGGCTTCAGGAAGGGCTCGGAGCCCTGCTGCTTCAGCGTCGCGATCGCATTGGCCAGGCCGCGCACCGTCTCGATCATCGCGTCGACCGGCAGCGAGGCCTCGTCGTCGTCGAGCATCTCGATCTGGGCCAGCCACAGGCCATCGGGCTGCTGGCGCATCCGGCTCACCCCGAAGCGGTGGGTGCCGCGGCAGCGCACCTGCAGGATGCCGTGCTGCGCGCTGTCGACATCGATCAGCTCGGCCATCACGCCGGTTTCTTCGAGGGCGACCGGCTCGCCGGGCTTGCGCACCTCGCCGCCCTGGCGCAGCGCGACGACGCCGAACGGCGTGTTCTCGCGCAGGCAGGTGCTGATCAGGTCGAGGTAGCGGGCTTCGAACACCTTCAGGCTCAGCAGCCCGCCAGGAAACAGCACCGCCTGCAGCGGGAACAACGGAACGTCGGTGGTGGAGATGTCGGGAGTCATTCAGCAGCGCGGCCGGGTGGGCCGCGTTCTCAATCGCGGGCGTCGAGCTCGCGGTGGCGAATCAATGTACCGCTGCGCGCGGCAAAACGCTTCGCCAAGGATTCGGTGAGGTAGACCGAGCGGTGCTGGCCGCCGGTGCAACCGATGGCAACCGTCAGATAGCTGCGCTGGTCGCGTTCGAACGACGGCAACCAGCGTGCGATGAAGGATTCGATCTGGGCCAGCATCTCGGCCACTTCGGGTTGGGCTTCCAGGTAGGCCGCGACCTCCGGGTCGCGGCCGGTCTGCGGGCGCAGTTCGCGGATGTAGTGCGGGTTCGGCAGGATGCGCACGTCGAACACGAAATCGGCATCGAGCGGCACGCCGTGCTTGAACGCGAACGACTCGAACACCAGGGTCAGCCGGTGCGCCATCGCCTTCACCAGGTCGCGCATCCACAGGCGCAGCTGGGCCGGGCGCAGCTGGCTGGTGTCGACGACGGTGGAGACCTCGCGCAGCTCGGCCAGCAGCTCGCGTTCGAGCTCGATCGCCTCGGTGAGTGCGCGGTGGCCGTCGGCGGCGCGGTCGTCCTTGCGGCGGCCGGGCGACAGCGTCGCGGCCTCCTGCGACAGCGGGTGGGGGCGGCGCGATTCGGAGAAGCGGCGCACCAGCGTGTCGGTGTTCGAATCGAGGAACACCGAGCGGATCGCGGTGCCCTCGGCGCGCAGCTCGGCGATCAGCGGCAGCAGGTGGGGGAGCGAGCCGGCGCTGCGCACGTCGACCGCGATCGCGACGCGGCGCATCGAGCGCTCATGCTCGAGCCGCAGGAAATCGCGCAGCAGCTCGGGCGGCAGGTTGTCGACGCAGAAGAAGCCGGCGTCTTCGAGCGCATGCAGCGCGACCGACTTGCCGGAGCCGGAGATGCCGGTGACGAGCACGACCTCGTTCGGCGACACCACGGACGGCGGTGCCGGCTCGGCCGGTGCCACGGCATCGGGAGGCAGCGCGGTCCCTGGAGTACCTTCGTGCTGCGCACTCCGGTATTCGCCCTTGGGGCGGCCCGGCGCGCTCATGTCTTCTTGCGGCTGCGGGGGGCAGCCGGCACGGCGGCATCGGCCGCCACCGACAGCATCTCCTGCGCGTGCGCGAGGCTGGTGCCCGACATGCGCTCGCCGCCCAGCATGCGGGCGATCTCGGCGAC
>Ga0075370_10000281_pt1 | contig 18355 bp, 15 predicted proteins | sample EndMethybrTD3035_FD_71398 | JGI IMG/M metagenome (GOLD analysis project Ga0075370, IMG submission 71398) | Populus endosphere microbial communities from Tennessee, USA - Endosphere MetaG P. TD hybrid TD303-5 | ecosystem: Host-associated > Plants > Roots > Endosphere | place: USA: Tennessee... | reverse complement strand
GCTATGAAACAACCTCGTTAGGGGACTAAAAAAAGAGGAGCTTTGGCTCCTCTTTCTTTAAAACTGTTGTGGCTATCTCACGGCTTTCATGAAACAACTTGAAGAAGCACCTTCTTTCGGTATAGAAGATTTCATTCTAATTCCAAAGATTTGAATACTTCCCAAGATTGACAACATGTTTAATTTTTTCAGAGAAGCAAAATGAAGAAAAAATTAAAGAGAGAAAAACAAAGAACACTCTCATGAAAGTTTCCTACAAACGCTGAAGTGAAGCGTATTTACACAAAACCTTATAACAATAGAGTAAAATCGCTTCAGGATGGAGCTGTTCTTTCGCAAATTCATGACTGTTATTAGCTATCTCGCGGCTTGCCCGATCGTTCAGCTGAGCCCAAACTACTTTTTCTTTTAAATCGGACAAATCTTTTTTCACCGGAATGTAATGGACCCAAGGGTGGATTTGACTATAGAACCACATCACATCCTCAGTTTCTTGTAAAAACACGGTGCATTTTGAAAGTAATTTCCATTGCAACCCCGGATAGGAGCAAGTATGGCCATCAATCGATAATTGGTACTTATATTTCATTACATCCGGCTGATCCACCCATGGCTTATAAATATTTATATTTTCAATTTGTTGAGCATTAACAATAAAAGTGTGGTCAGTTACATTAAAGCCCGCATTAATTAGGTCAGGATAGAGGTGAGATAAGTAACAAGCCTTTCCTCTTGGAGTATTTTTCCAATTGTGGGAATAATCGTGCTGAAACCCCATTGGATATCCCCGCCAAAACAGCTTAGAAGTTTTTTTCTCCCAAGAAGTTTGTTCCGATAAGGAGAGAATTTCCTTAAACAAGATAGGCCAATTCGAAGCGTGAGCGCCTTTTAAATAGAGATTCCATTCTAAAAAAAGGATCGCGCGATCGCATCTTTTGTCTTTAGTGCTGGTAAAAACAGGCCCGGGGAATACCTCAGGATGGAAATTTTTGTCTGCTAACTGAACAGGCCAATCTTCTTCAACTTTAATGATGCCATCGCTTTGAAGGTATAAAAATTCAACATCAGGAACAAGATAAAGCAAAACCAGTCGATTGAGCATTTGCTTTACGGCCCCTTCCGGGCCAAATATTTCAGAATTTTTGATTTTATATCTGTGGTATAAGGGACAAAGCCGTTCAGTTTCAGCCAACATTTCATTTGTAATCCCGTCTCGAAATGGGGCGAATTCCCTCTCAATCTGCTCATCCATCCAAAGGTATTTGGGGCTGTATGGATCGAGTGCATAATAATCGCCAAATAAAGACAGCTTTAGACTGAAAAAAAAGAGGACGAATAGAAAACGAATCGAAGCCAAGATTACTCCTTCTACCAAAAGGTATTTTGAACGAAAAAGTGTTAAACAATTTTCTAATTTTTTCTAGCAAAATCGATTCGAGATCCACCCACCCAGGTTTTCTAAGGATGATTCTGAAAAAAAGAAAAGATTCGCCCGATTTTTTTATGGGCCATATTTTGAATTTTTTTTGGAAACGAAGGGAAAGTCAAAGACCAATATTTTGGTTCGCGGATGAAGTCCATGAAGTAGGGGTAGTTGATCTGGGAGAAAAGAAGCCCTTCTTTAAAGCCCTTCTTGATGGAACTATTGTCTGGTTGGTCCAAAATATTAAAGAGTGCCGAAAGAGTTTTTTTTCGAGCTTCTCGATTCTGTAAAACAGCATTAGCATAAGAACCTGGCGTCAATCGATAAGCAGCAAAAGCATGCGGGAGGTATCCAAATCCCCACTTTAATGCTAAAAAAACATTCAAATACCAATCGCATAAACTCTGCAATTCAGGGTTAAAGCCGCCCGCTTCAATCAGCCGGTCCTTCCGATACATGCAAGCATGAGATTGGATCACGAAATTTTCTTTCCGAAATAGGTTTTGGATCTTTGAAGAATCAAAAATTTTCGTCTGGTCTAAAGCTAAAGTTTTTAGAAACTGAAAATGGTAGGGTTTTTCGCCATAGAAATGAAACGTATCGCCGCAGCAAAAAGCCAATTCTTTCTGCGAATCGAGAAATTCTACACCTTTCTGGAAAAACCCAGGCAATAGGAAATCATCGGCCGCGCTGCCGACGATATATTCCCCTTTGGCTATGGATAAAGCCAAGTTGATGCTTCGCGCAGGTTTTAGATTTTTTTCGTTTTTAATATATTTAATTTGAGGGTGTTTAGCGCGATAGGATTCTACAACCTCCCTCGTGTTATCTGTAGAAGCATCATCTATCACGAGAATTTCAAATGCCTGCAATTCTTGTTGGACAATAGAATCCAAACATTCAGGAAGGAAATGAGCATGATTGTAGGTAGGGATAATGACCGATAGGGACATGCTTCAAACCAATGACTTAAATTTACGCCGCAAATTCGCTCGTTTATAAAAACGGAGCAAAGGAAGGCAAAATTTATAAAATAAAGGAGAGCTTTTTACCCATGATTTAATTTTAGAATTGCCAAAGGAAAATTCTTTTTGCTTCCATAGATTTTGAATGAAATTGTGCTGCTGGGGAATTTGATTCGAAGTGGAATGATCATTTTTGCCAGCAATGCAGCAAACCGCATACATGGCATCGTCTAAGCCTCCGAAGGAAAAAGAATTGAATTCCCCAGGAGAATAAGTAGCGATTCCCCAAGGATATACTGGCTGAGGTTTATAACGGATGATTTTCAATGGTTGCAGGTCGAATCGATTGGCCGTGTAATAATCAGAAAATAAGGTTGGAGAAAACATATAAAAACCATGGTCTATATGATTCGATGAAGGAGAAATATGGATCACCCTTCCACCGACTTGCAATAGATTGAAAATGTTTTTTAAAGAATTGGGAACGTGAAAAACATGTTCGATCGTCCCAGGATCTAAAACTACATCGAAAGCCTCTTTCAATTCAGGAGGAAGGCAATCCAAATTAAGATCGTAAAGAAGATCCGCATTCTCATATTTTGAGGCATCCATCGATATGATTTCTTTGAAACCTAAAAGCTTGAACAGAGTGCGGTCTGAAATGAACCCTTGGTCGCGCAGTTCTGCTTTTTCTGATAATTCGATGTTGGAAACAGGTTGGATCGGATAGTTGTGCTCTTTGGCTAGCCGTTCAATTTCCTCGAAAGTCGCCCAAACATCCTGCTTTCCTAACGTAACGATCTTTCCATGGAAAGGGTTTCTCAACCCTTCTTGCATGAGTAAAAATACCGATTCTTTTCTCAATCCCATACTTACGCCCAACCATTTTTCAATAATTCATGCATTTGCCGAGCCCGCGCCGATGCCGTATGATCTCTTAAAGTCCGTTTATGACCATTGCTTGCAATTTCTTGTCTCAGCTTGTCATTTTGTAAAAGATACTTTAACTTTTCCTGGCATTCCCCAATAGAAGAATAAGAAACAACCTCCCTATCCAGCTCAAAGAGAGAAGAAAGGTTCGATCCATGATCCGTCAATAAACAGGCTCCCATCCCCGTAGCTTCGAATAATCGGATATTATCTACAGTCCCAGAAGCAGCAAAAGTGTGCTTATTAAAGGTGATTTTGGAAGTAGCTAGAATTTGATTCATGTCTAAACCGAAAACCGATGGGTGACACTGTTTAGGAAATAGGGGGCGTAAAGGAACTTTAGGGAAATCGGAAAACCCATTTTCTAGTCCACTTTTCCGCGCCAATCCGTTGAATGCCAGTTTTCGAATGGGGGGGAAAACCCGATAATTTTGGCTTAGTGGCCTCAGAAAATCTTTTGAACAGAGGCTTAAGAGAGATTCTCCCTGCCTTTTGATTTGTTCTTTCCAGCCCTGTTGAAAGCTTTGTTGAAGGCTTGGTTTTTCATCGATCCAACATTCGATAGGAGCGGTTTTCAGTAAATTCATCAGATAGCCGTAGCGAGGCTGATGATTCCATCCATAACCAAAGCCCGAGGTTCCGATGAAGGTAAATGGATAAATCTTTTTTTCTTCTTTATTTGGAATCAAAGAAAGGATCCGATCGTCAAAATAATGATAAAAAAGATGAGGGGAAAGTCGATTTTGCCGGCCTATTTTCTCTAACACAGGCGATCCGACCAACAGTAGATCCGCCAGCGACAAAAACTTTAACAAGGGACGATCGATCTCAGGGTAGCCTCGGAAAAAAATCAAAGTCCGGACAAAAGGAAAAAATTCTTTTCTCCTCTCAATAAGGGATGCGGGCAAGGCGGAACTATTGTATAAAAAAAGAATATCGGGCTTAAATTTTTGGATCTGTTGAATCAGAATTTCTACTTGCCAATTCTCGGAAGAAAATTTGCATCCATTTTCTTCGGCCCATTTTTTTTGTAAAATCTCCACATCGTACAAAATCTCGGAAGTAGAATACCCATAAGGTTTTAAAAAATGAGTTAAGGAATCGCCATAACTCAAAAAGGAAGAAAAAAAGCTATTGAGCTGTTCCTCATAAGAACAATCTGCTAAAGCTGGCTTGGCCTTATAAGGAAACTGTTTGGAGGCAGCGTAATGAAGTCCGGAAACGCGCAAAAATTTCATTTTTACTCTTTCATGAGATCGCTATGTTTTTCTAAAAAAGCCTGGCTAAAACGAGACGCCGCAAAAGAAATTGGCATCTCGTTCCTGAGCCGTTTCATCGATTCTTGAAGGGAAGAGGGGGGAGCGGGTTTTTCTATGAGCTTTTCCAGTTCCTGAAAACCAAGTAAAATTTCATCCCCGCTCGCATTCCTAGGGACATACTCATCCATGCCTCTCACAGTCCCATCAGGCGCAATCGTTAAAAACAGGTCGATCTGTTCCTGAAAGCTCAAAAATTCCCCGCTCCTTTTTTGAAGTAGCGTAGGGATCGTGATGGCCATTGGAGAAAACACAGGAGTCGGAATGTGCCAGAAATTGATATATAGGTAGGGTTTTCTATAGCAATCAGCTAGATAGGCAATCCCTGAACCCGCAATCAACGCCATAGAACAGTTTTGGAAAAGCGCGATATCGTGTTCAAAAGAAGCTAAATGGGATTGGGAATAAGGGATCATCGAAAAATCCCGAAACTGAGAAGGCATTGCTTCCCGCCCTACAAAAACAAACTGATATTTTTTATCATGCAGGTACTGAAGTGATTCAAGATAGGTGTTAGGATCCGTAGATGCTGCCGTCGCATTCGCTTTTTTCTCTTTTAAATGAACTAAAACTCTTTTCTGATACGGGGATCCTACAAGAGGTTCTAGCTTCTTCCAATTTAAGTCAGGGACAACCAATGGGTCATATCCAATGGTATCCTTTCTCAGTCGGAAATATTCATTCCAAAGTTTCGTTAATTCATCTAAAGGAATCAGATTCAAATAATTTTGACCCGCAATCGGACGAATATATTTGTTCCCTTTAGCTAGTTGCCATTGCAAACCGGATAAACCGCAGTCCAACGTGATGTCTTTATACCGTATCGTCAAAGGGAGCGTTAGTTCATAGAGCAAATAACTTGCTTTGGCATACCAAAAATTTTTCCCATAATGTCTGACGCATGTGGAAGAAAAAGGATCGTTTTTCCGAATCCAGATGTATTTTTTTTGGAGGTCGATCTTTTCTTGATGCAGGCGGCGAAAAAAAAGATCTAATTCACAAATTATATGGCCTGTCCCACCTGCGATATTGATTACAAAGCAAACATTTCTTGCCTTTAAAATTTTATAAAATGGCCAATAAATCCAACCCAAATAAATCGCGATTAACGGAGCTATACGCGATTCATAAAAAAAAAGGGCATTTCGCAAATTGTTTCTTAGGGAAGATCTAAACTTCGACACTTTCTCTCGCAAAATGAGCTTTGTTCTTAAAACTAGCCATCAGCTTATCTGCTAAAATAAATTCCCAGGCCTTTCTAAAAGCAAAAAAATCCTTTTTCTCCAATGCTTGCTCTAAATCGGCTGAAATTTTAGGTCCATTCCAAATAGTGGATTCTTGAAATGATCGACCGCGCACTATATCGAGAATGTATTCTTTCAAATGGTTTGCAATCCACTGATTCAAGGGACTTGCAAATCCAATTTTGGATTTTCGAAGCCTGATCTTCTCAGGTAAAATTCCTTCCATAGAAGCCCTTAAAATATTTTTAGATCCTAACACGCCCACTTTTGCTTCGCTGGGCAAAGAAAAAGCTAAACTCACGAGTCTCCAATCCATAAAAGGCGCTCGGATCTCCACTCCATGGGCCATAGAACATCGATCGAAATTCCTCAGGATCGATGGGAGAGTGCGGCAATGGAAATCGAGATAAAGAATTTGATTTAGATAGGAAAGATTCTTAAATTCTTTGGTTTTGTGAAGAGCGCTTATTACCGGATTGAATGAAGAAGGCTGGAGATTCAACCATCCATAGCGGCCAAATCCAGCGCTTTCAGAAAATTTCCCCCAGTAGATTTTTTTTAAGGCTTGATAGGGAAAACTATTTGAGTTTTGAAAAAGAGATTGCAACCCTGTTTTTGCTAATCGGATCATCATTTCCGGGGTTTTACGATCTGAATGAACTGCATACATTTGCGTCATTAATGGCCAGAGATTCTTTAATCGACCGATCTGCGGATAGGGGAAAAAAGACTCCAAGAAGGCTCTTTCAAATTGATGGTGGTAGCCGCATAACAGTTCATCGGCTCCATGACCATCAATAGAAATCGTCACTTGTCGTTTCCGGTACTCCCTATAGAGGAGCCAAGGACCGATCGGCGGGTCGAAAATATCTTCAATGGAATAAAGGGCCTGATCTAAACCATCCATCAAATCTTGAGGAGTGATCGTATGGTAGAAAGATTGGGACTGCGTCGCCTCTGAGGCTGCTTGCGCGTATTCAAGCTCATCATGGGAAGAATTAGGAAAAACGGCAGTGAACGATTTTTGCCAGGAATCGGGCCATCTTTGATGCGTATTTTTCCCTAATTGAAAAATCGAACACAAAATCGACGAGGAGTCGAGACCTCCGCTCAATGCCGTTCCAATCGAGACGTCGCTTCTCATCCGGATCGCGCAGGCGTCAAAGAAAAGTTCCCGAAACCGACCGACCTCTTCTTCCCAATTTTTCGTTATTGGGTCTATATGGGATAAAGTATTCCACCAGGGCCGGCTTGGAGCGCATCTTTCGCTCGTAATTGTTAAGCAATGTCCGGCCGGAATTTTACGGATATTTTGATAAATCGTCTCTTCACTTGGCTCCAATAATAAAGGATCTTCGATCGTATCGGCGACTTTTTGGAGGTCGAAAGAAAGATCGATGAAGGAAAGAGCTTGAAAAGCTTTGATTTCCGAGGCGAAAGCGAATATCCCATTTTTTTGGTAAATGTAAAGCGGCTTTACACCAAACCGATCGCGTGAAAGAAATAACTTCTTTTCACGAGTGTCCCAGATCGCGAAGGCCCACATTCCATTGAATTTCTGCTGGCAATCTTCTTTCCATTCTTTATAGGCATTTAAAATCACTTCGGTATCGGATTGGGAACGAAATGAATGCCCTTTGGATTTCAATTCTTCTTTGAGTTCTAGGAAATTATAAATCTCGCCATTAAAGACAATGACATATCTTCCATCAGCAGAATGCATGGGCTGCTTGCCTGTCTCAGATAAATCAAGAATCCGAAGCGCCCTGTGTCCAAGAAAAAGGCCATTTTCCTTTTCAAAATAAACGCCTCTTCCATCAGGACCGCGATGATAAAGCGCATCTATGAACCGAATGCAATCTGAGGTATCTACGATTACAGAAGAAAGAATGCCGGCGATTCCACACATATTTTATGCTTTATGTACGTAGTGGGAGGGGAATTTAAGGATTTCCAAATAGTTTTCATTCACCCATCTGCAAGTGTTATCAATTCCTTCTGTAAGGGAAATTTGGGGCTTCCATCCGAATTGCTTGCGGGCCTTTGAAGAATCGATTGTATAAGCCTTATCTTGGCCTAATCTTTCTGCGACGGTTTTCGTTGCTGATTCGAATGGAACGTTCATTTGATTACAAATCATCCGAACGACCTCTTTCACTTGAATCCCTTGATCGGGAGATAAATGATAAATTTCTCCGGGCTTTCCTTCTTCCATGGCATGCCATTCGCCCCTAGAGACATCGCGGATCTGAATATAGGACTTGATCGCCTCTCCTCCGCCATGCAGTTCGATCGTCCGATTATTTTTTATGTAAAGGATCGATCTAGGAATGATTTTAAAGAGTTGCTGATGAGCTCCATAAACATTGGTCGCTCGAATCATGACAAGCGGGAAATCGAAATTTTTGTAAAAAGTAAAAAGAGAGAAATCCCCAGCTGCTTTAGAGGCTGCATAGGGCGTTGTAGGATTCATCGGCGCATTTTCAAATAAATTTCCCTCGCAAGTTCCATAGACTTCAGGAGAAGAGATGTGCACATATTTTTTTAGATATTTTTTATTTTTAAGAAGATTGGCCAAGCGGGTAATAGCAACTGCATTGGTTAAAAACCATTGATCCGGGTGGTCCCAAGAAGGCGCCACTTCGCTCTGCGCTGCGAAATTTACGATATAATCTGGGATGAATGCGTCAAGCAGTTTTTCCAATTGAACGAGATCATGATTCAAGTCGATTTGGGCAAATGAGAAATTTTTAGATTTTCTTTTTTTATAGGGTAGGAAAAGTTCCGACTTTTCAGGAGAACGGCTGATGCCTTTGACTTCATAGCATCCTTTTTCCAATAAAAAATCGACAAAATCGCTGCCAGAAAATGAATTGCTTCCAATCACCAAAACTTTTTTCATAATAATCCCAAATTAAGCATGTACTAAAGAGTTACCTGTCATTTCATTCTGCTTTTTAGTCTGCAATTCCCACAAATGGGAATAACGTCCGCCGCGCTTTAAAAGAGTTTCATGGGTCCCGATCTCAGACAAGACACCTTTTTCTATAAGAATGATAAAATCGGAATGGACAATCGTCGAGAGCCGGTGAGCGATCACTAAAATGGTCTTTCTTTTTTGGAGACGTTCGAGAGCGTTTTGGATATATAATTCCGATTGGCTGTCTAAATTGCTAGTCGCTTCGTCTAAGATCAAAACCTCAGGATCTCTTAAAAGAGCCCTTGCTAGGGCGATCCGCTGCCTTTCTCCTCCTGATAACCGAACCCCTCTTTCACCTACCAGAGTCCGATATCCATCAGGCAGCCGTTCGATTAAATCGGAAATCCCTGCTGATTTAGCCGCTTCTTCTACCTGGCTAAAAGGGACTTTGTCCAAACCGAACCGAATGTTCTCTTCAATGGTTTCATCGAATAAAAAAGAGTCTTGCGCAACCACGCCGAACCGATTTCTCCATGTTTCCAATGAGAATTCCTTGATATCTTGACGATTGGCGCAAATTTTTCCTTCCGTGGGGTCATAAAGCCGCAATAGAAGATCGATCAAAGAAGTTTTCCCCGAGCCGGAAAGACCTACGATCCCCACCATAGCGCCTTTTGGAATCGCAAAAGAAACCCCTTTCAGTACTTCTTCGCTTTCTCGATTGTACCGAAAATGAATGGAATCAAATGTAATTTCTCGAAGGGGCTCAGTTAACGCAATCCCCCCTTGAGGCAAAAATTCTTTATTGCCATCTTCTAAAATATCATTCGTTCGCAGCAAATGGCCATAATATCCGCTGACCGTCGCTAAAGTAGAAAGAGCGATTTGAACTCGCGTGCTCAACCGGTAGCTAACCGTAAGAAAGGTCATCAAGATGGCTAAAAAAGAGGGGTTTTCCAATCCAATCAGAAGAGTGGCTGTGGCAAGAATGATTCCCAACACTAAAATGCTGATAATCTCATTCAAGTAAGGAATAATATTCACTAGCAGATTGACTTTCTTCCCCGTCATCCCAATTTCTTTAATTTTTTCTCTAATTTTTTCTCTAATTTTTGCCTGCTGGAAAAAAGTATGGATCACTTTAATTCCTTGAAGCATTTGGGAGGTGTCTTGATTGCTTGCCATCAAGTGTTTGGAAAAAGAATCAGATGAACGCATAATCGTTTTTATGATTGATTTTTGTATCAAGGCAAACAAGCAAAATAAAAGCAGAGTAATAGAAGCCAACCGAAAATCCAACAAAAACATTAAAGAAATAATCACAATTGAAGTTAAAAAAGAAACAACAAATCGATTCAAACATTCTACTAGAGAATAAATAAAATAGACGGGAGAACGGGCGCCTTCCAATAAATCGCCAATTTTTAAACGAGTTATGTATCCATAACTCAGTTGCAAAATTTGGTTGTAAATTTTTGTTTGGATTTCCGTTTGAATCTTATAGGCCAACCTCATAGAAAAGACGGTGCTAAAATAGCACAATCCGCTTCTCAAGATCTGAAATGCAATGGCTAACATTATACTAAAAAAAAATAGCTTAATTCCTTGGACATCTGGAAAAAAAAGATTTCTTAAGAATTTCGATTGAAGATCTTCATCTGCCTGAAACCCGGTCAAGGCCGTGGCTAAGAAACCAAATGAAAATCCTTCAAACAGAGCTGCAATAAAATTAAAAAAGATGATTCCTGAAAAAAAGTAGAGGTTTGTTTTTTTGTGGCCAAGAAATATGTTCCAAAGTTTATTTCCCTGCCAATTTTTATAGAAACCAAACATAGTTTATTTCATTAACCGGATTAAATATTTCAATAAAGAAGCTTTTCGAATGGGTTCTTGATTGCCAATGATTTGAACGCTCATAGCGGCGGCTAAAGTGCCTAAAAAGCCAGCTAGCTTAAGCGGCATTCCTTTAGATAAGCAAAGGGCAGAAAGAGAAAGGTACGCATCCCCAGCCCCGATCCGATCAATGCTTTGGGTCGCAAAAGCGGGAATGGAGACAAATTCCTCTTCTTTGGAAAAACAAAGGACCCCATTCACTCCGCGAGTGACAGAAATCCCTTTGCAATTCATGAAGTCGGCAATATCTATGGTAATCCCTTCCACTGAACTGGTTTTATCGTGCGCCGCTAATCGCAGTTCCGGTTCATTGAGAGAAATGTAATCGGCGCGGCGATAGTTCGTCACCGTGTTATAGCCTCTATTTCCACTATTCGTTTGCGTGTTTACGGCAAGGAATGCAGGACATTCTGAAATCGCATGAATGATCGGGCAATTCGTAAACCCATTACCGAAATCGGCAGCCAAGATCAGATCGAAATCTTTCCCATGGGTTTTTAAATACTCCAAAATATGGTCTGTTTGCTGAGGACTGGGTCCCTTTTCTTGTCCAGAATACGTTTCAAACAATTTGGAAAGAGTTTTCCCGTCTTTTAAAACGTATCTTTTTTTTACTAGAGTGGAGGTCTCTTCCAAATAGATGAATTCCTGGTTCACCTTAGGATCAAGAGCCGTTTTGATAAACGACCGATAAGGACATTCTTTTCCGATCGCAGTCAAAATGGTTACATGATCCGAGAATTGAGCGACATGATTAGCTATAATGAGCGTGCCGCCAAGAAAAACTTCTTTGTCCATACATTTGGCAACCATATGGAGGCCTTTGCCGGACTGACCGAGAGGTTCGGTGTATTGATACTCATCAATGATCGCATCTCCAATGATCAATACCCTCTGATTTTTCAAGGATTCAATGTCTTCGACAATTTGTTCCAGAGTAAATTGAGATTTCAAATGATTTAAGAAATGAGCAGCTTCTGGAGAAATGGAATCAAAATAACGGTTCAAAAGAGAAGAGGAACTGAAAACAATATCATCGGTGTAAAAAATTTGGCCGCCACCCATCTCAACAGCTTTAGCTTCTTCGCTAATTTTTCCCGTAACATCGGACGCGTGGTCCGCGTACTCGCTGCCTTTAACGTAGATATTGGGCCGGATTTTTTTTATCGCTGAAACTGCATCGGGAGAATCATTGAGGACTACATAATCGACATCTTCTAAGGCCGCGATCGACTCCAACCGAAGCATTTCCGTAAATGCCGGACGTCCTGGGCCTTTATTTACAAACCGATCGGGGGTCACCGTCACAATGAGTTTAGACCCTCTAGCTTTAGCTCTTTTAAAATGGCGGATATGTCCTGGATGAAGCAGATCGAATACTCCATGGCACTGCACAATTTTATGTCCACTCTGACGATCCGTTTCCAAAGCATCGCTGATTTCTAGCAGAGATTTGATCTTATTTCTCATAGACAACTCTAAAGATTTTGACATAGCCAGTTACCGTTGTGTCACTTTTATTCCATAGATTGAGAATCCTACGCAATAAGAAAAAATCAAATAGATGCATCATGCCTAAAGAAGTGGACCTATCGCGCTAATCTCTGTTCGAGAACAAAATCAGGTAATTCTTCATGCAGAAAAAATTTGCAAGACGAGCTTTTTAAAAAATTCGGTCAGCAGAGAGTCCGACGAAGGACGCCGCATATCTGCAAAGCGAACTAGTTTTTCTACCGATTTCAATCCTTTTTTGGATAAGATGGCTTTTTTTTCAATGGAGTTGCGCATGCTGCCTTACAAGAAAATTCTCATTACTGGAGGCGCTGGGTTTGTCGGATCTCACTTAGCCATTCTTTTTAAAAAATGCCTCCCGCTTGCTTCGGTCATCGCCTTGGATAACCTCTACAGAAGAGGAAGCGAATTGTCTCTCAAAAGGCTGAAAAAAGAAGGAGTGGAATTCTTCCATGGGGACATTCGATGTCCGGAAGATCTCGCTTCCGTAGGAAATTTTGATTTAATGATCGAATGTTCGGCAGAGCCCTCTGTTAAAGCAGGCTATGACCAAGATCCCTCCTATCTCCTTAAAACCAATTTGGTAGGGACCATTCACTGTTTAGAAGCAGTGAGAAAAAACAAAGCCGATCTCGTTTTTTTATCGACAAGCCGGGTTTATTCCATTTCTGATTTACAATCTCTCCCTTTATCGGCGGAGGGCAAACGTTTTATTGTGAATGGAGAAAATCGTTTAGCAGGCTGGTCCAAAGAAGGAATTTCGTCTCATTTCTCGACAAAAGGCCCCCGTTCTCTTTACGGCACAACCAAATTGTCCTCTGAACTTCTTTTGGAAGAGTATGGGACTATGTACGACCTAAATATCGTCGTCAATCGATGCGGAGTGATTGCAGGTCCCTGGCAGATGGGAAAAGTAGATCAGGGATTTGTCACATTATGGCTATCGCGCCACCTCTACAAAAAAAGCCCCTTGAAATACATTGGCTTCGGAGGAGAAGGCCGCCAAGTTCGGGATGTCTTGCATATTGAGGACCTCTATGAACTGCTGCTGCTTCAACTGTCTCAAATTTCAAAGCATCGGGGCCAAGTATATAACGTAGGCGGGGGACCTGCGAATAGCACCTCGCTTGCAGAACTTTCTGATTGGTGCGCCTCGAATTGTGGCCAGATTCCCATTGATAGCCATCCACAATCGCATCCTTCGGACATCCCCTACTATGTAACGGACAATGCAGAAGTAATGAAAGCGACGGGTTGGCGGCAGAAAAAAAAATTTTCCAACATTTTGGGTGAAACATTGGATTGGCTCCAGTCTCATCAAGACTTACTCCAGCCCATTCTATCTTGAAAAAAAGGAAAAGAATAATTATACCATCTATCAAAAGAATGATTTAGAAATAGCAGCGTATTTTATCGTGAACCGATCAGAGAATTTGCAAAAGCGAGAACAATGGTTTGCAGGTAAAAGACGCCCGAAATTCTGAAGCTTAATTTTCATAAATAGTATTACATTCGGTTGCTATGCCTATCGCACTCGTTACTGGTTCTTGCGGACTTATTGGAGCCGAAGCCTGCTCTTTTTTCTCAAATAAGGGTTTTGAAATCCTTGGCATCGACAACAACTTGAGAAGCTATTTTTTTGGTAAGGAAGCCAGCACTCGCTGGAGTCTAAACCGTTTAAAAAAGTTCCTTCCCAGCTATACCCACTTTAACGTCGATATCCGAAACCAATCTCAATTGAAGAAAATTTTCGCCCGCTACGGTTCAGAGATCCAGGTCGTCATCCATTGCGCGGCCCAGCCTTCCCACGATTGGGCGGCCCGCGAACCCTTTACCGACTTCACCGTCAATGCGAATGGGACCCTGAATTTATTGGAAATGACCCGCCAACATGCGCCTGAAGCGGTTTTTATTTTTACCAGCACGAATAAAGTCTACGGGGACACTCCCAATGAGTTGCCTTTGGTCGAAACAAAAACTCGGTGGGAAATCAACGCCAGCCACACTTTTTATCAGCACGGCATCGATGAGACTATGACCATCGATAAGTCGACCCATAGTCTTTTTGGAGCTTCAAAAGTTGCTGCCGACATCTTAGTTCAAGAATATGGAAGATATTTTGGGATGAAAACTGTTTGTTTTCGGGGCGGGTGCCTAACGGGACCCGGCCATTCGGGCGCCCAACTACATGGTTTTTTAGCCTACTTGGTTAAATGCGCTTTAACAGATACTCTTTATACCGTGTTCGGATACAAAGGCAAACAAGTCAGAGACAATATCCACTCTTTCGATTTGGTTAATGCATTTTGGCATTTCTTCCAAAATCCCCGTTGCGGCGAAGTCTATAACATTGGTGGAAGCAGACATAGCAATTGTTCGATGTTGGAAGCGATTGCTATTTGCGAACAGCTCACTGGGAAGCAAATGCGCTACGAATACAAAGACAGTGCCCGTAAAGGCGATCATATTTGGTGGATCAGCGACGTCCGAAAATTTCAATCTCATTACCCAAATTGGGATTTTGAATACGGAATCAAAGAAATCATCCAGGAAATTTACGAAGGTTTGATAGCCCGAGAATCTCCCCAAGGCGCCGCTTTATGCCACTAGCTGTAAAATCATTGGCGGAATGGGAAGCTGATAAAGTCAGCGGCATGCTTTCCATATTGATCCCTGCTTATAATGAAGAAGAAGTGATCGAACAAACCGTCCGTTCCCTGTATGAAGAACTTCTCGCTTCCCATATTTTGCATGAAATCCTCATCATCAATGACCGGAGCAAAGATGGGACCGAATCGATTTTATGCCGCTTGCAAGCCGAAATTCCCACCTTGCGCTATGCCAACAACTGCCCTCCGAATGGGTTCGGATTCGCGGTGCGTTACGGCCTTTCCATTTTTCGTGGGGATGCAGTCTGCATCTTCATGGCGGATAGTTCCGATTCTCCTAAGGATGTAGTTCGTTTTTACCAAAAAATGGAAGAAGGGTATGACTGCGTATTCGGTTCCCGCTTCATGAAAGAAGGAACTGTCTACGATTATCCCTTATTAAAATGGGTTTTTAACCGTCTTGGGAACCTTTTCATTCAAATTCTTTTTTTGATGAAATATAATGACACGACAAATGCCTTCAAGATTTATCGAAGACATGTGATTGCAGGAATCCAGCCTATCCTCTCTTCCCATTTTAATTTAACTGTAGAACTTCCCCTTAAAGCCATTGTACGCGGTTATACTTACGCCGTATTACCAAATAGCTGGCACAATCGGAAAAAAGGGGTCTCTAAATTCAAAATTAAAGAAATGGGTTCTCGTTATCTATTTATTATTTTCTATTGTTTTATTGAAAAATTATTCTCCCGCGGAGATTATAAAAGTTTAGTGGAGCAAAGCGGGGATAAAATCCAAGTATGGCATCGCTAAAATTGGGGATCCAATTTTTTCTCTATTCGTTTGTAGGCGCGATTGCTTGCTTCGTTGATCTAGGTTTTTTTCTCATTCTAGATAAACTAAATATCCACCCTTTAATCGCCACCGCTATTTCTTTTTCAACAGCTACTCTGGTGAATTACTTTCTCTGTTTTAAATTTATTTTTGCCCGAGGAATGCTTCATCCCTATCATCAAATTTTGCGCACTTTTTTGGTCGCTTTAGTCGGACTTATCTTTAATGTGGTAGGGCTAGCTCTTTTAATGAAAATGATTGCCATTGAACCCCTATGGGGCAAAACTTGCGTAATTCCTTTTGTCATGGTCTGGAATTTTTGGAGCCGCAGAACCTTTGTCTTTTCTCCCCAGATGCCTTCCAGCACCTTAAATGTTGTCGAAAAGCTGCTGAAGAATCAGAAACTAGAATCGGAATCTTCTAAAAAATTTTGATTCCCCTTTTCAAATTGAGACACCAAAGTTTGGATCGACCGTTTTAATTCTTTCTTTTTCTCGTTCGGCATCCCGTCTAATTTTTTGCCTAAATCCATCACTAGCTCTACGGGCTGTTCAAAGATTTTACATGCTTTTTTCAAAATACGAGCCGCCGGAAGTGTTAGAGAAGTCAATGGAACCATAAGAAACAGAGCGAGAAGAACGAAGTTGAGAGAGAACCCCATTTTCTTTTTCTTCTCAGGTTTCGGAGCTAACATTCCCTCGAGACCCGCTTGCTTAAAATCGACAAGAATCGATTTTTTTTTGGCTTGAGCTCTCTCATAAGTGTTTGTTAGATCTGGGCCGCTTTCTAAGATAGAGAGTTCTTTAACGATACAATAAAATCCATTCGCATGTTCTAAAACCAAAATTGGATACCGTTCATTCATAAGCAGCTCTTATTTTTTTTATTTTCCATTGATAAAAGAGAAAATTTAAAAACATTCTTCCCGCCAGGAACAATTGAACCAATCCTGAAGCTGCCAAGATCGTGATTAAGCTTCGAATTAACTCAAATTCTTTCAGTCTAAAAATCCAAATCGCATTGGAAAAGAAGACAAACAGCAGGGCACCTACAAACAAGAAAATCACTAAATGAGCATTTCCTTTGCGTTTCGACTGAATATTTTTACAGGCCGCGATAAAGGAAATGAATGCGCAAAACCAGAGACACCAAGTAGGGGGCCATAGCGCCTCCCACTGAGTGAATACCCACGCGCCAGGAAGCCAAACCGCATTTTCATGGTAGCAAACAAATCTTTCCTTCGGCCATTTGAATTTGACAAATCCAAAATGACCAGGCTTATTTAGATCACGTCCCGCCTGCACTTCAGAATAAAGTGGATGAAATTGATAGGATTTATCTTTCAGAGAAAAGTCCTTAAAAAACGCTTGCAAAGTGTCTTGTACGAAATGCAATGGATATTTTCTAATGCTGCTGAGATACAAATTCTTAACCAAATCACTGTATTCGCGAAGTCCAATGAAATAAGCAATACTTAAAAGGGGATCGTGCCGATAAATAGGTTCAAATCCATTCTCTTTGAGATAAGAGTCCATCTCTTTAGTACCGCTTTGCAGCACCCAATTCAAATTGGACCGATAGGTCTCTCTTTCCTTGTCGTTTGCCTGCATGTGTCGAAAATAGGAAGCCGGGCTATAAATTTTTTCATCGTAAGGAAGATTCTTGCATAGAGCTAAAATTTGTTTGGCCGGAAGACTGAGATCTGGAGGAAGAGGAGCCTGAGGAAGAAAAAGAAAAACTTTATCGCCTAAAGGCCAACTATTCATCGTCAAAGTAGAAGTCCCGGTAGTAGGACGATGGTAAACGGAGGTAAAAAACCAAATCGTACAAAAAGCGGAGACCGCGGAGACGGAAACTTTCCAAAAGGTTTGTTTTATCGGTGCATATTCCCAAAAAATCAAGCCTCCGAATAAGGCGAGAATCACGGGCAAACTATTGAATTTAATCAAAAATGCAAGAGACCCAATGATTCCTAAAAATGCATAAAGAAGCAGTTTTTTTTGAAACTCGGCTTCTTTAGCTCGATCTGCAACAAAAAGCCAAAACACTAAACAAGTTCCTTGGATCCATTCAGGCAAAGAACAAGAAGGCCATTGGAGGCTAAGAGGGCTCATTCCATACAGAAAAGCAAAAATAAGGGCTGTTGCAAATCCAAAATATTTACGGACTAATAAAAACCCGCAAAATAAAGCGCTGAGAGAAATTAGGTGCTGCAAAAGAATTAAATCGTGGTTTTGGAATAAGGCAGTCCAAGAGATTTGGGAAATTTCGCTTTCTAGCGGGCCAGATCCGATCACATCTCCTCTAAGCGAAGAAGTTTGCCACCAAGAACTAAAAGCAGAATCTTCCGGTATTTCAACAAATTGAGATACGATCCACCGCATAGCCTGAAAAGGGAGCATGACAAGAAATGGATAACCAGGAGCCATTAATAAACTGCTGGTTTTTTCTACAATCATGGTGTAGTAAATGCTGGCATCCCCTCCAAAATTCAACGGGAAAGAAAAAATATATAAAAACCGAAAAATCAAAATAATTCCAAAAATAATCCAGAGGAAAGATCTTGGTTTTATTTTCAAACCTGACTCTCTAATTTTTCGAAGAAACTTGCTTTGAATGGATTTCTCTTAAAATATTTGCATATTCGGTTACTTTGGAATCAGTTTTGTTCCAAAGATCGACGATCGTATGCAATAAGAAAAAATGGGC
>Ga0075370_10000278_pt1 | contig 18433 bp, 18 predicted proteins | sample EndMethybrTD3035_FD_71398 | JGI IMG/M metagenome (GOLD analysis project Ga0075370, IMG submission 71398) | Populus endosphere microbial communities from Tennessee, USA - Endosphere MetaG P. TD hybrid TD303-5 | ecosystem: Host-associated > Plants > Roots > Endosphere | place: USA: Tennessee... | reverse complement strand
CTGTGCAGACGGCTGTCAGCAGGTAAGCCCTCCAGTCGTGGTCGGCGGTCCGGCTCATCACCAGCGAGGTCGCCATGATCAGCCCGACGGTCAAGGGCGCGAAGCCCTTCTCGACCGCGATCCGCCACTTCGACTTCTGGGCCTTCTGCCAGAACAGCGTCACCGTGTACATGAGCGAGGCCGCGGGCACGACCATCGCGACTGTGGCGATGAGCCCCCCGAGAATCGCGCCGGGCACGCCCCCGACCGAGAGGCCGGCGCCGTATCCGACGAGGGTCACGATCAGGATGCTCGGACCCGGCGCGGTTTGGGAGATCGAGAAGATGTCGGCGAATTGCGCGTTGGACATCCAGTGATGGCCGTTGACCGCCTGCCGGTGCATGTCGGGCAACACCGCATTACCGCCGCCGATCGACAGCAGGGACAATCCCGCGAACATGCCGGCCAGCTGGAGGTAGGTGTTCACAGCGAGGTCTTCATGTCTGCGGGGCACGATCTCTCGGCCACGCCCACAGGAAGGCCAACGGCGCGACGATCAGCAGCGTCAACGGAAGGGGCAGCCGCACAAGGCCATTCAGCACGAATGCCGCCAAGAAGAGCGCAATCGGCACGAGCCCGGTCAGGCACTTCTTCCCCGTCTGTATCACCATGGCGATCGTCAGTGCGACGGCCGCCGCCGATGCGCCGTGCAGTACCCCCTTGACCGCGGCCTGCTCCTTGAAACGGAAGTACAAAAACGCCATCACCAGAACGATGATCACCGGCACGAAGCACAGGCCGAACAGCGACGCGAGCACACCTGGCAGCCCGCGCATCTTGCTGCCCGCGAAGACGGCCATGTTCACCTGATTTGCGCCGGGCAGGATCCGGCACATCGTCATCGCGGACAGGAACTCCTCTTCGCCGAGCCATTTCTTCTCGACGACGAGCACCTCGCGCGACCAGGCGGACAGGCCGCCGCCGAACGAAGCCAGCGCTATGTGGTTGAACGTCCACGCCAGCTCGGCCAACGCGACCTTCTCGAGCGGTGGCTCGATCTCACTCATGCATGAGTTCGTGATCGTGCGGGAAATCGTCCTCGCGGTGGTGCGCGGGCTCCAGCGGATCCGGCGGCTCGTAATGGTGCGAGAGTTCCCAGTCCGCGTCGAAGACCTGCTTCAGACGTGCCACAGTCGGCGCGTCTGATACGAGGATCCCCAGCTCACGACGCAGATCGAAGGCACTGCGATCGATGTTCATCGAGCCGATCAGCGCACGTTCGTCGTCGACCAGCAACAGCTTCGCGTGCACCCGGAGATTCTTCTGCTTGTGCACCTTCACCCCGAAACGCCGCAGCGTGCGCAGCGACGCGAACGTGTCGAGGATGTCCCATTCGCTGATGCCGTGCTTGCCGCCACAGAGCACATGTACCTTCACTCCTCGATCGGCCGCAGCCGCGATTCGCTCCAGAATGACGGCGTCGACGTACTTGGGGTGCTGAATATCGAGCCGGTATTTGGCCGTGTCGATGAATTGCGCCATGTGATAGCGCGAATTGGAATTGCTCCAGAGCAGACCCTCGTACGCCGAGCAGGTCCAATCCTGCTCCTGCCAATCGGCGTTGAAGACTTCGATGATCTGAGCGACGTGCACGGGGTCATGGGTGATGACGCCGTAGTCACGGGTCATCGTGAAGTATTTCGTGCACAGGTTGAAGGTCGCGACGAGAGCGGCCCTGTCGTCGGCCACGATCGACTTCTCGTGCGTCACATAGAACTTCGGGTTCGACCACTTCACGGCGATACCGGCGTCGGCGAACCTCTGGAACGTCTCGTCGTTGGCCCGGTCGCCTCCCGAGCGCGCGGGGTTGAGCATGACGCGCACGTCGACGCCCGCGTTGCGCCGTTCGATCACCGCCTCGATCAAGATCGCTTCGGTGAAGGTGAATTGTTTGATCAGCAGTGAATTCTGTGCCGAAAGGATCAATTCGCGGACCGGTTCCACACCGTCATCGGGCTCGACGATCAACCGGGGAGAAGGAGCTGGCACAAGTTTCGGATGCTAGCAGCGCGCGAATTTGCCCGCTTTGCTATCAGCCGATCGTTTCGCGGGCCGTGACACGTCGGTGACAAGACCGTCGCAACGGCGAGACCGTCCTCCTTACGCGCCTGACACATGGCGGGCGCGCCATCAGGCAAGATTGTCGCCATGGACAGTGGAGCAGCCTCCCCGCGGGTGCTCGTGGTCGACGACGACCCCGATGTGCTCGCCTCACTCGAGCGCGGACTGCGGCTGTCCGGTTTCGACGTATCCACCGCGATCGACGGCGCCGAGGCGCTGCGCAGCGCCACCGAGACCCGTCCCGACGCGATCGTGCTCGACATCAACATGCCCGTGCTCGACGGCGTCAGCGTGGTGACAGCATTGCGCGCGATGGACAACGACGTTCCCGTTTGCGTCCTGTCGGCGCGCAGTTCGGTCGACGACCGTGTCGCCGGTCTGGAAGCCGGTGCCGACGACTACCTCGTCAAACCGTTCGTGCTCCAGGAGCTGGTGGCCCGGGTCAAGGCGCTGCTGCGCCGGCGCGGTTCGACGGCGACGTTCTCCTCGGAGACCATCCAGGTCGGCCCGCTGGAGGTCGACATCCCCGGCCGCCGCGCCCGCGTCAACGGCGTCGACGTCGACCTCACCAAGCGCGAGTTCGATCTGCTCGCGGTGCTGGCCGAGCACAAGACCGCGGTGCTGTCACGGGCTCAGCTGCTCGAGCTGGTGTGGGGATACGACTTCGCCGCGGACACCAACGTCGTCGACGTCTTCATCGGATATCTGCGCCGCAAGCTCGAGGCCGGTGGCGCACCCAGGCTGTTGCACACCGTGCGTGGAGTGGGATTCGTCCTGCGCACGCAGTAGTTCGATGAGCATCCTGACGCGAGTCTTCCGCCGGACCCCCTCACTTCGACAGAGAGTGGCGTTCACCAGTGCCATCGCCGGGGCGATCGTCGTCGTCATCGCGGGCACCGTCGTGTGGTTCGGCATCACCGACGCGTGGAACGAACGGCTGGACCGCAGGCTCGACGAGGCGGCGGGATTCGCGATTCCGTTCCTGCCGCGCGGGCTCGACGAGATCCCGAAGTCGCCCAACGACGAAGACGCGATCATCACCGTGCGCAAGGGCGGACAGGTCACCTCGAACTCGGATGTCGTGCTGCCGCAGCTCGAGCCCGGCTACGCCGACACCTACGTCGACGGTGTGCGCTACCGCGTCCGCACCGTGGACATTCGGCTGCCCGAGCCGATGTCGGTGGCCGTAGGGGCCACCTACGAAGGGACCATCGCCGACATCAACAACCTGCATCGCCGGGTGATCATCATCTGCACCCTCGCGATCGGCGCGGCGACGGTCGGTGGGTGGGTGCTGGCCGCGTTCGCCGTGCGACCGTTCAAACGGCTCGCCCAGCAGACGCGGCAGATCGACATGGGCGACCCGGATCCCGATATCGACGTCGCGGGCGCCACCGAAGCCGTCGAGATCGCCGAGGCGGTGCAGGGTCTGGTCGAACGGGTGTGGAACGAGCAGGACAAGACCAAGGCCGCCCTGACGTCGGCGCGCGACTTCGCGTCGGTGTCGGCGCACGAACTGCGTACACCGCTGACCGCGATGCGGACCAACCTCGAGGTGCTCGCCACGCTCGACATGCCCGAGGAACAGCGCAAGGAGGTCGTCAACGACGTCATCCGCACGCAGTCGCGCATCGAGGCCACACTCGGGGCGCTCGAACGGCTGGCACAGGGTGAGCTGTCGACGGCCGACGATCACGTGCCCGTCGACATCACCGAACTGTTGGACCGCGCCGCACATGATGCGATGCGCGTGTATCCGGAGCTGGACGTGTCATTGGTGCCCGCGCCGACGGTGATCATCGTCGGGCTGCCCGCCGGGCTGCGACTGGCGGTGGACAACGCGATCGCCAACGCCGTCAAACACGGCGGCGCGTCCCGGGTTCAGCTGTCGGCGGTCAGCTCGCGCGCCGGTGTGGAGATCGCGATCGACGACGACGGTGTCGGGGTTCCCGACGAGGAACGCAAGATCGTGTTCGACCGGTTCTCCCGCGGCTCGACCGCGTCGGTATCAGGCTCCGGGCTGGGGCTCGCCCTGGTCGCGCAGCAGGCCGAATTACACGGCGGCACAGCAGCTCTCGAGGAGAGTCCGCTCGGCGGTGCCAGGCTACTGCTGAGGCTGCCCGGACCCAGCTAGCGGGCGCCGAGCAGGGTTGATCCCGAGGACCGCGTTATCGGGTTGCCAGTAGGTCGATAACAAAGATTAAAGTCTTGCCGGACAGCTGGTGCCCGCCGCCCGCGGGGCCGTAGGCCAGCTCGGGCGGGATGACCAGCTGGCGCCTGCCGCCGACCTTCATGCCGGGGATGCCGTCCTGCCAGCCCTGGATCAGGCCGCGCAGCGGGAACTCGATCGACTCGTTACGCGCCCACGAGCTGTCGAACTCCTCGCCGGTGTCGAACTCGACGCCGACATAGTGCACCTCGACGTTGCCACCGGGCACCGCCTCGGCACCGTCGCCGACGACCAGGTCCTTGATGACCAGCTCGGTCGGAGGGGGGCCGTCGACGAACTCGATCTCGGGCTTCTGTCCTGAATTGGAAGTCACCGTATCCACCGTAGTCGGGCACACTGAAGCAATGGCGAAGGACCAAGACATTCTCGATCAGGTGAACCAGCTCGTCGCCGAGGAAAAGGAGCTGCGGTCGCAACTGCAGCACCGCGAGATCGACGAGTCCGAGGAGCATCAGCGTCTGCGTGCGCTGGAGGTGCAGCTGGACCAGTGCTGGGACCTGCTGCGTCAGCGCCGTGCGCTTCGTGAGACGGGCGGCGATCCGGGGGCCGCAAGCGTCCGGCCCGCGGACGAGGTCGAGGGCTACCTTGGCTGAGCTGTGACGACGTCCGACGTCGGAGCCGCGCGGCCCGCGACATCCGACATCGTCATCGTCGGCGGCGGACACAACGGGCTGGTGGCTGCCGCGTACCTGGCCCGCGCGGGGCGACGCGTGCAGGTGCTGGAGCGGCTCGACCACGTCGGCGGTGCGGCGGTGTCCGCGCACGCCTTCGAAGGTGTCGACGCGCGGCTGTCCCGCTACTCGTATCTGGTGAGCCTGCTGCCGCGGCACATCGTCGAAGAGTTGGGCGCGCGCGTGCGTCTGGTGCGCAGGCGTTACTCGTCCTACACACCGGACCCGGAGACGGGCGGCCGGACCGGGCTGCTGATCGGGCCGCCGTCGACGTTCGGCGCGGTCGGCGCGGCGTCGGACGAGGCGGGCTTCGAGGAGTTCTATCGGCGCGCTCGCGGGCTGACGTCACGCATGTGGCCGACGCTGCTGCGGCCGCTGTGCACCCGTGACGATGCGCGCAAGCATGTCGGCGATGACGCCGCGTGGCACCTGATGATCGAGGAGCCGATAGGGCACGCGATCACCGATGCGGTGTCGAACGACCTCGTGCGCGGTGTGATGGCCACCGACGCGCTGATCGGGACGTTCGCCCGCACCGACGATCCGTCGCTGACGCAGAACATCTGCTTCCTGTACCACCTGCTCGGCGGTGGCGTCGGCGACTGGGACGTCCCGATCGGTGGGATGGGCGCGGTGAGTGGCGCGCTGGCCGCGGCGGCCACCGGATATGGCGCCGAAATCATCTGTGACGCGGAGGTTTACGCCATCAATCCTGACGGCGAGGTGCGCTACCACCGACACGGCCGCGACCACCGGGTGCACGCCGAACACATCCTGTCGAATGTGACGCCGACCGTGCTGGCCGCGCTGCTCGGCGAACCCGCGCCCGATCAGGCTCCCGGCGCACAGGTCAAGGTCAATTTGATGCTGCGACGGCTACCGCGCCTGCGCGACGAAACCGTCTCGCCGGAGCAGGCTTTCGGCGGGACATTCCACATCAACGAGACCTACCGCCAACTCGACACGGCATTCACACGCGCGGACCACGGTGTGGTGCCCGACCCACTGCCGTGCGAGATCTACTGCCACTCACTGACCGATCCCACGATTCTGTCGGAAAGCCTTCGTGCCTCCGGTGCGCAGACACTGACGGTCTTCGGCCTACACACACCGCATACGCTGGTATCCGCCGGCGACCCCGACCGGATGCGGGATACGCTGACCTCGGCGGTGCTCAACTCGCTGAACTCCGTTCTGGCCGAACCCATTCAAGATGTGCTGATGCAGGATTCGGCGGGACGGCTGTGTATCGAGGCGAAGACGACTGCCGACCTGGAGCACTCACTGGGCATGACAGCGGGCAACATCTTCCACGGCGCGCTGTCATGGCCGTTCGCCGAGAACGACGATCCACTGGACACCCCGGCGCGGCGCTGGGGTGTGTCAACCGCCCATGACCGGATTCTGTTGTGCGGTTCGGGATCACGCCGAGGCGGAGCGGTGTCAGGGGTCGGCGGTCACAACGCCGCGATGGCGTTGCTGGAGATGTGATCTCGGCGCGCTAGTGGACGCTGAGCGACTGTAAGCGCGCCAAAATCGCTCTGAGCGAATGGAGTTCGGCGTCGTCGAGGGACGCCAGCGCGTCAGGCGCCGGATCGGTGATCTCGTCGAGACTACGCACCATGTCGCGGCCGGCCTCGGTGATCGACACGATCTTGCAGCGGCGATTGGACGGGTCGATCTCACGCACCACCAAACCGCGGTCCTCGAGGTCGTTGACGGCCACCGTCGCCGCGGGCGCGTCGATGGTCGCCGCGTGCGCCAGCTCCTTGACCGACATCGGACGCCGACTCAACCGGTTCAGGATGCGAATCCTGCTGAACGGCAGGCCCGAGCGTTCTACCACGGCCCGTTTCCAGGAGTCGCGGTTGTCGATCACGACCGCGGCCATCGTGCGCCAGACCTCGTCTGCCAACGGGTTATCGGACATCGGCGACCTCCAGCCGCGCATCGGTTCCGGCGATCAGTGGCGCGAGCCGCTCGGCGGAACGCAGCGCGCGCGCCGAAGTCGAGTACACGCCGAGCACGATAATCGTGACCCCGAGCACGGCGCAGATGATCCACAACGGTCGCGCCGCCACCGCGAAGTCGGCACCCATCGTCGCCAGCGCCGCGCCGGCAATCGAACCGCATACCGCCACACCAAGACTGACGCCGACCTGGCGACTGGTGCTGGCAACAGCTGATGCGGCTCCGGCCCGGTCGGTCGGCATGCCGCTGACGGCAGCGGTAGTGATCGGCGCGTTGACCATCGAGAAGCCGATGCCGAACACCGCGAAGATCACAAGCAGTTGCCACACCGGCGTCGTCGCGGTCAGTGCGGTGAGCAGCACCGTCGCAGCGGTGATCAGCACGCCTGCGATGACGATCGACGGACGACTGCCCCACCGTCCGACCATTCGGCCCGACAGCGGCGAAAACACCAGGGCGCCAATCGCAACCGGCAGATAGATCAACCCGGTCTCCATCGCCGAGAAGCCTCGCTCTTCCTGCAGGTACAGCGACATCATGAACAGGAACGCGCCCCATGCGGCGAACGCGCACACCGCGATCATGGTCGCGGACGCGAACGGGATGCTGCGGAAGAAACGAAGATCGATGAACGGGTCGTGGCGTCGTGACTCGTAGAACAGGAAGGCGATCAAGGCAACGACCGCGACCACCGCGACGGCGAGGGTGCGGACGTCAACCCAGCCGAAGTTCGGGCCTTCGATGAGAACGAAGACGGTGCCGAACAGGAAGGCCATGCCGAGGCCCTGGCCGATCGGGTCGACGTCGCGCATCGTGACCGACTTGGACTCGGGCACGAAAATCGCGGTGAGCAGGATCGCCAAGGCGCAGATCGGCAGGTTGATCCAGAACACCGAACGCCAGCTGGAGAATTCGATCAGCGCCCCGCCGACGATCGGGCCGAGCGCCATCGAGATACCGACGACGCCACCCCAGACGCCGATCGCGCGGGCGCGCTCGACCCGGCCGGTGAACACCTGGGAGATGATCGACATCGCCACCGGATTCATCATCGAGCCGCCGATGGCTTGGACGAACCGCGCCGCGATCAGCATCTCGATGTTCGGCGCGAGGCTGCACAGTAGGGAGCCGACCGCGAACACCGTCAGCCCGATCTGGAACGTGCGCCTGCGCCCGAACCGATCGCCCGCCGCACCCGCCAGCAGCAGCAGCGACGCCAGCACCAGCGTGTAGATGTCGATGACCCATTGCAGCTGCGACGCCGTGGCACCGAGATCGGCGCGGATGTTGGGAATGGCGACATTGACGATCGTCGCGTCCATCGACACGATCAGCAGGCTCAGGCAGCAGGACACCAGGATGATGGCCTTGCGCCGCGGGCTTAACGACCGCACGACAGTTTCATTCACACAACTATTGTGAAACTACAACTGTTCTGTTGGCAAGCCCTACCGCGAGTGAAATAACTCGCAGTAAGTGCTTAGCGTGAGCCGGTGTCGACGTAGTCGCGCTCGGTGTAGCCGGTGTAGATCTGGCGCGGACGGCCGATCTTGCCGCCGCCCTCGTCGTGCATCTCCCGCCAGTGCGCGATCCACCCGGGCAGCCGGCCCAGGGCGAACAGCACGGTGAACATGCGGGTCGGGAAGCCCATGGCCCGGTAGATCACGCCGGTGTAGAAGTCGACGTTCGGGTACAGCTTGCGCTCGATGAAGAAATCGTCGGTGAGCGCGAACTCTTCGAGTTCCTTGGCGATGTCCAACAGTTCGTCGTCGCCGCCGAGCTTGCCGAGAATCTTGTCGGCCTGTTCCTTGACGATGCGCGCCCGCGGATCGTAGTTCTTGTAGACCCGATGGCCGAAGCCCATCAGCTTGACGTTGTCTTCCTTGTTCTTGACCTTCTTGACGAAGGTCTGAACGTCGTCGTCGCCGACCCGGATCTTCTCCAGCATCTCCAACACGGCCTGGTTCGCACCGCCGTGCAGCGGACCCCACAGCGCGTTGATGCCGCCGGAGATCGAGGTGAACAGGTTGGCCTGCGACGAGCCGACCAGCCGCACCGTCGACGTCGAGCAGTTCTGCTCGTGATCGGCGTGCAGGATGAACAACATGTCGAGCGCACGCACGAGTTCCGGGTCGACCTCGTAGGGCTCGGCCGGCAGTCCGAACGTCATCCGCAGGAAGTTCTCGACGAGGCTCATCGAGTTGTCCGGGTAGAGGAACGGCTGTCCGACCGACTTCTTGTAGGCGTACGCCGCGATCGTCGGCATCTTGGCCAGTAACCGGATCGTCGACAGCTCGACCTGTTCGTCGTCGAACGGATCCAGTGAATCCTGGTAGTAAGCGCTCAGCGCATTCGCCGCGCTGGAGAGCACCGGCATCGGATGCGCGTTGCGCGGGAACCCGTCGAAGAACCGCTTGAGGTCCTCGTGCAGCAGGGTGTGCCGCTGAATCTGGGTGGTGAACGCCTCGAGCTGATCCGGGGTCGGCAGCTCACCGTAGATCAGCAGGTAGCTGACCTCGATGAAGTTCGACTTCTCCGCGAGCTGGTCGATGGGATAGCCGCGATAACGCAGGATCCCGGCATCACCGTCGATGTAGGTGATGGAGCTCTTGGTCGAGGCGGTGTTGACGAAACCGTCGTCGTACGTGGTGTAGCCGGTCTTGGCCAACAGCGAGCCAAGGGCTATGCCGTCCGAGCCCTCAGTGGCCTTGACGACGTCCAATTCAAGCTCGCCACCGGGGTAATTGAGAGTGGCGTGCTCGTCTTTTTCGGCCACGGGGATCCCTTCTTCGTTGCAAGGAATATCGAGAACATCTCGTGTCTGTCCCTCAAAAGGTAGTCCCATTCCAGCGTTCCCGCCCGAGGGGGGCCCGCCAGACGGTCAGACAGGTTGGCGATTGCCCGCCATGAGGCCGGTGAACTCGGCGAATGTGTCCGCCAGGTAGGCGGCCACATCGTCGATGGTCAGCTGCGCACCGTCGGCGCCGTCGGCGGCCAGACCGGTCAGCGCGGTCATGAGCATGGTTCCCCAGACTGCGGAAACCAGCCGCGGCCCGCGGTCGCCGACGTCCACACCCATCCGCCGGGCGAGTTCCACGTCGACGGCGTTGGCGCGGAACTCCAGCGCGGACTGGCGCAGGGCGGACGACGACAAGATGATCCGCACGATGCACATCACCCGGTCCGCCGACAGCTCGCCGGGCAGCGCGGCCTTGGCCGCGGTGGCCATCGCGAGATAAGCGTTCAGCAACGCCTCGAAATGGTTCATGTCGAGCGGTTGGCGGGCCAGCTCGACGGCCGTCCTGTCCAGCACCTCATCGATCAGGGCCAGCGCGATGGCGTCCTTGGTGGCGAAATAGCGACTGAAGGTGCGTGGTGACACGTCGGCGACGGCGGCGATCTGGTCGACGGTGGTGCGATCGAACCCCTGGCGCTCACAAAGATCGACTGCGGCATCGATGAGGGTGGCGCGAGTCCGTTGCTTCTTGCGTTCCCGCAGCCCGAGGGTTTCCTCCCCGCTCAAAACCGTCACGAACTCGGATGCTAGCCAGCCAACGTAAGAGCCCGCTGAGAAAAGTGGCACCCTCCGACAATTGGCCCCTTACGTCACACTTTGTCTTACTTGTTGTCCCCAGTCACTCGATACCGGATGAACGCGGGAACCAGCAGCGTGCAGGCCACCATGCCGATCACCACCAGAACTCCCCCTCCCGCCGCCGCCACCGTGGTGCCGACGGCCGCGGCGGTGGCTCCGTGCGCGGCATCGGCCAGTCTCGGTCCCCCGGCGACGACCACCGTGAACACCCCCTGCAGCCTGCCGCGCAAGTCGTCCGATGCGGCCTGCTGCAAGATCGTCGACCGGAATGCGGCCGAGACCATGTCCGCCGCACCGCCGATCGCCAAGCACGCCAGGGCGATCCAGAGGAAGAGGCCCGCGCTACCGTGCGCGAACCCGCCAGCGACACCGAAGCCGACCATCGCGATGCCCCACACCACGATCGCGCCGACGACCGTCAGACCCTGGCGCTGAACCCTTGGCAGCCAGCCCGAGAACACGCCACCCGCGACGGCACCGACCGACATCGCCGCGGCCAGCAGCGCCATCGTCAATCCGCCCTCGACCGGACCCCCGAAGCTCTCGTGCGCCATTTGCGGGAACAGCGCACGAGGCATGCCGAAGATCATCGCGATCAGGTCGACGACGAACGACATCAACACCACCTGATTGCCGGCCAGGTACCGAAAGCCGTCAAGAACGGCGCGGAAACCCCAACCCGAACCGTTTTGCCCACCTTCGGCAGGCGGCATGGGCGCAAGACGGAACGTCGCCCAAATCGGCGCGATACACAGCACCGCGTCGATCAGGTAGAGCGTGGACAGGTCGACCCAGTGCAGCATGACCCCGGCCAGCAGCGGTCCGACGATGGCGCCGAACTGCATGACCGTCATGTTCAGCGCGTTCGCCGCCGGCAACTGGTCGCTGGGCAGCATCCGCGGTATCGCGGCGGCCCTCGTCGGTGAATTGATCGCGAAGAATGCCTGCTGCACCGACAGCAGGCACAGCACGACCCACACGTTGTTGAGCTCCAGTGCGGCTTGAACCCAGAGCAGAACCGACGCCAGCGCCAGTCCGACGGACGCGATGATCAGCAGCAGGCGACGGTCCATCGCGTCGGCCCACGCACCACCCCACAGGCCGAACACGATCAGCGGCACGAGCGCGAACAGACCCGACAGGCCGACGTAAGCCGAGCTCTGCGTGAGCGCGTACAGCTGCACCGGCACCGCGAAGATCGTCAGGTTGGCGCCGATGACGGTGACCACCCCGGTCAGCCACAGCCGGCGGTAGTCCGGTGTGCGGAGGGGTGTGGTGTCGGCGAAGAAGCGCCCCCGGGGGCGGGGAATTCGACCGAGCACTTACGGCTGTAACCGCTCGATACGGCAGTTGTGCATGCTCACCGGCAGCTCGGGGTCGGTGACGACGCGAATCCTGTTGTGCACCCTGTTCTCCCGGCCCTGCCAGAACTCGACGACCTCGGGAGCGATCAGGTACCCGCCCCAGTTCGGCGGCACCGGGACCTCGTCGAGATCGGCGAACCGCTGGGTCACGTCGGCCAGCTGCTCGAGCAGGGCGGCGCGCGAAGCGATCGGGCTGGACTGCTGTGACGCCCAGGCACCCAGCTGCGAACCGCGCGGGCGCTTGGACCAGTAGTCCGCAGTCTGCTCGGCAGAGACCTTGGTGACCAGGCCCCGGACGTGAACCTGGCGGCCTAGCAGAAACCACGGGAACGTCGCCGACGCGTAGGGCGTCCGAGCCAGGTCGTCACCCTTGGCGGAGTCGTAGTTGGTGAAGAAGGTGATGCCGTCGGCATCCACGCTCTTACAGAGCACCGAGCGGGTGGACGGGCGTCCCCGCGCATCGACGGTGCCCACCACCATCGCGTTGGGTTCGGCGACCCCCGCGCGCTCGGCGTCGGCTAACCAGTTGTGCAGCAGCGCAACCCAGCCGTCGGCAAGCCAGTCCGCATCGAGGTCGCCGCTGCCGTCCTTCTCCACCGAGCCGTACTCGACCCGCATTCTCGCCAGATGATCGTCGTCGCGAGGTGCCACGCGCTCACGCTACGCCTCGGCCGTTCTCAGACCTGTTACCGACCGGTAGGAATCGACGCGCGGGCGGGTGTAAGAATTTGCCCATGACTACGGTGTCAGCGGTTCCCGAGGATTTCGTACCCGGTCTCGAAGGCGTCGTCGCCTTCACGACCGAGATTGCCGAACCCGACAAGGATGGCGGCGCGCTGCGATATCGCGGCGTCGACATCGAGGATCTGGTCAACCAGCACGTCACCTTCGGCGACGTGTGGGCGCTGCTGGTCGACGGCAAGTTCGGCCACGGCTTGCCACCCGCCGAACCGTTCCCCCTGCCGATTCACAGCGGCGACGTCCGCGTCGATGTCCAGGCCGGTCTGGCGATGCTCGCCCCGATCTGGGGATATGCACCCCTGCTCGACATCGACGACCAGACGGCGCGCGACCAGCTGGCCCGGGCATCGGTGATGGCCCTGTCCTATGTCGCCCAGTCCGCGCGCGGCATCTATCAACCCGCCGTTCCCCAGCGAATTGTCGACGAATGTTCCACCGTGACAGCACGATTCATGACCCGCTGGCAGGGTGAGCCCGACCCCAAGCACGTCGAGGCGATCGACGCGTACTGGGTGTCGGCCGCCGAGCACGGCATGAACGCCTCGACGTTCACCGCCCGCGTGATCGCGTCGACGGGTGCCGACGTCGCGGCCGCGCTGTCGGGTGCCATCGGTGCCATGAGCGGCCCGCTGCACGGTGGCGCGCCGGCCCGAGTGCTCCCGATGATCGAGGAAGTCGAGAAGACCGGCGATGCGCGCGCGGTCGTCAAGGGCATCCTCGACCGCAAGGAAAAGCTGATGGGGTTCGGTCACCGCGTGTACCGCGCCGAAGATCCGCGGGCGCGCGTGCTGCGGGCCACCGCCAAGCGGTTGGAGGCGCCCCGGTACGAGGTGGCGTCCGAGCTGGAACAGGCCGCGCTCGCCGAATTGCGGGAGCGCCGCCCCGACAGGGCGATCGAGACGAACGTCGAATTCTGGGCGGCGGTGATCCTGGACTTCGCGCAGGTACCCACTCAGATGATGCCCGCGATGTTCACCTGCGGCCGCACGGCCGGCTGGTGTGCACACATCCTCGAGCAGAAGCGGCTCGGCAAGCTCGTCCGGCCGGCCGCGATCTACGTCGGCCCCGAGCCCCGCAGCCCGGAGTCCGTCGAGGGTTGGGATCACGTTTCCCGGTCGTGACGATCGCGACGTACGGCGCGGCGGCGGCGAGTTTCGCCGCGCTGGTGCACGAGATCCCGGCCGACGCATGGGGCATGCCCGGACTGGGTGACTGGGATGTCCGCTCACTGGTTGGCCATACGTCGCGCTCGCTGACGACTGTGCGCAGCTACCTGCAGACCACCGCGGACACCGAAGACGTCGCGACACCGCAGGATTACTACGTCCACGTGACGCCGTCGGCGCTGGGCATCGATCCCGCAGACGTCGCGGAGCGCGGCCGACAGGCGGGCAGGGACCTCGGCGATGATCCGGCGGCCGCCGTCGACGCGCTGGTCTCGGAAGTGTTGGACGAGCTCACAACGGTCGACGGCGACCCGTTGATCAAGGTGATTGGCGGGCTGGGCATTCGACTGCACACGTATCTGCCGACTCGCGTGTTCGAACTGGCAGTGCACGGATTGGATATCGCCAGAGCGCTCGACATTCCTTTGCAGCTGCCCGATGCCGTGCTCGCCGAGGCGCTCGATCTTGCCACTCGAACCGCGATCGTGACCGGTCGCGGCGATTCGGTGCTGCTTGCGTTGACGGGGCGGTCAGCTCTGCCGCCGTCCTTCTCCGTGGTGTGAGCAAAGTTGGATGCAACACGTACGACACCCGAAATGAACCTAAACCTGTGGACTTCCTTTTAGGGTGGGCGGGTGCCCCAGATGGATCGCCGCAACATGATGATGATGGCGGGTCTTGGCTTGATGGCAGCCACGATCCCCGCCGCCCAAGCTCAGGCAAGCCCGGCTAATCGCGCGCCGCTGCCGGCGCAGCCGCAGAGTGCCGATCCGGGGAGCTACATCTTCCACGACGAGTTCGACGGTCCCGCGGGATCGGCGCCGGATCCGTCCAAGTGGCTGATCCAGACCTGGCAGGACGAGGTGTACCCGCCGGTCCAGGGCATCTACCGCAACGATCGCCGCAATATCTTCCAGGACGGCAACTCCAACCTGGTGATGATGGCCACCCACGACATGAACCAGTACTTCGGTGCAAAGTTGCGGGGCATCTGGCGCGGCATGATCAACCAGACGTGGGAAGCACGAATCAAACTGGACTGCCTGACCCCCGGCTGCTGGCCGGCATTCTGGGCCGTCAACGAGGACCCGCTGCCTGACGGCGAGGTCGACGTCTTCGAGTGGTACGGCAACGACCTATGGGCACCCGGGACGACGGTGCACGCGGCGTCCAACGGCAAGACGTGGGAGGGCAAGTCGATCCCCGGCATGGTCGACAACGCCTGGCACACCTGGCGGATGCATTGGGGCGAAGACGGTTTCTCGTTCTGGCGCGACTACGTCGATGGTGCCGAACCGTACTTCCATGTGCCCCCGACTCCGATTCAGGTGTCGGGCAGGCCGGGCGACCTCCGGTGGCCGTTCAGCATCCCCGGCTACTGGATGCAGCCGATGTTCACCCTCGCTGTGGGCGGGCCGGGTGGCGGCGATCCTGCCCGGGGTGTGTTCCCGGCAGCCATGCTCGTCGACTACCTCCGCGTCTGGTAACTCATCGCTCGGCTTTGATGACCTGAACCAGGTTGAACTGCCAGCGCTCCACCAGGCGGTAGCCGGTTTCACGCGTCACGGCGAACGCAGGCGTGCCACCGAACAGTTGGCCCGGCTCCATCGCCGGATTCTGTTCGTGCGCAGGCCTTGTCGGGTCGGCCTGGGTGATGATCCACACGACGCGGCAGACGCTCAGCGGGCCTACCGACGCCTCCGGAATGAGGTTGGTGTCGAAGACGTCGTCGAGGTCGACCGCCTTCTGCCACAGGCTGATGTCGACGACTTTGTCGTACGCATCGGGACGGGCGGCCAGCAGCGGACGCATGGGTGCCGGCATGAACGTCACGGTGTCGTTCACCAAGAGGCACTCACCCGGCTCGCCCCGTGACTTCGCGGCGATCAGGTCGGCGACCTGGCTGTAGTCCATCCCGTACTTCGCATACGGACTGCGTTGTACCAGAAGATAATTCGGTGCCGCGGCGGCGGTGAAGACAACGAGCACCAATGCCGTTACCCACGGCCGCACCGCCAACGCGCCGACACACACCCCCAACGCGAGTGCCATCGCCGGCGCGGTGAAGCACAGGTACCGCGGCGTGTATATCGGATGCACCAGGGCGGACCAGCCCAGGATCAACGCGGTGGGGACCACCAGCCACGCGATCGCGACGGCCAACAGCTGGCGATCCCCCCGCTCCAATCGCGCAGATGTGAAGCGCCACAGTATGATAGCCACGACAACGACACAGCCCGAGGCGATCAGGAACAGCGGACTTCGCTCGAAGTACTGCTGCACGGCCACGTCTTCGACGGTTCGGCTGCCGACCGGCGAGATCCAGACGATCTGGTGCGCCTGACCGGCGGCCAGGCGTACGAACGGCGCCACGGCAAGGCACGTGCACACCATGGTGACGGCGAACCGCACGACGACGCTTCGGGCCGGCCGGTAGAAACACAGGAATACGCAGTGCGCCAAGAACATCAGCGCCAGGTAAACGTCGAGCAGGATCGACGCCGCCATCGCGGCGGCGTAGCAAAGCCAGATCCAATCGTTGTTCCGGCGCAGTGCGTGCACCAACAGGACTGTCGACCACGTGGCGGCCAGCATCGTCAGTGCGTACGGCCGGGCTTCGATGCCCGCCCACGTCGCGCGCGGCAGGATCGCACACAGGACCCCGGCACTCAGGGCGACGGTGCGCGTCGAGAACTGCTTGCTCAGCACGACGACACCCGCCGCCGCGGCGCCGACTGCCAGACCGCTGGGCACGCGCGACCAGAATTCGGTGGGCGGAAAGAACGTGAACCAGCCATGCATCAGCACGTAGTACAGGCCGTGGACGGCGTCGACGTTGCCCATCATGTGCCACAGCTGACCGAGCGAGCGACTGTACGACGCCGAGATCGTCGCGGCCTCGTCGTACCAGAACGAGGGGCGGCCGGCACCGATGAAGCTGAGTGCGGCGGCGGAGACTCCCACGATGAAGGGATCGAGCGCCGCCACCCTCGACTTCGTCAGGACTCCCTCCCCAATCACGCCGCCATGTTGCCAGACGGGGCCGCGATTTCGGCGTGCTGAGTCACGCTCAGCGTGACCAGCCACGCCGAAATCGCACGGGGGTTGTCGGTACCCGGTGCTTGCATGAGACCCGGTGCGATGAGTTTGGTCGGTCCGACGAGTCGTACTCGTAGCCCGCACGGGAAAACAACTCGCTAGGAGAACGCCATGGCAATCGACGTCCAGCCCGCCGTATCCCCCCACCTCATCGTCAACGATGCCGCGGCGGCCATCGACTTCTACGTCAAGGCCTTTGACGCTCAGGAGTACGGCCGGGTTCCCCACCCAGACGGCAGGCTCGTACATGCGGCGTTGAATATCAACGGCGCCACGGTGATGCTGAACGACGACTTCCCCGAAATGACCGAGGGCAAGTCGACGACGCCGACGGCGCTCGGAGGCTCACCGGTGACCATCCACCTGACCGTCACCGACGTCGACACGAAGTTCCAGAAGGCCGTTGACGCGGGCGCTACCGTGGTGCACCCGCTGGAGGACGCCTTCTGGGGTGACCGGTACGGCGTCGTGCGCGATCCGTTCGGCCACCTGTGGTCGATGGGTCAGCCCACGCGCGAGGTCAGCATGGAGGAGATCGAAGAGGCGATGAAGCAGAGCCAATGACGGCTAGCGACGCAAGCCGGCAAGCACGCGATCGCGCATCGACGGCGCAGGTGCATCGGCGGCCGCGACAAGCATGTCGGCAATCGTCGTGAACTTGTCGCGGGGTCGGTACCGGCCGCCGCGCGCGATCTCCGCGTCGTCGATGGCCTTCCACCCGGCAGCGTCGACCACGTCGGGCCGCTTGCTTCGCACGAGCTTGTCCAGCGCGGACGGCTTGCTCGACGGATTCGCGAGCAGGCCCGCGTTGTAGTCGTCCACCAGGTTGTGCACCGTCTCGCCGGCACACGACTTGTTGGTGCCGATGAAGCCGGTGGGGCCACGCTTGATCCAGCCCGCGACGTAGCTCCCCCGCACAGCGGTGCCTGTTTCGGCATCGAGGACCCGACCACCGTCGTTGGGCACCACCCCGGCGGCATCGTCGAACGGCAGATCGCGAATCGGCTTGCCGCGGTAGCCGATCGACGTCAGCACCAGACCGGCGTCGAGTCGGCGGACCTCGTCGGTGCCAGTCACCGTGAACTCCACGCCGTGCACACGTTCCGCGTCGAGGATGCGTGTGGGGGTGAGTTGATAGGCGAACCGGATACGTGGTCGGCGCGCGGGGGTAGACGCGTCCGCGAGCGTGGACAGGATCTCGAGCTTGTTTCTCGTCAACGGGTCGGTGGCCGTCGCGAGGTCGCCGACGACCAGTTCGTGATCGGCACCGTCGAGCACCACATCGCAGGTCGACGCCAGCCCGATGAGTTCCGGCAACGTGAATGCCGAGTGGACCGGGCCGCGACGGGCGGCGATGACGACCTCGGTCACCTTCGACGTGCGCAGCGCTGCGAGCGCATGGTCGGAGATGTCCGTGCGGGCCAGCGTGTCAGGGTCGGTGGTCAGGATGCGGGCAACATCCAGCGCGACGTTTCCGTTGCCGACGAGCACTACCC